>Ga0126378_10004686_pt1 | contig 10487 bp, 9 predicted proteins | sample PanSoiMetPlot_23_FD_92587 | JGI IMG/M metagenome (GOLD analysis project Ga0126378, IMG submission 92587) | Tropical forest soil microbial communities from Panama - MetaG Plot_23 | ecosystem: Environmental > Terrestrial > Soil > Tropical forest > Bulk soil | place: Panama | collected 2016-02-17
CAGCGCCAGCGCTTCGCCCGCTTCCGCATGCGGTACGGCGAGCGCCGCGCACTCCAGTACTCCGGGGACTGCCGCGACGCTTGCCTCGATTTCCGCGAATCCCACGCGGATGCCACACATCTTGAGGAATTCTCCCTCGCGCCCGGTGATCCAGAGATAGCCGTCGGCATCGCGCGAAGCGATGTCCCCGGTGGCCAGCCAGCCACCGCGGAACCTGCGACGGGTCTCCTCCGGCTCATCGAGGTAACCGGCGCTGATCGATTTGCCGGCGACACAGAGCTCGCCGCTCTCGCCCGCCGGCACATCCTCGCCGTCGGCGCCGACGATCCGCACCATGACGTTATCGAGCGGCACACCGACACTGCCCGCCTTGTCGGCGAGGCGCTCTGGCGGCAGGCAGGAGATGCGCGCGGTCGCTTCGGTCTGACCGTACATAACGAAGAACCCGGCGTGCGGCACGATGGCACGCATCTGCCGTATGGAGGCGACGCCGAGTGCGCCGCCCGCCTGCAGGAAGCGACGCAGGCTCGGCAGCGGTATGCTGCGGATATTCGAGCGCCTCAGCAGGATCTGGTACGCGGTCGGCACGCCGGCGAAACTCGTGCAGCCATAGTGCGCGATCGCGCGCAGCACCTTGTCGGGGAACATGAAGCGCGAGTCGAACACCACCGCGCCTCCCTGCCACAGATGCGTGTGCAGCACGCTGGCACCGAAGCAATAGCTCACCGGCAGGATCAGCAGGGCCCGCTCGTCGCGCCCGAGTCGCTGGCTGCGGATGATGGCTTCGGTGTTGGCAATCAGGTTGCCGTGGCTCACTTTCACGAGCCGCGGCGCAGCGCTTGACCCCGAGGTGGCCATGAGAGCGGCCAGGTCGTGTTCGCTGCAGGCGGCGGGTGCCGCGTTGTCACAACCTGCCCGGGGCGGCCGGCCCTCGAGCTCACTCAGTCCGCAGCGCGCCGCCCAATCAGGCCTAATGCCTCGTTCGGTCCACACTGCGCGGGCGCGCGTCTTGCGCGCGAGCGCCTCGCCTGAGCCGGCGAGCGTGTTCTCGTTTACCGGCACCGCCACCAATCCGCCGAACATCGCGCCGAGGTAGGCGAGACTGCTGAGCGGCCGCAGGTTGCAACCGATCAACACGCGATCGCCGTGCCGGAGTCCCGCCGCGGCAAAGGTCGCTGCAAAATCCGCGATCGCCGTGCTGAGCTCCGCCGCCGCGAACCGCTCGCCGCTCGGCGCATCGAGCAGCTCGGAACCGTGCCCGAGGCGCTCGACCAGGCTTGCCGCGAAGTTCCACTGCGCCGGGCGCTTCATCTGCAGGCGACGGCCTGGTCGAACCTGGCGAGCTTCGCTTGCACGATGCGCACGATCTCGCGCACGTTTTCCATTTCCATCAGCTCATCGACGTCGAAAGTCACCGCGAACTCCTGCTCGAGACTGCTCGCGAGCGTGACGTGGCCCATCGAGTCCCACGCGCGGATGTCGCCCGGGACCGTATTGATGGTGATCGACCCCGGATCTGTGTCGAATGCGGCGCTGAAGGCCCTCTGGACTCTGGCTAACACGTTTTGCATGATTTCGGGTCTCTCCCTGTGGTCCGAAGCCGACAATCCCTGGCGCAGAGTGGCATCAGGCGAGGATCGCCGTGCCGCCATCGACGACGAGCGATTGCCCGTTGACACCCGCGGCGGCGGGCGAGCACAGAAATTGCGCGCACAGTGCCAACTCGTCCGCGGTCACCAGGCGGCCGTTCGGCGCGCGCTGCGCGGCTGCCGCGAGGCGCGCCTCGCCTTCGGGAATAGCCCGCCACGCCGCCGTCGCCACCGCTCCCGGGGTGAGCGCGTTCGCTCTCATGCCGCGCGGCGCGAGTTCTACGGCGAGATGTCTGATCAACGCCTCGAGCGCACCCTTGGAAGCACCGATGGCCGTGTACTGCGGCAGCGCGCGCGTGGCACCGAGCGAGCTGACGGCGAGAATGCAGCTCTGGCGGTCAAACTGACTCAACAATCGCGTGACCAGCTCATGGAGCGCGCGCACGTTCAAGGCAAACGTCCAGTCGAGGTGCCGGCCGGTGAGTGATTCCACCGTGCGATGGGTACCGGTCGCCGCACAGTGCACGATGCCGGCGAGCGGTGTGCCGCTCTGCCCGAGATGCGTCTCGATGCGGTTGAGGCCGTCGGGCGTGGTGAGATCGGCACGGCAGATCGTTATCGGCAGCTGTTCCTGCGCGGCGCTCGACAGCAGCTCCTGTGCCGCTTCCTCATCGCGGACGTAGTTTGCGATCACCCGTGCTCCGCTGCGCGCGAAGCGCTCGGAGATGGCGCGCCCGATACCGCGGGTGCCACCCGTCACGATGAAGGTGCCGCGCAGCTCAAAGGGACTGTTCGCCAGAGACAACCTCGAGTCTTGATAGGGTCAGTTATGTTTAATGGATCTATCCTGGAGCGCCTACTGTAACCTGATTCCGCCGCAGCCGAAAAATGACATCTTTGCAACCTTATCCGGCTGCTGTCGTTGCGCTCTGTCGCACAAGTTGCGTTGTCCGCAACGATGGAAATCAGCTGCACGGTGGCTGAACGCCGCTCCGGCGGTTGTGCAACCGGTGACGAGGCCCACGACCCTGCCGATGTCGCCGGCGACGGGCGGCTGCGGAGATGCTGCTGCGTTGCGATCAGCGCCGCCGCCGGACTGCGCGCCGCGGGCCGCGACTTGACGAATGGGGATCGCTGCCTTTCAATCGGCCGGAGCGGCGCGCAACCGACGAGGAATTTGCCCTGACCATGTTTCCCAACTCAGCCATTGGTGCCCTGGTGCTCGGCGCGTTGCTCGTGCTCATCGCGCTGCTGGCTCCGCGCCTGCGGGGCGGCGCGGGCAGCGGACGCAGCGCGACTTGGAGCGTGGTGGCGGCCCTTGCCGGAGCCGTCCTGCTCGGCTGGGGATTGCTTTCTTCGCTCGGCTCGCGGACGCCTTCGCGACCTGCGCCGCCGGTGACATCCACCCCCGCACCCTCGCCGGTCGATCTGGTCGAAGTGGCCGGCGCGGCGCTGCAGGCCTGCCCGCGCGCCACCGCGCCAGCCGTACCGGATGGCGGCACGGCCTCGCGCGAGGAGATGGCGGCGGCGACCGCGGCGTTCAAATCCTTCGACACCGCCACCAATTCCTATGTGCAGTGCGTTGACGTGACCATCCAGCGCATCGCCAGCCAGCATCCCGAGGCGTCACAGGATGATGTGCACTCTCTGAAAGAATTCGGCAGGGTTGCTCACAATACGGCCATCGACCAGGAGACGGCGGTCGCGGATCAGCTCAATGCGCAGGTTCGAAGCTACAAGGCGAAGCACCCGCAGTCATGAGCGCCGGTCGCTGAGCTCGCCCGTACTGCCCCGCCGCCGTGCTCGTTCATCTCATTGACGGCACCTACGAGCTCTTCCGGCACTTCTATGGCCTGCGCCGGTTCACCAAGGGCGTGGATAAGCCCGCTGGCGCCGTGGTTGGCGTGCTGCGCACGGTGCTGCAGATGCTCGAGGAGGGCGCCACGCATCTCGGCGTCGCCACCGATCATGTCATCGAGTCCTTTCGTAACCAGTTATGGTCGGGGTACAAGACCGGCGAAGGCGTCGAGCCGGCATTGCTCGCACAGTTCCAGCCCCTGGAGGATGCGCTCGCCGCCCTCGGCGTCGCGGTGTGGCCGATGGTCGAGCTCGAGGCCGACGACGCGCTCGCGTCAGCAGCACGGATCGCGGGCGAGAATCCCGGCACAGGCAAAGTGTGCATCTGGACCCCGGACAAGGATCTCGCCCAATGCGTGCGCGGCGAGCGCGTGGTGCAGGTCGATCGGCGCACCCGCAAGATCCGTGACGCCGCGGGCGTGCGGGCAGATTTCGGGGTGGACCCGGAGCGGATCCCGGACTTCCTCGCACTCGTCGGGGATGCGGCGGACGGCTACCCGGGCCTCGCCGGGATCGGCCGCGTCACGGCGGCACGACTCATCGGGAAGTACGGCGCGCTCGAAGACTTCCCTGCGACGGTACTCGGAGAGCGCCGGCAGCTGGCGCTGCTCTTCAAGAATCTCGCCACACTGCGGACGGACGCGCCGCTCTTCGGCGATCCCGAGGAGCTCAGATGGCGTGGGCCGACCGCCGGCTTCCCTGACACCGCGGCGCGGCTCGGCGAGCCACGACTCGTGACTCGCGCCGGCGGGATTCCGATTCGCTGACCACCACAGTCGGCGCGCCGGTCCGACTGGGTCGCGCATCAGCTCAGCGTGCGGCACAGACTTCGGGCGGTGAATCCGGCTCCGCACGCGAAGCGCGTCAGGGGCCCGAAGCAGTTGGCCGAGGCCAGACCGACCACATACAGACCCGGGATCGACGCCTCGAAATTTCTCTTCAGCACCGGCGTGTCCTCGACACAGCGCAGCCTCTGCCGCAGGCTTGCATCGAGGAACTGCAATCGTTGCATGGCGACGCGGTAGCCCGTCGCAGCGATCACGTGGTCGACTACCAGTGTCGACTCGGTTGCACGCCGCTGGCGGTAGGTCAGGTGCACGCGGCTGTTGCGCACCGTGAGCGCGTTCAGCTGTGCGCCCAGGTGCATCGGCACCCGACCGACCAGCTTGTCTCTGACGAACCAACCAGGAGCCGGTCCGAGGTGATTGCGCACCGCCCGCAGCCGCAGTCGCAGCGGCATAGCGTGAAACAGCAGCGGTGCGTCACTGCACAGCCGCGAACGCCAGCCGAGCCCGAGACCGGAGCGCGGCTGGCGCAGCCGCTGCAGCCAGGGTCGCGGCTCCTGCGGTTGTGTGTGAAACTCCACCGTGTCCCGCCGCGCCAGGAGCAGCGCGTCGGTGCCAGCCTCGTGCAGAAGTGCAGCCAGATCGGCAGCAGAAGCACCGGCGCCGATGATTGCCACGCGACGGCCGCGAAACGCGCCCGGATCCCGGTGCTGCGAACTGTGCGTGACGAACTCCGACCCCAGCGCCGCGAGCGCCGGCGGCATATACGCGAAATGCGTGATGCCGACCGACAGGATCACACGCTTTGCCCGCAACGTTTCCCCGTTGTCCGTGCGCAGCATGAAGCCGTTGGGACCGTGTGTGAGTGCGATGACGTCGGTCTCCTCGAGCATCGGCACCAGCCGGCGCTGAAACTCCAGCCCGTAGTCGATGAATGTCTCCAGAGGCACGGGGTAACCGATGTCCCGGTACGGCAGACCTCGCTCGAGGCTGTAGTTGCTGAGTGTGAACCGGCCGTCGGGGTCGAAAAGATTCGAGGCGAAGCCCTCGGATTTCAGATACATGCCGGCCGGCATCCGGTAGCGCCAGGTGTGCATCGACGTGCCGAAGATGCGGAACGGAACGCCGCGGCGGCGCAGGTGCGCCGCAATCGACAGGCCGTAGGGGCCGGCGCCAACGATGACGACGTCCGTCGCAACTTTTTGCATTCGTGCACCAACTCGGTGGCGTTCTGTCAAATTGCGATCACGCCGCCAGTCCCTACTCTATCCTTGCTGAGGCGGCGGCCGCAGCGAACAACATCTCATGTCGAACGCCGAGATCCTTGCGCAGACACAAAACATCAAGCGACCGGTCCTGCTGTTAGTAGCGGGCAACTGGTGGCCGACGGCCGCGCGCATGGCGGTCGCGCTCATTGAGAATGGCTGCACCGTCGCGGCCGTCTGCCCGCCGGGGCATCCGTTGCGTTTCGTGCAGGGCGTGCAGCAAATCCGCACCCTGCGCGCACTCGCCTCGCGCCGGTCTCTGGAACAAGCGATGCATTGCGTGCAGCCGGACCTGGTGGTGCCCTGCGACGATCGCAGCGTCGCGCAGCTGCACGAGCTGCATCGCCTGCGCCCACAGCTGCGCGCGCTCATCGAGCGCTCGCTGGGTCAGTCCAGCGGGTTCGAAGTCGTGGAGAGTCGCCACGAGCTGCTCGACACTGCGCGAGAGCTCGGGATCCGTGTCGCCGGCACCTGCGGGGTGAGGTCCGCGGCCGAGGCGAGTGATTGCTTTGCGCGCGGCGCGCCGTCGGCACTGTTGAAAACGGACACCACCAGCGGCGGCGAAGGAGTGCGGATCGTACGCTCGGCCAGGGAGGCGGCAGCAACCTTCCGACGCATGCGGTTCGGAGCAAGCCTGGCGGTGACCCTCAAGCGCCTGATCGTGAACCGCGATCCGATGGCATTGTGGTCTTGGAGCCGGCGCCGGCGAACGGCCATAACCTTGCAGCAATTTGTCAGCGGAATCCCAGCGAACATCATGGTCGCGTGCTGGCGGGGCGAGATCCTCGCAGAAGTCAGCGTGAAGGTCCTCTCCTGCCAGGGGCCGACCGGCGCATCCCTCGTGGTCCAGCTCATCCAAAACCGGCAATTGAGCCGCGCCGCTGCCATGCTCGCCGCGCGCTTGGGCATGTCCGGGTTCTTCGGACTCGATTTCATTCTCCAGGAGGGCAGCGGTGCGGAATACCTGATCGAGGTGAACCCCCGATGCACGCAACTCGGGCACCTGGCGTTGCCGCAGGGCGATCTTGCCGGAGCGCTATGCGCCGCGCTCCTCGGGCGCGAGCGACCTCCCCGTGCGAGCACCGCCATCGCTACCGACACGATCGCGTTTTTTCCTCAGGCCTTTCTGTGGGGTGCGCGGAACGCTTTTCTCGGCCACGTGCATCACGACGTACCCTGGGAGCAGCGCCAACTGGTGAAGGCTCTGATGCAGGACCCCTGGCCGCAACGAACCTGGCTCGCGCGCCTCTATCACCTGCTCCGCAGGCCCACGGCGCTGCAGGCCACCGAGGCTGCGCCGATCGAACAGCCGGTCGAATGTGAAATACCGGGGCGGGCGCCGACTGACCGCCTGTTTCCCGTGCCCATGCCGCCGGCGCGTGCGATGGGCTCCACTCCGAGACTTTAGGCCAGGAGGCGTCTCGCCCGATCACCCGGCGCCACTCAGGTCATGAGACGCCGCGCAAACAAAGACTCGAATGCCGGCATCACGGCATCGATGACGTCCGCGTGCGCCGCCGGTACCTGACGCTCGCGTGGACGGTAGGCCTCGAAGCCCGTCGAGCGCAGCACCGCCTCGTACCAGTACGGGGCCCATACGCCATCGCCGGCACGCGGTCCCGGGGGCCAGCTGAGCATCCGCGGGGTAAATGCGATATCGAGCTCTGCGCACAGCGCGCGCAACTGCGACGCGGGAGCTTTGAGAAACTCGGCGGCATCGATCACCGGCGGGGTGCGGCCGCAGAGCTCGCTCACGTATTCAAAGATGTCGAGCTGCTGCAGCACACCGAGATCTTCCGCGGTCACGTGCGGTCGGCTGCGGATGTAGGAGCTGAGGACCTCGCGCGGATCACGGATGAGGAACACGTGGGTTAGCCCCCGCAGCCAATCGCGACCGATATGCGGCAGCAGGTGGTGCGTCATGTGCTTCTGGTACCAGATCGCTTTGCCCTGCGGTACGGGACCCACGAGCCGCGCGGCAACCTTGCGCCAGTCGGCCTCACCGGCCGCGATCACATCCTCGCGTCCCGGATGATCGAGACCGGTGTGGGCGAGATAGTGGGCATACAACGGCTCGTCCACCACCGCGCAGTCGCCGCGGTTCTCCCACGAGCGCATCATCGCAGTGGAGATGTTGCGGGGACCTGACCACATCGCGAGCCGCAGCGGCGTCATGGCGGCGCCTGCGCGGCGACGTCGCGCTCGATGAGGCGCAGGTAGAGCTGCTGCAACCGCTCAACCATGGGGCCGCGCCCGTCACTGATGCGGCGGCCGTCGATCTCGATTACCGGAGCAATGCCGGCGTAAGTGCCGGTGATGAAGGCCTCCTGCGCGGAGTAGGTTTCGGTCAGACTGAAGTTCTTCTCGAAGGCCGGGATGCCGTTCTCGCGGCACAGGCGCAGCACGTTGGCGCGCGTGATGCCCGCGATGCAATAGTTGCCGCCCGAGGTCCACACCTCGCCCTGGCGCACGATGAAGAAGTGGGTCGAATTGCAGGTGGCCACGAAACCGTGCGGGTCGAGCATCAATGCCTCGTCGGCACCCGCTTTGGTCGCCTGGATGCAGGCGGTGATGCAGTTGAGCTTGGAGTGCGAGTTGAGCTTGGGATCCTGCACGTCGGGAGCACCGCGGCGCACGTGCACGGTGAAGAGCCGCACGCCCTGCGTCAGCAGCTCCGGCCGCGGCAGCTTGTATTCGGGGATGATGACCACGGTCGCCGGCCCGATGCAGGCGCGCGGATCCTGGTAAGGCGTGCTCTTCAGTCCCCGCGTCACCATGAGCCGCATGTGCACGCCCTCGGTCATGGCGTTTGCCGCGAGGGTCTGGTACAGCGCCGCAGTGAGCGCCGCGCGGTCCATGCCGACATCGAGGTCGATCGCCTTGGCGGCCTCGTACAGGCGATCGAGATGCGCCCCGAGGAAGGCGATCCGGCCGCGATGAACTCGCAGGCCCTCCCAGACTCCATCCCCCAGGATGAACCCCGAGTCGAACACCGAGACCACGGCTTGCGCGCGCGGCCGCAGCTCACCGTTCACATAGATGCGGATGTCGCGGTTGCGCGGGTCATCGGTTGCGTGGTGGGTGCCCTGTGTCATTCCCTCACCTGTGTTTCGCACTGGGCAGTGGATTCTAGCGCGCCGCCGGGCAGGCCACCGGGGCAACGTTTGCTCTTGGCCGCAGCGACTGATCTACTCACACGATGCCGGCCATGAATGGGGTGTACCTGCTGCTCGGGGTCGTGGCCGCCGTCGGCGTCTGGTTCATGGGCCGGTGGTGGTTCCTCGAGCGAGGCCGCGGTGCGCTGCGGGCGATGCGCCGGGCGGATCTTGTCACCGGCTTCGTCACCGAGTTTTTCGACACCCTCGGCATCGGAGCCTTCGCACCGACGACCGCCATTTTCAAGCTGCAGCGCCGCATGCCGGACGACGAGATTCCCGGCACGCTCAACGCCGGTCATGCGCTCCCCACCGTCGTCGAGGCCCTGATCTTCATCGCGATAGTCACACTCGATCTGAGGACGCTCGTTTCGATGCTCGCCGCGTCGGTGGCCGGCGCCTGGCTCGGCGCGGGCCGCATCGCGCGGGCTCCGCGACGCGTCATCCAGATCGGCATGGGTGTGGCGCTGCTGATCGCCGCCGGACTGCTGCTCGCGAAGAACCTCGCCTGGCTGCCGGCGGCTGACGGCACCGCGCTCGGGCTTTCCGGCGGCACGCTGTTGTTCGCCGTCGGCGTCAACTTTGTGCTCGGCGCCCTGATGATGGTCGGCGTCGGACTGTACGCGCCCTGCCTGATCCTGGTGACGTTACTCGGTATGAACCCGCTTGCCGCCTTCCCGATCATGATGGGCTCGTGCGCGCTGCTGATGCCCGTCGGTGGCGCGCGGTTCGTACGCGCGCGCCGCTACAGCGCGGGCGCGGCGCTCGGCCTGACCCTGGGCGGAATTCTCGGCGTGCTCTGCGCCGCCTTCATCGTACGCTCGCTCCCGCTCGCGTGGCTCCGCTGGCTCGTGGTGGTGGTGGTGATCTATGCCGCGGTGTTGATGCTGATGTCGGCGCGCGCGCCGGCGGACGCGCGGACGGCTACCCCTCCACAGCCCGATCCCCTACAGTCGCACGATGCGTGAGACCGTCGACGAAGCTCCTGCCGCAACCGCCGGGTTGACTTACCCGTTCGCGGCCGCACCCGAGCCCGGACACGTGCTCGGCGTGGCCCCGGGTGTGATGTGGCTGCGAATGCCGCTGCCGTTCATGGGGCTCAACCACATCAACGTCTGGGCGCTCGAGGACGGTGCCGGCTGGACTCTGGTCGACACCGGCATGCAGACCACCGACACGGCGGCGCACTGGCAGCAGGCCTTTGCCGCACCCCTCGCGCGGCGTCCGGTGACGCGCGTCATCTGTACGCACATGCATCCTGATCACATCGGCATGGCGGGCTGGCTCACCCGGCAGTACGACTGCCGGCTGTGGACCACGCGCCTCGAGTACCTCACCTGCCGCGTGCTGGTCGCCGACACGGGTCGCGAGGCACCCCCCGACGGCTTGCGCTTCTACCATGCGGCCGGTTGGGACGAAGACGCGCTCGCCAGCTACAAGGCGCGCTTCGGCGGCTTTGGCAAGGCGGTGTACGCCTTACCGGACAGCTACCGCCGAATCGTCGATGGCGAGGAGCTCGTCATCGCTGGGCAGTTGTGGCGCGCGGTGATCGGCCGCGGCCACTCACCCGAGCATCTATGCCTGTACTGCGCGGAGCTCGGGGTGCTGATCTCGGGCGACCAGGTACTGCCGCGCATCACCTCCAACGTTTCCGTGTTCCCGACCGAGCCCGAGGCGAATCCGCTCGCGGAGTGGCTCGAGTCACTCGCCTCGATCGGTAAGCGCGTTCCCGACGATGTGCTGGTGCTGCCCTCGCACAACGAGCCCTTCCGCGGCCTGCATGCACGGCTCGCGGCACTCATCAGCGGACACGAGCAACGTCTCGCCCTCGTGCAG
>Ga0126378_10004688_pt1 | contig 10485 bp, 19 predicted proteins | sample PanSoiMetPlot_23_FD_92587 | JGI IMG/M metagenome (GOLD analysis project Ga0126378, IMG submission 92587) | Tropical forest soil microbial communities from Panama - MetaG Plot_23 | ecosystem: Environmental > Terrestrial > Soil > Tropical forest > Bulk soil | place: Panama | collected 2016-02-17
CTCGCGGTCGACCTCGGGTTGCCACCGCTCGCGCGCGGTCACGCGTCCTCCAGGTCTTCCAGCTCCAGGTATCGATCGGACATGGGGTCGACGTCGACCCCATCGCGATCCCATGCGTCGCCGCCTTCGTCGAAACGTTCTTCATCGCGCGCGTCCGCCGCTGCAAACGCGTGGTCGATATCTTCTGGTGTTCGGAAATCCGGCACCGTGTCCGGGCACGTTTCCTCGACGTCGTTCATCCCGGCAACGATGATTTTGTAATGGCTCGGAGCGGGCTTGGTGCACGCCTCGCAAATCCCTTCGCTGGACATGGTGGTAATCTCCTGGCATTCGCAAACCGGTGAAACCAACTGCATGCACCCAGTTATATGCACACGACAGTTTGCACGCAAGTTGTTCCGCAAACTTTATCGCTTTAGCTTGCATCTTCTCCACATATGCATATAACTTGGTGCATGACTGACCATGCCAATCATTTCATTGCCGGAACCGTAATGCCTCCCGATAAACCATTATCCACGCCCAAGCGTCACCGCCGGACGCGCGAAGAAGTGAATCAAGAGCAGATCGCAAAGGCCGAGAAGCGCGTAAATGCAGTCAAGCGCGCAATCACGATCAAGTGCCTTCGCCAAGTCCTATCCCATCTCGAGATCGCAAAGATATTGCTTCAATCGTGCGAGCAAAACGATGATATGTGCGGAGATATGCTCATTATTTTCGACAATGTCATCGGGGGTGCCAAGTCGCGCATCGAATTTCTGGAAGGGCAAAAATGAGCGCGCTCCCGAAATTCCCATTGCGGCCCGGCGGCGATCGCGCGCGGCAAGTCATCGAGGATTATGACCGCATGCGCGCGCGTATTCCACAACTCCAAATCGACCCAGCCATCGGCTGGACATGGCCGCGCGTCTACGTGGCGGCCCCATTCGAGGAGGCATCCACCGTGCGGACGATCCACCGAATGCTCGCAAATATGCGCTACGTGCCGACGAGCGCATGGGCGGAAAACGATGGCCTATCTGCCAATGTGCTCGAGAGTACCGAAGCAAATCGGCAAATTCATCGCTCGAATATCGACGCGCTGCTGTCCAGCGATCTCATGATCGTCAAACGAGTCAAGGGCAGCGGCGGCGAGATGTTCGTCGAATTCGAACGCGCGCTCCAATATGGCATGACGATTCTTTGGACGGGGCCGCCCATATTGAGCACGTATCGCGACGGAGTGACAACTTTCCCCGATATGGCGAAGCTCATGGCTTGGCTCGAGCAGGTGCGCTAGCGTACGCGCATGGCCGATCGACAACATGCGCAGTATGGGCTGACGTTTTCGCGGCGGCTCACGCGATCACGCCATGAAAAAGGCTGGACTCAGGAGACCCTCGCGCAGCTCAGCGGCGTCTCGCGGCGCCATATAAGCCTCATCGAGCGAGGTCAGATGCCGCGCGTGTCGATCGGCACCGTGGCAATGATCGCCGGCGCACTCGCGGAGCCGATCGATTGGCTATGCGGCATGACCCAGCGTCGCCGCTGCTCTTGCACCGCGTGACGTATCTGGCAGAATAGACGCGCCACTTTCGTACATCCTCCTGGAACGCGCCTCGGACATGGTGTTCGGGGCGCGTTTTTTTGCGGCCCTTGCGCATTGAACTATTAGCATCTATCATAGACCTCTATGCACGAAGCCACATTCACATCACCGCTCGCGCCCGATGAGGTCGAGCAAATTGCAACCTTTATCCGCGCCCATGGCGAGCAGCATGCCGCAAAGGCGTGCAACACAACGCCGCTTGCCGTGTGCCGCGCCGCGCTTGGTCTTCCCTTGCGCCCTACGACGCGCCATTGGATCCGCATCTATCTTCGCAAGACATCGGAGGTCGCGGCATGAGCTGGAATAGGAAGGACGACAACTTCTATGACTCACCAGATGTGGTCGCTTATGGCTTGGAGCTGGAAGAGCTCGCAATTTATGATCTGGCGGTCACCTACTGCTGCCGACATCTGACCGATGGAAAGGTGCCCGTACGGGTGCTTATAGCATATGCTAGCAGACGGTTCATCGAGGTGCCAGAAGAGGTCATGGCAAAGCGATGGCAATGTGTACATGCTTTGCTAGATTTTGGGTTCTTTACGAACCTATCGGACGGTTCTATCGAAGTAGCCAACTATCTCCGTGACCATGACTCTCGCGCTCAAGTAGAGGAAAAACGCAAGAGAATCAGTGATATACGAGCAGAGGCCGGGCGTGCCGGTGGTCTCGCCAAAGCATCTGTAGCAAGTGCTAAGCAAAACCTAGCTCCTGGTGCTAAGCAAAGTCTATCTCCTGGTGGCAATCAAGTGCTGGCTCCTGGTGCTAAGCAAATTCTGGCTCCTCACCGATCCTCTCCACACCACACCGATCCAGGGTGTGTAGCCCTAAAAGCTACACACCCAATGGATCTTGCTGACACCACCACACACGCGCGCACGTCGGGTGCTGCGCCTGCGCCGGATTCTCCGGCTGCGCACCCGGTTCGGATGATAAATCAGCAGAAAACGGCAGAAATCGAGCTGGATGCGCCGGTAACCACCGACCAGATGCTTCGAGATGTCGCGAATTTGCACCGTATTTTCGACGATCATGAACGAAAACCCTCGAGAGAACTCGGTGGATTCGAGGATACGCTCGAGAAAACTCGCATCGCCAGGCAGAAATTGTCCGAATCGGGTCTGAACGACGATGTGAAACGAACTAGAAAACCAGGCGTGTCGATGCTCGAACAGCGCAAGGTATGGGCGTCGCAAGGCCTAAATCCCGATACGGGCGAGCCGTTCGTCGCTGGCGAACCTGGCGTTGGAGGTGCGGCCGAATGAGCATCAAAGCTGGGAAAATTACTTGGCATTACGACAAGAACCCTCCCGGAAACGGTGAGGATTGGAGCGAACCGATTTATCTAGGAAGGCCTAATCCGCCCATGATCGGACACACTCTGAGCGCTCGCAACGCGTGGCGAGACGGCACGCAAGAGCGCCGTCCAGACCTAGATGGCAGCATAAAAGAAGCCATGCGGCCCTGGACCGAGGAACTACAGGCGAAGCTCGTTGCTGGACTCGAGCAGCGATCAAATGTTACGATTCGCGGCGTTCCGGCAAAAGTGAGTGAATCGCGAGATGATGGCAAACGCGCGCAAGACTCGGAAAAAACCGACGAATCAGGCACTCGTATAACCGAGTTAGACCGCAATGACACCTCACCGTTCTCAGCAGCAAGCGACGAGTATTGGGAGCTCTACAATGTCAGTCATCCGTAACCGGCCAATAAACGACGTTTTGGAACTGGAGGCTATCTCGGTCCACAACGCTCGCAAAGACGCCGTAAAAGTCAACGTCGCTCAGCCATTGGCCAAGTCCGAGGTGATGCGACGATGGCGGAACGGTGAGGTCGACGCTAGGTCTGCTCAGCTTGCTATCAGGTGGGCCGAGTCCAATCCGTTCGGTCAGTCATTGGATGAATCTACTGATGACTCCGACATTTTCAGGCCGCTGCCAGGCTCCAAGTGGCCGGAGTTCGTTCCCGTTGACCGCAAGCCGGCGCCACCAATTGCACCCGTGACGCCGAGCAATGAACTCGAGTTTTGCGTGCTGGGCGAGCCGGTCCCCAAGGGTCGACCACGCGCTCTCATCCGAGCCGGCGGTATCGATATCACCGGACAGCCAAGGCATTACGCGCAGATCTATACGCCGCAACAGACAGCCAAGTTCGAATTGGCCGTTCGGCGGCAGGCGTATATCGCAGCATGTCGATGCGGGTGGACATTCAGCGATAAAGACCATTATGCGCTGCATGTCGAGATCTTTCGTCGCCACCGCGAAAAGGGAGGGGATTTCGATAATTATATCAAGGCTATTTGCGATTCGCTCAATCCGAAATTGAGCGCTGCTGGCATTTGGTTCGATGACCGGCGCGTCACGGAATGGTCTGGATTTATGAGGCAAGATGCAGTGAAGCCTCGTATTTATGTGAAAGTGAGTAAGATATGAGCCGCTCAAGACATCATGGTTGCGGCCGGACATGTGGCATATGCAAACCATATAAAAAATGGAAAACCAATTCGCTCAAAGTATTGGCACCGCGATATAGGCGCAAACTTCAAGATATTATCAAGGATATTATATTGATAGAGGAGGAGTAGCAATGAGCCAGCTCGATATGTTCGAACGGCTACGCGGTGAGCGGCTCAATCCGCAGGTCAACTGGCAGAAGCGCGTCATCGCTCTCGAGGAAGGCATGTCAGCTCAGCACGAGCGCTTGTTGCGATTGGAAGTTAGGCTCCGCGAGCTGGAACAGGCGTGCGATGACGAAGCGTAGCGCCGCGGAACGAACCAGGCCCCTCTTTCTCGAGCAGTCTCCGGGCACCACGAAAATTCCCGAGCAATTGGCCCTCCCTATCCGAGGCGCGCGGGGCGAATTCGCCGGTCGGCCATATTGTGACCACCATGGGTGCTGGATTGAGGGTGGGAAGTGCGCGATTTGCGTGGTGCCACAAAAAGATCTGCGGCGTCCTTGACCGATGATATCAAGTGGCTATCATAAATATATGAACTTCGTGCGCATCCACTCCGCAAGCGAATCGCTCGAGACTTTGCTCAATCCAGCGCGCCGGGACGGATGGGTGGCGAGCGATGAGAAAGCGGAATCGCAGCCCCGCGGCATCTCGTGCTGTTTAGAAGAGGATGACCTTCGCTCCTATGTGCGAATGTATTCTATGGCCATTCAGCCCGGCGATGTATTGGTACGCCTGGTTGGTCGGCTAAGCGCGGACCGCGATCGTGACCAGGGCGCCGTCCGAGCGATCGTAGAGAGCTACGAGGTCATAGGCGATGCGCGCGATTGGTTTAGTCATGAGGGTCAATTCGAAATCGTCGATGATGAAGACGAATTCAATTGACACTTGATATCGCGTTGCTATCTTGATGGGTGTCAGGACAAGAAAAAAAGGACGGATGCGACAATGAAAAAGACCATCAAAGAGCTGGGCATCAAAATCGGTCAATACAGCAACCGTGAATTCATTGCCAAGGTCGAGAGCGAAACAATCGGTCGCATCCTGGTGGTGGCGCTCAATAGCGAGGTAGAGATCCCGGTCGGTTGGGAATTCAAGCTCGAGTACAGGAATGGCAATTGGGAGAACGAGTGGTGGGTATACCTCGTCAAGCCGTGAAGTCGATTGATAGTTCCTCGCCGCCCAATCCCTGGCAAACCAGGGACGGCGGCGCCCAGCGCAAAATAGGCCGAAACCGGGGCAACCCGGTCTGCACGTAAGGCGTGCACTGAGGATGGCCAGGAGAAGGACCATGCGACATTTTTGCAGAGAATGTGGGATCGAAGTGGATGAGTTTTGCGCCGAGCATCCGAGCTCGATTGTGGACTCCGCGCCCGACGGCGGGGACGAGCCGGTCGATGACATCGAGGACCAGCTCCAGGACGCGCGCGCGACGTGGGATGGGACTCAATGGGTCGCGCGCGAGGCTAAATCGGTCCCCGCCCATGCGGATGCGAAGCCGTTTTGGTCCGGCGCCGCTACGCTCGTGCATGGTACGATTCCGCTCGAGATTGCGAAGGAGCATGCGCTCAGCGAATATCAACTGGACCTTCTTGGCGGTTCGCGGGTCTGGAGCGGTGCGGATCTGAAGGGTAATGCCGTCAATTGGGCCGGTAGATATGCGAGCGGCCGGCGTGCCTTCATCAGGCGCATGAAGTGCGACCGGCGCATATTCGTTCAGGAGAGGCTCGAAGGTCGACGACGTGTGGTGGAGATATGGCGCCGCTCGGACGCGCCGGCCCAGCTCGTGAGCGCGCAAGAAGGTAGACTCTGATGGGCCATCTCGTGACGGCGGTCGGCTGGGGTATGAGCGGCATCATGGTTGGCGCGTTCCTCGGCATTTGGTTCAACAAGCATTTTGGTTCTTGACAGAAGATATCTAACGTATATCTTCACGGAGAAACATGAACACGTCATTTATCACGCGATTGCCGTCCGAGGAATTGAGCGACTTGGATGATCTTGCTCAGGGCAGGACCAGGAACGAGCTGGTTCGGCGCATCATCCGAATTGCGAAAAGCATGGGTCCGGAGAAGGTATGGCCCGAGGACAAGGCGGTGAAAGAGGCGCTCGATAAGCTGGGAGCTAAGGCGAGGAGGGCGTCGTGAGCGAGGATGAGGAGATCCAAAAAGTGCCCGACTTCAAAGCCATCGAATCTGCCATGAAAGCACTGCTATATTTGGAGCCAGAGGAAAGGCTATCAGTGATTTTCTGGTTCTGCACGAAGTGCGGCGAGCGCGCGAACGAATGCGGCTGCGTCGAATCCGAATGAAAGAATGGGGCGGTATCTCAGAAGGAAGAGCACTCGGATACATGTTTGTCGTCATGCATGTATCCGCGATGTCGAAGGTTCGAGCCCTTCCCGTTCCACCCCCTAATAGGGAATCTCGGGAAACCGAGGAGTCTACCCCTGGTAGCTCGCTGGCCGAGAACGGCCTGACATGGCGCAAAGACGTCAGGCTACTCGGTAAGCGAGGGAGCGGGTGACGAAGCCCCGTTGCTGCTCGGTAAGCGAGCCGTGGGTGTCAACGACAGGACATGCAGTATGGCACCGACCGACAATCTGGTGCCAATCCAACCGATATAAAGGAGACGACTCCGTCTGCTCATGCAGCATGTGGTCCGAAAGGACCTTACCGCTAAGCCCCCATCGAGGTATGCAGCGGGTCATGTAGGAGCACCCATCTCGTCGCGGGTTCGAATCCCGCCGGTTGGACTACCGCGAGCCGACGGATAATATCGGCCCCTATGGCACCGAGGCTCAGAGATGGGGACTGGTGCCAATCCAATCGATGCTCCTTCCAAGGAAGGGCCGCCAAGAGGCGGAATAATACGACGAAGCCGGTGCAAATCCGGCCGATTGGACGAAGAAAGAAATGGTAGGATAGGGTGATGATATGCGATTATATCTCATGCGCAAAGAAGCGGACGATCTTGGTGGCAGTCCTTGGAACTCTCGCCGGCTTTGGTTGCGGCGGATCGTCGAACTCCAGCAATGGTCCAAAGCTCGAGACGATGCGGATCAATTGCAGCGCGGGGGACGAGGCGCAAACGACCTATAGCGATGGCATCGAGGATGTGCTCGAGACAGTTCATGCGTTCGCGCATGATACGCAATTTCGCCAAGAGCAGGTGCGTCAGGTCGAGCTCACTGCGCAATCGGTCCAGGGCGGCACGCAGGTGACCGTGGCGTGCTCGGGCGCGAGCTTCATCGAGTTTGTGCAGGAGATATGGCAGTGAATCCACATTGGCTCGTGCTTATCATCCCAGCCGCCGCAACCATCGGCGGTTTGATCGCGGTGGCGATCCACCGATTCGCTGAATGGTGGAGGGACCACGGATGAGCGGACTGGCGCTGAACGAGCAGGTCAAGGCGCGCCTCGTCGCCGCGATACGCGCGGGCAATACGCATCGAGATGCCGCGGGAATGGCCGGCGTGAGCGAGAGCGCGTTCAGGAAATGGCTCGAGCGAGGACGACGTGGCGAGGAGCCATTCAGTGCGCTCGTGGTGGAGATCGAACGGGCCGCCGCGGAGCACCGCGCTTCGATGCAGTCGGCGATCGTGGCGGCAGCGCGCGGCTTCCGCGCCGATCCGGAGACCGGAGAGCTGCAACCGATCGTGAGAATCGATCACGAGGGCGTCCCGCACGAAGAGGGTCCCGATTGGCGCGCCGCCATGGCATGGCTCGAAAAGCGCGATTGGAAGACCTACGACCAGCGCGCCGTGGTCGGCCATATCCAGGCCCAGGCCCAGCGCGACGCGAATCTCTCCCAACTTTCGGATCAGCAAATCCTCACCCACTTGAAAGAGATTGTCCGAGGAAAGGCTCGCAAGGATCCATCATTTGTTGACTTTTTGCGAGGCCTGGTGGAGGAATTTGGACATGACCGAGCCGACGCCGATGACGAGAGTTTTGCGGGAGGCGATTGACGTCGAGCCACGAACGGAGATATGGCCATGGCAAAAGCGTGCTTATGCTAATGCCGATCAGGATATTGTAATATCATTATGGCTCGAGACACACGCATGGTCTGGAGCTGCGCATAGGCACCGCGCACGGGACCGCGACGGATATTGGAATCAGCATAGAGACATTGTGGTGGCTTTGGTTGACCGCTGCATGGTCGAAGTATTAGTTGATTCGCAAGATCCAAGGATCGTTTGGGCATTTGCTTGTTTCTCTCCCGGCATCGTTCATTTCGCGGCGGTCAAGAAAAAGTATGCAGAATTCAAAGATGAAATGCTGGCCGACCTTATTGGCTCGCAATATCATCTGCCGCTTCGGCACTCGTATGTGATTCCGCAGTTGTTGCCGATGCCGCCATCATGGGTATTCGACCCGCATTGCCTATTCGATATTCTCAAACAACCTAGCGCGCGCCGCGCCGCATTTCTGGAGATGCAACATGCAACCAATATCGTTCATGCCCCTGTCATTTGTGGCTCTGCACAAGCCATTGTCGTTCCCCGGGATGGCGGGCATGACATCGAACTTCCAGGCCGATGATGATTTCGAGATCCATCTGCTCAATAATGGGTGGGTGCTTATGTCCTATAGGCGGCTCATTTTGAGCTATATCAAGGATGCGCCGCAAAAGTTCGAAGTTCATGAATTGCTAGTTCCGCCCGAGTCAGTGTGGTATGCTATGCCAATCACTGTGTGGAATGTGCGATCAACGGAGGCAATTGGACATGCTGAAAAAGGGAACATCGGACAAGACGCGGGACGAGAACATCGGAACGGAGATCAAGTCGGGGAAGCCGCGAAAGCAGGCCATCGCAATCGGGTGTAGCGAGCAGCGCCGAGCGAAGGCAAAGAAAAAGTCGGGTCGCGGGCGGTAAAGCGCGCGCGTGACTCGCTGGAGGATTGACGCGCTACTTGATGAGATTGATCGACGTGACCCGAGTGGATTCGAGGTACCGTCGGTCTTTACGTCTTTTGTAGGGTGGCTCGGCCCCGAGCTGACAGACGGGCAGCGTGTCATTGCCAAGATCTGTTACGACGGGCTCGAGCCGCGCGATCTTGACGGCGATGATCGTGAACTGGCGCGCGCCATATTCGGCGATGTCGATATTGTCCCCGAGCTCGCGCGCAAAGTCATTGTGCTGGTGTGCGGCCGGCGTGGCGGCAAATCGTATATGCTCGAGGCATTGCGGCTCGTGCATGCTATGTATACGGTGCCGTTCTTCCAGATCGCGCCCGGACAGATACCCGGTGTGCTCGTAATTGCGCCGAACGATGCGCTTCGCCAAGAGGTGATCAATTATGCCATTGGCGCCATACGATCGAAGCCCGAGCTCGCGCGAACCCTCATCGTGCCGAAGGGCGCGAGCGAGGATGCGCCCGTATCGCTCTTTTGGGTACGGCGCCCGGATAATGGGCGGCTCGTGGCGTTTTGCTCGGGCGTAGCGACGCATGGCGGGTATGGCGGTCGTGGTCGATCCTGGCTCGGATTCGCGCTCGATGAGGCTGCGTTTTTTAGGACCGATACGTACAAGATCAACGACGTCGAGATCTTCAAGGGGGCGATCCCCGGCTTGCTACCCGGCGCGCAGGCGATCATCCCATCGACGCCATGGGCGCAAGCTGGTTTGCTTTATGACAAATGGCTCGTCAATTGGAGCCATCCGCGCGACGCACTCGTCGCCCACGCATCGACCGTGACGCTCCGCCCGGAGATGACCGAGACCGTCGAGGCGGAGCGCGTGAAAGACCCGGAGTATGTAGAGCGCGAGTTCGACGCGCAATTCATGGCATTCGGCACGACGCAATTCTTCAGCGAAGGGTTGGTCCAGGGATGCGTCTCGCGCGATTACAAATTCCCGATGAAAGGCGCGCCTGGACTCACCGTTGGCGCGGCGGTGGACCTCGGATTTCGCAGCGATTCGAGCGCCTTTGCGGGCACGGTACGTATCTATCTCGATGAGCGAATCTACACGGCGCGCCTCAAAGAGATGCGCCCAAGCGCGGGCCGGCCGCTCAGGCCGGGCGATGTGGTGACCGAATTCAGCACCGAGGCGCGCGAGCTTGGAGCCACCTTCGTCATGGCCGATCATCATTACATCGAATCACTTCGCGAACATGCGGGCCCCATCGACCAGGGACGGCTATCCGTCGCTGCTGCGCCGGCAACACCATCCGAAGTCTATATCGCTGTCCGCACGCTCATGCGCGATGGGCGCGTGCTCATTCCCGACCCCGACACGCTCGTGGGCGAAGAGCGCGAGACGGTGCGCCGGCTGATTCAGCAGCTCAAAGAGGTGCAAGGGCGGCCCATTCCCGGCGGCGGAATGAGCATTATTTTGCCCAAATGGCGCACCGGTGGCCATGGCGATCTCGTCTCCGCATGGGTGCTGGCCGTGTATCAAACGGGCGGCCAAACGCTGCCCGCGCCCCCGCCCAAA
>Ga0126378_10004689_pt1 | contig 10485 bp, 11 predicted proteins | sample PanSoiMetPlot_23_FD_92587 | JGI IMG/M metagenome (GOLD analysis project Ga0126378, IMG submission 92587) | Tropical forest soil microbial communities from Panama - MetaG Plot_23 | ecosystem: Environmental > Terrestrial > Soil > Tropical forest > Bulk soil | place: Panama | collected 2016-02-17
CGTCCACACCGCTAGCCGGGAGCGGGCCAGGATGAACAGCGGTACCAGGGTCCGCGGCGGGAACTGCTCGAAGGCGTCGCAGTTCGTGAGCACTAGCGCTCTGACCCGGCTGGTATCGGCGCGGAGCGCGAGCTGGCATAGGCCTCCGCCAGTGTCGTTGCCCACGAGGACAACGTCATGGAGATCGAGAGCGCTCAGCAGACTCGTGACGCCGTCGGCGACTGCTACCGGCGACAGGTCCGCCTCTGGGTTCGCCGGTCTGCGGTGAGCGCCGAGGGGCCAGTCGGGCAGGATGCAGCGGACCCCGGCGGCAGCAAGCTTGTCGGCGACGGGATCCCACAGCGTGGCGTTAACGAGGAAGCCGTGAACGAACACGGCCACGGGTGTGCCGGGCGTGCTAGGACCGGCGACCCGGTAGTCGACGGGACCGATAGGTAGGTCGATGGTGGGCATGGTGGCCTCCGGTGGTGTCCGCGGTTCTCAACATGGGTGTCAGCCGTTCTGACGGCTAGGGTCGAGGTGCCTGACCTCGTGTGCGCTGGCCGAGGTTCTAGTCCCACCTGGCGCGCTGGCGGCCGAGTGGCAGTCGTGGCCACCATCCGGGTACGGCCTGCTTGTAGGACTGATATTGGTCGCCGTACTGATGAGCCAGGGTGGGCTGTTCACAGCCATAGACGAACGTGATGCAGGCGGCGGCCACCGCGGCGGCGTAGCCCAGCAGGATCGGGCGACTCAGCAGCAGGGCCTGGCCGACTATGACGGCCAGTACCGCCAGGTACATGGGGTTCCGTATGTACCGGTACAGCCCGCGCACCACAAGTTTCTCGGTGGGCGCGGGCGGCGCCGGGGTGCCCCGGCCCTGGATCGCGAACTGCGCGAAGGTGGCCAGCAGCGCCGCAGCCCCCGCGAGGGCCACGACAGCCCCAGCGATCCGTGCCGTGGCAGGATAGGCAGCTCCCATGTGCCAGCCGGTCAGCCACCAGGGCGCCAGTCCGCCTACCACGCCGGGCGCGACCAGGAGAAAGGCCGCGCTGCCGGCGGCGGCTGTCATCGTTCGCATCGCTGCCTCCTTTGCCAGCTCCATACTCTGCCGTATGGTGCTTCCATACGGTACCGTACAGTCATGGCGGAGAAAAAAGCAAGTGGCCCGCGCCGGCTCAGCCGGGACGATTGGATCTCGGCCGCCCTGGCCGCGATCGCGGACGGCGGCCTGGCGGCGGTGGCCGTCGAACCAATCGCCGCCCGCCTGGGCGCTACCAAAGGCAGCTTCTACTGGCACTTCGAGAACAGGGACGAACTGCTCGAGGCCGCGATCAGCCGCTGGGAGAAGGAGACAACCACGGATGTGATCGCCGAGATCACCACCGCACAGGACGCGCCGGCTGACCAGTTCCGGCGCCTTGTGACCGGCGTGATCGAGCGCGCCGAGCAGGACCGAGTAGGCCCGGCGCTGCTGGCCAGCGCAACGCACCCGGCCGTCGCCCCCGCTCTGGAACGGGTCACAGCCGCCAGGCTCAACCTGATCGCCACGGTCTACCGGCGCCTCGGGTTTCCCCCTGCCGAGTCCGGCCGGCGTGCACTCCTGGCATACAGCGCCTACCTGGGGCACGGCCAGCTCGCGCACTCAACTCCCGGCGTCCTGCCCGCGACCAGGGCCGGACGGCGCGCCTACCTCGACGATGCCATCCACGCCCTCACTGCTCGATGACAGTGCACGGGTCCTAGCAAGGGCTCCCTGACCGCAGCTTGGCGCAGCACGCAACACCTCGACCTCGCACGCTGCCATTTGAGAGATGCTAGGGACTGAAGACCGATGCGACCGTGAGTAGTTACTGCTGACATGAGCCGTAAATCACAAATTCTCGTCATTCTCGCTGCGGCAATGCTGTCAGCGTGCACGCCAACCGTGCCGGCAGGCCACCCCGGCCCGCCTAGCACGGCGACCGCGGCCGGTCCGCCCGCGCACCTGACGCAGTCGCACCCCTGTACGGGCATCGCCGGGTTCACCTGCTCGACTCTGGCGGTTCCGCTGGATCACAGCGGCCGCATTCCCGGCACGCTGCGCCTGCAAGTCGCGGCAGCGGGCAATACCAATGCGCCCCAGGGCGTGCTGTTGTTCCTGACCGGCGGGCCCGGGCAGCCCGGCGTCCCGTTCCTGCCGCGCATCGCCAGCAGGATTGCACCCGTCCTGACGGACTACCGCCTCGTCATGTTCGACCAGCGAGGCACCGGCCAGTTCGGCGCCATCAACTGTCCTGCACTGCAGGCCGCAGTAGGAAGCTCCGACATCACGGTCCCGCCGCTGCGCGCTGTGCAGGATTGCGCGAACAGCATAGGCCCGGACCGGCGGTTCTACTCCACGGCGGACACGGTCGCCGACATGGATATGCTCCGGCAGGCGCTCGGCGCGCAGAAATTGGCGATCGACGGCGTCTCGTACGGAACGTTCGTGGCCGAGCATTACGCCCTCGCCTACCCCGCTCACGTGTCCAGGCTCGTCCTGGACTCGGTCGTGCCGCACGCTGACCCTGGCCATGCCGACGCGTTTTACCTGGTTGGGCTTCGGGCTGTCGGTCGTGTCCTGCGGGCAGCCTGCCAGACAGGCCCCGCGTGCGGGTTCGACCCCGCGTCGGATGTGGCATGGCTGGTAAGTCACCGAGGCGACGGCGTGCAGATATTCGACATGCTGGTCACCTACGAGTTCATCGATCCGACTTACCGCAATCCGAACCCTGCGCAGGTGCCACCAGGCTTCGGCGATGTGATCGGTGCCCTGCACGCCGCTCGGCTCGGCCAGACCGCACACCTGGATCAGCTCATCGGCGTACTCAACCAGGGAGGCGGCTCACCGGCTGAGTTCAGCTCCGGGTTGCATGCCGCCACCTTCTGTACCGACCTGCGCTTTCCCTGGGGATCCGATGCGGTCCCGGTATCTCAGCGCATGGCCTCGCTCGCTAAGGCGACCGCGAGGCTGTCGACGAGCCAGGTCTGGCCCTTCGACGCCGCGACAGCCGCCGGCGACGGCATTATGCAGACGTGCCTGGACTGGCCAGTCACCCCGCCAGCGCCTGAGGCATCGCCAGCGTCACGCTTGCCGGCCGTGCCGACGCTGATCCTGGCCGGTGATCATGATCTCAGCACGCCGCTGGAATGGGCCAGGGAGGAAGCGGCGAGCGCGCCCCGCGCACAGCTTGTGATCGTGTCCGGCGCTGCGCACTCGATCCAGTCTCGCGAACTCGGTGACCAGGGACGCAACGCCCTGTTTGCCTTCCTCACCAGTTAACTTGGAGGCCATGGGAGATCCGGCCGCCGATGTCATGGTCGTCGGGGCCGGCGTGATCGGGCTGACCTCGGCGATCTGCCTCGCCGAGGCGGGCATGACGGTGCTCGTCGTCACGGCCGAGGAGCCCCGGCAGACCACGTCCGCGGCGGCAGGCGCCCTGTGGGGGCCGCACCTGGTCGGCAAGGACGAGCGGATCGGCCGGTGGGCCGCCGTGACGCTGGAACGGCTGGAGGAGCTGCGCGCGCCAAAGCTCGGGGCCAGCGCGCTCGCGGGCATCGTGCACAGGGTCGACGGCATCGCGGCGTCCGCGGCCGCTGGCAGCGAGCCACCCGAGTACGCGGCGGCTGGCAGCCTGACGCCGTGCCCGCCGGACGAGGTCCCGGCTGGTTACGCGACCGCCTGGCGGCTTTCAGCGCCGCTGATCGCCATGCCGGCGTACCTCGACTACCTCGCGGAACGGCTGAGCCGGGCCGGCGGCACGATCACCGTCGGGCCGCGCTTTGGGACCCTCGCGGAGGCGCGCGGCGCCGCGCCCGGCGCTCGCGTCATCGTCAACTGCGCCGGCTACGGCGCCCGGCACCTGGTGCCAGATCCGGCCGTCGTAGCCGTGCGAGGGCAGGTTGTCGCCGTCCGCAATCCCGGCATCACCGAGTTCTTCGTCGGGTCAGGCGCGGCGAGTTGGCCGCTGGTCTACCTGTTCCCGCACGACGACGTCGTGCTGCTCGGCGGCACCGAAGAGCGCGGCAGCAACAGCCGCGAGCCTGACCCCAGCACTGCCGAGCGGATCGTCGCCGCATGCGCGGCGATCCGGCCGGAACTGCGCGGCGCCGCGGTGCTGGAGCACCGGGTCGGCCTGCGGCCTGCCCGTCCGTCGGTCCGGCTCGAAGCCGAGGCCGGGGCCCGCGACGGCGTCATCGTCGTGCACAACTACGGCCACGGCGGGGCCGGGGTGACCCTGTCGTGGGGCTGCGCCGAGGACGCTACGCAGCTCGTCCTCGACGCCCTCGGCTAGCGGCTCAGAAGCCCGGGAAGATCGCGCGCAACTTGTCGAGCACCTCCGGGTCACCCGACACCGAGGCCGGCGTGTGCTCGGGATCCATCCGCCCGTACGACATCCGCAGCAGCGCCTCCGCCGGCATGACGACGTGCGGCACCGCGCCGTCCCCCGCTGCATCCTCGCCGGGCCAGTTCACCACGCTGACCGACTCGCCGGAGCTGAGCAGGTAGTCGCGCTGCGGCTCGGTCGTTGTGATGCGCACCCGGAACGGCTCTGGCAGCGGCTTGCCGAGACGCGGCGCGAGGAACTGCGGCACGCTATCGATGAGCAGCTCGACGGCGTCGGCTTGCACCGTCGCGGCCGGCTCCTGCATCACGGCAAGGTCCCACGTGTGCAGCACGTGCTCGCCGAGGCGCAGGCGACAGATGCCGGCGGCGTCAAGCTGCATGCCGAGGAAGTCCAGCCGGGCCACGGCCAGCTGCTCGTCGCTGAGCTGCTCCAGCCGCTGCACGTGCTTCTCGTCGGCGGCGATCGCATCGGCGGCCTGGTTGTCCGGGCTCTTGGCGTTCCACACGTCCCAGATCGGCGGGAACGCGTCGCGGCTCGCTGGCGGCCCCTCCCCGAGTGCGCCGGGCAGCATCATCAGCGCGATCTCGGCGCCGCTGCCAAGATGCGACAGCACCTGTGCATTGGTCCAGTCCCGGCAGTACGACGGACCCCGGACCTGCTCGGGCGTCATGGGCTCGACAAGACTAGCCAGATGGTCATGAGACCGCCGCAGCGTCGCGATCCACGTGCGCGGGTCCTCTGTCACGATTGCCTCCACCATAATAAGGGAACGGGCTCGTCTCGTATCTCGGCCGCCCGCCCGGCCGCGGCTAGGGTGGGCTGATGGACATCGGATTCGGCGCCTCTGTGTCGGGCGCGTGGGCTACACCGCAGAATCTAGCCGCATTCGCCAGCGCAGCTGAAGCCGCCGGCTACCACTCGCTCTGGAGCTTCCAGCGGCTGCTCGTCCCGGCGGGCTCCCAGATGGACCCGGTCTACCAGAGCGTGCTGGACCCGATGGCTGCGCTCTCGTTTGCCGCCGCGGTCACCAGCCGGATCCGGCTCGGCGTGGCGATCGTCAACCTGCCGTTCGTCTCCCCCGGTTACCTGGCCAAACAGGCGGCGTCACTGGACGTGCTGTCCGGCGGACGGCACGATCTCGGCCTCGGAATAGGCTGGATGCCGGAGGAGTTCGCGCTGACCGGTGCCGACATGGGCCGCCGTGGCGCGCGGGCAGCCGAGTACGTGCGGACGCTGCGCACGCTGTGGGCCGGCACCGTCCCGGCACCCGTCTCCGGCGCGTTCTACGAGGTGCCGGCCGGAGCGCAGCTGCCCCGGCCGGTGCAGCCCGGCGGCCCGCCGGTCCTGCTCGGCGGCATGGCCCGGCCAGCCCTGCAGCGCGTCGGCCAGATCGCCGACGGCTGGATCACGTCAAGCCGGACCGACTTGTCCAAAATCGAGAAACTGATCGCGGTCGTGCGAGAGTCCGCCGAGGCGGCCGGGCGCGATCCGGGCGGGCTCCGCTACATCTGCCGCGGCGTCGTGCGGGCGGGCGATCCAGTGACCGGGCCAGACGGCCAGCGGCTACTGCTCTCGGGCGACTACGAGCAGATCCGCGCCGACACGCGCTGGCTAAGCGAGCATGGCGTGACCGAGGTGTTCTACGACCTCAACTGGGATCCGCTCATCGGCGCGCCGGACGCCGCACCGGACGCGGCCACCGACCGCGCACGAGAGATCCTGCACGCGCTCGCGCCGTGACGCCCGAGCCGGTTACGGTCGTCCGCTACGACCACAGGTGGCCGATGCGGGCCGCGGCCGAACTCGGTGTTCTGACGTCGGTCCTCGGTCCGCTGATCCTGCATGCGGACCACATCGGCAGCACGGCCGTGCCGGGCATGGACGCCAAGAACGTGCTCGACCTGCAGCTGTCCGTCGCGGACCTCGGCCCGGCAGCAGCGGCCTTCGACGCCCCGCTCGCCGGGCTTGGCTATACCCGCCTACCCTACGAGCGCGATCACGTCCCGGCCGGGGATGACAGCGACCCGGAACTGTGGGCCAAGCGGTTCTGGCGTCGCCGGGACCACCCAGAGGGCGACATAAACCTGCACGTCCGAGTCGCCGGATCGCCTAACGAGCGGCTGGCACTGCTGTTCCGCGACTGGCTGCGCGCCCAGCCGATGGCCGTTGCCGCGTATTCCGCTTTCAAGGCGAAGCTGGCGGCGGCCGTCGCCCAACTCGGCCCCTATACCGACATCAAGGACCCTGTCGTCGACCTGGTGATCGTCGCCGCATCGGCCTGGGCTCGCGAGAACGCCTGGCAGCCGCACGCCACCACCGCCTGACCGGGCGACCGGCTGGCCGACCAGCGGGAGGGTCGTTCGGGACGACGGCAGGCTTGACTCTGACGCTGTGTCAGGGTCTAGACCTGAGATTGTCCAAGTCTTGTCAGCAAGCGTCACGAGCGCGTCGTGAAGGAGACAGTCATGAAGGTCAGCGAATCCGCCGCGCTGGAGTTCTACACAATGCCCGGGCCGATGACCGCGCCCGGACGCCATGCGCCGCTGCTGGCCGGCTTGCCAGGCGACATCGCAGGCCTGGCAGCCGTAGCGCAGGGTTTGCTGATACACGAGCACATGGCCGGCGGCTACGGAGTGGAACTCTCCGACAGCGACCGGGACAGTGTCCACATCCGCCCAGTCGAGCTGATTCTCGACCAGATCGTGGCCAGGGACAGCCGACCGCTTGCTGTCCCCCGGACCCCGGCAGGCCGGCTGCCAGCCAACTGCCGCCATTTCACCGTTCTGACCACAGCCATGCTCCGGGCGCAGGGCAAGCCGGCCCGAGCGCGCTGCGGGTTCGGCGGCTATTTCGGCACCGGCGCGTTCGAGGATCACTGGGTCTGCGAGTACTGGCATGCAACCAAGCAGCGGTGGATTCTTGCGGACGCGCAGATCGACGATGTGCAGCGCCCCTGGTTCGAGGTCGACTTCGACCTCACTGACGTGCCGCGTGATCGGTTCCTGGTGGCCGGCGATGCGTGGGCGCGGTACCGCTCAGGAACCGCCGATCCGGCGAAGTTCGGGCTGAGCCTGCGGGGTGAGGCGGGCGCCTGGTGGATCGCCGGCAATCTCATGCGCGACGCTGCGGCATTGCTCAACATCGAACTGCTGCCCTGGGACTGCTGGGGCGCCATGCCCGCGCCGGAGGACGTGATCGGCGACGATCTGGCCGAATTGCTCGACCGGCTTGCCGACCTCACCCTGGATCCCGATAAGGACCCCGCCGAGCTGCGCGAGCTATGCGAGGACGACCGCCTGCGCGTGCCGCCCGTCGTTCGCAATTTCCTGCGCGGTCGCGACGAGGCCGTCAGAGCCTGCTAGCGGGTCCCGGCTACTGTGAGCCGCCGGCGCAGGACGGGATCGGTCAGCGCTGGCGGCACGTAACTCGCATCGGCCGCGTTGAGGTTGACGCCGGGCGCCACGATCTCGTCGATCCGGTCGAGCAGGTCGGCGGGCAGTACTTCGGGCGCGCCGAGCTGGCTGTCCAGGTGCTCCATGGTGCGCGGGCCGAGGATGGCCGACGTCACCGCCGGGTGGCTGACGACGAAGCCGAGCGCCAGGTGGATGAGCGACATGCCCGCCTCCGAGGCGAGCTTCGCTAGCTTGTCGGCCGCTTCCAGCTTGGCCTGGTTCCCTGGCAGGCTCATGTCGAATCGCTGCGGCAGCCGTCGCGACCGCCGACTCGCCGGGAGCTCGGCGTCGAGTTGGTACCGGCCGGACAGCCATCCGCTCGCGAGCGGGCCCCAGGTGATCACGCCCATCTGATGGCGCTGGCAGGCCGGGAGCACGGCCGCTTCCACGCCGCGCACGAGAATCGAGTAGGGCGGCTGCTCGCACACGAACCGCTCGCGGCCACGGCGCTCCGCCGCCCATTGCGCCTCGACGATCTGGTCGGCGGGAAACGTCGATGACCCGGCGTAGAGGATCTTGCCGGCCCGGATCAGGTCGGAGAGCGCCGCGAGCGTCTCCTCAATGTCGGTATCCGGGTCCGGCCGGTGGATCTGGTACAGATCGATGTAGTCGGTACCGAGCCGGCGCAGGCTGGCCTCGCACTCGCGGATCAGCCAGCGGCGTGAGTTGCCTCGCTCGTTGATGTCGCTGCCCATCACGCCGTGCGCCTTGGTGGCGAGCACAACGCTCGTGCGCCGGCCCCCCGCGAGCGCCTTGCCGACGATCACCTCCGATTCGCCCTCGGAGTACACGTCGGCGGTGTCGACGAAGTTGATGCCGGAGTCGAGCGCCCTGTGAATGATCGCGATGCTCTCGTCGTGGTCCGGGTTGCCCCAGGTGCTGCCGAACATCATCGCGCCGAGGCAGAACGGACTGACCCGGACGCCGGTGGAGCCAAGCACGCGAGTTGTCATGTTCGCAACCCTATGGGGTCTCGTCGGCAGGCTTTCTGATGGTCGGTGTCCCGGCCGTTCTCGTCTGCTGCGGAGGAGAACAACGCTGCCGCTATCAGCGCTACCCGGAAAGGTCGCTGCGCGGCTATCGGGCGCAGCTAACCTGAGTCGATGGCTCGCTAGCCTTGGCGGCAGCTCAGGACTTGCGGTCCCGGCGACGGTAGGTCATCCAGCCCTGGTTGCCGCCTGGCAGGATCGGACCGCCGCGCGTGAGGCCCTTCACGTCGAGCCGGTTGTGGAACGCTTCCTCGGTTGAGGCGCTGACTGTCCAGCCACGTCGCCTGGCGCGATGGTCGTACAGGGCGGCCAGGACTATCCCGACGACAATGACGCCGACAACAACCAAATCACAGCTGTCTCCTACTCACACATGCGAGCGGGGTGCCATTCATGCGCCCGGTGACGGCAGCATGCCAAGCTCGATCGCCCTGGTGACGGCGGCCGTCCGATCCGACACACCGAGCTTGCCGAACGCCCGGAGCAGGTGCGTCTTGACCGTGGCCTCACTGATGAACAGTGCCCGGCCGATGTCGGCGTTGGTCTTTCCGCGGGCGACCAGCGTCAGTACCTCGATCTCCCGGCCAGACAGCGGCTCGACGGCAGGCCGTCGCAGGTGTGAGACGAGCCGTCCGGCCACCGTGGGGCCGAGCACGGTCTCGCCGCGCGCGGCAGCGCGGATCGCGGCCACCAGATCCGGGAGCGGCGTGTCCTTGAGCAGGTAGCCGGTCGCGCCGGCCTCGACCGCGCGGACGATGTCGGCGTCGCTCTCGTACGTGGTCAGCACGATGACGCGAGCGCCCGGCACGGCGGCGACGATGCCCGCGGTGGCCTGTACGCCGTCGCCGCCCGGCATCCGCAGGTCCATGAGCACGACGTCGGGCTGGTGCCGGATCGCCATCACGACCGCCTCGTCTCCCGACGCTGCCTGGGCTACGACCTGGATCCCGGCCTCCGCCCCGAGCATGCCCCGCAGACCCTCGCGCACCACCGGATGGTCATCGGCGATCAAGACAGCGAGCTGTCCTGACCCCTGGGCAGGCAAGCCGGGCCCGTTCCCCTCGGAAGCGGACGGACGGGCCGGGCCGGCACTCATGCGGGAACCTCAGCCAGCACTGACGTGCCTTTCCCTGGAGCGCTCGCCACGGTCACGCTGCCGCCCGCCTCGGCAACCCGGACGCGCATCCCGCGCAGCCCGTAGCCGCCGTTGACCACCGCAGGGTCGAAGCCGACGCCGTCGTCGGTCACCTCCAGCTGTACCTGGTCGCCGGCGTAGCGGAGCCGGACCGCAACCTGGACGGCGCTGGCATGCTTGCGCACGTTCGCGAGCGCCTCCTGGCCGGTGCGCAGCAGCACCACCTCGGTCGCGGCGTCCAGCGGCCGCTCCGGGCCGGACGCGTCGAAGCTGGCCCTGATACCCAGTTCGGCGGCTGACCGCTCGGTGAGGCGGCGCAGCGCATCGGTGAGCGTGCCGGCCTGAAGCTGGGCCGAGGCCAGACCGGTGACCAGCGTGCGCGCTTCAGCCAGGTTCTCCCTGGCGGTCTGCGCCGCGAGCGCGAGCTGGGCGCGCGCGTTGCCGGGTGCGTGCTCCAGCTGCGCGTCGGCCGCCTGAATGAGCATGAGAATGCTGGAGAAGCCCTGCGCCAGCGTGTCGTGGATCTCGCCGGCCAGCCGCTGCCGCTCAGCGAGCACGCC
>Ga0126378_10004690_pt1 | contig 10484 bp, 9 predicted proteins | sample PanSoiMetPlot_23_FD_92587 | JGI IMG/M metagenome (GOLD analysis project Ga0126378, IMG submission 92587) | Tropical forest soil microbial communities from Panama - MetaG Plot_23 | ecosystem: Environmental > Terrestrial > Soil > Tropical forest > Bulk soil | place: Panama | collected 2016-02-17
CATATCCGTAAACACATGGTTTTGGGCACGCCAATCTGCATAATTCGCGGGGGCCGGGGTATTGTGCGCAAAGCCGATGAAGGATGCATCCTCCCAAACCATTACCAGTCGAGAGGGGTCGCCGTAAGGGAGGGGACGAATCAGCAGGACTTCGACAGCGCTAAAGACAGCGGTATTGGCGCCAATGCCGAGAGCCAGCGCGGCAGTGGCAATTAGGAAAAAGCTGGGATTGCCGCGGAATTGACGAAAGGTATAGCGGACAAGATGGGGGAGGTTCATACCTTGTAGAACGTAAGAAGAAGGAGGATGTTCCCAGGAATTTTGGTGTGAACGGACGCTTCTTCAGCTCCATCGCACCAAGTGATCTAACCTCAGTCAAAGGCCCGCTTGCGAGAATTGGCAGGGTCCATGCCATGGAGTCACAATCCAATCCTTGTAAGTTGCGTTTTGCCCGCCCCCTTTTTGCGCAGCGGTGCAACTCCCCGATTGGCCATGATTCATTAATTCTGCCAGTACCGATATTCTCGTTGGCATTTGCGGTCAGGCTGAATCTGCTTAGCGGTGGATTCTTGCGAGATCAAACCGGCGTACGACAAGGCCTGTTGCCAGCTCGAGAATCGCTTTGGGAACTCGGCCGCCAGCTTGTGCGCAATTTCTTCGAGCGAGGCTCTCCCATCCATCAACTCGAACGTTCTGCTGCGCAGGAGCCCTTCTTCGGATTGCTGAGGGAGGTAATCTGCCGCTAATCGGTGAAGCTGCTTGGGGGGACAAAACCGCCCCGCCCAGCGTGGATTGCTCAAACTCGAGCGGAGAGGCATTCGATCCTTCGAGCGGCATGACGCGCGTGGTCCATCGCCAGATGTAATCTTCTACCAATAATTTGGCCTCAAGGGCCCAGGCAAACGGTCTGATTCCGCTCGAGGGCCACGGACTGGCTCCAGGAAAAGAAAGAGATCCGTAGATTGTTTCGGGAGCGCCCGGCCTCCGTCACGGACATTCGGTTAGCGCCTGGGGAATGTGATAGGCGGGATCCTCAGTGGCTTGCAGGTTTTTCGGCGCCGAGGCCGGTATTGGAACGTACCAGTAGCTCGTTGAATTTGTGGCTGGACGATGGTTCCCGGCTCAGGATCGCGCCGAGAAAAGCGCCAAGGAAACCGAGAGGTATGCTCACGATCCCCGGATTTTCCAGCGGGAACCACGGTTTGGATTGAATTAGATGGCCCGCTGCGCCCGTGACCGTGGGAGGATCAATTCCCATCAAGCTTGGTCCCACGAGAATGAGTCCAATCGAGGTGGCAAGCCCCACAGCGAGTCCGGCCACAGCACCCGTCGTATTGAAGCGGCGCCAGAAAATCGACAGCACGATCACCGGAAGATTGGCGGAAGCGGCTACCGCAAAAGCGAGTGCCACAAGGAACGCAACATTGGCCGTAGGGCCCAGCACGATCGCTATGGCAATGGCCACTGCGCCCACCACAAAGGCCGAAATGCGCGCGACCAAGACTTCTTCGCCGGCTTGCCGTTCGCGACCATGATGAATCACGTTCGTCCAAAAATCGTGAGCAAAGGATGTGGAAGCACTGATAGTCAGTCCCGCCACAACGGCGAGAATCGTGGCGAAGGCAATGGCGCAAATGAATGCGAAGAAAACGTCGCCGGCTAGGGCCTGCGCAAGCAAGGGGGCGCTCATATTATTGCCACCGTGTGTGGAGATAAAATCGCGGCCAACGATGGTCGCGGCGCCGAAGCCGAGAAACGTGGTCATGATGTAGAAGCTGCCGATTAGTGCCATGGCCCAAACCACACTGTGGCGAGCAGTTCTCGCATCCGGCACAGTATAGAAGCGCACCAAGATATGCGGCAGACCGGCGGTGCCAAAGATCAACGCGAAGCCCAAAGAGATGAGATCGAGAGCGCCGTACGGAGGCTTATAGCGCAGCCCGGGCTCTAAGAAGTCTTTCACCACCAACTGGCCTTTGTCGTGGTACGTCACGTGGCCGATCGCGCCAAAAAATGCGGCAAAGCTGAAATGGAAGTGCGACATTACCAGGATGCTGAGAAAGAGAGTGCCTGACATAAGAAGAATGGCCTTGATGATTTGCACCCATGTCGTGGCCAGCATCCCTCCAAAAACTACGTAAATGATCATCAATAGTCCTACACCAATTACCGCATGGTTGTAGCCGATTCCAGAACCCTTCAGCAACAATGCGACCAGCGAGCCAGCGCCCACCATCTGTGCAATCATGTAAAAAGTGCTGACGGTCAACGTACTCAGCGCAGCCATTGCCCGAACCGGTCGTGGTCTCATGCGGTAGGCGAGCACGTCCGCCATCGTGTATTTGCCCGCATTCCGGAGCGGTTCAGCGATGACGAGAAGGACGGTGAGATAAGCCACGAGCCAGCCCACCGAGAACATGAAGCCATCATAGCCCTGGAACGCGATGATCCCGGCAATTCCCAGAAATGACGCCGCGCTCATGTAATCCCCAGCCACAGCGACACCATTTTGCCAACCTTTGATTTGCCGACCCGCAGCGAAATAGCCACTCGCTCCTGCCGATCGCTTCGAAGCCCAATACGTAATCCCAAGCGTGAGGGCAATGAATAGCAAAAACATGGTCAGCGATGCGGACATAATGTTACTGGTCTCCCGTGAAGTCCAAATCTGACACTTTGTCGATGATGTCCTTGGAAATGCGGTCGAAATTGTCGCCCGCCCTGACGTAAAGCCCTGCGATCATCCAAGCCATAAAGAACTGCGAGAGCGCAAACAGATATGCAAGGTTTACATTGCCCCAAACTTTCATAGCCATGAGTCGCGGGGCGTATCCAACCAGGATGGGAAGCAGAAAGTAATAGACCACAAAAAAAAGACACGCGGGAATGATAAAGATTCTCTTGATTGCCATCAAATCCTTGAAAGGCTGGCTCTCCGCAACACGATCCCATGCAGACCGGTCGGTCAGGTCAGGCTTCAATATTTCCGGCATGAGAACCCCCTAAGAAGTGGTGCTGACCGGGGACCTGGAGCGAGCGGAGCGCATCCTACAACAAGAGTCGAAGAGTTGTATACAATGTTGATGACATCAAGAAATGCCCGCACGCGTCGCCAGCTACGAGGACGCGATGGCCGCATCAAGACTGGCAAGCTCAACTCCTCGTGGCGAAAAGCCGCCCTGAACTGCCCATTGCTTGCGCCACATGGCCCGCATAGCCAGGAAGTGCAAGAGAAAATCCATCGTCAAGCCACAAAGCGGAACCTCGGAGTAATCGCCGGCAAACATGGCAAGCGCAGCGATCTTGCGGCTGAGGGGCTTATTGACAGGCTCTTTTAGTCGATCACTGCTGACCGGCGCATTGAAGCGGTACCCTCGCCCGCGGAAGCGCTTCAATGAATCGCGGATTGTCCGCAGAATCGGCAAGAGGTTCACACGTTTCCCGGCTGATGCTTACGCTGAATCTGCTTAGCGGCTGAATTCTTGTGAGATCAAACCGGCGTACGACAAGGCCTGTTGCCAGCTCGAGAATCGCTTTGGCCGTTCCCGTTCTCGCTTCACATGGCGCATGAACTTGCCGGTGCCTTGCAACAAGCGGGACGGACCCGGCAGCGCTGCGATGTGAAAGAACCCCACGTCGCTTGTTCATTCGGTGGAGACCTGGAAGTATTGGGGCAGTGTTGGCCGGGGCTCTTGGCGACTTATGCGGATTCCCTAAACCCCTGGTGGCTCTGAACAGAGACACGTATTTCAGGACGGAGCGCGAGCCGTAGTCTGCGCACGCCTGGGCCTTCCCATTCGCGTTTCCTGGACTCCGAATCATCGCGAAAGCGCTGACAAATGTGATATGTAGAACGCCAAGCGCCGATGGGGCGGCACATGTCACAAAGCGTGAGACGCTGCCTCATGGAAATCGGTTGGCATCTGGAAGAAACAAGGGTGACCAACCGTCTGTTGGGGAAGAGAGGTTAACCATGAAAATAACTCGCCGGGAATTCGCTCGTATGGTCGCGCTCGGTACGGGAGCGGAATTGCTTCCCAGGATTCCCTTTGTCGCAGAAGATCGGAAAATTGGCTACTGCATCGTGGGACTGGGCCGCATTTCGATGCAGCATTTCATGCCGGCAGTAAAGATGTCGAACAAATCGAAGATCACGGCCCTGGTCAGCGGTCACAGGGACAAGGCGGAGCGCATGGCTGCCGAATACGGTGTGCCATCGGGCAGCATCTATAGCTACGAAAACTACGATGAGATTGGGAACAATCCGGGCGTCGATGCCGTCTACATCGCCTTGCCTAACAGCATGCATGCGGACTACACCATCCGTGCGGCCAAAGCTGGAAAGCACGTGCTTTGCGAGAAACCGATGGCCACGAGCGTCGAACAGTGCAGAGCAATGATTCAGGCTAGCGAGAAGGCAGGCAGGAAGCTCATGATCGCCTATCGCTGCCAGTATGAACCGGCGCATTTGCGCGCCGTGCAACTTATTCGGGATGGAAAGCTTGGCTCCATCCAATCCATTGAAAGCGCGTTTGGATTTCCCATCGCGCCAAACGAGTGGCGGCTCGACAGGAAACTATCCGGGGGAGGTCCGCTGGTGGACGTGGGAATTTATAGTCTGAATGCCTGCCGCTACCTTACCAGTGCGGAACCCACCGAGGTGACGGGGTTTTCCTCCGTCGTGGACCAAGATGGGCGGTTTGCGCAGGTGGAGGAGTCGCTCTCGTGGACCATGAAGTTTCCCAGCGGTGCTTTAGCGAACTGTACATGCGGTTATGGCAGCCAGATGCCCGGCTACTTCCGTGTGCGCGGATCGCGGGGCTCGATCATGATGGAACCGGCATTCAACTACGACAAGCTACATCTATCGGCACGGTTCGAGGGGAAAGAGACGGTGGAGTTGGCACCGGACGACCCGGATCCGGTGCAGTTCCTTCGCGAGGCCGATCACATGGCCGATTGCGTGCTGCAGAACAAAGAACCGAAGACTTCAGGGCAGGAGGGCCTGCGCGATATAGCGCTGATCGAGCAGATTTATCGTGCGTGTGAGAGAAGGGCTGCGTGATGCGCTGCGAAGAGGACTGCACTGGGCCCCGGCTCCTAGACGAAACTCCGGCGCTTCCCACTTCTGGTCTCCCACCTGTGCAAGTTAACACGCGCGGACAAACCAGTAGAATGTTGCCGCTTTGGCCTTGTGCAGTCTGAGAATCGTCCTTTCAACCCAAAATGGGAGGAATTCCTGAATGGCTAAGCTCACACGTAGGAGGATGCTCCAGAACGCAGCATTGCAAATCGCTGGAACCTTTGCGCTCCCTACTTTGGCGAAGGCAGTCCAGGAATCGAGCACTCCGTTTCAACGACCCAAGCTCAAGATCACCGACGTGCGAACGGCGCAAGTCCGCGTGCATGGTCTGCAAACGCACGTGCGCGTTTACAGCGATCAGGGTCTCTACGGGCAAGGCGAATCCACGGATGCCGCCGTAGGAACGGAAGCGCTCGTGCGCCAGTTCCGCCGGCTGCTCGTGGGCCAGGATCCACTGAACGTCGATGCTTTGTGGGAGAGGATTCGCGTGTCGGGAATCTTCGCTGGTGCGCAAGGCGGCCAGTATGTGACCGCGTTGAGCGGCGTCGAGATCGCGCTGTGGGACCTGGCTGGCAAGGCCCTGGGGCTGCCTGTTTATCAGTTATTGGGAGGAAAATTCCGCGATAAAGTTCGCATTTATTGCGACTCAGACATGGACGATCCTGTCGGGCCGGAATCCGCCCGAAAACTTCCCTGGATCAAAGATCAGGGTTTTACCGCCATGAAAATCGACCTGGATCAGGCTAATGATCCGCGCCGATTCGACAGAGTGAATTGGACGGCAAGCAACGGCGAGATCGACCGCATGGTGAGTTGGGCAAAACATGTGCGCGAATCCATTCCCAAAGAGATGGACCTTGCCTGCGATATGCATGGACGATATGACGCCGTCACAGGCAAGCGCGTGGCAATGGAAGTCGAACCTTTTCACCTGCTTTGGCTGGAAGAACCTGTGCCGCCGGAAAACATCGATGCGATGGCGGACATCCGGCACTCCACCAAGACGCCCATCTGCTGCGGGGAAAATCTGTATCTGCGCTGGGGATATCGCGAACTTCTCGAAAAGCGCGCTGCCGATATCATCATGCCGGACATTCAGAAGGTTGGCGGGCTTTCCGAGGCACGGAAGGTAGCCAATATGGCGCAAGCCTATTACGTGCCCTTTGCGCCACACTGCGTGGTATCGCCAATCGGCACCATGTCGTCCGTGCATGTGTGCGCCTCGGTTCCGAATTTTCTGGTTTGCGAATGGCACTGGATCAATCATCTAGACCTCTGGAAAGACTGGGTGAAGCAAGGGGAAATCATCCAGAAAGGCTTTGTCACCGTCACCGAAACGCCCGGCCTCGGATTAGAGATGAACGAAGAAGCGGCAAAAAAGGCGCAAGTCCCGGGAACAGGTTGGTTTGAACCAAACAAGGCGTAAAAAAAAGAGAATGGGACCAATCACCATGATAAAAAGACTCAAGTGGATTTCTCTTGTGGTCTCGTACGCGGCGACTCTCGCGGCAACTGTGCCCCGCGGTTACGCTCAGCAGGCATTCTTCACTCCCGAAGACGTAATCAAGTACACGCCGGATTGGCACGGGGAGCGTTTTGCGGATGGCCGTCCCAAAGTACCCGACGACATTCTGGATCGCATGAAGAGAGTCACCCTGGAAGAAGCTTGGGCGGTCCTGCAACAAAACGGGTTTGTGCACCAGTACGAGGACGGCTGGCTATCCATTCATCCGGATCAGGTGCTGGTCGGACGCGCGCTCACCGCTACATGGATGCCGGGCCGTCCTGACGTTCAGAAACTCCTCGAGGCAGAAGGCACAAAACAACACAGAGTCGGAGCAATGAATGCCTGGCCCGTGGACATGTTGCAACTACGCGACGTTTACACCTGCGATCACTTTGGGCTCAAGGTAGACGGACCCTCCATCGGCGACAACGTGGGCAACGCGATCTACGCCAAATCCGGCAACGGCATCGTGTACGACGGGGCGGTCCGGGATATCAACGGGCTTGAGGAACTCCCGAACTTTGTTGCGTTCGTTCGCGCGTATGATCCTTCGCATCACTTCGGATCGTTGCGATCCGGCGCGCGCCTCAATTCGACGATGGTCAGCATCAACGCGCCCACTAGGATCGGCCACGCCATGGCGATGCCCGGCGATGTCGTGCTGGGCCGGAATGGAGGAGTGATCTTCATTCCGCCACAACTGGCGGAAGCCGTCGTGAAAAGCTCGGAATCAACGCATTTGCGCGACCTTTTCGGACACCAACGGCTGAAAGAAGGAAAGTACACTGCCGGCCAAATCGATGCGCGGTGGACAGAAGCGATTGAACAAGATTACAGGCAGTGGCTAAAAGAAAACGAGGATCATTTGCCTTTTCCCAAGGCCCGGATCGAAGAGATCCTGAAGAATCACGAATGATACAGGCGGTGGCGCACAACAGCAACATAGCTACCTGGGAAATGGACGAATGGCAATCGGCAGACTGACCGTCTTCCCGTGGCCGGGTCAAGCTGCCAGCTTGGGTGCAATTTCTTCGAGGGAAGCTCTCCCATCCATCAACTCGAAAGTTCTGCGGCGCAGGAGCCCTTCTTCGGAGAGCTGCGGGATATGATCCGCCGCTAATCTGTGAAGCTGTTCGGGGGACAAAACCGCCCCGCCCAACTGGGGTTGATCAAACGAAATACCCTTGATGTTGCACCTGCATCTCCCGATCGAATCGGAATCTGATTCCTAGATGATCCGGGCCAGCTGGCGGAGAAATTCCTACGAGTTTTCTGCCTCCAGGTCGCGGGCTGACTGGGAGTTTTGTCGTACTGGCGCCTGCTCCCGATCCGTGGTGCCGGCGGTCTTCTGCCGCTAGTCCTGGATAAACTCCTGCCAGGAGGTTTGGCTTTTGCTCGATGAGGTCGCCAATGATCTCCATTGCGCGCTCCGGGTGGAGACCTACAGCAAGATTGCGGAGCATTCCGACACAGTCACCGCCGAGCGTGTAGCCCGCCTCCGCCCGATTATTCGCTCAAACACCCACGCTCATGTGTGGACGAACTCCTTTCGTCTCAAGGTGGGAAGCCCCTTGATGGAGTTTCCCGCGTCCTCCTGAGCGAGCCGCAAGTCGTAGAGGCTCTGTAGATTCATCCAAAACTGCGCACTCGTGCCAAAAAAATGCGCGAGGCGTAGGGCCGTATCACCCGTGATGCCGCGCGTTCCGTTCAATATCTGCGATATGAGTGCGGCTGAATTGGCGCGAAATTAAGTCTCATAGCGATGCTCCTAGTGATAGTCAACAATCTCAACGTTTGATGGCCCTGGTGCTCGGTCAGCCCATTCAAAACAAATCCGCCATTGCTCGTTGATCCGACAATTACGAGTTACGTCAAGCGTAAAGGCGCTGACGATCTGACGATAGTGGGACTCTCGCGGGCACCACGCCATTCCTTGGGGATAGCCGCCGTGAAGCCGAGATGGGCGCTCGCCGTATTTCTATGAGTTAAGCGACTCCGTGCCTGTGAAGACTCTGTCGTACCCCTTCACTGCCTTCGACTGACGTAGGTGGCTTGGCGCCCGCGCTGAGCAACGCTTCCACGGTAGCAGCATAATCTCCCGTCTTGCGATGCCAACCGTTTTCAGAGCCGTGAATAGCCCATCCCAGAGGCGTCGATTGGTAATCGTTACGAGTGTCTTCAAGCTCCGGTTGATGTCGCAAGATCAGCTGAACCATCTCCGTATTTCCATGCCAAGCAGCCCAGTGCAGCGCCGTCGCACTATGCTGGCTGACCGCATCTACTGGGAAACCTGCTTTGAGGATCAGTCGAACGGCTGGAAGATCATTGTTGCGGGCGGCGTGTGCCAAATGGCGGCGACCAGCGGGAGACAGACTCGTAGCCAAAGCTGAGTCCTTGGCAAGCAGTGAATCGACGATTCGTTCGTCGTGTAACCAACAAGCGTTAAGCAGCTTCTCTTCATCGGGGCAATGCTCCATCAACATTCGCAACACGTTAGCGTGGGCAAACGAGTTCGCGACTTGGACCGCCGATACGTACCACCCCAATTCCCATTGATAGATCGTGCCGCCTGTTTTGCCTCCAACCATGGGGAAATACTCGTCGCTGACTCGCATGCGGATGCATTCTGGATCGGCGTCCAGATGCTTGCGGACCAAATCCGCATCACCCAGAGCGGCAGCCATCAGAATGTCCGTCTTGCAGCCACGTTGAACTAAGTAACGGGCGATCTCCGGGCGGGAGCGGACCATGTACTGCGCAGGTGTAGATTCATGGTCCACATCCCGTGCGTTAATATCCGCGCCACGATCGAGCAAGTACGCGGCGACCTCAATCGTGGATGCAAAGTGGAGTGGTGTTTGCCCGTCTCCACCTCGGGCATGAACTAACGCGGGATTTGTGGCAATCAGTTGCTTGAGTTTTTCGAGCAGACTCAATCGAGACGCGGCATGAACGGTCAGTTCTGCGCCACGCTTGATAGCGTAAGCCGCTAGTTCCGGACTTACGGAATCGAGCAAACCAAACCCGCCTGCCCACCACCGGCTCTTGGCGTTGATGTCCGCACCTGCCTCGAGAAGCACGTCCAGCATGGCGCGGCTCCGAACATGCGTGATTGCTGGAGAATCAAAGTCAGCCAGCGGTTCGTTGATCTTTGCTCTTAATTGGGGATGACGCTTGAGCAAGCGACGTATGGCGCGTGCATCGTCTTCCCGAAACGCCTTTCTCGCGAGCTCAAGCGGGTCATCCGTTTTCTCCGAAAGTGATTCCACCTGCTCCTTCAGCTTCGACCAGCTGTCGAAACCGTAGTCGCGCGCAACCAGGTATTGTGCGTCGGAAAGTCTAGGCAGCGTCTTCAATTGTAAGGCAGTGAATTTCCTGATCGCGTCTGGCTTGCCCTCCTTGAAATCGCGCAGGAGTGCTTTCGCTTGTTTCTTCAAGTGTTCGAGATTAGGGTGGGGAGGTAACTCGTGCGGCATGACGCCTCCTTCTTTATCGCCCGGCGTCCGCTGTAACGGGCAGAAGAGAGGCCGACTTCAGATTCCTCAACAATGAGGTGGGATAGTCCCTTTCCGCGGACCGGTTGCGCCCTAGTGCGCAGCCGTAAAGTAACAAGGACAAGAACAATCGTCAACGCCCGCTCCGCGCCCCGCCATGCGCGTCCGGATGCTGGGCGGTTGGTCGGCAACTCTTACCTTATCGGCTAAATTCTTGCGAAACTCCACCGGCGTACGACAGTGCTTCCTGCCAGCTTGAGAAGTGCCTGGGAAATTCGGCGGCCAGCCTGTGTGCGATTTCTTCGAGCGAAGCTCTCCCATCCATCAACTCGAAAGTCCTGCGGCGCAGGAGCCCTTCTTCGGAAAGCTGAGGGACGTAATCCGCCGCTAATATGCGAAG
>Ga0126378_10004691_pt1 | contig 10484 bp, 7 predicted proteins | sample PanSoiMetPlot_23_FD_92587 | JGI IMG/M metagenome (GOLD analysis project Ga0126378, IMG submission 92587) | Tropical forest soil microbial communities from Panama - MetaG Plot_23 | ecosystem: Environmental > Terrestrial > Soil > Tropical forest > Bulk soil | place: Panama | collected 2016-02-17
CCGAGCGGAATCAGCCCGTATTCGATTTTGCCCCCTGAAAGAAATCCGGCCGCAACGCTGCCAAGCCCGATTCCCAGAGCGACCGCCGCCTGCAAAAACCCCCCGCGCGTCGAGGTAACATGAAGCGTGTCCTGCCCGTAGACCAGAATGTTGTATTGAAGAATGGCGGCTACAAAGAAAAAGTACGTGTTGCCGAGGAACGCCAGCCACAACGCCCTGTCCTGCCGCATGAGGCCAATCGGGGACCATACATTGACCATCGCGGAGAATCGAAAGCGCCTCTCCGGCGCGGCGGCCCTCACCCGCGTGATACCGAAGCTCGAACCTAAGCCAACCACCGTGCAGCTGAGAAAAAAAACGCCTGCGTAGACTTCCCGGCCGCGAAAAACATCGGAAAGGTAAGCGCCACCAAACGTGCTCGCGATGATGGCTAGGAATGTTCCCAATTCCAGAATTCCGTTACCCCACGAAAGTCTGGCCTCTGGCAGAATCTCCGGCAGCAGGCCGTACTTCGACGGCCCGAAGAACGCGCTTTGCGTGCTGATCAGAAACACCGCTGCGAGGGCCAGCTTGAAGTTCGGCTGTACGAGCGCCGCAATCGCAAAGAGCATGACGGCTACTTCAAAGAATTTCGTGCAAATCGTCACCGTGCGCTTGCTGAAGCGGTCCGCTAGATATCCGCCGGTCATCGAAAAAAGAATGAATGGCGCGGCAAACAGAATGCCCACCTTGAACTGCAAGTCGTCCCGCGCGTTCTTGTCCGGAACCATCGCGAGAATCATGTAAATGACTAGGAATTTCAGGCCGTTGTCGTTGAACGCGCCCTGGAACTGCGTGAGGATCAGGCTCCAAAAGCCTAGCCGCCACTTCTTTGCCGGCTCATTCGTCGAGGGAGTTCCGGGACTCTGCATCCGCGCGCACCAATGCTCTGGAGTGGAAGCCTCAGAGATAGAAAGATTCTAGTGCCGTTCCAACTCTTTCTGTCCAAATGATTTTCACAGAATAGCGCACTAGCCATTCCCGCTACCCTAATGTGTCATGCGCGCACACAAGTTGGAACGGCATTAGATGCACTTCTTGCAGGCTTGGGACAAGTTGCTGGTTGTGCCGAAAGCGGGACGCCAATCCCCGGCGTCATCAGGCTTCCTACGGATTCGAAATTTGAAAGGACAGGCTATTCTCCCGCTTTTCCTGCCACGACTTCGACCACGCTTCGTGCACTGAACTCTCCGCGTAGTCGGCCGCCGCTTCCGCGTTGGTGAACTCGATTGCGTAAACTCCGCTGAAATCGCGAATCTGGTTGCGCTCCGTTTTTAGCCAGACATTCTTGATGCCCGGAATCTTACCGGCCATGTCTTTGATCCCGTTAATAGCCTTTTCCCGATCGTAGTTGGAGACATCATCGCGGAATTTGTATACCACCACGTGCAGCACCGTTTTCGGTTGGCCGAAGCGGTTCTGCACCGCCGCGCTCCGCGCATGGAGTGTGCCTGTCGCGACTCCCGCAGCAAACAGCGTCGCGCTGAGCGCGATTTGCACAAGCCTTTTGTCGACCATTGCCATCTCTTCCTCCCGCCCCGTCGGCGTCAACGCAGCTTCCACAGTCTATGGAATGCGCCCTGCGCGAAGCAAATCCGCGCTATCAATGGCTCGAAAAATCCGCAAAGAGTTTGACGGATCAGCCGCTGCGCCGTTACCCTCGCAAGGCGGTTTCTACGAGGACGAATGGATTGGTCTACCGGAGATTCGTCGGAGCAACCGGCGCAGCCTGCCCAGCCTCGCTATCCGCGCATCTGGATTGGCTACCTCCTCGGTGTCACGACGCTGATAGCCGAAGTGGTCACTGTTTATCTCCATCCGGAACTCACCAAAGAGCCGCTGTTTGTGCCTCCGCTTTACTTGTTCCTGGCGAGCTTCATCAGCCTGGTGTACTGGCTGGTGTGCGTTTATGAGTTTCATGTTGTGCTCCAGCACGCCGCTTCCGGCTCTTATCCCATCAAGCCGCTCCGCGCCGCCTGGTTTCACCTGATCCCTTTCTTCAACTTTTACTGGGCGTACAAATGGCCGCGCGATCTAGCTCGTTTCGTGAACAGCCGCTTGCCATCCCCGTGGATGAAGCCAGAGCGCACCGGAGCTGCGATTTTGCTGGCCTTCATTGTTTTTCTGATAGACCGTGGCTTCGGCATGATTCTCCTGTTCTGGGCCGCTTCTTATTTGTTGCGGTGCCTGCGATTGGCCCTTGCAGCACGACCAGCTCAGCCGCCGGGGCCGCTGCCTTTTTCTTGAATCTTGAACTTCGTCCCGAGGAGAACCGATGAAAAAACTGTTTCGCTGGCTGCTGATGCTCTGCTTGATCTGCAGTTGTCCGCCACTAGTCAACGCGCAAAGCCTGGATCCCGTGAATCAAATCGCGCGCGACATCTTCAAGCAGCTTATCGAGATCAATACCACCGATTCCGTCGGCAACGTCACCACCGCCGCCGAAGCCATGGCTCAGCGCTTGCGCGATGGGGGCTTTGCCGAAGCCGATCTTCACGTTGCCGGGCCAAACGACCGCAAGAAAAATGTCGTTGCTCGCTTTCGCGGCACCGGCAAGCGCAAGCCAATTCTGTTCATCGGCCATCTCGACGTCGTCGAAGCGCTCCGTTCCGACTGGACAACCGATCCCTTCGAATTCCTCGAGAAAGATGGCTACTTCTACGGCCGCGGCACCGAGGACATGAAAGAGGGCGACGCGATTCTGGTCACGAATTTCATTCGTTTAAGAAAGGAAGGCTACCAGCCTGACCGCGATCTGATTCTCGCTCTCACCGCGGACGAAGAAGGCGGCTCCGCGAATGGCGTGGACTGGCTTGTGAAAGAGCATCGCGATTGGATTGACGCCGAATACTGCATCAATCTCGACGGCGGCGAATTCGAAAAAGAGAATAGCAAGCGGATTCTTGCCGCGATTCAGGCCAGCGAAAAAGTCTACGGTGATTTCCAATTCGAGTCGCTGAATCCCGGCGGCCACAGCTCCGTTCCCAGCCCGGACAACGCCATCTACCATCTGGCCGGCGCGCTGGCCCGCCTGCAATCTTTTTCGTTTCCGCTCCATATGAACGAGATCACTCGCAATTATTTCAGCCGCATGGCTGCGCTCACCTCAGGAAAGGTTTCCGCCGACATGAAGGCCGTTGCCAAAGAGCCTCCGGACCTCGCCGCCGTGAAGCGCCTCTCTGAAGGTCCTTATGATAATTCCTTGCTCCACACCACTTGCGTCGCCACTATGCTCTCCGGCGGCCATGCCCCCAATGCGCTTCCGCAAACCGCGCGCGCCAACGTCAATTGCCGTATTTTTCCCGGAGAAGATCCCCAAGAAGTTCTCAAGACGCTCGAGCGTGTCGCCAACGACCCCAAAGTGAAAATAACCATGGTCCGGCAGACTGGCCCTGACGGCAAAGTTGTGCCGGTGGTCCCCGTCCCTCCTTCCCCCTTGCTGCCCGAACTCACGCAAGCCACGGAGAAGGTCGTGAATGCTACTTGGCCTGGCGTTCCGCTTGTCGCCACCATGTCCACCGGCGCCACGGACGGCAGAATCACGCGCATTGCGGGGATTCCGACGTACGGCATTGCTTGTATGTTTTTTGACCGGAATGACGACCGCGCTCATGGCAAAGACGAGCGCGTTGGCGTGCAAGACTTCTACGACGGCGTCGCTTTCAACTACAAACTCATCCGCGAACTCTCCTCTCCGCATTGAGGGTGTTCCCGTTGGTCCAGACCCAGTCCATCATTGTTTCGGGCATGTCCATGTCTGAGCCTGTGTGACATCGCCTGCGCCGCTATAAACAGCAACGGACGGATAGGGGCAAACAAGGTGTGTGCGCCCTATTGTGCCATCCTTGCTCAAACGGGACGTAACGAAACTGCTCGGAGCACGATTGTGCTCCTCCCACTGCTCAAGAGCCGTCAGCATATCTCGCTCTGGATCTAGCGGAATCGCACGCGCATCTTCCGATTGGAACAGAACTTCGGGCCCGCTGCTGCAATGCCACATACCCGGAATCATAAACAGTCGATAGAATTCTTTAACTCGTTCCGGTCCCAACTTTGAGTTCACCGAATCGTAGTAGTCGACTGAAACCTGCGACGGCACCAAGTCATCCGCCCAGCCGTGATAGACGATGATTTTGCCGCCGCGCTTGGCAAAGCCCGACAGATCAGGGTTCGTAGGATTGAGCGCTTGCCCGACCTTCTGCTCTGCCGCGGAAGGGTCACGCGCGAAATCTAGCATCGAGAGGTCCCACGAAGGGTTTTGAAAGACCAGGAAGCGGTAAAAGTCGAGCCAACTGCCGCCAAGCTTCTTGGGGTCTGACCAGAACCTATCCCATCCGCTTTCACTTCCACGCGACAAGCCGGGGTAAAAAGGTACACCGGCGGGAGTTTTCGGGCCCGCATACATCTCGCGGACCGCTGTGACTTCGCCATCGGTCAAGCAGGAGGTCTGCGCGGGGGTATCACACTTAAGCGTAGCGGGGTCGAAAGAACATTTGCGAGGGTCTTCGACCAGACCGTCCGGACCTCCACATGCCTTGGCCACCGCTCGATACAGAAGCTGGAGCTTTTCTGCCGGCAGTGCCCCGGCAGGTGTCTGTTGGAGCGCATGGGCATTCCACGCCTGTTCGGTCATTTCGCCCACCCAGTCGTAAACAGGTGCGCCAGCGATGATGCCGTCATAATCTTCCGGGAATCGCTGGGCTTCCATTAAACCGTGGTGTCCACCTTGAGAACAGCCAACAAAATACGAGTGCTGTGGCGCTCGCCCGTAGAAACGTTGCGTTAGTGCCTTGGCCGCCTGAGTGGCCAGATGTTCCGCGCGATAGCCGAAGTCAATGATGCGCTCCGGATGATTAAACGCCCAACTGGCGCCGGAACCGCTTGTGCTTTGGTGTCCGCTGTCAGTCGATACGGTTGCGTAACCCCGCACCAGCCCTCCCATGATGCGCTGGTGTTCAATTGCCCCGAGCAAGCTTCCGCTCCCCACCCCTTCAAATTTCGAATTCCAATCCGCCTGTGGTGGCAACCACAGTTCGAAGTGGATGTCTGAGTCGGTCGTCGGCTTGATGGTGCCTACGACCCGGCAGAACGGAACATTGACAGTTATCTTGGGCCCTGCAGTCCCGCGGGCGAATGTACTGAACGGCGGTTGAATTAATTCGGCCGAGTCTACTGGTCCGCCAGAGCGCGCTAACGCGGCGCATGCTTTTTGACCAGACTCAACGCTCTGATTGGTTTGCGCCGAGACGGCGAAGCTAACAAACAATAGGGAAAAGAATCTCAGGAATAGGCAATTCATGATGCGCGCTACTATACCGCAGCCATGAAACGCACCGAAAGATAAGCCAAGAATCTGCGAATTGTCTCGGATGGCGAGCGAATGACCGGCCAACCGGAAACTGGTTGACTACTCGCCGTTGTTACGGCTTGATCGGAGCTGTTGCGTCTGCCGGTTTCGGATCGGATGGCGCCGCAGTGCTCGCGGCAATTGGCTTCGTGCTGTCCGAGCCGAAGCGCGTCAGGTACGGCATGAACGGCGTCACTTCAAACGGCATCTTCTCGCGTTCCGCCACCGTGCCTATGGGCTTGCTCTTGATCATTTCCAGCTTGTCGTTCCAGGGGTCTAGCTTCACGCGCCCGCCCAGCGGCAGCGCCGCCAGCATGCTCGCATTTTGTTTTGGATCGGCCGGTGCGCTCGAACTCGTCCCGATACCGCTGAGCACCGGGACACGGTTCCCGAGGTGCCCGCTGATCAGGTTTGGGATCTCCTTCTGCCGGCTCTGCAGCGCCTGGTAGAACAGTTCCGCGTTCGTCATTTGCCAGCTCTTGGCCACTTGGGGGTCCTTAAGAGCGTTCGTTAGGATCTCCTTGGCTTTCTGGTTAGCCGCGTCTTCCTCCTGAGGCGTCCGCGCAAAGCCAAAGTGCCGGTAGGTTTCCTTGTCGTCCACCAGCAGATTGTCGAAGAACCCATAGGCGGGATCCATGCGATGGGCAAGAACCACATGCCCGAGCTCATGCGCCAGCATCGCTGCCAGGCTGGCTTCATCCGGGAGCACGTCGACCAGGCCGCGACTCAGCACAATGGTGTGCCCAATCGTAAAGGACTCCAGCGTGGAAACAGTCAGGACTCGGCAGCGTACTTCCGGATCGACGTCGATGTTGTTGGTGACTTCCAGGTTGTTGACGACGGTGTCCAGTACCTTATCGACTTCGCCCTTCGGGGCGATTAAGCCAATTCGCTCGAAGCGGTCGATGACGTTATCTTCTGCCTGGCGGTCCCAGGAGCGCTGCGCCTGAATGGGGGTAAGGTCGTTGGCGGTCTTGGTTTCGTCCTGCACCGGCGTTTCGACCAGGATTTTGCTCAACTCCTGTTCCTGGCCGCTGCGCCCGAGGTTGTAACCCCACAACCGCGTTTGCGCCCTGAAGTTCAGCTTCTTCGTGATGGCGTAATGCAAATCGCTTTCCTGGCTGTACACGAAGGAAGGCAGCCACACGCCGGGCTGCACGTTCGTGCGCCAGCTATCAAAATGGAAATACCAGCTGGAATGTCCGTTGCCGCTGTAGCCGCCGTTGAACCGCACGATGTTGTAGTCCTGATCTTCCACCCAGATGCGGCCTAGGAAGCGGCCTTTGCCGCTCTTTTCCAGTGGCGTCACGTCAAACACCAGGCAGCGAACTTCACCCAGGAACTCCCGCCGTACGTAATCAAACTTGTAGTGCTGCAAGTCAAAGCCATTGGTATCGAGGAAGATCATCTGCAAGAATCCGCCGGGGATGAACTCCGCCGAGAACGAAAAGAAGTTTCCGATGGAAGTCAGGACCTTCTTGCCCTTGGAATTCGTGTCCGTCAGCGAGACCAGCGCCACGCCCTTCGAGAAATCCGCGCGGCCGAGAAAATACTTGTCTCCCGCCGGCACCGTTCCCAGGTCTTTGTCGGCTTTCTGGTTCTGGATGTAAGTTTCCACCAGCGGTGAGTATTGGCGAATCTGTTGGATGGATTTGTTCTCGTTGGTGATCACGTGATCGATCACCTCGGACATTGTCCGCGCCTGATCAGGCGGTTTGGGAGCCGCCGCGGCAATGGTGCCGAAAACACACAAAATCACTACGAAGATAGCTGGTGCTCTGCGCATTTCTCTCACCCCTTAAACTTAATAGGCCAAGCGGAATTCAATCCGCACGCGCGCCGGAAAATCCACCGGTTGGCCTTCGCGCTTAGCCGGTTTGAACTTGATTTGCTGCGCCGCTCGCGTCGCAGCTTCATCGAGCCCGTGACCCAAACCACTGATAACCCGATTGACTTGAATGCTCCCGTTTGCCAGGAAAACCATGTCGAGGACCACGTCACCTTCGACCTTCAAACTACGGCCCTCTGCTGTGTACTCCGGGCGCGGTTTGTCTAGGATGTCCACCGGCGTCGTGGCGCCCTCGCCGCTGGCCGCCTTTTTCTTCGGTGCTTCGGCAGCAACGGTCTGATCCACGAAGCCCGTTGTTTGCACCGTACCACGCTTGCCTCCGCTTGGCGGAGGATTGGCGATTCCATTGCCGAAACCTGTACTGGCCACCGTCCCACGGATTCCTTTGTCGCCGCCCGTGCCGTTGCCATACCCCGGTCCACCCGGCAGATAGCCTTGGCCGAGGCGATTCACGTTAGTCGCTTTATTTGGATCTCCCTTACCGGGTATCCCATTGGGATCGCCAAATCCACCTGTCTGCACCTTGTTCAACGGTGCGACCACCGTCGCAGGCGCAGCACTCCCCGACGACATGTTGTTGAGTTTCACGTCCTCTTTCGGACGCTTTGGCCCTTTCGTCTGCAAGTCCATCTTGGCTTGATCAAATTGGGGATTTAATTCGACCGGCTTGACTTCCACCTTCTTGACTTCCGGCTGGATGGCCTTTGCCGTCATGAAGACGTGCGTTTGCTTTGGATTCAGTTTCACCGGCTCCGGCGGGGGCTCCGGTTTCGGTTTTGACACCTTCGGCTTTTCTACAGGGGGAGGCGGTGGTGGCGGGGCCACCGGAACCTCCGTGACTGGCTGCATGAGCTCGACAACACGATACTTCAGAGCAGTTTGCATGTGCTCCGGGAAGATCAGGGGAATGAGCAAAAGGAAGGTGATGATGGCTACTTGCCCAAGAGCGCTGACGCCGATGCGGTCCCATCGCCCTTGCCCCTCAGGAAGCATGGCGAGTCGCGCTGAAACCGGCTTCGTTCCGATTGCCTTTTTCCAAGCCTGGGAATCTCCGCCACGGCCGCGGTTGGCCTGAAAACCGACGCCCATCGTGGTTCTGCGTGGTGGTTCGACGATCATGGTTGTCATCCGCGTGCCGCCTCGTGGGTTCCTTCCAGCGAATAGGGATTCTTACGGGTCCAAGCGTCCCCAAGTCCGCTGGTGATATAGGAAGTGCGCTCTTACCAGTACCACAGTACTGACGAGGCTGAGGAAGTCCGAATAGGACTTTGGTACCAACGACGCGAAGTCGCTAATGTACCTGCGAGCGCACCACAACGCACCCTGATTTTAACCCTGAGAGGCGGTTCCGGTTGCGTGGCTGGGAGCGACGCAACACAAGACATAGGATACTCCAAATTCCCCCCGGGTTGTTTCTGTTTTGCGAAAGAGATTCTCTTTGCTGGACATGCGCACTAGTCCCGGACTCGGCCACTGGTTTAAGATGAAATAGGCGGTCAAAACGTTGATGGGGTGTTAGTTTCGCCCCTTTTGGACATGCCAGAGGAAAACCCAAAACGTGCGGGATCCCTTCAGACGGCGAAGCCCACTGCTTTCCTCCTTGACGGACTTGCCTCTCTTGTCGAGCAACAATACGCGCAATCGCAGGCTGCTCGTTGGGGACTTTCTCTCGATTGTTTTGCCGCGGCACTTGAGCGCAGCGCAAAAAAACGGTTTGCTTCCGAATCCTCCACTCCTCAGAAACTCGATCAATATCTGCGGACTCTGAATCTGGATGATCTTGCTTTGGCCGCGGCCTGTGCGGCGGGATCCGAGCCTGCATGGGAGCATTTCTTCGCAACTTATCGCTCGTATCTTTACGCTGCAGCTGCGGCGATTACGCGGCGTCCCTCCAGTGATCCCTACGCCCGCGAATTTGCTGATTCCTTGTACGCCACCCTTTACAGCCGCGAAACCACCATTGGCCGCGTTTCCCTCTTCAACCATTTTCATGGCCGCAGCAAACTTTCCACTTGGCTGCGCGCTGTTTTGGCGCAGCGCTACATCGACGTTTTGCGCCAGGAAAAGCAGCTCGAAGGAATCGAGGACGACGAAGGCTTCGAGAAGGTTCTCTTTCCAAAGCAGAAAAGGGATTGGGAACCCGCCGACCCGCACCGCTCTCGCTATCTCCAATTGCTGAGCAGCGCGTTAAAGCAAGCGATCGCATCTTTGGACACTCTCGACCGCGCCCGCCTCATTTCCTACTACTTGAAAGACCAGACGCTGGCGCAGATCGGCAAAGCCATGAACGAGCACGAAGCAACAGTGTCGCGCAAGCTCGAGCGCGTTCGCCAGGAACTTCGCGAAAAGGTCGTCGCCATTCTCAAGTCCGGCCGTGCTGCCGAAAATGGCGGGCCATCGCAGACTGGTCTCGATGACGCGCAAATTCGGCTTTGTTTTGAATACGCAACGCAGACCTGGCCGTTCGATCTTTCGAATTTGCTTGAAGCTCTTCCGCCAGCGCGCGGCGCCGCCAAATCGCCGCCGCCGGACGGGTGACCTTCGAAGGTGCAAGGGAAGGGCCGATGCTCCGTTCTAACTAGGAGAGATGCAGGGATGGCTGCTGAAGAAGACAAAAAATTTGATGCCGTTCTAGGCGGCTTTTTCGCCAACGACCTTCGCGGCCGCGCCGAGCGTCTCCATTGCCCGGAGCCCGACGTGCTCGCGGCTTACCACGAGCGCTCGCTCCTTCCGGAGGAAATGAATTCGTGGAAGGAGCACATCGTTGGCTGCGCGCATTGCCAGGCGATTCTGTCCGAACTCGAGGCCACGGATTCAATTCCGCTCGGTGCCACAGAAAAAGAAGAACTCCTGGAGCTGCAGGCAGCCGGTGCTGCGGTGGACGGCGCTGGAGACCGAACTCGGTCGTTCGTGACTTCTTCGCAAAAACCGCGTGTCAGCCAAATCTCCCTTGGCGTGCGCTGGCGGTGGCTCGCTCCAGTAGGCGCGCTTGCCGCCGGCCTGCTCATTTGGGTCGCATGGCACGAAAACCAGCGTCCGAAGTTGCAAGCACTCCACAACGACCAAATCGCTAAAGTCGAGCCATCTTCTGCGCCGTCCGCACCTCCGCTGCAATCCAACACCCGGCAATCCTCCGTTCCTTCGTCGTCGGACGAAACCGCCGGAGTCCCAAAGGATGCGCGCGCAATTGGCGGCCTTGCTCGTGAAAAGAAATTGTCTTCAGCCGAAAACTTGAAGCAGCAGCAAAAA
>Ga0126378_10004692_pt1 | contig 10483 bp, 9 predicted proteins | sample PanSoiMetPlot_23_FD_92587 | JGI IMG/M metagenome (GOLD analysis project Ga0126378, IMG submission 92587) | Tropical forest soil microbial communities from Panama - MetaG Plot_23 | ecosystem: Environmental > Terrestrial > Soil > Tropical forest > Bulk soil | place: Panama | collected 2016-02-17
CCTTCGCTGCGCACCGCCGGACCCTGGTGGTGCTGGCCCTGAGTCAGGCCGGGATCGAGGACCTAGGCTGGGGCGACCCGATGAAGTGGGTGGCCGAGCCCGTCTGAGCCACTGGTTCCGGTGCGTCGAACGCCGGCCAGATCAGCGCGGACGATCCTCAGTCGTAACGACTGAGGATCGTCCGCGATCACGGAGCATCCGGCCCGGCCAGCAGCGCCACGAGCTTGGGCAGGAAGAACTCCCAGCCCGCCCGGTGCTCGGCCCGCGCCCGCGCCTCGGGCTCGGTCACGCCGTGCGGGCCGTGCTCGATCGTCACGATCGCCGGGCCCGACCCGTCAGCTGCGATCACGACCGTCCGCCGTGCTGGCTGGCGTTCGTGATCCCACGCCCAGGTGACCTCCAGCGTTCTGCCTGGCACGTAGCGGACCACCCGCCCGGCCATGGTCTGGCCGAGCCCGCGGAAGAAGATCGTGTAGGGCCCGCCGGCGGTCAGGTCCGTGCTGAGCTCACCGCCCCACCATTGGCGCAGTCTCTCCGGCACGGTAAAGGCCTCCATCGCCTGATCGGCCGTGCACCTGGGTAGCCGGACCGTCGCGCGCAGGAACGGCCCGTCATCGGCGATGACCACCTGATCCGAGGTCATGGACGGTCCTTTCATCGACGAGCTGCGGAAATAGACCAGCTTCAGGACTATATGCGCGGTGGCCCGGCCCGCGATCGCGGGCCGGGCCACCACTGGTCGGCTCGGTTAGCTGAGCGCGCCCTCAAGATCGAGCTCGCCAAGCCGCTCGTGCTCGGCCGGCCCGCTAGCCGGAGCAGCGGTCGCAGTCGCCCCGGCCAGGTCCGCCCGGCCCAGCCGGATCGTGACGGCCACCACGATCAGGGCGAGCACCGCGATGCCCGAGGCCACCAGGAACCCGCGGGATATGCCGACCGCCAGGGCGTGGTGCATCACCTGGACGGGCGGCGCCCCTGCCGCGTGCCCCGCGGCAGCGAGCTGGCCCATCTGGTGCTTGATGCTGTTCGACACGGCACTCCAAGTCGCCGTGCCGAGCGCGGCGAGTCCGATCGCGCCGCCCACTTGCTGGCCGGTGTTGAGCAGGCTGGACGCGATCCCGGACTCGTCTGGCCGCACCTTGTTCAGCGCGACCAGGGACAACGGCACGAACAGCAGACCGAAGCCCGCCGAGGTCACCAGCATCGGCCCGAGCAGGCCGCCCACGTAGCTGCTGTGCTCGGTCAGGTACGAGAACCAGTACATGCCGCCAGCCGCCACGGCCACGCCCGCCACCATCAGCGGTCGCGGCCCGGTGCGGGTAATGATCTGGGACACGATCCCGGACAGCACCACGATGGTCACCGCGAAGGGCAGGAATGCCAGGCCCGACCGCAGCGGGCTGTAGCCGAGCACCTCCTGCACGAAGATCGTCAGGAAGAAGAAGATCCCGAACATCGCGGTGGCCATGGCGAGCATCACCAGGTAGGCCCCGGTGCGGCTGCGGTTGGCCAGCAGCCGCATCGGAAGCAGGGCATGGCGGCTGCGCAGCTCGATCACCACGAAGCTGACCAGCAGCACGACTGCCGCGGCGAGCGAGGCGACCACTTTGGTGTCGGCCCAGTGCGAGATTCCGTTCTGGTCGGTGCTCGCGTTCGACAGTCCGTAGACGAGCAGCGCCACGCCCGCGGTAGCCGTGATCGCTCCCGGCAGGTCGAACCGGCCGCGCCGCCGCTCGGACTCCACGAGCACGTACCCGGCCAGCAGTGCCGTCACGATGCCGATGGGCACATTCACGAACAGCACCCAGCGCCAGGACAGGTAGGTGGTGAGCAGGCCGCCCGCGATCAGGCCAACGGCCGCGCCGCCGCCGCTCATTGCGGCATAGACGCCCATCGCCCGGTTGCGCTGCCGACCCTCCGGGAACGTGGTCGTGATCAGGGCCAGTGCGGTGGGCGCGATCATGGCGCCGCCCACGCCCTGCAGCGCCCGGGAGGCGAGGAGCCACGCCTGCGTGCTGGCGAATCCGCCGAGCAGCGAGGCGCCGGAGAACAGCAACAGGCCGGCGATGAAGACCCTCCGCCTGCCGAGCAGGTCTCCGGCCCGCCCGCCGAGCAGTAGCAAGCCGCCGAAGGTGACGGCGTAGGCGGTGACGACCCATTCGAGGCCGTTGCCACTGAAGCCCAGCGCGCGCTGGATGTGCGGCAGCGCAACATTCACGATCGCCGCGTCGAGCACAACCATGAGCTGGGCCGTTGCGATGACGAACAGGGCCAGGCCGAGGCGGCGGTGGCCGCTGGCGGCGTTGGCGACGGCCTGGCCGACCTGACCGTCGTTGGCGGCACGGGTGCCGCCATGACCATCGCGGTCTGCACTGGCCGCGCGGCCGGTTACGGTTCGTGAGGTAGACACAGTTCCTGACCTTCCTTTTGGGCGTGCGGGTCCCGCACCGCGACCCGGCAGGGTCCGGCGTAAGGGATTGGGTTAAGTCGAGAAGAGTCTGGCTGTCGCCGTCCGCGAGAACCGTGCGGTGGGCGATGCCGTCCGGTAGGCGCCCCGTTAGCCCACAGGCTCGTCAGCCAGGCAGGCTCATCAGGAGAGCGCGGCCGATGTCACGCTCGTTGTCCTGGTCACCTCCCCCGGCTCGGTGCTGGCCGCTGGCGATCCCGCGGTGGCCGCCATGGCCGCGCTCATCTTGCGGACCAGCTCGAGCAGCTGCCCGCGTTCTTCCTGGCTAAGGGCCAGGGTCCAGGGCATCCGGTCCCTGATCGCCTGCTCCAGCGCCGTCTTGGTCTCCAGGCCCTGGTCGGTCAGCACGATGTTCTTGATCCGCCGGTCGGCGGGATTTGCCTCGCGCCTGGCCAGACCACGCTCTTCGAGCGCGTCAGCGATCATGGTGACGAACGAGGCGTCGCAGTGAAGCCGCTGGCCAAGATCCTTCATCGTCACCGCGTCGCCCACCTGATGCATCGCCTTGATGCAGGGGACGGGCAAGTTGAAGTTCTCGGCGAGCTGCTCGCCGCGGCGAATCAGCTGGCCAATGAACTCGGTCATGGCATCGAAGATGTCCTGATCGAGCTTGTCACCGCCTGGGCACCAGCTCATCGTCGCCTCCTTCGCACTCAATCGTTCTACCACTCAACGGTTGAGTAGCTCAACCATATCCCGGGATCCTTGAGTCTGTCAAAGGTTATCTCGCTCAACCGATGTCACGGCGTGCGCGGGCGAAATAACGTGGCAGGCAGGCTCGCGGCGGTATTACCGTCTGCCCGGTGACCATGGGCAGGCCCGCAGACCTCGAGATCCCGGCGGTCGTCCGGGCCAAGGCACTCGCGGTCGGGGCCGGACGGTGGCTTGGCGACCTGCCGCGCCTGATCGCCGGGCTGGAACGGGACTGGTCGATCACCGTCGGGCGGTCCTTTGCCGACGCCACGGAGGCGTTCGTGGCCAGGGCGAGGCTGCGCGACGGCACGCGGGCCGTGCTCAAGATCCTGGTTCCCCGCCCCGGCGAGGCCGCAAGGCACGAGATCACGGTCCTGATGCTGGCCAACGGCGAGGGTTGCGTGCGCCTGCTCCGCGACGACGCCGAACGCGGCGCGCTGCTGGTCGAGCGGCTCGGTTCGTCGCTTCGGGACCTGCGGCTGCCGATCGGTCGGCGCCATGAGCTCTTGTGCCGCGCGGCCGAGCGGGTGTGGCGCCCGGCACCGGGGTGCGGCCTGCCGTCGGGGGCAGACAAGGGCCGACAGCTCGCCGAGCACATCGCCTCGGCCTGGGAGGAACTTGGCAGGCCCTGCACCGAGCGCGCCGTGGACCACGCGCTGGCCTGCACACAGAGCCGGATCCGCGCCCATGATGATGGGCGCGCCGTGCTCGTGCACGGCGACGTGCATCAGTGGAATGCCCTGCAGGCCGGCCCGGACTTCAAGCTGGTCGATCCGGACGGGTTGCTCGCCGAGCCAGAGTACGACCTGGGCATCCTGATGCGCGAGGACCCCGAGCAGCTGCTGAGCGGCGAGACGGGGCGGCTGGCCTGGCGGCGAGCCGACTGGCTGGCGCGCAGGTGCGGGTTGGACGCCACCGCGATCTGGGAATGGGGCGTGGCCGAGCGGGTCTCGACCGGATTGCTCGCCACCAGGGTGGGCCTGCAGCCCGTCGGGCGCCTGATGCTGGCCGTGGCCGACCGCGTCGTGCCGGAGGCGCGCCGAACCAGCACCGTGTCGGAGGCGCGCCGAACCAGCACCGTGCCGGAGGCGCGCCACACCAGCACCGTGTCGGAGGCGCGCCGAACCAGCACCGTGCCGGAGGCGCGCCACACCAGCACCGCGCCGGAGGCGCGCCACACCAACATCGCTGCAGAGCGCTGAGTAGCCTGGAAGCTCCGTGCCCCCGCCTACCCGGTGAGCGCCATGACTCGGCTGGTCGTCAAGCTCGGCTCGAGTTCGATCGCGAGCGGGGAAGGGCTGGCGCTCGACGTCATCGCCGATCTGGTGACGCAGATCGCTGCCGCGCAGCGCGCTGGGCACCAGGTGATCCTGGTCACCTCTGGTGCGGCGCGGATGGGCGGGCGGCTGCTCGCGTTTGAGGGCCCGACCGCGCGGGCCGGAACTGAGCTCAACCGCCTGCTCGACCAGCTCCGTTTCGCGGTTAGCGCGGGGCTGCGGTCGGAGCCCGACCAGCCCGCTGCCCTCAGGTCGCTGGAGACCATCCTGGACCGGTACGGCACATCGACCGAGCTAGTCGGCCCGCTCAACGTCGCCCTCGCCGCCTCGGTGGGCCAGCCGGCCTTGATGGCCCTGTACCACCAGCTCGCCGCCGCCGTGGGGGTGGAGGTGTGCCAGGTCCTGCTGTCCAAGAGCGACCTGGACTCGGCCCAGGCGATGCGGGACGTGGGCAGCGTGCTGATCTCCGCGCTTGAGCATGGGCTGCTGCCCGTCGTCAACGGCAACGACACCACTGACCCGAAGTCAGAACTTGACAACGACCAGATCGCGGTGGCCGTCGCGGTCGCGGCTGAGGCATCACGCCTTGCCTTCCTGACCAATGTCCGCGCCGTCTACGGCGACGAGGCGATGCGGGAGCCGATCGCGCGCCTGTCTCCCGAGGAAGCCCGGTCGATCCGGATCCTCGCCACGGGGCAGGGCCGGGGCGGCATGCGTTCCAAGCTCAACGCGGCGGCGAGGGCGGCGTACTGCGGCGTGGAATGCGTGATCGGGTCCGCTCGGGAGGCTGACGTGGTGGCCAGGAGCCTGAGCCCGCGGGCCCGGCTGGGAACGGTGGTGCGGGCGGTCGCCGGACCGTTGCCGCCCGCCCAGCGCTGGGCCGGCGGGATCGCCTATCCGATGGGGTCGATCGGGATCAACCGCGAGGCAGAGCGCAGCCTGCGCGCGGGCAACACCCTGTTCCTGTCCGGCGTCAAGCGCGTGGACGGCGAGTTCGAGCCGGGGTCGGTCGTCGAGCTTGTCGACGTCAGGCACCCGGAGCGGCTGATCGGGCGTGGCTCTGTATCGATGTCGTCAGCGGCCCTGCGGCTGCTGCGGGCGCTGTCGGCGGACCAGGTCGCGGACGTGCTCTCGGCGCTGTTCCGGCTGCGGTATGCACCCGGCCTTGGCGGGAGCCCGGGTGCCGACCTGATTGACCCGGACAAGTTCGAAGACATCTCGCGCTTGCGACTAGCCAGGTCGCAGGCCGCCCGGCAGGTAGCCGGCGAGGTCACGACGGCGACCGCGGAGCGTGTCAGGGCGCTGACAGACGCGCTGCAGCAGGCCCACCCCAGGACGTGCTCGGCCATCCTGGCCGACGGGTCCTTCCTGACCGGCCAGGCCGCGGCGGACTCAGTGGGCAGGCGCGCTGTCCGGGACATGCATGCGGTCCACCGCGACTCCCTGGTCGTGTTCGGCCGCTGATCACTCGCGGCGCACCCGCGGCCGCTCGGCCGACTCAGGTCCTGACCTGGCCGGTGCCCCAGGTGACGTTCTTGACGCAGGTGAGGGCCTGCAGGCCCATGGGCCCGCGGGCGTGCAGCTTCTGCGTCGAGACGCCGATCTCCAGGCCGTAGCCGAACTCGCCGCCGTCGGAGAACCTGGTCGAGGCGTTGACGAACACGCTGCCAGAGTCCACGGCGCGGGCGAACCTGCGCGCAGTCGCGATGTCCTGGGCCACGATGGCCTCGGAGTTGCGGGTGCCGTAGCGGGCGATATGCGCAAGCGCCTCGTCGAGGTCGTCGACGACCCGCACCGCGAGCACGAGGTCCAGGAACTCCGTGGCCCAGTCGGCGTCGGTGGCCGACTCGGCGTCCGGCCAGATCTTCTGGGTCCGCTCGTCGCCGCGCACCCTCACGCCACGCTCGCGCAGCTCACCCAGAACCTCAGGCAGCCACGACCCGGCGATGCCCGCGTGCACGAGCAGCGTCTCCGCTGCGTTGCACACGCTGGGGCGCGACGTCTTGGCGTTGACGACGATGGAGGTGGCCATCGCGGGATCGGCCGAGGCGTCCACGTAGACGTGGCAGTTACCGTCTCCGTCGATCACCACGGGCACCTTCGCGTGCTCACGCACGGTGGCCAGCAGCCCCGGGCCGCCGCGCGGCACGAGCAGGTCCACGTACTCAGCTGCCGACAGCAACTTGATGACCGCCTCCCGGGAATCATCCCTGATCAGCTGAACGGCGTCGCCGGGAACCTGATCCTGGCCGTGCAGCACCTCCGTCACGATGTCGGCGATCGCAGCATTGGTCCGGGCGGCGACCGACGAGCCGCGCAGGATTGCGGCGTTACCTGACTTCAGACATAGCGCCGTGACGTCCGCGGTCACGTTCGGCCTGGCCTCGTAGATCACCGCGATCACCCCGAGCGGCTCGCGTACCTGCTCGATCAGCAGCCCGTTGGGGCGCGTCGTCCCGCTGACTACTTGGCCGACCGGGTCGGGAAGGTCGGCCACCGTCCTGATTGCCCGGACCATTGCAGTAATCCTGGCATCGGTCAGGGTGAGCCGGTCCGCTAGCGGCTGCGACACTCCGGCCTGCTGAGCGGCGTCCAGATCCTGTGCGTTCGCGGCCTTCATCCGACCACGCTCGCCGTCCAGCGCGTCAGCGAGCCGGGCGAGCACCAGGTCCTTGGCCCGTGAGTCGAGCTCCCGCATCACCGCCGCGGAATCGCGGGCCTGACGGCACACCTCGAGCACGGACGTGGCCATGTGAGCCTCCTTAACGCGTGGTCACGCTGGACCACGGCTCGCGTTCGCGCAGAATGGAACTATGCCCAAGCCTGTGCCCCATGCCAGGACCATAGTCACCGAAGACGGCGTGCCGATCGACGCCGCCCACCTGCCAGGGGCTGGCGACCTCGCGATCGTACTCGCCCACGGCTTCACCCAGAACTGGCAGCGGCAGGTGGTCTGGAAGGTGGCCACCAGGCTCACCGACTTCGGCGGCGTGATCACCTTCGACTTCCGTGGCCACGGCAGGTCGGGTGGGGTATCCACGGTAGGGGACAAGGAGATCAGGGACGTTGAGGTCGCGGTCGGGTACGCCAGGGAGCTCGGCTACCCCAAGATCGCGACGATCGGGTTCTCGATGGGCGGCTCCATCGTGCTCCGCCATGCCGGGCTGATCGGCGGGATCGACGCGGTGGTCTCGGTCAGCAGCCCGGGGCAGTGGTACTACCGCGGCACCCGTCCGATGCGCCTGGTGCACCTGGCCATCGGCAACACGGCAGGCAGGCTCGTCGCCAGGACGATCCTGCAGACCAGGATTACCAGCGGGAAATGGGATCCCGTGCCCGTGCCGCCGCCCCAGGCGGCGGCCATGATCTCGCCGACGCCGCTGCTGATCGTGCACGGGGACAGTGACGAGTTCTTCCCCGTCGACCACGCGCAGCGGATCTACGATGCGGCGCGTGAGCCGAAGGAGCTGTGGATCATCCCCGGCTTCGGCCACGCCGAGCGCTACGCGAGCCCGGAGCTGCTCAGGCGGATCGGCAGCTGGATGCGCGACGCGGCGGGGCTGGAGCAGGCGGCCGCCCCGGACGGCGAGCCTGACCGGAACCGGCAAGCTCCGGGCAGTGCCGATGGCGGGCCGTCGGGACCGATGACAGCCACTCCGGGCAAGGTCGGCTAACCGTAAGGCCGCCAGAGGTGGGCGTTGACCGCCCGCGCCCGCCCGGCTAGCTCGGGCACTTCCCTGACCGCGACGCCAGCGCGGGCGAGTCGTTCGCGTCCGTCGGCGCCGGGGACGAAAATGTCAGGCTCCCGCCATGCGAACACGACCCGGCCGATCCTGGCCGCGATGATCAGCTCGGTGCAGCTCAGCGGCCTGGAAGCACGCCGGGAGCAGGGTTCGAGGCTGGCATAGATCGTGGCGGCAGGCAGCCGGGGATCACCGGCGGGAACCTTGCCGAGCGCGGCCTCCTCGGCGTGGACGTGCGCGCCGGATTCGCGGGAGTGACCACGGGAGACCTCGGTGCCGCGCTCGTCCACGATCACGGCGCCGACGGAGTAGGCGCGATCACTGGGCGGGCAGCGAAGAGACTCCTCGATCGCGAGCTCCAGCCACTCGTAGTCGCGGCCGTCCGGCTGGCCCATGATTCGGAACGCTACCTGACCCCCACCCGGCCGTAACGAGCCGGAAACGCCGCGGAAACCCGGACGCCACGCGACCCCAGGGCCGGGGACCGTCCTGCCGGAATGGCCGCAGATCACTGTTCCAGGGAAGTAACTGCGGAGAAACCGAGGGGAAACGGCGGCGTGAGAGACCTGGATGGTACTGACCATCACCCGAAGCGGTGGCGGGACGGTGCTGGTCAGCGTCGCCTGGCCCGCCAGCCCACCCTTCGCGCACGCGCAGGAGGGCACCGTGAACCCTTACTCGTCCTGGTTGAGCCCGGGCGACAACGCATGGCAGCTGACCGCGGCGACCCTGGTCGGCCTGATGTCCATTCCAGCGCTTGCGGTGCTTTACGGCGGCCTGGTGCAACGCAAGTGGGCGGTCAACACCATGCTGATGGTGTTCAGCGCGTTCTGCCTGACCCTGATCGCCTGGGTGCTCTGGGCGTTCAAGATGGGCTTCGGCCAACCCATGATCGGCACCTTGGTGGGCCGGCCCGGAGCGATCGTCGGACAGGCGGGCGAGGAGGGACGGGCGGCGATCCCGCTGCTCGTCGGCCTCATGCCGAAGTTCAGGTTCCCCGAAAGCTCGCTTGCGTACTTCCAGTTCGTGTTCGCTGCGATCACGCCGATCTTGTTCCTGGGCAGCGTCGTAGGACGGATCAGGTTCAAGGTCTGGCTGATCTTCGTGCCGCTATGGATCACGTTCGCTTACGCGGTGAACGCATTCCTGCTCTGGGGCGGCGGCTACTGGGCAGCCAAGGGGGCGCTGGACTTCAGCGGCGGTTACGTGATCCACCTGGCGGCGGGAGTCTCCGGGTTCGTGGCTGCAGCGGTCGTCGGACCGCGGTTGGCCCGGGATCGCCTGGTCGGCAAGCCCAACAACCTGCTGCTGATCGCGGTCGGCGCGGGCATCTTGTGGCTTGGCTGGAACGGGTTCAACGGGGGCGACCCGTACTTCGCAGGGAACGACGCGGCGAGCGCGGTGATCAACACCAACCTCGCCACCGCGGTCGCCATGATGACCTGGATCATCATGGACATGGGCTTCGGCAAGGAGCGCAGGCCCACCTTCCTCGGCGGGGTAAATGGGATGATCTGCGGCCTGGTCGGGATCACGCCGGCGGCGGGCTACGTCAACGGCGTCGGCGCGATCGCGATCGGGCTCGTGGCCTCGGCGCTGGTCTGGGCCGCGTTCACCTACCTGCCGCGCAAGGTTTGGCCGTTCACCAAGGTCGACGACGCCCTCGGCGTGGTCTACACACACGGTCTCGCCGGGCTGATCGGCGGGCTCATGGTCGGCCTACTGGCGGACCCGCACATGATCGTGTACCTCGGGCTCGGCAAGTCGCCGAACGTGACGGCGGCCGGCCTGTTGTACGGCCACCCCAGGCAGCTACTGATCCAGGCGGGCGCCGCGGCTACCGTGATCGTCTGGGATGCGCTGGTGACGTTCGTGCTGCTGAAGGCGATCGGCGTGTTCATGAAGCTGCGGATGAGCGAGGCCGAACTCGAGGTCGGCGACCTGGTCGCGCACGGTGAAGAGGCGTACCCGGTCGAGGAGGCGGTTCCAGTCCTGGTTCCAGCCCTGACCAGAGCGGTCGAAGACGACGGGCCTGACGATCCCTTCCTTGAGGACCTGGCGGAGGAGACCTCACACCGGGGCTGATCGGGCGTCGGTTCCATGGGTGTGAGGCTGCCCACCGCCGACGATAGGCGGTCCCGCACCCATGGCGCGGGGCGGTGCGTGGCGCGCAGCGGTTGCGTGCGCCACCGCGTCCTTTCCGCCGCCCGGCGCCCCGGATAGGGTGATTGGTGCGACGGGCAGGAGGTGGATTCAGATGCCTGACCTAGTGCCGGTCAAGCGCGGAACGCCAGCCGCCAAGGACG
>Ga0126378_10004693_pt1 | contig 10482 bp, 11 predicted proteins | sample PanSoiMetPlot_23_FD_92587 | JGI IMG/M metagenome (GOLD analysis project Ga0126378, IMG submission 92587) | Tropical forest soil microbial communities from Panama - MetaG Plot_23 | ecosystem: Environmental > Terrestrial > Soil > Tropical forest > Bulk soil | place: Panama | collected 2016-02-17
GCCGAGCTGAAGCGGTCCGTCGGCACAGACGTCATCGTCGCGCGCGTCGCCGGCGACGCCATGGCCGCCCGGTCGCTTGTTGAGGCCGTGCCAAGCGTGCTCAGCGTCGAGGCGCACGGCGACGAACTTGTCATCGCCACCGCTGACGGCGCGGGCGCCATCAGTCCCGTCGCTGTGGCCCTTGCGGGCAGCAGGACGGCCGTGCGCGACCTCACCCTACGCACGCCGACGCTCGACGACGTCTTCCTCGAGCTGACAGGAACGCACATCGAACGCAAGAACGCGCAGGAGGACCCGTCATGACCGCGCTCGCCGATACCATCACGACAACGACATCCGGTGCGGTGATCCGCGCCAGGCCTGCCGGATTCCTGCGCGACCTGAGCGCCATCGCCGGCCGCGCGCTGCGAGCAGTGCCACGCGATCCGGCGGCAGTGCTTCCGCCAGTATTCATCGCGCTGTTCTTCTTCATCGTGAACATCGCAACCCTGAAAAGGCTGACCGGGCACCATCCGGGCTTCAGCTACACCGCATTTGAGATTGCCACCGCCGTGCTGCTCGGGGTGACCGGCGTGTCACGTGCTCCGGCGCTCGTCCTTGACGTGCAGACCAAGTACCTCGACCGGATGCTGCTCACACCGGTGCGGCGGGCGGCGATCCTGATCGGGCACATGGCAGCAGATGTCGCCGTCGCCGCCGCGCTGACGATCCCGATCCTCGTGCTCGGGGTCATACTGGGCGTCAGGTTCGAGTCTGGGCTGTTCGGCGCACTCGCGTTCGTGGTGCTCGCGTCGCTGTGGAGCCTGGCCTTCGCCGGCTTCGGCTACGCGATCGCGCTCAAGACGGGCAACCCGGCGGCTGTCAACTCCATGTTCCTGCTGTTCTTCCCGTTCCTGTTCCTGACCTCGTCTTACGTTCCGCGCGGCCAGCTGGCGGGCTGGCTGAACACAGTCGCCGGGTTCAACCCGGTCACCTATCTGCTCGCAGGCCTGCGCTCATTGGTGCTCGGCAACGGCTGGCAGTGGGCTCAGCTCGGCCAGGCGGTCGCGGCCATCGTGATTGTCGGCGCGGTCAGCATGACCATGTGCTTCGCCGCGCTGAGGGGAAGGGTCAAGCGCAGCTCAAGCGCGTGACAGCCGCTGCCGGGGCGTCGCACAGGGCCGGGAAGCCGTCAGTCGGCTTCCCGGCCCTCGCGGCTGCCGCGTGGGTTCTCAGCCTGCGCCCGTCGATCGCGCGTTGGACGCCAGATCGCCGGAGTCGATACCGAATGAGATGATCCGCGTGGGCTGGATCCGGACAATGGCGTCTTCAAACCGCTCGTTCAGAGCTTTGCCGCCTTCGGGCACGACGGCCGCGGTTCCGCGGATCTCGATCATGCGTGGCTGCCAGGGCGGAAGGACGTCGTCGACCACGATGCTGGCCCGGCCGGTTCGCTGCACGTCGCGGAGCTTCTTGGTCTGGCTCATCCGCAAGCCGCCCACGTCGATCGCGTCGTGATCCGCGTTGTACCGAAACGACGTCGGGACGACATGCGGCTGTCCCTGGGAGCCGACGGTCGCGATCCGGCCTATGCGCTGCTCGGCAAGGTACTCCAGTTCTTTCTCCGTGAATTCGCTCATGCCCGGCTAACCGGCGGGCCCGCTGTCACATTCCGCGGGCTGAGTGGGTCCTGGCGCCCTCCGCAAGGGGTTGGAGGGCGCCAGGAGCCCGTCTAGGCCAGCTAATGCGCGAATATGCCGGATACGGCTAAGGCGCAGGTCCGGTGTTTCATGCGCGCAGCTGGAACGCCTTGCGGACTGCTTGAACGGCCTGACGCGGTGCCCGGCGCACGAGGCGGGCCGCGCGCCGGCGCGCCGCCTGCTGGCGGCCAGGCCGGAGCCGCTCGGCCTGGGCCAGCCGTTGCTGGTTCGTGTCGTCGGCCAGGTAGTGCAGGGGCAACATGCAGGCCCTCCTCGGCGGCTGAGCGGCAATTTGCCGTCAGTTCCGACAGTGGCCTGGCGGGCCGGTGCGGACCATGCGGTTCGCCCACGGTTGGCCCACGGCTTGCCCACGGGGAAGCTTTAGCTGAGCAGCCGATTGTGCAGTTCGGTGGTCAACCGCTGGATTTCCTGCGTCAGCTGCGTGTTGGTTTTGAGTTCCAACTCCACATCGTTGAACTCATGGTCCGCCTTGGCCTGCTGGAACGCCGCCTGCCTGTTCTGGCCGATGAGCACGAACGTGGAAAGGAAGATCGCTTCCAGGGACACCGCGAGTGTCAGGGTCGGCCACGGCCTCGATTCGATGAACAGCATCCAGACGGTGAACAGAATCACGTGGATGTAGACGAATTCCATGGACCCGGCGAAAGCGGTGATCCAATCGGCGATCCGCAGTTGGACATTCGCGGCGCGCTGCGCCTCTTGGGCGAGCACGACAGGATTGCGGCGGATCTTGCCAGATCGGCCGGACGGAGGGTCGGACGCGGCCATGCTGGTCCCTCCAGTTTCTACGCGTGCGCGGTGGCTCGGAGTTCGAATCCGACAACGATGTCAGAGATGCCACGGAACAACGCGAGGAAGCCAACCCAGAAGATCAGCAGCACTGCGCGCGCCGGGAACATCTGCTGGGAGGCCCAGAACCCGATCAAGATCTCTAGGAGGCCTGCGACGGTGCCGAGCCACCAGGCGTGGTTCACTTCCCTGGCCGACAGGGACGTGATGAGGTCCAGGCTGCCGCGCAAGATCAACAGCAGCCCGACCACCTCTGCCAGCGCCCAGAACGCGCCGAACGGGCTGGAGAATGCCCAGAGGGCGCCTACGAAGAAGAGCGCGCCCATCAGGATGTGCAGCCAGCGCCAGGCGGCGCGCATCGAGGCGATCACGATCTCACTGAAGGCGCCTAGAAGGAAAATGACGCCGATCAGCGCGCCCACCGTTGCAACTGAGGCGATCGAGAACCTCAAGACGACCAGCGAGATCAGCAGCCAGATCACGCCGGACACCAGGCACATCCACCATGGCCCGGCCAGCCTGTTGAACATCGCCGGCATCCCGGCTGGCCAGGACGAAGAACGGCCGTTCATTTCCCGCTCCCTTCTGGCGGCTCAGCCGCAGCGGCCTGCCGCATCATCCGGAAACCTAATTGCGGCGGTGACGCGACGTGAACGGGTGCCAGGCTTTCGTCCTGGCTGGCAGCCGGTACTGGTTCAGCCTGTGATCACCAGGTTGTCGCTGACCTTCGAGACGCCGATACCCATCCACGCGGCATCGAGCACCGCGTCATGCTCAGCCCAGGTGCGGACGTGGCCGGAGAGGGTGATCGTGCCGTCGCTCGCGTCCACCTGGACCTCACTATCATCGCGGATGAGCGCATAGCGGTCCAGCGCGCCCTGGACCAGCCTGGTCGCGTCGGCACCGGTCCGTTGGCGGCCGTAGCTCACCGAGCCAGTCCACCTGGCAAGCTAACGGTGCATGCGCTTGAACCCAGCGCTGCATTGGACCGATCTGGTTGGTGACGTGACGTGACAACGGCCCGGCTCGACCTCACGAGGTCGCAGATCCTGGCGTTCCGGCGACGCGTCGGCGCGCTCGACGAACGGCTCGCGCCAGGACCCAGCTCGCTCCGGAGCGCCGCATGGGCTGGGCTGCAGGACAGCATGCCCCGAGCCGCGCTGCTCTCGATCAATGCACGCGTGGCGGGGACGAAACCGGCTTCCTGGGAAGACCAGTCGCTCGTCCAGCTCTGGGGGCCTCGGTTCAACGTATACGTTGTCGCCAGGCGCGACCTGGCCGTATTTTCGCTGGGAACGCTGCCCGATGACGCGAAGGGCATGCGGAGGGCGGAAGACCTGGCTGCCCGCCTGCAATCGGTCCTGGGCGGCGCGCGGATGCGGCATGAAGAGGCCGGGGACGCGCTCGGCCTGCACAACGCCAATCTCCTCCGCTACGCGGCAGGGACCGGCACTGTCCTGATCCGGTGGGAGGGAGCGAAGCAGGCGACCGTGTGGACGGTGCCGCCGCCCGAGACCAGCCCGCGCGACGCCAGGCTGGAACTCGCGCGCCGGTACCTGCACATCTACGGGCCGACGACGCCTGAGGCATTCGGCCGGTGGTCGGGGATCGGCCCGCGGAGCGCGGTCGCGGCGTTCGATGTGCTCGCCAAGTCGCTGATGCCAACGCGGACGCCCGTGGGTGACGCGTGGATTCTCGCCAGCGACGAGACGATCATGCGCGCGGCCCCTGGACCGGCGGCACAGGCGCGGTTCCTTCCGAGCGGAGATGCTTTCTTCCTGCTGCACGGGACCGATCGCGAGCTCTTGGTGCCTGACAGCGCCCGTCGTCCGCAGCTCTGGACTTCTCGCGTCTGGCCGGGTGCCGTGCTGGTTGATGGCGAGATATCCGCCACGTGGCGGCGAACGGGCACTACTGTGACGGTTCAGCCCTGGGACCGGATCTCCAGCGCGGCGCGAGAGGCGGTCGAGGCGGAAGCAGCTGCACTGCCGCTGCCAGCTGTCCGCCGGCCAATCGTCGTCCGCTGGGAGGAGTGACCGGCTTTGGGAGGGAACGATGCGGCTCAGGAACTCTCCTGGCGGCCGCTTGCCGAAGCCGATCTGCGGGCCGTGACGGATCTGGCCGGGGCGTGCTTGTCGGCCGATGGCGGGCAGCCCTTCGCAGCTAGCGGCGGATTCGTGCGCCAGTGGTACCTGTCTGGCGCCGAGTCGTGGGCGGCCTGGCACGGAGCGCGCCTGGTGTGCGCTTCGTCGCTTCACCCGGCGACGGCCACCTCTGGCGACGGGCGCCCTGGCGCGGCGGTCACCACCGGGCTCGTTCACCCGCAGTGGCGCCGTCGCGGCATTGGCGGCAGGGCGTTTGACTGGGCAGCTGGCCGCGCCGGAAGCGCAGCGTTGCGCGCCGAGACTGAAGCGCTCAACGACGGCGCCCACGCGTTGTACCTGAGCAGAGGGCTGTCGCAGACCTTCGCCGAGGACGTGATGCAACTCCCCGCGTATGCGACTGTGCCGGCCTCGCACCCGCCCGCCGGCCTGGGCCTGCTGCAGTGGGGGGACGCCGACCCGGCGCGCTTCTACGCGGTCTATGTGGCGGCGTTTCGCGACCGGCCAGGCTTTCCCGGCTGGCCGCAAGAACGCTGGGTCGAATGGATCCGCGCAGATGAGGACTTCCGCAAGGAGTGGACACTGCTCGCCACGCTGGCCGACGGCGACGTCGGATTCATCGCCGGTGAAGCCAGCGGCTGGATCGCCCAGATGGGCGTCGTGCCATCAGCACGTGGCCACGGGATCGGCGCGCTGCTGATCGCCGAGGCCGTCCAGCGCATGCGGTCCGCCGGGGAGTCGACCATCACCCTCAACGTCAACATCAACAACCCGCACGCCGCAGCGCTGTATGGCAGGCTCGGCTTCGTCAGGGTCGGTCGCCGGGCCCGTTATCAGGCTAAGGCCTGAGGCTCAGGCGATGACGGAGCCGCGATCTTCACGCCCGCTCGATCACAATCGTCCTCAAGCAGGGCAAGGGCCAACGGCGCAACGCCGGTGTGCCCGATATCCCGCACCGCTGTCCGCGCGTCCGCGGCGAGACGCGCGTCTGCGACGTGGTCGGCGATTACCCGCAAGGCCGGGATGTCCGGCGCGCCGCCGTTGCGCGCGAGATCGGCACGAAGCTGCCTGCACGCTTGGCGACTGGTCAGCGTCTCGGGTGACGACGATGCGGCGTGGCTGGGCGCGTGTGCCGGGTGACCGCTGCAGCTCGCGCCGACGAACACCGCTGCGGCAGCTATGACGAGGCAACCCTTCATCCGCACGAGTCATTCTCGCTGCCGAACAATTCCGTCGTGCCCATGTGCACATTATTTCTGGCGTGGGTGCGCCGAACGTCCCGATGTGATCTGCTGATGCGGCGCGGGCATGGACGGTACGCGCGGGAGGCCGGGCAGTGATCATCGACGCGCATAGTCACATACTCAGCCTCGCTGCCGACCCTCAGTTCACAGTCGACTATGGCCGCGAGGGGTCGCTGTGCATTTACCGGAGCATGGGCAGGCTTGCATCGCATCGGCCGCCGACGGAGGAAGAATGGGAGGCCAGCGGATTCTCCAGGAGCGGCTGGCCACTGATCGGGCCGGACGAATCGCGCCGTGACCACCCGGGATTCGACCGGATCGTGGTCCTCGCGGTCTCGCCGCAGTACCTGGATGGCCACTTGATCGGCACGGTGGACACGAGCGGGCAGCTTGGCGTGAAAGGGCCGCCCGACCCGGAGAAGTGCAACGACTACATCGCGGCGGTCGTCGCGGCGGACCCTGCCATGTTCATCGGGTTCGCCTCGGTCAACCCGGCATTCCGCGGCCCGGCGGCAGCAGTGGCTGAACTTGAACGTGCAGTCACTGGCCTCGGGCTGACGGGCGTCAAGCTCTACCCGATGTATCAGCACTGGGCCGCCAACGACCGTGACCTGGCCTTCCCGGTATACCGAAAGGCCGCCGAGCTCGGCATTCCCGTGATGATCCACCAGGCAGGGTCTACGCGCATCGATGCCCGGCTTGAGCTTGGCAGGCCCGCGCTGCTTGACGACATCGGCCGCGAGTTTCGTGATCTGCGGGTGATCATCGCGCACTGCGGGCTGCCCTGGGTCGACGAGGCGCTGTTCCTGCTCACCAAGCACCCGAACTTCTACGCCGAGCTGTCCTACCTCATCGCCACGCTGACGCGGCGCGACTTGTTCCTGCTGCTGCACCGGTGCGAGCCCGCGTTCGTGCCGCTCGAGAAGATCTTCTTCGGAACCGACTACCCAGGGTTCCTCTACGACCCGGTCAAGCTGCGGGAGAAGCTGCTGACCGTGAACGAGGAAGCCGCCGCCGTCAGCCTGCCTCACGTCCCCGGTGAGAAACTCGAAGGCATTCTGGGCAACAACTTCGCCGCGGTACTCGGCCTACGCGGCGTTGAATGAGAGCGCGGCATTTCCAGCACGTCACCCGGGCGGCGGGATTTGCGAGTCAGGCGGCCGCCGCGCGTTATATACGTAGGCGGGTTCGACCGGGGTCTGGTACCACGGCCGGTAGAAGCCGGCCAGGTACGGCTCGACCAGCGTGCCGAGCTCTGCCCACCGCTGCACCTCGGCTGACGGTTGGTACACGCGCTCCGCCACCGCCTCGGCGAACCGGTCCCTGACGAGTGCTTCGTTAACAACTGTGACCCGGCCGCCTTCCATCAGCACCCGGCCGCCGACCATGACCGTGTCGATATCGGCGGACTCCGCGCGGTCGAGTACCACGTCGAGGAACGGTTCGCCGCTGTACCGGCCGGGCGGGAAGAAGATCCGGTCCTTGTTGACGATCAGCAGGTCCGCGTACCTGCCTGGCTCCAAGCTGCCTAGCTTGCCTTCTAGCCCGAGCGCGAGGGCGCCGTTTCCGGCGGCCGCACGCAGAACCTGCTCGCTGTCGAGGCGTCCTTTTTCGAAGTCGCGCGGCATGCGCTGCAGATAGCACGCGAGCCGGAGTTCGGTGAAGAAGTCGTCGCGGTCGGAGAACGAGAGGCCGTCGGTCCCGAACGCGATCCGGCCGCCAGCGGCCATGATGTCGCGCACCCGGCAGATCCCGGTCGACAGGCGCAGGTTGGATCCCGGGTTGCAGGAAGCCACTGCGCCGGAGTCGGCGAAGACGCGCAGGTCCTCATCTGTGACCCAGACGAAGTGCTCCAGAACCGTGGCGGGGGAGAGCACGCCAAGGTCCGCCAGCCGCCGGAGCGCGCTGCGGCCGTAGGCGCGCAGGTTGAACATCATCTCCGCGCGCGTCTCAAGGGCATGGGTGATCATGCCTGTGCCGTGCTCGTCGGCGATCCGCCTGCATCGCACGTACAGCTCATCTGAGCAGGCTGGCGTCCAGTCTGGCGCGGTCACGAGCCTGATCCGCTCGTCGCGACCGTGCCAGGAGCCGTGCAGCCTGCGGAAGCTCGCCATCACCTGGTCCACGGGCCACGCGTAACCCATCGGCGAGCCGCGGACCTCCTCGGCGAGGCCTGCCGGCAGCCGGGCGAGGAACTGCTCGTCCGGCTCGTGCGCGTAGATGTTCTCGTCGCGGCTCACCAGCCCGAAGGCGGTACGCAGCCCGGCATCCTCGTATGCTTGCAGGGCCGCCTCGCAGCCGAAGTCCGGCAGGTTCGGCCTGCCGTAGTACATGTCGACGGTCGCCGTCTGGCCGCCCTTGATCGCGGTGACCAGCCCCCACAAGATGCCGTAGTACAAGTCGTCTTCAGCGATGGGACCCACGGCGGCCTGGATGTGCACGTTGGCTTTCTCGAAGATGTGCTGATAGAGGCCGGGGCCGATGGCGAGTTCTGAATGGTAGTGGCAGTTGACGAACCCGGGCAGCACGAAATGATCGGCCGACCCGAGCACGCGGTCGAACGGCCCCCGTGCCGCCATCTCCGCGCGCCCGCCGACGCCGGTGATCACGCCGTCGTCGACGACGATGGCGCCATCGGGAATCAAGGTCTCGGCGCCGAGCGAGACGACAGGATCGCCGGCTACTAGGTAGCGGGTCATGACGTGCGGATACCTTCAGGAAAGGGTCGGCACCACCATCCGGTCGAGCACACGGCGGAACGCGTCATTGGCCTCCCGCAGCACCTTCTGCTCGTCCACCGTGATGAGATGCCGGTTCTCCATCACAATCTTGCCGTCGATGATCGTGGTGTCGACGCAGCTGCCGTTCGCAGCGAATACCAGGTGCGAGAAGAGATGATCAGCGTTCTCAGGCATGAGCGGGGTGAACATCTGGCTCTTCAGGTCCACGAGGATCACGTCGGCTTTCCTGCCGGGCTCGAGCCGCCCAGTCTCGTGGCCGAGCGCCTGCGCGCCGTTCCTCGTGGCCATCCGCAGGACGCTCGGCGGCTGCTGCAGGCTGGCGTCGACGCGGCTGGCGCGGTGCATCAGCGATGCGAACTTCATCACTTCGAACAGGTCCCTGCTGTTGTTGCATTCGGCCGCGTCGTGGCCGATCCCGACGTTGATCCCCGCGGCCAGCATCTCGGGCAGGCGGGCAACCCCGTTGCCGAGCTTGGCGTTGGAGACCGGGTTATGTGAGATCTGAGTGCCTGTCTCGCGCATGAGGGCGAGCTCCGCGTCCGAGAGCCACACGCAGTGTGCGGCTATGCAATTCCGGCCGAGGATGCCCGCGTCGTAGGCAACCTCAGTGGGACGGCGGCCGAAGCGCTGCTTGGAGTTCTCGACCTCGGTCAGCGACTCGTTCATATGGATGTGGATGCCGGTGCCAAGCTCGTCGGCAAGGATGCGCGCGTCCCTGAGCAGCTCCTCAGAGGCAAGCGGGAGCCATTCGATGCCGATGTAGACCTCGACCCGGCCGTCCGCGGTGCCGTGCTTGGCCTGGAAGGCCTCCTTGTTGTCGGCCAGGGTGTCCAGGTTGTGCTCAGCATCGGCGACGTCGTTCGAGAGCACGGCCCTGATGCCGATCTCCGCCGCCGCGTCGGCGAGCGCGTTGAGTTGCCGATACATGTCGTTGACGGTCGTGACGCCGCATTTGATGGACTCGCTATAGCTCGCGAGAGCGGCCCAGTACGCGGCCTCGTAGTCAAGTGCCCTGATGATCGGGTACCAGCAGGTTTCCAGGTACTCCCACAGCGGCAGGTGGTCACTCCATCCCTTGCCAAGCGCGGTGTGGTAGTGCAGGTCGATCAGCCCAGGCAGGACGGCCTTGCCCGCCGCGTCGATCACGTTCGCACCCTCGGCGCCGTTCCTGGCCAGCACATCGGCGGTCCGGCCGACATCGGTGATGCGGTCGCCGGTCAGCACGAGTGCTCCGTCAAACAGCACGTCTCCCGCGTCGTTCATGGTGACGACGGTGCCGTTCCTGATGATGATGCGATCGCTGCCTGGCATGGCTGTCCCTCCGAATCAGGCGAGCTCGATGATCTGGCGGCCGAGAACGGCCCGCTTGCGCAGGGCGCTGAGCGCCTCAACGACGCCGTCGAGCCCGACGCGTCCGGCGACCGGCACCGTCATGGCCCCGCTCGCCGCGAGCTGCAGCGCGTGCGCGAGGTCCTGCCGGGTCGCAGCGACGGTTGAGATGAGCGAGGTCTCCGACAAGATGAACTCGATCGGGTGCACGGACAATGGCTGGTCGGTGTAGCCGGTGGCGACGAACCTGCCACCTTTGGCCAGGCAGCGAACTCCGGCGGTCATTGACTGCGTGGTCCCGACCAGCTCGAAGAACACGTCAGCACCACGGCCGCCGGTGAGTTCTCGCACCTGGTCAGGCAGGCTGCCGAAGTCTTCTGTCTGGCCGGCCAGGACAACGTCAGATGCGCCGTGCGAGATCGCCAGCTGACCCTTGTCCTCCGAGTCGGCCACAGCGATCACGCGAGCGCCTGCTTGCCTGGCGGCCTGCACGACCAGCACCCCGACGCCGCCGATGCCATTCACGACGGCCGTCTGGCCCAGGCGGAGCCCGGACAGCCGGGTGGCGTGCACGGCC
>Ga0126378_10004694_pt1 | contig 10482 bp, 9 predicted proteins | sample PanSoiMetPlot_23_FD_92587 | JGI IMG/M metagenome (GOLD analysis project Ga0126378, IMG submission 92587) | Tropical forest soil microbial communities from Panama - MetaG Plot_23 | ecosystem: Environmental > Terrestrial > Soil > Tropical forest > Bulk soil | place: Panama | collected 2016-02-17
ACCATCTGCCAGAAGCGTCGTTACGAATGCTGACTTTGAAGATGGGCGGCAAGCCACTGAGAAAGACTTGGCTTAGCTGTGGATCACATGCCATGAATCCGCAGATGAGTTTCGTGACTTCTCCACCACCACCGAAGCGAGCCAGCTTTAAACCCACTTCGGGTCACTATCTCAGATGAGAGGGATCGGCCGAGTCCAGCGGATGACGGGTCTCACGAATCGCGGATTTCAATAAAACTGAAGACTGTGCTGTTTGCGATGTCGGTTGCCGAGTTAAGCTTGTTAGCCGCGCTTTGCACACAAGGTGTGGACCGTCCATACCGAAACGCCGAATCTTTCAGCCTCCGATTCATCTCAACACAGGAAAATTCGGAGTACACGCACAGCTTACTTCCGAATGATGATCCCGAGATCTATCGAAAAAACGGATCTGGTCTCCAACTGGTACAAAGGCAATCCGCTAATTTCCGCCAATATCCATCGGATCACAGAGTGGCAACGATCGCGTCCTCGTTATTAACGGAACGCGGCTCTGAAACTGCTAGAAGAGTTCGCATCGGACGCACTCTACTTTCCGGGAAAGGTGAGTAGGGCAGAACAGAGCCACAAAAGCCTTGCGAAATGCTTGCCTCGCAGGCCGTTTGGGAGCAGAATGTCCACGATTAGGGTCTTAGCGGAAAGCGGCTATATTCCTACCAAGCCGCTGTGGGGTGAGCATGGACGCTTCGGCACACGACCTACTTTTTGTCGGTGACGAAGCAGCCGGTCTGCGCACACCCATCGCGACTGCGGATTTAAACCCCAAGCTGAGCATCGCCATCGTTTTCAAGGTCACCCCATGCGCAGCCTCACTGTTTCTGCCGAAAGCGGCACAGCCGGTGTGGTCAACAGATGACAGCGTGGACGTGCATGCACACGGCACCATTTTCAGCCGAGACTGGGTCTGTGATCGTGATGCGATTCAGGCCTTTGTTAAGGAAGCCCTTTGCTCATGCGACGCGAGCATTGTGGTTGTCCCTGGAGTCGTGAGCCGGATGGGCACATCGCTGTATGTGCTTTCTGTGGAATCAAAACAACGACGCCGCGAGTTAAACAAGAAAAGGAGCAGTCGCCTCGCAAGGGAGTGCCATGAACCTTTCCGATAGCATCGGATCACTGCTGAAAAGCAAAGGCGAGAATCGAATTCTATCGATCGAACCGGCGCGGTCTGTGTTTGAAGCGATTGAAGAGATGGCACTGCACGGCGTCGGGGCTTTGCTCGTGATTTCCGAACTTCGTCTCATTGGCATCGTGTCGGAACGTGACTACGCGCGCAAAGTGATTTTGAAGGGACGCTCTTCTAAAGACACGCTGGTGAGCGAGATCATGACCAGCCCGGTTGTTTTTGTAAACCCTAAGAATACGGTGGACGAATGCATGGCGATCATGACCAAGCATCGGTTTCGCCATTTGCCAGTTCTGGAAAATGAGATCGTGGTCGGAGTGGTCTCGATCGGCGATTTAGTGCGGTGGACGATCTCAGGCCAGGCGCAGACCATTCAGGAGTTGGAAGGCTACATTGCGGGGGCCTATCCCCGCTAGGAGGTTGCCATGCAGCGGACCTTTGCAGTCGGCATCGGAGGGGCAGCAGGGCAGGGTGTCGCAACGCCAGGCGACATCTTTGCGAAAGTGTTTAGCCGCCGCGGCCTGCACTTGAATGCTTACAACGCCTACCAGTCCATCATTCGAGGAGGCCACACCTTTCTAACGATTCGCACGGGCCCGGAGAAAGTCACAAATATGGGGGATCGGATCGACTTGCTGATTCCATTGAATCAGGACGCGATCAACCGGCATCTTGCCCTGCTCGCGAAGGGCGCCGCGTGCCTATACAACGCGGAAACGATTAAGCCCGGTGCAGCTGCGGAGGGGGTTCAACTGTGTCCGCTTCCAGTCTCGAAATTGGCTGATATAAGGCGCAACAAAGTGGCGCAGAATACGCTCGCAGTCGGCGCTGCGCTGAGCATGGCAGGCATTGGATTCCAGGCGCTGGAGGAAGTACTCACCGAGCAGTTCAAAAAGAAGGGAGATGCAGTCGTCGGGGAAAATTTGGGGATCGCACGCGCAGGCTACGAGTATGCCACGGTGAATTTTAAGCCGTTTCCGTGGTCGCTGCCCATGACGCAGAACCGATATGCCGTTTTGAGTGGAAATATTGCCATGGCGATGGGTGGCGCGGCGGCGGGTGTGAAGTTTTACTGCGCTTACCCCATGAGCCCTTCCACCGGGGTGCTGCACTGGATGGCAGCGCACGCGCGCAAAGCCGGGATAATGGTGCGGCAGGTAGAAGACGAAATCGGAGTCATTAACATGGCGATCGGCGCCTCCCACGCGGGCGTTCGGTCAATGTGCGCAACGTCCGGTGGCGGCTTCGCCCTTATGAGCGAAGGCCTCGGCCTCTCCGCGATGATGGAGACTCCTGTGGTCGTGATTGACTGTCAACGCGCTGGTCCTTCGACGGGCGTGCCAACAAAAACCGAGCAAGGCGATCTGTGGCAAATGTTGGGAGCAGCCTTTGGCGATTATCCTCGTGTAATTGGTTGTCCGCTCGATATTGGAGATAGCTTCAAAATCATCGCCGAGATTTTCAACATCGCCGATCGCTTCCAATGCCCGGGCATTGTTCTTAGCGACCTGCTGCTCTCCGAGGGCAGACTAAGCGTTGATGTGAAGGATCTGGAGTGGGAACCAGCCATTGACCGGGGAGAACTCATTACAACTCCGGAGACAAACAGCAACGGCAGCTATAAGCGCTACAAAATCACCGAAAGCGGCATCTCACCCCGCGCTATCCCCGGTGTCGCCGGTTATACCCACACCGCGGCTAGCGACGAACACGATGAAGACGGCGTCTTGATCAGTGACGAGTTCACCAATCCGACCAAGCGCCGGGCGATGATGGAAAAGCGCATGCGGAAGGTGGCCGGTATTGCTGCGGCAGTTCCTCCGCCCGAACTGGAGGGACCACGCAGTGCCGATGTCACACTGATCGGCTGGGGATCAACCAGCGGAGTCATTCAGGAAGCCTGCGAGATTTTGACCGAGCAAGGTATTCCCGCGAATCAACTTCAAATTCGCTGGCTGGTACCACTACACGGCGACGCCATTGTTCGTATTCTCAACGATGCTCGCTACACGATCATCGTTGAGAACAACTACAGCGGCCAGTTTGCCCGTTACTTGCGAAGTGAAACCAGTTTTGCAGCTGACGGACATATTCGAAAGTACGATGGGGAACCATTTATGCCCCATCACATTGTCGAGGCAGTAAAGGAACAATTAAGCGGCAAGTCCAAACTCTCGGTTCCGGAGCATGAGGTTTTGGTGTGAGGACATGGTGACTCACGAAATTGATTGATGGGATTCTCGTCAAGGAGACGAAGCCATGGCGACCGCGCAAGGGTATCAGTGGCACGTAACGATGGCAGATCTGAAGGGAAAGGTGGATCCCGACTGGTGTCCGGGATGTGGGGACTTCGGAGTCCTCGCTGCGGTTGAGAAGGCGCTCGTCGAGCTGCAGATCCCAAATCACAACGTGGTCACTATCAGCGGCATCGGCTGCTCGTCTAATTTCCCCGGATTCATCAATACCTATGGCATGCATACCCTGCATGGCCGTGCGCTTGCCGTAGCCACAGGCGTGAAACTGGGAAATCACGACCTTACAGTCATCGTGACCGGTGGCGACGGAGATGGCTTTGGTATCGGCGGTAATCATTTCATCCATACGATGCGTCGCAACATCGATCTGCTATACATCGTTATGGACAACCAAATTTACGGCCTCACCACCGGCCAGACCTCACCCACCAGCCGCATAGGTATGAAGACAAAGAGCATGCCCTTCGGCAACATTGAGGCGCCCGTCAATCCCCTGTCGCTGGCTTTGGCTGCAGGGGCAACATTCGTTGCCCGCGGTTTTAGTGGTGAACAGAAGCACCTTACCGATCTGATCAAGAGGGGCATCCAACATCAGGGATTCTCGTTCCTCGATGTCTTCAGCCCGTGCGTGACCTACAATCACGACAACACCTATCAGTGGTTTCGTCCGCGCGTCAAGAAGCTTGAGGATGATGCTAGTTACGATCCTGAAAACTGGGTCGGTGCGATGGAAAAATCTTTGCTTTGGGGCGACGAGATTCCGATTGGAAGGTTCTTTGAACGCACCGATTTGCCCGCGCTACATGCTGCCGAGCCCGTGCTAGACAGCGGAGCCCTCGTGCATTCTGAAGGCCGATTGCCACCTGATGTAGCTCATTCGTTTGTTCGAGAACTCATGTAGCCACGGAAACGGTTATTACCACACGGTGCTGTCGGGCACTCGAGTTGGCGCGCTCTTCCATCGCGTTGTTCCATGCCAAATTTAAGACGAGTCAGCCTGCTTCATTTGAGACACTCGTATGGATCTCAATCGGCGGACATGGGAGCGGGTACGGCCTCACTCTCAGAGACAGACACTGTGGACTCACTGGATCGCAGAGCTAGTGCAGAGAACGACGTGGCGGCGATGACGATGCCCTACATCAAGAATGCATTAGCGCTTACCAGTCTTTCGGACTTGAATAGCATGGCGGCGAACAAAGCGCCGAGATTTCCTCCTGCGCCCACGATGCCGGAAACAGATCCGACAGCTCGCGGACGAATCAGCGGAGCCACAGCAAAGGTTACTCCGCACGCCATGCACACGAACAACCCAAAAAGAAGGAAAGCCCGCAATGGCCGGACCAAGAGCTGTCAGTCGCGAAAACACCACCATGAGCAAGCCTTCGAACGGGATGGTTTAGCCCGAGTAGTCTCCCGGTTCTTGGATGACTCGGGACGACCCCTCGAACAAACGCGCGGTGAATGCCCCGAAAACAAAGCCACCGACGTGCGCCAAATAAGCCACGCCGCCGGATTGCACCTGCGCAACAGCACCAGCGTGAACGAGTTGGGTTAGGAACCAAAACCCAATTAAGAGCGCGGCCGGAATAAACGTGATTCGAACAAATACGAAAATGAGCAGTATCGATTTGATCCTATCGCGGGGATAGGTCACGATGAAAGCGCCCATCACAGCCGCGATCGCTCCACTAGCGCCTAGATTTGGGATTGTAGAGTGGGGATCGGCCACAATTTGAGCAAGCATGGCCACCAGTCCGCCAATAAGATAAAAGACAAGATAACGGCCGCGACCCATAGCGTCTTCGATCTCCGGACCGAACGCCCACAGGAAGATCATGTTCCCGATGATGTGCGACCAGCTGCCGTGCATGAACATCGCGGTGAGGATCGTGATCCAGCGATGGCCGGAAATGATCTGTGCAGGAATCGCGGACCACTGCATGACAAACGCGTCGCCATGCATCAGCTCGAGCAGGAAAACGAAGACATTCACCGCTATGATGAGCGCCGTGACCACCGGTAGTTTTGCCGGACGTCGCGAGGCATCGCTTAGTGGAATCAACCCACCCAATCGGGTCTCCGTTCACCGCAACAATGTTCGACTGCAGCATCAACCCAGTCTAGTTCCGGCGTGGACGTGCTCGGCTGCCGGTTAGATTAGCCAATCACAATACGCACTGCGTCATTACTTTACAAGGTCCGGCAGCCGAGACCTCAGTCAGATTGTACTCAGGTGGCCACAACGAGTCCGCCGGCAGCCCGAATGACTTCTCCCGTGATCCAAGCGGATTCGTCCGAGGTCAGGAACACAGCCAACGGGGCGATATCAGTAATGCGACCGAGCCGGCCTAGTGGCGTCTTCGCGGCCAGGGCCGCCCCGGCACCATCGGCGAAAGTTCCTGCGGCCGAATTGCCTTCCGTTTCTGTATGACCGGGAGCGATTGCGTTGACACGGATTTTACGCGGCGCGAGTTCAAGCGCCAAACCCTTGGTGAACGTTTCGATCGCTCCTTTCGTAGACGCGTAGAGCAGAGTTCCCACCACGGGATGGGAGCCAACGATAGAACTGAGGTTGATGACGCTTTCGCCCTCAACACCGAACCGCTTGATCGCTCCCTGCACGGTGAGAATCGTTCCGAGAACGTTGATGTTGTAGTGGAGGTAAAAGCTCGCTTGCGTGATGTCCGTGAAAGCGCCGAACCGGAATACCCCGGCGTTATTGACCAGAACGTCCAGCCAGCTAAATGCTGAATCTACTTCTTCGAATAGTCGGGTAACATCTGCCCCCTTGGATACATCAGCCCCGACCGCAATCGCGTCGCCCCGCTGTCAATGATGGCCTTGACGACTCGTTCGCCGCCTTCCCGGTCAGATGAATAGTTCACCACGACGCGTGCGCCCTCAGCTGCCAACGCCGTTGCAATCCCAGCGCCTATCCCCTTAGACGCCCCTGTCCCTAGTGCGACTTTGTTAAGCAGTCTGCCCATAATTCAGCACCGTTCCTGCTTGACTCCTCAGATGCCTAGACGTCTTGCTCGAAATCGACTCTTGTCTTCATAGGATGTAAAAAATCTGTTGAGCACCACAGTAAATTCCGGCCACTTTTTAGACCACGAGGCTCGCGGAGGACATCGTCGTGTAAATCTGCCACAATTTCTATGAAGGGCGCTTGCTATGCAACGCTGCAACCTTCCTTGACCTGTTTCAGATGAGATGTTCGCTTTTTAAGTTTCGTTCCGTAGATTTTTGGCCGTTGAGTTCAATCGTAACTCGGGGTGTGCAGCTGGTGCTCTCAGAGGGCGGGTACAGCTTTTCCGATGAGTTTTCATATCTCCTGAGAGCGCTGGGCAGAGAAAGAGAAACCACATGAAGCAATCCCTAACAAAAGAGGAAATTCGACTTTCTGAATCAGCAGCCCGAACCAAGCACTGGAAACGCTGGGGCCCGTATCTTAGCGAGAGGGCGTGGGGCACGGTTCGCGAAGATTACAGTCCTTACGGCAATGCCTGGGATTACTTCTCGCACGACCAAGCGCGTTCGCGCGCCTATCGGTGGAACGAAGACAGTCTGGCCGGCATTTGCGATCGACGGCAATTCGTTTGTTTTGCCATCGCGCTTTGGAATGAGCGCGACCCGATCCTGAAAGAAAGGCTCTTTGGGCTCACTAGCAAAGAGGGCAATCACGGAGAGGACGTCAAAGAATATTACTTCTACCTCGACAGCACGCCTACGCACTCGTACATGAGATACCTGTACAAGTACCCGCAGGCGGAGTTTCCTTATGCCCGACTCGTTGAAGAGAATCGCCGACGTGGAAAAGACCAGCCGGAATTCGAACTGCTAGATACAGGCGTATTCGATGACGATCGCTACTTTGATGTGTTTGTGGAGTATGCGAAGGCAGATGTCGAAGACATCCTGATTAACATCACTGTCGCTAATCGTGGCTCGGAGGCTTCGAACTTGCGCGTCCTTCCAACGATTTGGTTCCGCAACACGTGGTCTTGGCGAGATGGCGCGAAGCCCGAACTCTCTCAGTTAGAGAACGGACAGAGACCAGTCATCGAGATTCACCATCCGGAACTCGGACGACGCCGACTTTGTTTCGAGGGGTTTCCGGAGCTGCTGTTTACAGAAAACGAAACCAACAACCTCCGATTGTTCGCCTTCGACAACACCAGCCCCTACGTGAAAGACGGGATCAACGACTACATCATTCACGACACAAGGGGTGCGGTGAACTCCGAGAAGCGGGGGACAAAGGGAGCGGCGCATTACCGACTAACAGTTCCACCGGGCAAAGCGATAAGTGTTCGGTTGCGCCTGACCGCAGCGGAGTCAGATTCAAAGAATCCATTCGTTGATTTCGAGAAGACATTCGCGTTGCGTAAACGTGAAGCCGATGAGTTTTACGAGACGATCGTTCCCCAAGATCTTTCCGATGATGCAAAGAACGTGATGCGTCAGGGCTTTGCCGGCATGCTGTGGTCGAAGCAGTTCTATCACTACGTCGTTAGAGATTGGCTGCAGGGTGATCCTGGGAATCCTCCACCGCCTTTGGAAAGAAAGAATGGCCGCAACTACGACTGGCCGCACCTCTATAACGCTGATGTGATCTCAATGCCCGACAAGTGGGAGTATCCGTGGTATGCCGCGTGGGACTTGGCATTTCACTGCATTCCCCTGGCATTGGTCGATTCCGATTTCGCGAAAGAGCAACTGATCCTCATGCTGCGCGAATGGTATATGCATCCCAACGGCCAAATTCCGGCTTATGAGTGGGCATTCGGGGACGTGAATCCTCCTGTACACGCTTGGGCCGCGTGGCGCGTTTATAAGATCGACAAAAAGCGGACAGGGAAAGGTGATCGCGCCTTTCTGCAACGCGTGTTTCATAAGTTGATATTGAACTTCACCTGGTGGGTGAACCGCAAAGATGCCGAGGGCATGAACATCTTTCAGGGCGGCTTTCTCGGACTCGACAACATCGGCGTATTTGACCGCAGTGCACCGCTGCCGACGGGCGGCTACATCGAACAGTCCGATGGCACAAGCTGGATGGCAATGTACACACTCAACCTGCTTGCGATTGCACTCGAATTGGCCGTCGAGGAGCCGTGCTACGAAGACGTCGCCAGCAAGTTTTGGGAGCACTTCATCTACATAGCGCATGCCATGGGTCATCGTGGTAACGATGGCATGGGCCTGTGGAATGTGGAAGACGGATTCTTTTACGACGTGCTGAAGCTCCCGGATGGATCGCACTTTCCCATGAAGATCCGTTCGATGGTGGGTCTAATTCCACTTTTCGCGGTCGAAACTCTGGAGCCCGAGGTGCTGAGAAAGCTGACAGGCTTCAAGCGCCGTCTCGAGTGGTTCATTGACAATCGCCCGGACCTCACGGAGAACCTAGCGTGCATGAGAACTGCGGGAGACGATGAGAGGCGCCTGCTGTCGATCGCGAACGAGGACCAACTGCGAAGCATTCTGCGCTACATGCTTGATGAGAACGAGTTCTTGTCCTCATATGGAATCCGCGCTGTATCACGATTCCATCTTGAGAATCCGTACAAGCTGCATGTGAACGGTGCGGAGCATCGTGTCGACTATGAGCCGGGTGAGTCTTCGACGGGCCTTTTTGGTGGTAATTCCAATTGGCGCGGACCAATTTGGTTTCCGGTGAATTTCCTGCTCGTCGAGTCCTTGCAGAAATTCCATCACTATCTGGGTGAGGACTTCAAAGTGGAGTTCCCGACCGGGTCGGGGCGGATGATCACTCTCTGGGAAGTCGCCGCAGAGTTGTCTCGACGATTGACAGCCACGTTTTTGCGCGATGCACGCGGACGCAGGCCTGTATTTGGTGATTTAGAGAAGTTCCAAACCGACCCGCATTGGCGTGACTTGGTTCTGTTCCATGAATATTTCCACGGCGACACAGGCGCCGGAATTGGCGCTAATCATCAGACTGGGTGGACCGGAATCGTCACGAAGCTCATGCAGCAGAGCGGAGAGTTCCAGAACAGGATCAAATCTGCAATCACGGCCGATCTCTGAAACGGTTCCATCGTTCGAAATCCTGATGCTGTCTTCCTTTCTCGGCGACGGGCTTGTTCTCGGATTGATTACAGGCCACTCCTTCGAGAAAGGGTCCAAAGTCGTTGCGGAAGGAGAGTACACTCCGCGCGAGCCAGAGCTCGCGCATCAGGGAGATTGAGCACCTACGAAATAGGAACTCGGACCATCGTGTACGGGACGGATCTGTTAAGGCGGCGCCTCAATTCATCTTGAAACGCCGCCCAAGCTTTTTGCCTCGGTTCCATTCGCGTTGGCCGCGTAGAACCTGCGTAACGGTGTCCGTCACGGGTTCGCCAGAACAGCTGCAACGCGAACCCTTGAAGATTCGAAAAGCTTCGCAAGCCTACGCGCTTTCGAAACGATCCTGATTCATCACCTTGCTCCACGCTGCCACGAAATCTTTCACGAACTTCTGTTTGCCGTCCGAGCTTCCGTAGACTTCCGCGAGAGCACGGAGTTGAGAGTGCGATCCGAAGATGAGGTCGACTCGGGTCCCGGTCCACTTGAGTTCGTTCGTCTTGCGGTCACGTCCCTCATAGATGGTTCCGGAGCCGTTGGATTCATTCGATGGCTTCCACTCTGTACCCATGTCGAGCAAGTTGACGAAGAAATCGTTGGTGAGCGTCTCCGGCTTTTTGGTGAATATGCCGTGCTTGGAGTTCCCGGCGTTCGCACCCAAGACGCGCAGGCCGCCCACGAGAACGGTCATTTCCGGCGCAGTTAGCCGTAGCAACTGCGCGCGGTCGATCAGGAGTTCCTCTGGCGCAAGGTGCTGCTTGCCGCTGAGATAGTTGCGGAATCCATCTGCCTTCGGCTCGAGCGGTTCGAACGATTCGACATCGGTTTGTTCCTGTGAAGCGTCCATGCGTCCCGGCGCGAATGGGATTTTTACCGCGAAACCGGCATCCTTCGCAGCTTTCTCAATCGCGGCATCGCCGCCGAGAACGATGAGGTCGGCGAGCGAGACCTTCTTTCCCTTGCTGC
>Ga0126378_10004695_pt1 | contig 10482 bp, 8 predicted proteins | sample PanSoiMetPlot_23_FD_92587 | JGI IMG/M metagenome (GOLD analysis project Ga0126378, IMG submission 92587) | Tropical forest soil microbial communities from Panama - MetaG Plot_23 | ecosystem: Environmental > Terrestrial > Soil > Tropical forest > Bulk soil | place: Panama | collected 2016-02-17
GCGCTCGTCCTTCTGAGTCGGTGCAATACGCGGAAACCACGACTGAGGCGGCAAGAATTTACTACTCGCCATCCCCAGCGGTGCAAAGATAAATGTTTCGGCGTAGCGGTTGAGCATCATGTTGCTCACCCGCTGCACCAACTCGCCTAGCACGATGAAGTTGAGATCGCTATATACGAAGGTTGAGCCTGGTGGATAGATAGGCTTCTCGACGCTCGCTAGCCGGAAAGCCTCCAATTGACTGGTCCACTCCTGCCTTGTATCGAGGTCGGGCCGCAGTCCTGAATAGTGCGTAAGCAACTGCCTTATGGTGATCTCCCCTTTGCCGTTCTGCGCAAAGTCTGGAATGTAGCGCGCCACGGGATCGTTGAGCTTGATTTGTCCCAATTGCACCATGCGCATGATGCTCCCGGTAGTCGCGATCACCTTGGTAAGCGAGGCCATATCGAATACGGTGTCCACCGTCATTGGTTCGACCGTCGGCTCCAGCGAGCGACTGCCGAATGCCTTGCGGTAAACCACCTTGCCCTGGTGACCAATGAGCACGACCGCGCCTGGCATGTTGCCCTGCTGAATTGCGCGCTCCACTATCGCGTCAACCGGTGCTAGCCTGTCGGCGTACGTGGTCAAGTCCACCGCCAACGGCTGAGGAGCTTGGGCCGATAGCCCGGTTTGCGACGATGCGCTCTGTGACGTCCCTGCTCCCGCCGCAGTTTGTGCAGTAACAGCAACAGAAAGATAAGTGGTGATACCGACAGCGAGGATGATTTGCCAACAGTGGCGCAGACTCAACGAGGCGGCCCCTTCGGTGTTCTCGATTCGACGGTAGAGCTAGGTGTTATTCCCGCGTCTACGCCGGTTCTCTATGTGGGCGCCGCGTGCTTTAGCGCGCATGCAGCCACACCAGCACGTTATTATAAGTTGCTCGTGATCCTCGAACCCATAGAGTCCCCGACTCCCGCTTTCCACGATCAGGAAATTCGCTTCGCACGCGCCCTCTCGATAGTTCGAAATGTCATTGCACAGCGTGCGTTTCCGGGCGCGTCCCTGGCCGTCGGCTATCGTGGCGAACTCGTCGCCCGCGCAGGTTTCGGACGCTTCACCTATCAGCCAGATTCCCCAGAGGTCAATGCTTACACCATATTTGACCTCGCTTCTGTAACCAAGGTTGTGGCAACTACAGCCATGGCAATGATCCTTTACGAGCGCGGCGCCTTCGACCTGGAGACTCCTGCGTCGGACGTCCTGGCAGAATTCCATCAGCCAGATGTCACAATACGTATGCTTCTCGCCCACTCCAGCGGACTGCCTGGCTACGTCAAGCTCTTCGACTCCGCACGCACGGGCGACGAACTCGTGCGCGCCGCCTGCACAGTGCCGCTCGTTGCTTCCCCCGGTGCCAAAGCGGAGTACAGCGATATCGGATTCATCTTGCTCGGCGAGATTCTTGAAACCCTTGCCGGCGAGCTGCTTGATGCATTCTGCAGCCGCGAAATCTTCGCACCTCTGGGCATGTCGCAGACACGCTTCAATCCCCCGACAAACTTAAGGCATTCCATTCCTCCCACCGAAGACGATCGCACTTTTCGCCACCGTGTCTCTCAAGGCGAGGTCAACGACGAGAACGCTTACGTCATGGGCGGCGTTGCTGGACACGCCGGACTCTTCGCTCCGGCCCTTGACGTCGCCCGATTCGCCGAGTGCATGCTGCGTGGTGGGTCGCCCATTCTGAAGCCCGAAACCATCGCGCTCTTCACTCAACGTGAACCCTCCCCGTCCGGCACCTCCCGCGCGCTCGGATGGGACACCCCTTCCCAACCTTCCTCTTCTGGCCAGTACCTCTCGCCGCGTTCCTTCGGCCACCTCGGCTACACCGGCACCTCGCTGTGGATCGATCCCGACCGTCAGCTCAGTGTTACGTTTCTTACCAACCGTACCTGGCCCGACCGCAGCAACAAAGCCATTCAGCAAGTCAGGCCGCTCGTCCACGATGCAATCGTCAAGGCACTCTAAGCCGGTCTGCTACTCTGAACCCAGTTCACCCATTCTGAATGAGTATTTCGTTCATTACCGCCTACTTCAGGCAGAGAAAACCGCTGCCGCTGCACCGCGCCTACTGGCAGGCCGTACCGCTTCGACGCCTCGCGTCTTTGCTAATTGCGATCTTTTGCCTGTTCGGCACGCTTGGCTGCTTCACTGATTTACTAGATCAGGGGCGCAAACCAGTCCTTACGGTGATTGTCTGGTCGCTTTTCAGTGGACTGATAGCCGTTCTCTGGATTCTTGCCTACTTTCGCGATCGCCGGTGGCTCATCGCAGTCATTATTTCTTGGTTACTCGGATCACGCATCCTCTCTGCGGCCATGGATCATGTCGGCCCACTGGCCAATCCCACAGCCGAGCACGGTACTCGCGTAGCCACTATCGCGTGCATGATCCTCAGTTTCTCTGCCTACCTGTTCTTCATGGGCTTTATGCAGCGTGAGGGCTCGCGTGCCGTCCGCATGCAAACCGAACTTTCCCTCGCTCAGGCCATTCAGAAGACTCTGGTTCCCCTAATCGAGTGGAAGTCGTCGTACCTGGAACTCTACGGTATCTCCATCCCCAGCGCCGCAGTCGGCGGTGATCTGGTTGATGTCGTGCCGCTTGCCAATGGATCAGTCTTCGCTTACGTAGCCGACGTCTCGGGTCACGGACTTCCTGCCGGAATCCTGATGGGCATGATCAAGACCGCAGTTCGCACGCAGCTCTTCGATCTGGCGTCGCCCACAGCAGTCTTTCAGCGGCTCAACGAGGTCTTGCCTGCCGTCAAAGAACAGCACATGTACGCCACCTGCACCGCCCTATGCATTCTTCCGAGCGACAATGGCGCTTCGCGCGTAGGATATGCAATCGCCGGACAGCCCGCGATGCTGCAGGCTTCTTACGATGGCCGCATCACTCGACTCTCTGATCAGCAAGTTCCGCTGGGTCTACTTCCCGGCATGTCTTACTCAGGGCGCGAGCTCGATCTTCACAGGGGAGAGCTTCTTCTGGTCGCCACGGATGGCATACTCGAAGCCGCCGATAATGTAGGCGAGGAATTCGGTCTCGATCGTCTTGAAGCAGTGCTGCGCGGGCACCGCACCGAGTCCCTGCCCGCCATCGCGTGCGCAGTACAAGCAGCGCTCGCAACCTCCTTCACGCAAGACGACGACCAGAGCCTCCTCCTCATTCGCGTTACTGCCTGAAGCTAAGCGCTAAGAACGGACAGCTAAGGGCTAGCTGTTAATTGCTAGCCGCTAGTTGCTAGCAGCTAGCGACTTTTTCCCCTTCCCGTACAATGTTCCCAACACTCTCTCATGGACAAACTTGTCATTCGCGGCGGTAATCCCCTAATTGGCACAGTTCGCATCAGCGGCGCGAAGAATGCCGCTCTCCCTGCCATGGCGGCTGCCCTTCTTAGCGAGGAGCCCGTCATCCTGGAAAACGTTCCGCAAGTCCGGGACATTGTTACCGAGCGCAACCTGCTCGCCGCCATGGGCGCCGAGGTCGAGCTTGGTTACGGACGGGCCCAGCACCGCACCACCATCTGCTGTTGCAATCTCATCAACCCTGAAGCCTCATACGACTTAGTCAAGACGATGCGTGCCTCTACCCTGGTGCTTGGACCGTTGGTCGCTCGCTTAGGTCAAGCACGTGTTTCGCTTCCCGGCGGCTGCGCCATCGGCGCGCGCCCCATTGATCTGCACATCAAGGGCCTGGAAAAACTCGGCGCTCGTATTACCCAGGAGCACGGGTACATCGAGGCGACCGCCGAGCGCCTGAAAGGCGGCCGTTTCGTCTTCGAAAAAATCACAGTCACCGGAACGGAAGACCTGCTGATGGCCGCCACTCTCGCCGACGGCGAAACCATCCTCGAGAACTGTGCCAGCGAGCCCGAAGTGGTCGACCTTGCTGCACTGCTCACGAAAATGGGCGCACAGATCGATGGAGCTGGCACCCGCACCATCCGCGTGGGCGGCGTCGCAAAGCTCAGCGGTGCACGCCATCGCATAATCCCCGATCGCATCGAAGCCGGGACCTTCATCATCGCAGCCGCACTTACCGGAGGCGACCTCACTGTAGCGCCCTGCGAGCCTCAACATTTGGGTGCGCTACTGAGCAAGCTGGATGAGTGCGGAGTTCATGTCGGTACCACAAGTGACTCGGCTCGCGTGCTTAGCGGCGGACCACTCAGGTCAGCCGACATCGTCACCGAAGAGTACCCGGGCTTCCCTACCGACATGCAGGCGCAATATATGGCACTGGTTACGCAGGCCGAAGGCGCATCCCTCATTACCGAGAACATTTTCGAGAACCGCTACATGCATGCCCAGGAACTGGTTCGTCTGGGCGCCAACATCAAGATCGATGGGCGTAGAGCCATCGTCCGAGGCAAGACTCAGCTCAGTGGAGCCACTGTACTGGCCAGCGATCTGCGCGCCTCGGCATCACTCGTGCTCGCCGCTCTTGTCGCCGACGGTGAAACCATCATCGATCGCGTCTACCACATCGACCGTGGTTACGAGCGCATTGAGGAAAAGCTGCGTTCCGTCGGCGCACAGATCCGCCGTATTGGTGAGCTGCTCCCGCGCCGCACTCCAATTGTTGCCGCCGTCGAATAGTCCCTGTCACCTTCGCGCGACAGCATCGTGATACCATTTTGTCCGCTCTTTGTAAGGCAGTTACTCACTACGGCTAAGCGGCTGCCCTCGGGCTGCGGCTAATTCACTCAATTAACCGTAAGGGAGCTCCTGATGGACACCACGAAGATCAATGAACTACTTCAGTCGGGATGGGCGTTAGCACTCGCGCTCGCCATTCGCGTTGTCGAAGCCATCGCTTTATGGATCGTTGGCCGTTGGCTAATCGGCTTTACCACCAAGCTGATCGGTCGTAGCATGGCCCGGCAGAAGATCGCTCCTACTGTCATACGCTACATCCAGAATGCGGTTGCTGCGCTGTTGAACATTATTCTGGTGATCGCCATCCTCGGCTTCTTTGGGGTACAGACCACGAGCCTCGCTGCCCTCATCGCTGCCGCTGGTGTTGCCATCGGTGTGGCGTGGAGCGGTTTGCTGGCGAACTTTGCCGCTGGCATCTTCCTCGTAATTCTTCAGCCATTCAAGGTCGGCGACTTCGTCGTCGCCGGAGGTGTCACGGGCACAGTCGAGGAAGTCGGTCTTTTTGTCACCTCCATCAATACCCTCGACAACATTCGCAACATTGTCGGCAACGGCAAGATCTTCGGAGACATTATCCAGAACTTCAGCACCAACCCTTATCGCCGTGTGGACCTACAGGCGCAGCTTGATCATTCGGTTGACGTTCACGCGACTATGGCGACGCTGAAGGCCAATTTACCCAAGATCCCCAACGTGCTCACCGACCCCGCTCCTGATGTCGAAATCCTCAGCTTCACCCTGGCCGGACCCGTGCTGGCAGTTCGTCCATATTGCAACAATGCGCACTACTGGCAGGTATATTTCGATACGAACCGCGTGATTCGCGATACCGGAGCAAATGCTGGATTGCCCGCTCCCGAGCAGCATTTCGCCGTGCGGACTGCAGCAGCCACTCAGTAACATTGCAAAGATTCGGGTGCCCCATCCTTTGCGTTTTTTTGGCGCAAAGGGTGGGCGAATCTCTTCAGGTGCCTCCGACCCCATTGTCAAATAGATTTGGTACTGACTCGGCCACTACTGCCATCCGTTTTCACTTCCCGCAACCCGCACCCGAGAACTCAATGGTCAGCCCTGACACAATCGGGTTCAGACCCATGGTCACCAGCCACGAAGACGAAACAGGCTTTTCATTCTGCAACCCTTTCATCGAACTCGACTCATCCTTCGACAGCGGTTGCCCCTCCGCCTCAGCCTGAGGTGTGATGCGCACAACAAGGTGACCGCATCCCGCGGTATCTTCCTCCAGGGAGCCTTTGCGCCATGACACGACTCTGCCCTGCCCAAGGCCGATGCCCGCGATCTGGAAGGCCTTGCCATTCACCTTCTCGAGTTCACGCACCGGCATTCCAAGGCGAATTCCGCTTGCCGTATGCCAGCGGCAGGGACCTGCTTCCGTACCAACACACATATGGATCGCGGCCGGCCGCTCTCTGTCCCATGTAATCGCCAACGCCGTACTCGAATCGCCGCCCCAGACGACTGTCGCGACCTCCGGCACATCCCCGCCCTCAAAGGTGCCGTCGCGAATGTTCTCCTTCCCGAATAACGTATCCAGCTCGGTTCGCGTCGTCGCCGCCGTAATCGGTCCAACCCGCTGTCCGGGCACGATGAGCCAGTCATTCTTCTGTGCCAACGCAGGAGCGGCCAATAGCGCGATGAACGCGAGGTTACAAACAATCCGCATGGTGAGGAGTTCCGTATTGAGCGTAGCATGTGCTCTCTACGCATGACGCCGGGGTAATCGGCACCGCTCCTCAAAATGGGCTTGGCGAGAGACATAAACGGCTAGCAAGCGTGCGTAGCTTGCAGATGCGCTTTACACTGTTTCTGATCACAGTACTGTCTCATTCAGGTTCTGGAGGCAACGGATGACGATTCAGGCCAGCACCCGGGCAATCCAGGGAGTTGCCATTGTGGACATTACCGGCCAGCTTCGGCTCGGGGAAGCCACCGGAAAGCTCCGGGAAATCGTGCAGCAGTTGATCCGTGATGGTTATACCAAGATCTTGCTCAACATGGCGGGCGTAACCCACATTGACAGCTCCGGTATCGGCGAGCTCATGAGCAACTACACCAGTGTGCGTAATCACGGTGGGGAAGTGAAGCTCATGAACCTGCATAAAAACGTCCGCAATTTGCTGCAGATCACTCGCCTGTTCACCCTCTTCGACGTCCACGAAGACCAGGCCTCTGCACTCAGGGCCTTCAACTAGATCGCGTGCGTTGACGGTGCTGGGACGGAACTCTACAATCAGCCCAGAATGACCGCTTCGTCCCCTGTCGGCGAGAAGTTCGGGCATTACCGGATACTTGAAAAGATCGGCGCGGGCGGCATGGGCGAAGTATTTCGGGCCTATGACGAGCGCTTGGGGCGGGACGTCGCACTCAAAGTGGTTTCCATGGGCAGGTTCGCCAGCGACTCCGCCCACATGCGCTTCCGTCGCGAAGCGCGTATTCTTTCCAAGCTGAACCATCCCAATCTGACCACCATCTTCGACTTTGATTCACAATCAGGTGTCGACTTCATCGTAATGGAGATGATTCCCGGCACGAGCCTCAGTGAGATGGTTGCGTCCGGCCCTCTCTCTGAAGACTACGCGCTGTCTTTAGCCACTCAACTGGTCTCGGGAGTGATTGCAGCCCACGCTAAGGGAGTGATTCATCGCGACCTAAAGCCCGGCAACCTCCGGGTCACGCCCGACAACCATCTCAAGATCCTCGATTTCGGCGTAGCCAAGTTCATGGAAGAGGCAATACCGACCGCGTCCGGAGACTTCCATACAGCAGCTGCCGGCGTCCTAGGCACAGTTCCCTACGCTGCGCCTGAACAAATCCGGGGCGAAGAAGTGGACCCCCGCACCGACATCTTCGCGATCGGAGTGGTTTTGTACGAGCTGCTAACCGGCCGGAGACCATTCGGTGCTGCACAGCAATGGAGGCTTACTGACGACATCTTGTACAGGATCCCGGACTCTCCTCGGACATTGAATCGCACACTGTCGGCCCCGATGGAAAGTATTGTTCTGAAGTGTCTGGAAAAACAGCCGGACCGTCGGTATCAGTCCGCCGAGGAACTGGCGGCCGATCTGAAGCGCCTCTCCTCGACCCCAGTCTCGACTGGTTCCGGAGCAACCACGACGACGCGCAGCCGCCGCCCGGGAAGAAAACGCATCCGCTCTTTGGCGGTACTGCCACTGCTTAACCTGGGGAGTTCGGAGGACGATTATTTCGCTGACGGCATGACCGAGGCGCTGATTGCGAATCTCGCGCAAATCAAAGCACTGCGAATCATCTCGCGCTCTTCAGTGATGCGTTACAAGAGGACCGAGAAACCGATTCAGAAAATTGCCCAGGAACTCGATGTGGAAGCAGTGGTCGAAGGCTCAACGCTCCGTGCTGAGAATCGAGTCCGGATTACGGCCGAATTGATCCATGCGCAAAGCGACGCTCACCTTTGGGCAAAAAGCTACGAACGTGACTTCAGTAATATTCTCAAGCTGCAACGTAAGGTCGCACGTTCGATCGCCGACGAGATCCAGATCCGCCTGACACCGAAGGAGCGCGAGCGGCTGAATACCGGCATTACCATCAATCCCGATGCTTACGAGGCCTACCTCAAAGGCCGGTATTACTGGAACAAGCGAACGGGACCCGATATTCAGAAAGCGATTCAGTATTTCGAGAAGGCGGTTGCCGTTGATAAGAACTACGCGGCAGCCCACGCCGGACTGGCCGATGCCTACCACGTGTTCTGGGTCTACACCGGCGTACCGCCCACAGAAATGCACTTGAAAGCAAAGGAGTCGGCTTTGAAGGCACTTGAAATTGATAGCTCACTGGCTGAGGCACGAACATCCTTAGCAGCTATCAAGGCTGACGACGATTGGGACTTCGAGGGAGCGGAATCGGAATTCCGCAGAGCCATTGCCCTCAATCCCAACTACCCGACGGCCCATCAGTGGTACGCGCAGTATTTGGCGTACGTAGGTAGGTTCGAGGAAGCCCTCAAGGAAGCCTACAAAGCTCAGAAGCTCGATCCGCTGTCGCCTATCATCCATACTGTGTGCGGTGACACCTGCCTTCGTGCACGCAAGTATGATGAGGCCATCACGCAACTGAAGAAGGCTATCGAAATCGATCCTGAATTCTCGTTGGCACATACCAAACTCCGCGATGCGTACCTTGGACTCGCAAACTACCGCGAAGCCATTGAGGAATCGCGAGTCGCGGGCGGCTTGTCTTCTACCAACCGTGAGCAGGCGCTGAAGTCTGTAGCCGAGCTTGAGAACGCCTACCTTCAATCGGGCGCAGAAGGTTATTGGCGAAAACGATTCGAATTAGCAATCAACGAGAGAAGACGGCCTACCAAGCTCGGGTATGACGACTCCTCTTACTGTCTGGCATCGATCTCTGCCAGGGTTGGCGAGAAGGATCTGGCCTTTGAGTGGCTCGAAAGGGCTGTCGACGAACGCGATGTCAGTGTCATGTACTTTAGAACGGCTCCTGAATTCGACAGTCTGCGGTCCGATCCTAGATATTCTGAACTGGCACGACGCATCGGATTTTAGGACTAGCTCACACGATCGTCAGCGGCGCGGTTAAACCCGTCCACCTCCGCTTACGCTCAGATATTGATTGACAAGCAGAAATCCTTGTCCTACCTTGGCGGTGCAGCGAAGCCTGCGACTACCTCAAGAACTATCGGCGGCACGCGGACGCTAGCAAGTTTCCATTGCCTTATTTAGGCAAGAAGGCGAAACAAAATGGTTTTAGGACAACCTCCGGGCGGCGGTGCCGCCAAGAAGAAAGCGGCAAAAAAATCGGCCCCGAAGAAGGGGGTAAAGACCCCTGCTAAAAAGAAGAGCGCGAAAAAGAAGAAAAAGTAGGCTCGAATCATTGCGCTTGCATCGCCGCGAGGACAGTCATCTGGCGGCGATGTTGTTTGTCCACCTGCCAGACAACCGTTGTTGACTATCCCCTAGCGGCTATCCCCGAACACGAAACACTCCGGGCACAGAGACGCGAGAGCGCGCCTCTTCCATTTCCACGTGCTTAATCAGCCGCTGTGCAAGCATCATTAGAGCTATCGCCGTCGGCGTTTTCTTGATCATTTCCAGGCTCCCGATAGACCGGACTAGATAATCATTTGCAACTGCTTGGCAGAGTTCCAGCGCGCCGGTCTTCTTGATCCGCGCCGCAGCTTCGTGTAGAACTTCGTTGGCATTGTCCTTACCTCGCAGAAACTTCTTGAGCCATCTGGAATCTTCCTTGTCTCCAATCTGCAGCGCCACAATGATAGGTAGTCGCATTCTGCGTGCTTGTAGATCAGGGGTGAACGGCTTTCCTGTCGCCGTCTCGTCTCGCGCAATATCAGCGACATCGTCTGTGATGAACAAGCCCATTCCGTAGTGATACCCGAATGCTGCGAGGCTCTCGACCTGGACCTTGGGTTTGTTGGCCAGCAGAGCGCCAGCGCGTGCCAGGTTCTCAAAGAATAAGCCTGCCCCGAGTTCGATGATCCTGCGATATTCGACCAATGTCATCTCGAGATTTGCAGTATGGAACACGTCGAGGTGCTGGCCGATATACAAGTCCTTGGTGATTTTGTGAAAGAGCTTCAGTACTTCGACCTGATTGTGGAATATAGGACGTTGCAGCTCCGCGCTCATCGTCTCCATCGCGATCGACTGGAACAGCTCGGCAGCAATAATGGCGTGGCTCACGTCATAGCGACGATGAATCGCCGGCTGGTGATAGCGCTCATCGGCGAAGTCAA
>Ga0126378_10004696_pt1 | contig 10481 bp, 9 predicted proteins | sample PanSoiMetPlot_23_FD_92587 | JGI IMG/M metagenome (GOLD analysis project Ga0126378, IMG submission 92587) | Tropical forest soil microbial communities from Panama - MetaG Plot_23 | ecosystem: Environmental > Terrestrial > Soil > Tropical forest > Bulk soil | place: Panama | collected 2016-02-17
ATCGAGCTGACTTGGTACGGGGAGCCAGAAGATTTGCCGCCGATTTCACTGCCCGCGCGCACGCCGAAGCCGGTCGCGCCGCGAAGCGAATCTGAGCAGGCCCCCAAGTTGGCAGAGCGACTTGGCGCGGATAGATTCCACCCGCGGCAGACGATCCTTTCGACTCCGGTTCGCGTGACGCACCCGCGGCAAACCCTGATTCGCCCCGATGCGCCGAATATCCCGCCGAAAATCGTGCCCCAACTACCCAATATCGTGCAGTGGAAGGCGCCCGAGCTGGCGAAACCGAAGTTCCAACTATCCGCCGCCCCAACAGCGCCAAGCATTCAACAGCGAACTGTGCAGGACGTAACGGCGCCGGAGGTGGCGAATGATCAAAAGAACGCGGGTCCGATGAATATCGCGCCGACTACCGTCGCACTTGCGCGGCCGCAAATACCGTTAAGCGCAATGTCTGCGCCGAAGACGCGCCAGCACGAGACAGCCGCGAATGCCGCGCCTGAAATTGGCGCTAGCGCAACAAGCGACTCCGCAATGCGCAACGTGATTGCCCTTTCGGCGACTCCGGGACCGCCTGTTCCCGCCACAAGCCTGCCCGAGGGAAATCTGGCTGCGCGAATCTCAGTTTCGCCGGCTGCAGCTAAGCCCGGCGGGTCGGCGACTCACGGACCAGCATCAGCCGCCGCAGGCGGAAGCGGAAACGCGGCGACAAGCACAGCAAGCATCGAAGGGGCCGGTGGCTCAAGCACGCTGCCCGCCGCAATCAACATCAGCGGCGGCATTGAACCACACGCAAGCGGCGGCGGAATCGGGGCGGGTGCCGGCCGCGCAGGCAGACTGAATCTGACTCCGAAGGAACCCTATCAGCCTACGGCGGGCGCTCACCGCAGCAGCCCGCTCGACGTCAGCAGGCTCGCTCCCGGTCTGCCGCCGGAAAAGATTCTTTCAGGCAGCGAGATCTACACGATGCATGTGAACCTGCCGAACGTCACCAGCGCGAGCGGAAGCTGGATCTTGAATTTCGCGGAGCTCGATGAAGACCAGGAGCCGGGTTACCGGCGTAAGGAACGGCTGGCTGATCCTGTGGCGGTGCATATTACGGACCCGAAGTATCCGCAAGACTTGATCAAAGGCCACGTGCACGGTGAAGTCGTGCTCTACGCAATCATCCGCAAGAATGGCTCGGTGGACAGCATCCAGGTCGTGCGTGATCTAGATCCGCAGCTCGATCGCAACGCTATTGACGCACTTGAAAAGTGGACGTTCCGGCCGGCGACACGAGCGGGTGTGCCGGTCGATGTCGAGGCGGTCATCCACGTCCCCTTCAGCTACACGGATCCACGGGAATATCCAACGCCAACGCCGTAGCCCGGCTGCTGCGATTAAGCCGCCAGCACCTGCAACAAACGCGAGATATCCTCGGGCGTGTTGTAGATGTACGGCGAGATGCGCAGTGCATTCTCGCGAAGGCTGACGGACACTTGCGCATCGTGCAGCTTCTGATAAAGCGCGGGCGTGTCCTTCGGATCGCGGGCTGAGATACAAACGTACGGGCCGCGTCGTTCACGTTCGGCAGGCGAGGCGACGACGCAATTCGTTCGTGGCAGCCCGTCGATGATTTGCGCGACCAGCGCATCGATGTAGTGCTGGATCGCGTCCACGCCGATGCGCAGCACGAAATCGAGTGAAGCATCAAACGCCGCGAGATTGGTGAAATTGGCGGTTTCGGCCGAATCCCAACGGCGCGCACCAGCGGTGGGACGCGGATTCTCCGTCGGCAAAGCGTGAAAATCACGCGCGCCCTCGAGCGCCATGAAATAAATGGCGCCCAATGGCAGGCGTTCGATCCATTCGCTGGCAATCCAGAAGAAGCCGGTCCCATAAGGACCGAGCAGCCATTTGTAGCCGCTGGCGACCGCCATCGAAGCGCCCAGATCACGAACATTGAGTGTGATCGCACCGGCACATTGTGAAAGATCGAGAATCAAAGCGGCGCCAACTTTTTCGCAGGCGCGGGCGACGCGAGCCGCGTCGAGACGCGCTCCGTTATCGAAGCGAACGAAGCTCGCCGAGATGACGCGGGTCTGTGGCGCGATACACTCGATGTAATCGTCGGCGGAAATGAAACGCCCTCTTGGCTCGACAACGCGAACGCGGAGTTTGCCGGCTTGTTCATAACGCAGCAACGTCGAGCGGTGCGCGGGAAATTCGCCGCGGCCGACCAGAACTTCATCGCCCGGTTTCCAGTCGATTCCTGCTGCCATGGCAGCTAGCCCCGAGCTTGCGCCTGTCGTGACTGCGATTTCCTCGGGACGGCCACCGATGATGCGCGCTACTTTCTCGCGAATCCGGTCCGGCAGATCGAAATAGGCGTTATCGGGCAGGCGGTACGGGTGCTTTTTCCATTCGATTGCCTCCTGCGCTTCGCGCGCGGCGACGAGGGGCATCGGACCTTGAAGCGCCGCGTTTAAGTAAGTCACACCTTCGAAGTCGGCAAATTCGTTTTTGTAGTTCGTGGTCAATTCTGCAGTTTGGGTTGTCATGTCGCGATTGTAGCGGCGCAATTGCCCCGTGAAAAGGAAGCGAGCAATACCGGATGCAGACAATTTGGACCGTAATGCAGAGCGTTGGCGACTTTTAGAAATGACGGCGGAGTTCGCGAAACGCTGAAAGAATTAGCAGCTTTCCTGTTCCGCTTTCGAGCTCCGATTTTTCCAGTTCCCACGTCGCCGAATGGGGAATGAACACGGCATTGAGCCCTGACTGAAGCGCTGGATTGATGTCGCTGCGCGGACTATTTCCGATCATCCAGCCGTGTGTCTTCACGATCTTGAACTGTTCGATGACGCGAACGTAGGTGTCCGCGTCTTTTTCCAGTACGATCTCGATGGCCTCGAAATAGGATTGCAGGCCCGAGCGTTCAACTTTTGCGGCCTGCTCGGCCGGCTCGCCTTTGGTGAGCAGGATCAGCCGATGGCGTTTGGCCAGATATACGAGAGTCTCGGGAACGCCTTCGAGCACGTGGGGCGGCGTATTTTCGAGCTCGGCAGCGGCGCGTTCGATGTCCTTGACCATTTCACGGCGCGCCATGTTGCCGGCCAGTTTTAAGTAAGTATCCTCTAGCGAACGGCGGAAACTGCGCACGCCGTAACCATGATGACGGATATTGCGCCGCTCGGTCTCGTTCAGGATGTGACGGATGTATTCGCGCGTATATCCCAGGTGCTCGAGTTTCGTGACGAAGTCGTCGATCGCCTTCTCGAAGAAAATGTTGTTTTCCCAGAGCGTATCGTCGGCATCGATGAGCAGAGTGTGTCGCGCCATGTTAACAAGCCCAACCGAGAATCTTGCGCCAGCAGGAAAGGGAAGAGAAGGAGATTCTCACGAGATGGCATGATGCCGCGTCGCGTCAGGCCGGAGCGGGGAGAAACTCGTAGCGCTCGATCTTTGCGGCAACTCCGCTGCGGCTATTGTGCGCCTCGACACGCAGAACGCGTCCGTAACAGCGGATGTGGACGTCGCCAGCCAGCGTGATCTGCTGCGGAAGGGTCAGGACAAACTCGATCGAGCTGCCGGTCTCGATGGAAGCTTCGATCATGAAGTAGAGGCCGCGGAAGCTGACGTCGCGGGTTTCGGCGGACTTTTCTGTTACACCGTTCTGGGCGGTTAAGCGAACCTTCAGAGGAAGCATCATCGAGAAACGTCGCGCAGCGCGGCGCTCCACACCGTTTTCCACGAGACCTCCTCGCGTGGCCCAACGCTATCATCGGTTGTTGGGGCGGTGCAATCACTTTCCGAGGCGAAAAGGGCGAAAATCAGTGCAAGGTTCGAAACGCCGCACCATCCGGGTTTGACGGTGCGCAGACTGGCCATTACGATTAGCGCTCGGTCATGGCTGATGTCTTCCACCGGAATTTTTCCCTCCAAGGGCCTGCGGGGCGTCTTGAAGCGCTGCTGTGGACTGCACGGCTCGCTGATCCGAAAATCGTCGCTCTGGTGTGCCATCCGCATCCTCTCTTTGGCGGGACGATGCACAACAAGGTTGTCTACGCAGTTGCAAAAGCGCTTCACCAGCACGGCGCGACGGTGCTGCGGTTCAATTTCCGGAGCGCAGGACAGAGCGAAGGCGAGCACGATCGCGGAGTCGGTGAGCAGGGCGACGTTCGCGCAGCGCTTGATTACCTGGCAGTGGAATTCCCCGCGAAACCGATCTTGCTCGGCGGGTTCAGTTTCGGATCATGGGTCGGCTTACGAGTGGGATGCGAAGATAGTCGTGTGGCTCGCCTGATTGCGCTCGGGCTTCCTGTGAACAGCGTGGACGCCTCATACTTGAGCGCGTGTGAAAAGCCGAAGCTCTTCATTCAAGGCGGAAACGACCAGTTCGGTTCGCGGGAGAGGCTGGAAACGCTTTTCGCTGTGCTTCCGGAGCCGAAACGGCTGGTCTTCATCGAAGGCGCTGATCATTTCTTTGCAGGCCAGCTTGAGGAGGTCGGGAGAGTGATCCGCGAGTGGGTTGATTCGTAGGGTTCGCTAAGTTGGAATGGTCGCTGCTATTTCTGCTTTTGAGGCTCGAACAACTTCAGGAACTGATCCCGCGAAGCAGGCTCAACCGCGACTAATTCCAGATTGGCGCGAACGTGCTCCACGCGGCCCATTCCCACCAGCGCTGCCGTGACTCCGGGTACTGACCGCGCAAATTGCAGCGCCTGCGCCGAATTACTTTTCAGGCCAAGAGCTTCGCCGATGTAGCCGGGAAGCTTTTGCGTAAGCTGTCCCTGCAAGAGCGCGGCGCTGGTGATAAGCGTGATTCCCAGTGCTCGCGCGGCCTGAACGACTGCCATCGTCTTCCCGCCAACCAGTTGATTCGGCTTGAGCAGGGCTTCCGGCATCGCCAGGTTCAATGGCAACTGTAAGAAACGAAAATGATGATCCGGGCCGCCCACTTCCTGCGCGATCTGCTCGATAGCAGCGAGCGAAAGGTATCCCTTCGCTTTGGGATCTTCTCGGAAGCAGCTCCACGTCGCAAAACCGTAGGAGCCAATCTTGCCCGCAGTGACCGCCGATTCGAGAAATGTGAACGCTTGGCCGATCCGGCGCCGGAATTCCTCTGCCGGTATTTCGCTCAACTGCGTTTCGGGATTGTGCAAATAGAAGACGTCAATGCACTCCACGCCAAGATTCGTTAAGCTCCGCTCCAGTTGATCCGCGAGATACCGAGGAGCGAGGCAATGACAGCCGGCCGCAATGTCCTCTGGGCGAAAGATTCCGCGTTCGAGAAATTCGTGCGAAAAGTATGCTTCAGGATCGTCCGGCATTGTGCCGTCCGGCGTGAGGAAACCGGCCTTGGTGCAAAGCACAATTTCCTCGCGAGAGAAACCGTTCGCGGCGAGCAACTTGAGTGCGGCACCGACGGATCGTTCACTACGCTGAAACCGATAATTGATCGCCGAGTCTATCAGATTGTTGCCACCTTCGACGGCTGCAATCACAGCTTCGGTGTAGCCCTTGTCCGTAGGAGCGTCGGGCTCGCCTAGGTATGTGCCGATTCCAATTGAAGAGACGTGTAGCCCGCCTGCCGCTTCGCGAAAATGTCCTGCGGCCGTACCTCCCTGAAAGCGCGCTGCGTAACGCAACGTGCCTTGCGGCGTAGCGCGACTGGGTAGCTGAGTTGCCGTCCGGGGAGTCGACATCAGATCGCTTTCAATTGAGGGTTCGAGAATCTGCGCAGTATAGCAGAAAGGTAACATGCGCCCGCAGTTCTGTGGTCATCAGGAAGCGTGCGCCGTGATTTCGTCCACCGTCTCGCTCGCCTCCACACCTGCAGTGTCGATGAGCTGGCGGGCTTCCGCATGAATCTTCGGCAAGTGGCGTGCGAAAACAATTGCTGCGGCGATGGAAATCGCGCCACCAACGGCAACAGTCGTCGGCGCACCGATGCGGTCTGCCGCCGCGCCCGCCAAAATCGCGCCCAACGGAGCCATTCCCATGAACATCATCGAGTACACCGCCATGGTCCGACCGCGTAACCGGTCTGGGACCATGGATTGCACGAGGGTATTGGTCGCACCCATTTGTGTCATCAGCGAGAAGCCGACTGGGACAAGCAGCAGCGCCGAAGCCGCATACCAGTGCGAAAGCGTAAAAAGGATCAAGAAGGCCCCAAATGAAGCGCAAGCTATCCACACCCATCGTCCAAGTCCATGGACTCGCGTGCGGGAGGCCAGTGCCAACGCACCGATCAGTGCGCCGATTCCGGAGGCGCTACCGAGCACTCCTAGCGTGGTGGCGTCGCCGTGCAGCACATTTTTCGCGAACACCGGCATCAACACGGTGTAGGGCATGCCAACCAAGCTCACCAGTCCCAGAATTAGGAGCAGAGCGCGAATCGGCGCTGTCTTCCGCACGAACCGAAAACCTTCGGCAATGTGATCAAACGCGGATTTAATGGCACGCTCGGCTTGCCGGGGTGGAATTTTCATCATAAACAGTCCCGCAATGACCGCGATGTAACTCACCGCATTCGCGAAAAAGCACCAACCCTCGCCGATGCTTGCCACCAGGATTCCTGCGATACCTGGCCCGATAATGCGCGCGCTATTGAAAATCGACGAATTCAGCGCGATCGCGTTCATCAGATCCTCCCGCCCGACCATTTCCACTAGAAAAGATTGGCGCGCGGGAATATCGAACGCATTCACCACGCCTAGCAGTGCCGCGAGCAGGACGATCTCCCAGACGGTAATGCGTTTCGTGAGCGTCAGAGCCGCAAGGATGAACGCGAGGATCATCGAAGCGGTTTGCGTGATGATGACGATGGTGCGTCGGTTCCACCGGTCCGCCACCATTCCGGCCAACGGCGCCATCGGGAATACGGGTATCTGTCCGGCAAACGAAACTGTCCCGAGTAAAAGCGACGATCCGGTCAGTCGATAAACGAGCCATGATTGGGCGACGTTCTGCATCCACGTGCCTATGAGCGAAATCAGCTGACCGCTGAAGAAGAGCTGAAAGTTGCGATGACGTAGCGAACGAATAGTATCGTGAAAGCGCGAACGCTCCGCAGCAGGAGGGGTAGTCGCGCCCGGCCGTGTCGTGTCGATCTGCGCCATCAACGACTATTGTACGATGCAAGGAAAGCAGCGCCGCTCACGATTCTGCCTGAGTTATTCAGGACTGCGCGGCCGCGCAGACGAAGGATCAGAAACACTAGGCGGAGCAAGGGCGCGGCCGCAGGCCCGCAGAATCCGGCGGTATGGCCAATCGTCTTCGCGGAAGAGAATTTCGCCCTCTCGAGGATTGGAATAGAACCATCGTGCCACGATCGCAAGGTGTTCGGTTAGTTCCGGCGGCGCTGCGTGTAGGCCGTAGCGTCCGCGCCAGGCCGCATCGCCATCCTGAATCTTGCCCTCGCCCGCGCTAGCCGGCTTCAGCGGCCCCAACACTTGGCGCAGAATGGCCTCGACTGAGCGCGGCTCGCTGGATAGCTCGCTAAAGCGCAAGAAGAGCGGCTCAGTGAGGAGGCCAGCACGCACTGGGAACACGGCGACAGTCTTTTCCTCGGCGGCTCGCTGCAGGATAACGGCATCGAGATTATCGATTCGCCTCGCAAGGTCGGGCAGCTCGCGCAGAACTGAGGACACTTTTTCCAGCCGCTTATGAAGCGCCGAGGCTCGCTCGTAGTCGAGCGCTTCGCTGGCCGCCTCGCGCTCGCGTTCGATGCGAGTCGTCAGGGCTTCGCCGCACGTCCCCAGAGCCTCAGCCACACCAAAAATCTCGGCATCATATTCTTGCTCTGTGCATCCCGCGAAACACGGACCCAGGCACATTTTCATCTCGGAATAAATGCAGCCCGGAAAACTCGGATCACGCCGGATGCGAATCTGGCATCGGCGCGTCTTGAAGAGATCGAGAAAATCGCTTGCGAAAGCATCGGCGGCCGAGCGCGAGGGGAACGGCCCAAAGTAAAATCCGCCATCCGCCCGCATCCCCCGCGTGACATAGCAACGCGGATAATCGTTCCGCAGGTTCACTTTCAAAACGGCGGGCGCGCGCAAGCGCAGCATGTCCCGGTAGCGCGCTGGAGCATGCTTCTTCGCGTGCTCGTAAAACGTAAGCGTCTGCTCGAATTTCGAGCCAGTGATGCGGTAGTGAATTCGCGCTGCGACCGCGCGCAAATTCAGGCGCTTAGAGCCGGGCTCCGGTGCACGCAACAGCCGCTCAGCAGCGCGGCGCAGATCCGCGGTGCGGACAAGGTGAGGCCGCGCTCCGCTGGAACTCATTTCAACCAGTAAGACTCCCGGCCGCGGCGGCACTGTCGCAAAGAAATCTTCCTCGCGCGACGCGTCGAATTCCTGGCCGCAATCAAGCTCCAGCATGACGCCAGAATACCAGCACTACCGGTGATAGTTGCTGAGCGAAACGCGATTACGTTGCGGCCTCCTGCTGCTGTAAGCGTGCGTTCTTCCACAGGAGCCCATTGCTGCACCGCCTCATCACCAAACTGGACAACGCGCGGAAAAATCTTCGCCAATCAATACCAGCCGCACTAGGATCAGCAGGATTCCGCAAAACAACCGAACAAACAGCAGCGCCAAATAGAGAAAGGTTTCTTGAGGCATGCTTTTTAATCCGGCGCGGCAGTCCGCCTTCTCTCGCAAACCTGAATTTTCAGAATGATTTCAGCACCCAGGACGCGATGACAAGCCGCTGAATCTCGCTTGTACCTTCGTAGATCTCCGTGATGCGCGCATCACGATAGGCTCTTTCGACGGGATATTCGCTACTGTAGCCGTTACCGCCATGAATCTGAATCGCCTTGTGTGCCACGCGCGTCGCCATTTCGCTGGCGAACAATTTCGCGATCGATGCCTCCATAGAGAATCGCGCGCCCGAATCCTGCTTCCATGCCGCGCGCCGGGCGAGCAACCTAGCCGCATCAATTTCGGTCGCCATGTCCGCGAGCATGAACTGAATCGCCTGAAACTCCGCGATCGGATGCCCGAAGGCCTGCCGTTGGCGCGCATATTCGATCGAGGCGTCGAACGCTCCTTGAGCGATTCCGATGGCCTGAGAAGCGATACCAATCCGCCCGCTATCCAATGTCGCTAGCGCGATTTTGTAACCCTCTACTTCCTCGCCGATGCGATTTGCAACGGGCACCTCGCACTCGTTGAAAACGAGTTCCGTGCATGCGGTCGCATGAATCCCGAGCTTCTTTTCTTCTTTGCCGACGGCAAAGCCGTGCGCGCCTTTCTCAATCAGCAGTGCGGTAATGCCCTTTTCTCCCTTCTCAGGCTGCGTGTTGACGAAGATAATTCCCGCATCCGCCGCGCCGCCACAGGTGATCCAGGCTTTCGTGCCATTCACGACGTAAACATCGCCTTTGCGCACAGCTTTTGTCCGCAGCGCCGCGGCGTTTGAGCCTGCGTGCGGCTCTGTCAGTGCGTAACAGCCGATCTTTTCACCGCGAGCAAATGGCACAAGAAACTTGTTCTTCTGCTCTTCGGTTCCGAACTGCTCAAGCGCGCCGCAATAGAGCGAGTTCTGCACCGACAAAATCACGCTGGTTGAAGCGCACACGCGCGCGATCTCCTCGAGCGCAATCGAGTAGCAGATATGATCCATTCCCGCCCCGCCGCGAGTCTCAGGCACTGCAATTCCTGTAAGTCCTAGCTCGCCCGCCTTGCGGATGATTTCGCGCGGGAACCGGCCCGTCTCGTCCAGTTCCTTTGCGACAGGCTTTAACTCCGCGTCAGCGAACTCTCGCACGCTCCGCTGCAGCATCTTCTGTTCTTCAGTCAGGTCGAGATTCACAGGCACCCCCGGGCGTGCTTCGATTCTACAGCTTGTTGTACAGCTGAGTTCAATGCACCAAGTCTAATTCGCGGCGTTATACTCGCGTCAGCCGTCAAGGAGCACGTTCTATGGAACCTCGTTTGAATCCCTATAAATCCTCGCCGAGAGCCTACCAAGCCATGGTGAATCTTGAGCGCTTCGTGGACTCGTGCGGCTTGGAGCGTCCTCTGCTTGAACTCGTCAAGATGCGCGCCTCGCAAGTCAACGGCTGCGCCTACTGCCTGGACATGCACAGCAAGGACGCGCGGGCCCTGGGCGAAACCGAGCAGCGCCTATATCTGCTGAATGCCTGGCGCGAATCACCTCAATACACCGATCGTGAGCGCGCCGCGCTCGAATGGACCGAGGCCGTTACACTTGTGTCCGAATCGCAGGTAGAAGACGACGTCTACGACCGCGTGAAGGCGTCTTTCACTCCCGAGGAACTCGCAAACCTCACTCTGGCCATCGTCGCCATCAATGGCTGGAATCGCCTGAGCATCGCCTTCCGCGCCGTCCCCGGCGCCTACGAGTCGTCCTTGCAGCCGCTAAAGGCCAGCGCCTCCTAGGTCCCGGTACTCACTCAGTGTACCCTCAACGCCCCTGGCTTCAGCTCGCGCCAGCGGCGACACGATTTGCGGCATCCC
>Ga0126378_10004697_pt1 | contig 10481 bp, 13 predicted proteins | sample PanSoiMetPlot_23_FD_92587 | JGI IMG/M metagenome (GOLD analysis project Ga0126378, IMG submission 92587) | Tropical forest soil microbial communities from Panama - MetaG Plot_23 | ecosystem: Environmental > Terrestrial > Soil > Tropical forest > Bulk soil | place: Panama | collected 2016-02-17
ATCCGCGTCCGGATCGCCGTCGTGCTCTTCGTCGCGTTCGCTGCCCTGGCCGGCGTGCTGGGCTTCGAGGCGGTCCTGGGCGCGTTCGTCGCCGGTGCGATCTTGAAGCTCGTGGACCGGGACGCCCAGATGGCCCACCCGCACACGTCGATCAAGCTGCAGGCGCTCGGGTTCGGGTTCCTGATCCCCGTGTTCTTCGTGGCCAGCGGCCTGAGCTTCGATCTGCGCTCGCTGCTCACGAGCGCGTCCACCCTGGCGCTGGTGCCCATATTCCTCGCCTCCCAGGTCGTGATCCGCGGCGTTCCAGCGGTGCTGTTCGCCGGGCCGCTGGAGCGCGACTGGGGCCGGGTAGCCGCCGCCGGGCTGTTCTCGGCGACGTCGATCTCGACTCCGGTCTTCGCGAGCATGATCGGTGTGGAACTCGGGACCATCACCGGCGGCATCGGGGCCGCCCTCGTCGCCTCTGGCCTGCTCTCGACGCTGCTGTTCCCCGCTCTGGCGCTGACGCTGCTCTCCCGTGCGACCCGAATTCGCCCATTGACCGGCGAGATGCCGCCCACAGGACCTGCAGAGGGAGTGAGGCACGGATAAGCCGCCGGGCTGCGCGGTGTTCCACCACAGCATCCGGGCGGCTCCGGGCCTCGGCGACGGTGCTCTCTGTGTCGTACGCCAGCCGTGGCGACACCTCTAATGACACCCAGCCGTCGACGCCGCGGGTGGCCTCCCAGACCGGCCGCAGCAGCGAGGAACCTGATCCGGTAGTGACCCCCGAGGGCTACCGTAGGCTGGAGCTGTCGAGGGCCATGGTCATGCCATGATCGTTGTAATGAAGCGCGTCCTGATCACCGGGATGTCGGCAACCGGTAAGTCGTCTCTTGTCCGGAAACTCGCCGAGTGCGGTTACAAGGCGATCGACACGGACTGGAATCCCGAATGGGAGGAACCTCCGTCCCCGCCCCGCGACGGGCCGGGCTGGATCTGGCGGGATGACCGGATCCAGGAGCTTCTTAACACCGAGGATGCAGACATTCTCTTTGTGAGCGCCTGCGTCGAGAATCAGGTCAAGTTCTATTCGCAGTTTGATCACATTGTTTTGCTCACCGCACCGGCACAGCTTACGGCTGATCGGCTCGCTACAAGGACGACGAATCCGTACGGAAAGCGCGCTGGAGAGGTGGAGGAAGTGTTGCACTTCAAGAGGACAATCGAGCCACTTTTAAGGGGGGCTGCAACGACAGAGGTCGATGCTTCAATCTCGCTGGAAGAGCTGGTGGCTACCGTTCTCCGTCGGGTTGGTGTCGGTTGCGGGTAGGGGCAGCCAGGCAGCCCGGCCTACCGCGAGAGCTTGTGGATTCGGTCGCGAAGCAAGGGCGTGGGATCAACGCTCGACCAGGTGCCACACTCCTGCCTAGTTGCCGTCGAAGCCGAGGTCGTCGATATATCTGGGTTGAGGCTCAAGCGTTGCGCTTTAGGAAAGGGCGGCGCCGAGGCGGCCAGCAGGCTGCCGACGCTGTCGGTTATCCATTCCATGTTGTGACAGTTCGGTCTGCGGTGGGAGCTCATGAAACGGCGTGCACATAAGAGTGCACAGCATTGGGCAGCGCCGGTCGGTAACTACTGCGCCTGCCCCGCCCTGCCCCTCATCCCGCGCCCGCAGCCCGCGAGGAAGTGCTTCGGTGAGTGAGGGGTCGGCTTTGCCTAGGACGCGCTAGGCTTGGTCGCGGACGGCGGTGATAGACGATATCGAGGCGACGCTAGTTCCAAGGATCCGATCAATCGCAAGACAGGTCGCTGCAAGGCATCCAAGCCTGTACGTCACGGTGGATGCCTGCCCCAGAAGGCGAGACTCGTATCTGGTCGCCATTTCCTGCATATTGCCTGACAGGCTGTCAACGGCCAGCGGGATCTCCCCGTAGACGGACACGAAACCTCCCGGCTGGCGGACACCAGAATTTCTGGTAGACGGACACCAAACCTCCAGCGGGTGGAGCTCAGACCAGAGGCTTCACCCCCTTCCCGGCGAGCGCCCGGTCGACCGGCTCGCGACCGCAGAGGGCGGCGAGCTCGACCGCTCGCGCCATCTTCGCCCGGATGCGGCTGACGCCACTGGCGGCGGCGCTGCGCAGCCAGCGCTCGGCACCCGGACCGATGTCGATGAAGGCCTGCTGGGCGACTGTCCGTTGCCGCAGCTTGGGCTCGATCGGCACGAACTGGAGGATGCGCTGCGTGAGCTTCGGAAACAACTGGAGCAGTATTGCGACTGGAGTTTCAGTTCCGGCGGAAGGTCTTGGTCGAGTTCCACTTGCGGAGCGTCGAGGACACCCTGGCTTCGATTCAGGATCTCTGGCGCTACGCGGCGGGCGACTGGCTATCTCTCCGGACACCCACGGTCAATCGACAGCGCACCCGCTGGCCGGTCGATTCACTGTGGCGGAAGATCCAGGCGATCGAACTTGCGCCTTCAAGCACCGGGGTTGTGCGGCACCGTCTGGAGCAGGCCACACTCGAGCGGATCGTGCAGGGACTCTGGGGCTACGTTACGTCGCTGGCCGCGCTCCACGGGGCGCCCGCTCCCAAGAAGGCCTTCGTCTCGAGCCTGGTGCACGAGATCCTGATCGACGGCGATCGAGCCTACCCTCGATACCGCATTCACATAACAAGGGTTCGGATTGTGGGACCTTTGGTGGACCCGGAGGTGTGCTGGGAGGCGAGACTTGAACCTGCGACTCCTCGGCTAAAGCGACCAAAGCCGACATCTGTCGCTCGCCGCGTATCAAGCGCCATCCCGCGCGGGGTCTCGCGCAGTCTGCGTCAAAGTCTCTGATCCGGGGGGCCACTGCTGGGTCAGGCGTAAGGGGAGCTCCGGCAAAGTGAAGTGCTCTAGAAGCAGTCGGTGGATGAACTCGTAGCCACCACCCCGTCGGCGAAGCAATATGAGGCGGCAGGCATACTCAAGAAAGGCGACAAAGCCACGAGGTACTTTGCCGTTGGCGACAAGCAGCCCGCGCACCTCCGCCAGCATCCGCTCCACCCCGTAGGTCTCCACGGCCTCCAGGGTCTCGCCATCGATACCGGCAGCCCCTTTGTTGCTACGCACCTGGTCCCAGGCTCGCAGCAAAACGTCGGCCCGGGCGATCCGGTCGTACAGGGCGTGAAACTTCCGCCGACCGTTCCGCTTCGCGGCCACATAGAGCGCTCGCTGAAGTGCACGGACTTTGTCTGTGGGGGAGTTGGCTTGCGCCATTGCAAGTTCTGCTACGCCGGAGGGGTTCCGGGGTGCTCCAGGATCCAAGCCCCGGACTGCTGTCTTCGCCCAACTACACCGGGCTCGACCCACCTCGACCCTTACGGGAGAGTGTTTCGACGCGGCCTGCGTTCCAGCCTGCAGCTTCGTTCCTCCTCGCCTCGACGGAGTTGCTCTCGCTACCGCCGGAGAATTCACTTCCGGGCTCCCCTGGCGGCTTGCCCGGGTCGGACTCGACGGCATTTCCGTCTCACCGACTGGTCGTCCAGCCCTTCATGGGCGCAACGCTGTAGTTCCAATCCCGATCGCCCAACGGCCGCTGTGCGAGGCAAGGTCCGTCTCCAGGTAGCCGCGAGACGCCCCTCATGGCGCCCGTTCCGCACCCGGACCGGCCCCTCGCCCTGCAGCCGGCTCGGCGGCCGGAGGCTGACGACAGCACGGCTGCGCCGCTTTGGGCGCGGCCGCTATGTACGTGTCGACGGGTTACTTGCCGGAGACGTGGCTCACTGTTTCTGATACGTCAGGTCGAAGTCCACGCGCCATCTCTGTCCGTCCTCCACACATCTCCCACCGGCCCTCGATGGTCTTCCCACCCTCTTTGATCTCACCTATGTATCGCTGATTGAAACCTGGCGCTTCCCGCCACATGCTCCAGGCGCCGTCGGGAACCGGTCTTCCTCTTCCCTCGAATCGACATGGGGGAACTTGCCATCTTCGGTCCGCGTCACTGTCGTGTGTCCGAGAACGTCTCGCTGGTGGTGATCCACTCGCCGATGAGGACATCCTGCTGCTCCAGGCCTCGCGTCATTTGTCTGCCTGCAGCCTCTCCAGGACCTCGCCGAGCCGCTCCATCGACTCGTCAGCGCCGTCCTTCATACCTGACGCGACCTTCCGTCGCGGTCCATCACGGACTGGAGCACCTGCTGGGTGACCAGGCGTGTCTTGTTGCCAAGGGCCTCGAACGTGGCGGTTTGCAGGGCGACGTGCCCGGGCACACCCAGGTACTCGAACGTCGAGCAGATCCGCTCCGGCGCCACGACGTCGTACTTGACACCACGGAACGCGTGCCGGCTTCCCGTTCCGCTCCGGGCTGCCCAGGGACGCGATTACATGCGAACCGGGCTGTCGCGTCGGCCACCGCGGCCGACACCCGATGGACGACCTCTTGCAGGTGCAGCCACTCCGCCGTCGGGAGATCCCGTTCGTACCTTTCTGCGTGCCGCCGTGGGCAGACCAGTGCGTATCGCTCCTGAGTCGGGAAATGGTTGAGGAACGCGATCACCTCGCCGTCGTCATACAGGATCTGCGGGTCGGGCAACAGCGGCCGGCCCTCCACTATCGCACACACGAAGCTGGCCGACCGCGCCAACCGGTCATAGGGCTGCCGCGTTAATTACAGATTCCACGCCGCTTATGGTGGCAGCTGTGTCAGGTCACCGACGGCGCTGGTCCAGCTCCTCCGGCCAGGGTCACGCAAGCCCGCCTGCGCGCGTCTGACACACTGTAGGCAGGCGGGGTAACCTACCTGGACGGAATGGGCGTGGCGGGGTTTGAGGGAACGAGAGTCGGCCGCTACCAGGTACAGGACTGCCTTGGCCATGGCAGCCACACAGCCGTATACCGAGCTTCGACGCCGGCTGGAAAGCGGTGCGCGCTCAAGCTCATCGACGCGCGGCTTCAAGGGGGCGAGGACCTGGCGGAGCACCTGCGGCGAGACGCAGCAGTGCTCGACCGGATCCGTGATCCGCGCATCCTTCCGATCCGGGACCCTATGGCGTCCCACGAGATGACGGCGGTGGCCATGCCCCTCGTGCTCGCCCTGACGCTGCGGGACCTCATGCGAGGCGGCGGGCTCAGCTCTGAGCTGGCCTGGACGATCCTGGAGCAGGTCGCGGACTCCCTTCAGGCAGCCCACCAGTGGGGACTCACCTACAAGGTGCTTAAGCCGGCCAACATCCTGGTCAGGGACGGCTACGTTTATCTAGCTGAATTTGCCGCCACCGGGCGCTGGGCCGGGCAGGTGGCGTTCGCAACTCCCAACGGTCAGATACCCGCGGCGCAGTACCTGGCTCCCGAACAGATCCTGGGCGAACGAGCGGACCACCGGTCAGACATCTACTCCTTTGCCGTGTTGGCCTTCGAACTGGCGACAGGCACTCCGCTCTACGACGACGCCCAGCCGTCGGCGATCCTCCGGAGGACGCTCAGCGAGCCGCCGCCCTCGGCGCATGCACGAAACCCTCGCATCCCACGAGAGGTGGACGACGTGCTCCAGCGGGCCCTGGCCAGAGATCCGCAGCAGCGCCACGCCTCCATTCGGGAGCTGATCGGAGAACTCGTCAGCCCGCCCGAGTTGAATGGGGCTCGCTATGGAGGGCATGCCGTCAGCGAGCGGCCGGTCGGGGCGGCCCTCCCAGCACACCCGGCTGCGCCTGCTCCTCCCAGCCAGACGCCGGAGCGAGAATCGATTCGGTCGGTCGTGACTGTGGATTCGCTCATCGACGTTCTCTCGGGAGTGCTGACCGGCGAGAACGTCGATGGGAAGGCATCAGGCGGGTCGGTAAGCAGCGCCCGCAAGACCAGGCGGTAACTGACCCAGCCCTTTCGCCGCGGGAGGGCACCGTTCGGGGAAGACGAGGAAGGAGAGATTGCGGAGCCTGCATGAGAGACCAGATGGCTAGCCAGGTTACGCGAGTCGGCAATCGCTGGCTGCGGTTGGTGGCGATGTGTATCGCGATGATGGCGATCGCGAACCTGCAATACGCCTGGACGCTGTTCACGTCGCCCCTCACCAAGCACTACGGCGTCTCCCTGGCCGTAGTGCAGGTCGCCTTCACGACTTTCGTGTTGGCCGAGACGTGGCTTGTACCCTTCGAGGGGTTCCTGGTCGACAGGCTAGGACCCCGGCTGGTGCTGGGTGCAGGCGGCGCGCTGGCCGGCCTGGGATGGATCGGCTCTGGCAATTTCTCCCCCACGGTCGAGTGGATCTGGGTGTGGTACACGATCGGCGGCCTGGGCGCCGGCGCCGTCTACGGCGGTTGCATGGGTATCGCCGTGAAATGGTTCCCTGACCGGCGCGGGCTCTGCGCCGGCCTCGTGGCGGGCTCCTACGGCGTGGGTGCGGCCCTGACGGTGATCCCGATCGCGGGCATGATCAAGTCGTCCGGCTTCCAATCCACCTTCGTCGTGTGGGGCGTGATCCAGGGTCTGGTCACAATCGCATGCGCGATGGTGATCTCCGCACCGCCTGCGGGCTGGCTCCCCAAAGGGTGGCGTATCAGCTCGGTGCGCCAGAGCAAGTACGACCTCGAGCCGATCCGCATCAAGCCGACTGAAGGGGGTCTCCTCCTGAGTGGGATGGTCGTCAAGTCCTCCTTCTGGCTCATGTATCTGATCATGACGCTGATGGGCTTCACCGGCCTGGTGATCACCGCCCAGATCGAACCCATCGCCCGCTACTACAAAGTCGACAACACCGTGATCGTGTTCGGCCTGACCGCGCTGGTGCTGGCCATCCAGATTGACCGAATCCTGAATGGGGTCACACGCCCCTTCTGGGGCTGGGTGTCAGACCAAATCGGCCGTTACAACGCAATGGTCATCGCGTTCGGCAGCCAGGCCCTGACCATCCTGATCTGGATCCAGTTCCTCGACCACCCGATCCTGCTCATCGTGCTCTCGGGACTGGCCTATTTCACCTGGGGCGAGATCTACTCGCTGTTTCCTGCCGCGGTCGGCGACCTCTTCGGGCCACGCTATGCGACAACCAACTATGGCGTGCTCTACACGTCTAAGGGAGTGGCCGCCATCTTCTCGGGACCAGTGGCCGCGCTGGTAGCGGCCCAGTACCGTGGCAACTGGATCCCCATCTTCGTGGCTATGGCTGCCTGCGCCGCCACCGCCGCGTTGCTGACGCTCTTGTGGCTCAAGCCGGCGGCCCAGCGAGCCATCATGGACCCGTTGCTGCGCCTGCTCCGCTCGTCGGGTTTCGCGGAGGGGAACCTGCACCTGGGTCTGGCGCACGCCATTAGGGCGGCCATTCTGCAGGGTCAGCTGAGCCACGGCCAGCGGTTGCCGGCGGAACGGAAGCTGGCCGCTGCCCTCGGCGTCAATCGGGGCGCTGTGGCAGCCGCCTACGAGATCCTCTGTTCAGAGGGGCTCTTACGCCAGCACCCTACCGGCGGGCCTCTTGTCGAGGTACCGCACGAGACGCAGGGCGTGACCGTCGCCTCGGGCGGTTCAGCCTGAAGCGCCCCGAGGGTCACCGAGCGTCGAGCTATTGAGGTGCGGCCTCTAAGTGGTGCCCGCCCTTGAAGCGTGTGGGGTCATGCAGCGAGCTCCCGGCTGCTCTGCTCCAGATCCCGCAGGCGGCGGTCGAAGTCCTGGCGGGTGAACTTCCAGCGGATCGGCCGGGGTTGGCGACCGTACTCGGCCCCGAAGGCGAGCAGGCGTGCCTCGAGGTCCTCCAGGTTGTCCGCCACGGCCGGCGTCAGCAGCTTGCGCTGGACGATGCTGAAGAAGACCTCGATCTGGTTCAGCCAGGAGGCGTGGATGGGGGTGTGGACCAAGATCAGGTTCGGGTAGCGCTCGCGGAGCCGGCGGGCTGACTCGGCACCCTGGTGGGAGGAGCCGTTGTCCACGATCCAAAAGACGCGCGGCGCCGAGCGGTATGGCTCCATGGCCATCACCTGGTCCACCAGCCTGGTGAAGGCCGCGATCCCGGTCTTGGGCTCGCAGCGGCCCCATGGGAGGCCGCGCCGGACGTCCCAGGCACAGAGGTACTGGAGAGCGCCCCGACGCTGGTAGTCGCTCTCCACCCGGCCCGGCTGACCAGGGCCAGGCGCGGTCAGCTGGCGCCGGCGGGCCTGGATCGAGGTCTTCTCGTCGGCGGAGACGATCTGGTCACGGCGGCCAAGGCGTCGGCCCTCCCAGAACCCCGCGTAGAGGTCGAGGATGACGCGGGCCTTCTCGACGAACTTGGGGTCGCGGGGGTGCATCCAGCTCACGTAGCGCCAGGGCTTGAGGTGGTGGCGAGCCAGTATTCGCTGCACCGATCGCAGGCTGATGACCGCGCCCTCCCCGCGAGCGACCTGCCAGACGCTGCTCGCGAAGTGGCGGCTGAGAGGCAGGCCGCAGCGGCTCGGCAGCTCGCAGGCGATGGCGATCACCAGCGCCAAGACCCAGTCGCCGAACTGCTGCGGACGGCCAGGCCGGGGTGCATCTCCCAGCGAGAACCCCTGCTGCCCAGCGGCGCCGCCACTTGCAGACCCACGATGCGCTCTGGCCCAGACGCCGCGCTGCCTCGGGGCTTCGCAGGTCGGGTTGTTCGTGGAGCAGGAGCGCGAGTCGGGCCCGCTGCACCTCGCCGTGGGGGACGGCCTGCGAGCGGGCCCAGGCGCGGGCTTCGGCGACCTCGGCCGCGGAGAAGCTGGGCTGGTACTTGGGCGGTAGGCCACCGTGCCACAGACGAGCACGGGGCGCAGGCTGTATCGTCGGCAAAGGCGCGCCTCCCTCGGTCGGATCGGTTGCAAGACGACCCTTCCAACGGGCGCGCCGCTTCTTCGGCTATCTTCCGTAGCCGGTCAACCGACCGGCGGATGACCCCTCACTGTTCAACGCCGCGGACCACTAAGTCCGCGATCATCACAACCCCCCGATCGCCATCGCTAGCACCTTTCCGAGCGCAAGATCTCGTTCAGCGGCAGGAAGATCTCGCAGCGGGCCATCGATCAGCAGACATGAGAGGCCGTGCACTGCCGACCATGCCGCGTACTCGGCCCCGGGTCGGCGCTCGATCGGGATGGCACCCGCACTAACCAGCTCATCGAGCGCGTCGGCGAGCATCTGGTACGGGTCTACCGCGAGTCCTCGCCTTGCCGAGTCGACCGTCCTAGGCACTCCGAAGGCTGTCCGGAACCATCCCGGCTCGGCGATCGCGAACTCCGCGTAGGCGGTCCCCGCGGCAAAGAGGCGGCTCCACGCTGCAGCCACGGCATGCGGCTCCTCGGGTAGAGCCGCGATCCGCGCCTCTACGCAGCGCCCGAGTTCTTCCATGCACCGCGCGCTGACTTCGCGCAGCAGGTCGTCTCGATCTGCAAAGTGCCGGTACGCGGCATTGTGCGACACGCCCACCTCGCGAGTCGCCACCCTGAGCCCCACTCCGTCCGGACCTCCCACTCGGGCCAGGCCGACGCCGGCCTCGATCAGCGCAGCCCGTAGGTTGCCATGGTGGTAGCGCATGTTGACATTGTCCACTGCCCCTCGCTAGGCTAGCAATGTGGCCAGCGTCAACATCGGCCGAGCGACTCGCAGAGTGGGCGAGATGGTGGTGACCATCGACGTGGTGAGGTTCCGGCGGTGGCGAGACGCCTTCCGGCTCTGGCGGCGTCCAGACAGTTCCTTTGACGGTCGCCCGGCCTTCGCCCGGGCCCTGGTGCCGGCCCACCGCTGGACCAGACCCGATTCGCGTGCCGTGGCGATCGTCGCGACCTGGCCGGACGGCGCGCCGGCGGAACTCGACCTCGCCGCCCTGCGGGTGGCGGAGCGCTGGCGAGGCGTATTCGAGGTTCAGCGAACGCATGGCACGCTCAACGGAGCCGACCCGCTCCAGGGCCGGCCGGCCGCGCCGAGCACAGGTCCGGGCGCCATCTGGACCTGCGAAAACGCTAAGGTGCGCAAGCTGCCGGCGTTCTTCGTCCAAAACGCCATGGTGGTACGCGAGCTGAACGCCTCGCCCGGGCTGACCGGGGCGTTCGGTGTACTCGGGCTCTGGAAGCGCGGGCCCTGGATGTGCACGCTCAGCTTCTGGGAGGACTTTGACGCCGGACTCGCCTTCGCATACCGGAACGCACCTGCGCACCGCGATGCGATCGAGATGGTGCGTGCGAGGGCCTTTGGTGGTACCGAGACCTACTTCGCTCGCCTCGGGTTGACCGATTCGCAGGGCACCATCGCGGGACGCGACCCCTTCGCGGGCGCCAAGGCTGTGGCAGCATGAACCGCGAATACGACCCGTCCCGTGAACGTCGCGGTCATCGGCGCCGTGTCGTGGGGCTCGACCGTCGCGTCGATCATCGCCAAGCGCAATCCCACGATCATCTGGACGCGACGCGATGAGATCGCCCGCGAGATCGCCGAGTAGCACAAGAACGCGGGCTACACGGTGAGCACTGGCTGAACGAGAGCCTGCGCGCCACCTAGCCCTGGCAGCTGTATCGTCGGCAAAGGCGCGCCTCCG
>Ga0126378_10004699_pt1 | contig 10475 bp, 7 predicted proteins | sample PanSoiMetPlot_23_FD_92587 | JGI IMG/M metagenome (GOLD analysis project Ga0126378, IMG submission 92587) | Tropical forest soil microbial communities from Panama - MetaG Plot_23 | ecosystem: Environmental > Terrestrial > Soil > Tropical forest > Bulk soil | place: Panama | collected 2016-02-17
GACCCCGTAGCTGTAGGCGGCGCCTAGCATCTGTCCCCACGTCGGCCTGATCGGATCACCGAGGCCGAGGAACGACAGCGTGGTCTCGGCCAGGATCGTGCCCGCCACCGTCAGGATCGTATTGGCGAGCAGTAGCGGCATCACGTTCGGCAGTACATGTCGGTACATCTGGTGCCAGTGGCCGGCGCCCAGCGCCTTGGCTCGCTCCAGGTAGGGCCGGGTTTCCACCGCAAGTGCCTGTGCCCGGACGATCCGCGCCGTGCCGGCCCACGAGGTGAGGCCGATCACAAGGATGATGACCCCGAGCGAGGGGCCGATGGTGCGCGCCACAACCATGGCCAGCGGCAGGAACGGGACCACCAGGAACCAGTCGGTGGCCCGCATCAGCAGGTTGTCGGTCAGCCGGCCCGCCCGCGCTCTGATGCTGCCGAAGTGCCCGGCCACGACGCCGACAAGCGCGCCGATCAGGATAGAGATCAGCGTGGCCGTGAAACCGACAAGCAGCGAGTTGCGTGCGCCCCAGATCAGCTCTGTTAGCACCGACCGCCCGTCGCTATCGGTGCCGAGGGGATACTGCAGGCTCGGGCCTGCGTTCGGGGTCGCCGTCGCGTAGATCGGGTTCAGCCCGCGCGAGTTCGCCAGCACCGGTGCGAGCAGCGCCACCGCGATCATCACCGCGAGGATGATGAGGCCAGACATGCCGCGCCTGTCCTTGCGGAACTCACGCCAGAACCGCACGAGCGCCGCCCTGCGGCGGGCGCGGGCGAGCGCCCGCGGCGTAAGCGCCTGCGATGGCGGCGGCTGCTCGGGCGGCGGCAGGCCATCGGAGGCGCTCGTGGCTGCCCGAACGCTCATGTGGTGTCTCCCGCTCGCGTCCGGGGCGGGCCGCTCATGCCTGCCTCACCCGTGGGTCGAACAGGGTCAGGAGCAGGTCGCCGATCAGGTTGGCGACGATCACTGCCGCCGAAAACAGCAGGAAGGTGCCTTCCAGCGTGGGGTAGTCCGGCGCGTTGAGCGATACGTAGGAGAGTCGGCCAAGGCCAGGCCAGGAGAAAACGGTCTCCGTCGTGATCGCGCCGGAGATCACGAAGCCCAGGTTGAGCATGATCAGCGTGACCGACGGCAGCAGCGCGTTCGGCACCGCGTGCCGGCGCCTGACCAGGTCATCGCGCAGGCCCTTGGCCCTGGCGGTGAGCAGGTAGTCGGCCTTCAGCTCGTCGATCAGCGACGAGCGCATGACAAGCGAGTACTCGGCCAGGTAGACCAGCGTCAGCACGATGCACGGCAGCGCGAGATGCCAGAGCAGGTCGCCGAGACCGGCGAGCCCGGAGCCGGTGCCCGTGAAGCTGTGCATCCCGCCGTCGGGGAAGAGCGCCAGCTTGCCGGCGAGGGTGATCAGCAGCACCATGCCGAGCCAGAAGTCCGGCATCGCGTAGAGCACGTTCACGAACGCGGTCGACGACCGGTCGAACCTGCTGCCCCGGTTCCAGCCACCTCTGATCCCGATCCACACGCCGATCACTGTGGAGAGCACGGTCGATGTACCGACCAGCAGCACCGTCGGCCACAGCGCCTGGCCGATTTTCTCGGCCACCGGCAACTGGTCGACGAACGAGCGGCCGAGGTTGCCGTGGAAGGTCTGGACCAGGTAATTCCAGAACTGCTGCGGCAGCGGCAGGCCGAGCCCGAAGGTGCGGTTGATCGCGGCGAGTTGCTGCGCGGTGAGCGCGCTGTTGCGGGTCAGGTTCTTGGCCGGGTCGGCCGGCAGCACGCGGAACAGGAAGAAATTCCCGACCAGCACAACGAAGAGCGTGATCGCCGCGCTGAACACCTTGACCGAAATGGTCCTGGCCAGGCCGGACGATGTGACGGCGCCCGTGCCGCTGCGCTCCTCCGCCGCGGCACGGGCGCCCTCGAGCATGGCTTCTGCCACGATGGCTACTCCCGCTCGTCCGCCATTGCCACCCTGCGGCGCCGGCTGATCAGCCAGATCCCGCCTGCGAGCACCACCACGGCCCCGGCGATGCCGCCGATCAGGCCGCCGTTAACCCCGCTCGATGTCGGAGCCGTCACTGCGCCGATCTCATGGTCGCAGCCGATGTTGTGGTCGGTGAGAGACGGGCTGCTGCCGGCCGGGCGGATGCACCGGTAGCTCCACCACTGAATTTCCTGGTACAGGTACAAGCCGTTGGGCTTGTCAGGGGACGGTGCGAAACCGGTGAACAGGTCGCTGCGATAGGCCTGAATGTCGTTGTAGAAATAGAGCACGTTGTAGGCATCGGCCTCGTAGAGCATCTTCTGCATCTGCTTGACGACCTTGGCCCTCGGCGCGCCATCCAGCGCCTGCTGCTGGTGGTAGAGCTTGTCGTAGGCCGGGTTGCAGTAGAAGCTGTCCGACCAGCCCGGCGAATAGTTCGGGCCCGAGCCGTACGAGCGCTGGCCGCAGGTGAACACCGAGAGCTGGAAGTCTGGGTTCGGCTCGACGCCCCAGCCCCACATGAACATGTCGTACTGGCCGTTGCCGATGTCGGCGGTGAGCTGGCTGTCCGACATGGCGGTTAGGGTGACCTTGATGCCGATCGCGTTCAGCCACCCCTTGATATACGGCGCGTCCTGGGTCTGAGTCGGTGACTGGTTCCGCACGAAGAGGCGCAGCGAGAGTTGCTTTCCGTTCTTGACCCTGATGCCGCCCGGGCCCATCTTCCAGCCGTCGGCGCTCAGGATCGTCTCGGCCTTGGCCGGGTCAAAGTGGTACGACTGCGACGCTGGCGGGGTGTAGTGGAACTGCGTGTAGATCGGCGGGATGATCGAGTTACCCACCTCACCGGTGTTGAGCAGGACCTTCTTGACCAGGACGGGGATATTGAGCGCGTAGCTGATCGCATGCCTGACGTTGATGTCCTTGAGCGCCGGGTTGCCATTGCCGATCGGCTTGCCCGTTACCGTCGCGGCGCCGTTGTTGAAGGCGAGCTCGTCGAAGTTGCCGGCCGGAGCGTTTATGAGCTTGACGCCCTGCGTCCGCTTGAGCGACTGCCAGAGTGCTGGCGTCAGGCCCTCTGCGAAATCAATGGTGCCGTTGGCCAGCGCCAGCTTCTCGGCGGTCGGGTTGTCGAACCGCTGGAAGACGAGGGTCTTGATGCCAGGCTTTCCGCCCCAGTAGTTCGGGTTGGCGGTCAGCCTGATCGACTGGTTGGACGAGAAGCTCGAAACTGTAAACGCGCCTGAGCCCACTGGGTTCAGGTTCTTGAACGAGGAGAGTTGCTTCTCGCTGACGTTCTTCCAGATGTGCTCGGGCAGGATCGGAACCTCGAGCCGGTTCATGACCGGCGTGAAGTGCTTCACCTTCATAACGACCGTGTACTTGCCGGTCGCGACGGCGCTGGTGATCTCACCGACGTAGGCCTCGTTGTCGGAGAACTCGGTGGAACCCGGCTTGATGTTCCGCTGGAACGTGTAGGCCACGTCGGCCGCGGTCAGCGGGACGCCGTCAGACCACTTCACGCCCTTGCGGATGTGGTATGTCCAGGTCAGGCCGTCCTTGGAATGCGACCACGAGGTGGCGAGCCTCGGCGTGCCCGCGTAGTTGAGCTGGCCGTAGTCCATGAGGTTGTCATAGATCAGGCCGTAGACCTCGTAGTCCTGGCTGGTGAAGCCGAGGAAGGGGTTCAGCGTGTCCACGGCGTCGGTGTTGCCGACCACGAAGGTGGACGAGCTCGCCGGCGAGCTCATGGCCGCCGATCGAGCGGCAGGCGCCGCGGTCGCGGCAAGGGCGGGAGCCGCCGCCGCGAGACCGCCGACCGCAGCGAGACCGGCTGCGAACAGCCGCAGCCGCGGCCGTGACTTCGATCGGAGCATGGGGGTTCTCCTTCGTCAGGCGGTTCAGCCACGTCCGTGGGTCCGCGCGGCTCTATGCAGTATGGGGTCTAGCTGCGGTTATGGGGCCGAGACTCCGAAGCGTGATCCTTTTGAGATTCTCGCTGGGATTACAGGTATAGATAGGTTGTTGCCGTTATGGCCGAGTCGGCTGCTGCAGCGGTAGGGTCCTGCCCCATGCCTCCAAGCACCGACCTCCAGCACAACCCGCCCGTCGCACCGCGAATCCCATCGGTCAGGGAACTGCACGGAAGTATTGAGACCGACGACTACGCCTGGATGCGCGACCGTGAGGCGCCGGCGCTCCGCGCGTACCTCGCCGCGGAGCGGGCGTATTACGACACGCATGCGGCGCTCCTGTCCGAACTCACCGGCAGGCTCGTCACTGAGTCCGCGGGGCGGATACCCGACCGGGCCGATGACTCGGTCGGATGGCCTCTTTCAGGCTTTATTTACCGCACCAGGACACCAGAGGGAAGAGAGAATCTTCAGTTTATTAGGTCACAATCGGGAGAATCTAATGCACAAATCCTCCTAGACGAGAACATCATCGCCGCATCGACGGGCTTCGTGGACGTCGGCTCGCGCGAGCCGAGCCCGGACGGCGACCTGCTCGCCTGGTCGGCGGATTGTAGCGGGGCCGAGATCTACCGGCTCCAGATCAGGGACCTGCGCAGCGGCGATGACCTGCCAGATGACATCACCCGCAGCTACCCCGGCGTCGCGTGGTCGGCCGACTCGAGCGTCCTGTTCTATCTCGTGCCCGATGACCTGAACCGGCCGTTCCAGCTCTGGCGGCACCGCGTCGGCACCCCGGCCACCGACGACGTTCTCGTGCTCAGCGAGCCCGACGGCCGGTACGAGCTCACGCTGCACGCCTCCCGTAGCGGCGCGTTCGCCGTGATCACGTCGGCCTGCCGGGACACAACCGAGGTCTTGCTGATTCCGCTGGCAGACCCGCTCTCCGAGCCCGTCCTGATCGAGCCGCGGCGCCTTGGGGTCGAGTACCGGGTGGACCACGTTAGGGCCGCGGGCTGGCTGTACATCGTCACCGATGACACCGAGCCTGAGTTCACGCTCAGACGGACCCCCGCCGCCAAGCCCGGTGCGGCTAACTGGACGCAGGTCGACTGCCCGGCCATCGCCCCGGCCCGCGCCGACACCAGACTCGTCGGCTGCGACGTGATCGGCGACCGGCTGCTGCTGACGCTGCGGCGGGACGGCGAGCCGCTGCTGGCGATCACCGATCTCGATGGCGGGAACGTGATCGAGACCAGGCCGTCGCTGGCGGCCGGAACTCTCGCAGTGGAGCACGCTGAGGACTACGACGCTGGCTCGGTCATCATCATGGAGCAGTCGCTGATCGAGCCGCCGTTGTGGTCCAGGCTCGACCTCGCGACTGGCGACCGGACCGTGCTGAAGCGGCGCGACGTGCCCGGTCACGACCCTGCGCGGTATGTGACCGAGCGGGTCAGCGCGCAGGCGCGGGACGGCGAGTTGATCCCCGTGACCCTGGCCTACGCCTTGCAGACACCGCTCGACGGTTCAGCGCCGTGCCTGCTGTACGGGTACGGCGCGTACGAGGCCTGCTCGGATCCTGAATTCACAATCGGCCTGCCCTCGCTGCTCGACCGTGGCGTGGTCTACGCGATCGCGCACATCAGGGGAGGTGGCGAGCGGGGCAGGAACTGGTGGCAGCAGGGCAGGCTGCGGGCCAAGCCGACCACGTTCACCGACTTCATCGATGTCGCCGACTGGCTGGCTGGCCGCGATGGCGTGGCGGTTGTCGACGGCGAACGGATCGTCTCGCGCGGCCTGTCGGCAGGCGGGCTGCTGCAGGGGGCCGTGTACTCGATGCGCCCCGACCGCTGGCGAGCCGTGGTCGCCGAGGTGCCGTTCGTCGACTGTGTGACGACGATGCTCGATCCGTCGATTCCCCTGACAATCAACGAGTGGGATGAGTGGGGCGATCCGCGTGACCCGGAGGACTATGCGTGTCTGCGGTCCTATTCGCCTTACGACAATCCGCCTGCCGGGCCCCGGCCCGCGCTGCTCGTGACCGGGGCCATGCACGATCCCAGGGTCTCGGTGCACGAACCGGCCAAATGGGTTGCACGGCTCCGGGCGACGGCGGCCAGTTCGCAGGCGCCGCTCCTGTTCCGGGTGGAGCTAGGTGCCGGCGCGCACACCGGCCCGTCCGGCCGGTTCGCGCAGGCGGCCTACGAGGCTGAAATCCACGCCTTCGTACTCAACGCCATGGGCATCAACGAGTAGCCCTCGCCAGTACCCACTGGCTAAGGTTCTGTGCCATGAGCGAGAGCGCGCCTGGCAAGTTTCCCGTTACTACCGGCTTCGAGCTTCCCGGAATGGTCGTCGACGCCGACCTGGGCGTTGCGTTCGGCCTGGTCGTCCGCAGCATGGGGTTCGCCAAGTCGTTCGGGGCCAGTCTCACCGCCCTGCGCCAGGGTGAGGTCAGCCAATACACCCAGCTGCTCGAGGACAGCCGCAGGCACGCCATCGACCGGATGATCGAGAATGCCAAGCTGCTCGGCGGCAATGCCGTCGTTGCTATGCGGTTCGACTCATCCGAGATCGGCCAGCAGCTCACTGAAATCGTGGCCTACGGCACGGCGGTCGTCGCCCGCCGGTCAGGTTCCTGATCAAGGCGAGTGACTCCTGGTGGGCGCTGAGAATGCCTCCGGGCAGCAGGCGCCGCAGCCGCGTGCCCGAGTCGGCGACGCAGACAGGGAACGGCTGCTCCAGCTTTTGCGCGAGCACTATGCGCGCGGGAATCTGGATGACGCGGGGCTCGATCTCAGGACCGGGATGATCCTGAGCGCGACGTATACCGATGAGACTGCCGCTGCCGTTGCCGGGCTTCCGCTGCTGACCAGCCAGGGACCGGCGCCGCGGCGCGACCGGAGCAGACGTCGGCACGCCCAGTCCGACCGCCCTGGTGCGGGCTGGGTGCCGACCTCGGAGCGGTTCAAGGACCCGACCAGCCGGCTGGTCATGCGGGTCTGGATCGATCCGGCCGACGACAGCCGGCACTACGTGCCTGAACCGCCGTCGGCCTAGGGGCAGCTGGGGCCCGGCACAATAGGAGCCATGCCTCCCGCACGCCCCGCGCCCGTACTCCCCGCCGAGGCCGATATCGCCTCTGACGCCGAGCTCGCCGAGCTCCGCGACCGGTGCACGCGCTTTCTGTACGGGCACGGGCCGGTGAGGGTCCCGGACCTGCTCGCGACTATCCCGGCCGACACCGCTGTCGACCGCTACGGAGACGGCGGCGTGGTGGCGGTGCTCGAAGAGCAGATTGCTGAGCTGCTCGGCAAGCCAGCGGCTTTGTTCTTGCCGAGCGGGACGATGGCGCAGCAGGCCACGCTGCGCGTCCACGCCGACCGGCGCGGCCGGCGCACGGTCGTCTTCCACCCGATGTGCCACCTCGAACGGCACGAGGGGCAGGCCTACCGCAGGCTTCAGATGCTCACCGGCCGCGCGGTTGGCGATCCCCACCGCCTGATCACCATGGCGGACCTCACCTCGATCGCCGAGCCGGTCGCGGCGCTGGTGCTCGAGCTGCCGCAGCGAGACATCGGCGGACAGCAACCACCGTGGGAGGAGCTGATCCGGGAGCGCGACTGGGCCCGCGCCGAAGGCGCGGCCGTTCACCTGGACGGGGCCAGGCTCTGGGAATCCGCAGCGGGCTATGGCCGCGAGCCCCGCGAAGTGGCCGCGCTCTTTGACACCGTCTACGTCTCCTTCTACAAGGCCATCGGCGCGCTGCCGGGATGCTGCGTAGCAGCGCGGCAGGAGATTGTCGCGGAGGTCCGTGAATGGCGACAGCGACTCGGCGGCACGCTGGCCGGGCTGTGGCCCAGCGCGGCGTCGGCGCTGAACTGCCTGGCGATCAGGTTGCCGAGAATGGGCGCCTACCTGGAGCACGCCAGGGCGATCGCGGCGGCATTGGGCGAGATTCCTGGTGTGCGAGTCGTGCCGAACCCGCCGCACACCTCGATGATGCACCTGCTTCTGGCCACCACGCCCGAACGGCTCTCCGCTGCGGCCCGCGCACTGGCTGAGCAGGAGGGGATCTGGACCTGGCCAAACGGCGTGGCGACGGCAGATCCCGCGGTGCAGCGCGTGGAACTGGCGGTTGGCGATGCCACGTGCTCCATGAGAGCGCCGGAGATCGCCGCGAGCATCGCCGCTCTGACGGCGACGTAGCGGGCCGGCGGCCTTCGCCGAAAGGCTAGCGGCCGGTATTCAGGCCATTTGCCTGTGAGCCAGGTGCCATCCGCCGGACGCCCCCATCCGCGGCCCGAATCGCAGTAACATCTCTCCGGTATGTTTGCGTACCGCCTAGGCCGGGAATTAACGGTCAGAATTCGGTGAAAATACGCAAATGAATCCAAAGAATCGATGATAATCGATGGCGGTACCCCGGGCGCGGAGCCGGGGCTGGCGAGGTCCGGGCAGAGAGAGGTAGTGGCATGTCCGAACGGTCGGCGGCGTCTGTCGCGGGAAGGATCTCAGCCCCGGTAGCAAGGCTCGAGCCCAACGCGATCGGTGTCGCACAGGACACCGTCATCGGAATGGCGTCATCCGCTCCAGCGGCAACTGTTGGCTTGTCCATTGCCGGACTCGCCACCGCAACGGCATACGGTGCCGGTCCTATCCTGATTCTCACCGCGATCCCGATGCTGATCATCGCGAACGCGTACCGCCGGCTGAACTTGTGGAACGCGAACTGCGGGGCCACGTTCGAGTGGGTAGGCCGCGCCATCAACCCCTACCTGGGGTTCCTGACCGGATGGCTGATGGTAGCGGCCTACGTCATCGGGACGGTCGCAGAGGTGCTCCTGCTTGGTCCCTCGGTGCTTGCGGTCTTCGGTTCCACATCGACCAACACCTGGGCCTACGTGGGAATCGGCTGCGCCGTGGGCGTCGTCATGCTGATCGTGGCGGTCGTCGGCATCCGCATCACGGCACGGACTCAGGTCGGTCTGGCAGCGATCGAGTACACGATACTCGTCGGGCTCTCGATCGCGGGCCTGGTTTACGAGCTGAGCAATCACGCCGGCTCGGTTCATTTCAGCTCAAGCTGGTGGAGCTTCAGCGGGGTCGCGGGACAGGGCAGTGCGGTTGCCGGATTCCTTACCGCGGTCTTCATATACGGGGGCTGGGACGGCACCTTGTACGTCAACGAGGAGGTCAGGCATCGCCGCGTCAACCCGGGCCGGGCGGCAATCATCGCGGTCGCATTGCTCGCCATCATCTACACACTGGCGCAAGTGGGCATGCAGGGCGTTCTCTCCCCAGGTCGGCTGAGCGCAACAGCTAATGCGGGAACGACCCTCGTGGTTGTCGCGCACGCGCTCGGCGGCGGCTTCTGGGCGAAGGCGATGGCTCTGTCGATCGCGCTGTCGGTCGTCGCGACGACAGGCACGGGCATCGTTCTCGGCGCCAGGCTCGTGTACGGCATGGCGAGCTACCGGGCGCTGCCGGGCTTCCTCGGCAACGTCTCGCGGCGGTACTCGACCCCTGCCTACGCGAGCATCCTGGTCGGCGTGCTCATTATCGCCCTGAGCGCCGTCTACTACCTGCTCACGACCGTCCAGAACGCATTCAACGATGTGATCGCGGTGACCGGGTTCTTGTTCTCGATCTTCTACATCATGACCGCGCTGGCGGCGATGGCGTACTACCGCCGGCGAATCTTCAGGAGCCTCTGGGACGCCCTGATCCTCGGTATCCTGCCGCTTGGCGCCGCCGGATTCCTTGGCTGGGTGCTGGTGAAGTCCCTCATGGGCGCCCAGGCAGCGCAGAACTGGTCGCTGATAGGCATCGTCGTGGTCGGTATCTTCATGATGATCGTGGCGCGGCTGGCGTTGCGGTCGCCCTTCTTCCAGATCAGGCGCGAGAGCGACATGCAGCAGAGCTAGGCGCGTGCTGCATCGCGCCGCGGTCAGCCGCCCGCTATGTTGATCAAGCTTTCCCGCACGGTCTTGACCAGCGGGTCGTCAGGTGGCAGAACCCGCTCGCAGCGCCCGGCAGTGTCGCGGAGCAGGTTCGTTGCGTCGCCGACCCTTCCGACGGCGTAGTACGCGTGGGCCAGGCGCGTGTGGCGGGCAAGGGTGTCGGCGTGGTCGACGCCAAGTATCCGCTCGGAATCTGACGCCGCCTGCTCGTACAACTGCACCGCGGTGGCCATCCGGCCGGCCGACTGGTACGCCATGGCGAGGCGGCTGTGGATTTCGATCGTGCTTGGGTGATCGGGGCCGAGGGTCCGCTCCCGCCCGGCCGCGACCTTCTTATAGGCGGACAGCGCCTCTTTGATCCGGTCGGCCGCAAGGTAGGCGTCGGCCAGCTTCTGGCAGGTGGCCAGCGTCCCTGGATCAGCCGCGCCCAGGCTGCGCTCGCGTTCGACGAAAGTGTGGTGGTACTGCCTGATGCCCTCGCGCATGCGGCCGACGCCGCAATACGCATCGGCCAGCGCCTCCCTTGCGTCCAGGGTCTCGGGATGCCCCGCGCTGTATCGCTGCGCTCGCTCCTTGACCACGCGCTCGAAGATCGTCACGGCCTCCGCGGCGCCGCCCGCC
>Ga0126378_10004703_pt1 | contig 10473 bp, 3 predicted proteins | sample PanSoiMetPlot_23_FD_92587 | JGI IMG/M metagenome (GOLD analysis project Ga0126378, IMG submission 92587) | Tropical forest soil microbial communities from Panama - MetaG Plot_23 | ecosystem: Environmental > Terrestrial > Soil > Tropical forest > Bulk soil | place: Panama | collected 2016-02-17
CCCATGGGCTTGTACGGAATTCTGGTAGTTACGTCGGCGCCGACAGCGTCCGCTGGCGTCGAATCGGCGCCTGGTACAGCTTATCCGGCGGTGACGTACGATGCAGAAATTCCGTTGGAATTCAGCGAAATCGATCCAGTCCAGAACACCGCTGTCAGCACTGCTGTGAACCTTGCGGGATTCAGTGAGACCACGGTGTGGTCCGGGCAGCCAGGCGGCTGCGGCAATCCCGCTACAGCTAACTCTGGCAATTGTTACCCGCCTGCGGTGAACTACACGCCTCTCTATTACTTAATCAACGGCGTCGCCTTCGATAAGACGAACGCTTCGAACTCGCTGTTCGCGATTAACCCAGCCAATGTCGCGCCGGCATTGGGCACCACAGGGTCAGTCCTGGTGCGCATGGTTAACGCCGGGTCGCGGATGCACGTTCCATCGATCGTCGGATCACAGGTGGCGGGCGCAACTGGCGCGGGAAGTCCCGTCGTCACTGGGTTCAAGATCATCGCAGAAGACGGATATCCTCTGCCCGGCGTTCCCAAAGTGAAGACTGATGTATTCATGGCCGCGGGCAAGGTCTACGACGTAATGATCAATGGAGAGGCGACGTCAGGAACAACGATCGCCCCATACCCGAATGCGCTCGCTGTCTTTGACCGCGAATTGAGCCTGTCCGGAAACAAGATCGATCGCGATGCCGGCATGCTCGCCTATATCCGCCTGAACGGCGGAGCCCTTCCCGCCGCACCCGAACTTGGAACGGCGGTAGCCCGTGCGGACACTTATAGTGCCCTTGTTGCCGGCCAGACCCTCACCGTGTCGGATCCATCCAAAGGTGTGATCGCAAACGACACGAATGTATACGGTGTAACTCTTCTGTCTGGTGCAACCAGCGGAACGGTGACCCTCAATAGGAATGGGACATTCACATACGTTCCAACTGGGAGTGCCACGACAGACTCATTTACTTACTGCGCAAACGGAACGGTGACCGGGACTATCTGCTCATCTGCAATCACTGCAACGGTGAGTTTGGGTGCATCGAACATCAAGGACGCTGCCGGCGTCACCTGTACTGGCACAACGTTCAACTCGACCATCGCGTCCTATCTGGCGGTCAAGACGCCAGGCGTTCTAGCGGGTTGCAAAGACGGAGCGAACCTGCCTCTTACCGTGTCGACTTCGACAATCAGCCCCGCGAGCGGGCTGACGGTGAACGGAGACGCAAACGGCGGATTCACCGCGAGTCTGGCCACTCCGTGCGGCGCGGCAGCTGGTTGCTCATATACTTTCACCTTCCAGGCTAAGAACTCCATAGGAACGTTGAGTGTGGCCACGACCGCGACGGTTGTCTTCCCTGCAGGGAGTGGCCTTACGGTGAACGTGCTGGACGGACAGGACAAGACCACCACGATCAGTGACTATCGGTGGATTATCGAGGAAGATCGCACGTTCTACATCGATCCGAACTGCACGTCGAATCCTCCGCCTGCTGGCTGTCCCACGGCGACGGCGGGAATCGTGCCGACCCTCGGGGTCAATTTCCACACCAGCTACATGCCGTTCGTAGCACAGGGATGTACGGGGCCGGTTTCCTGCGAAGGCGGCCAGACAGCCATTAACCCTGCCACCGGACTTCACGGGAACGTGGTATGCGATGTCAGCAATGGCGTGTGCCGTCCTGATACCTCAGGCAACGGAATGACAGCAGTATTTCCCGGTGCAGTCGCGCTCGATCCGACCAAGCGTTACTACATTTCCGTCCTGCCGGGCGACGCAGCGAACCCGTTCGTCTACGGATATTCGGGTGCGAATTGCCAAAAAGGAGCTGCCAACTCGGGCGGGGCTGCATGCGGCCACGGTATGGGCGGCGCCCCGATCGCGCCCGGAAAGACGGCAGTTACGGTGGTCACGCAGCCCTCGCCTTACCCGCCGGGCAAACTCTCCGTATTCGTGTTCGAAGATGACTTCCCGTTGAACGGCGAGCAGGACGGCGGCGGCGGAATCGATGTGTTGTCGCCGAACGAGCCTGGCTTGGGCGGCTTCCAACTTCATCTGTGGGACGCGATGGGTGGCAACGGCGACTTCACCGGTCAGATGACGTACGACATGTTCAACCAGCCGCTGACGAACAGCTTAGCCGGCACCGTCGATCCGACCAACGGAAACGACGCTTGCCCGATCACGAGTAACCCTCTAAATGACGGAAACGGCAACACCGATCCGACAGCAACGGGAATCACTGGAATGATCGTGACCTGCCCGAAGTACGAGTCGGACGGCATCACGCTGTCACCGCTCGCAGGCCAGGCGGTCATCGCCAACCTGATGCCGGGACGATGGGGCGTGATTGCGACGCCTGGGGCTGACCGCATTGCGCGCGGCGAGGAGTGGCTTCAGACCAATACATTGGACGGACAAAAGGCTCACGACGTTTTCACCAGAATCGGCGAGCCCAGCTACTTCCAGGAGTTTGGTCCGGCGTCGTACCACGTCAGCATTGGTTTCGCTAGCCCTCAGATTATCAATTCGCGCAAAGCCTATATCTGTAACGGCACCGATCCGAACAGCCCTCAACCCGGAGTGCCCTACACTTGCAATAACACAATCACTGGCAAAGTCACTGGCGAGCGGTTAAGCCGTACGCCCGACGAAAGGCTCTACAGCAGCGGTTCGCATGACGCTTACTATTGGTCTCAGTGCTACGTGAGCTTCGGTGATCCGGACGGCGAGGACTTCGCGTTCACCAAGTGCGCCGGCGATGGTACCTTCACGCTCTCAGGACTGCCTGCGGGCGATTGGAGAGTCACCGTGTTCGACCAGTGGAACGATCTGCTGGTGGACGGCCTTTCGACCCCAGTGGCGGTCGCAGCTGGGGGAGGAACCCAAAATCTCGGTGACATCGCGTCCACCCAATGGCAGGCGAACATCTATACCCGCACGTTCATCGACGACAACGCCGATGGCCTCTCGCAGAGCGCCGAAAATGGAATTCCGTTCGCCAATGTTGCCGTGCGTTTGCGTGACGGCAGCTTGGAGAACCTGCTCGTGACGGACTTCACGGGTACCGCCAATTTCAACGAGACGTTCCCGTTGTTCAGCTGGTACGTCGTCGAAACTGACGTTACCCGCTACAAGAATACCGGCACGCACGTGGTGTATGACGTCGGTGGACCTGCCGACGGCTCCCTGTCCTGCGGTACAACCGGCTACCCGCCGTGCGGAAACTCCACGATTGGAAAGTTCTTGGCCAACACGCAGGAAATCGTCTCCGTGCCCACGAACCTGCGCGTGCCCGGCTCGGTCTATTGCGCCGGCGCGGACTGCGTGGGCAAATCGATCCAGAACGGGCCGGGCAGCAGCGATCCGCCAAGTGCGTGCACAACGACTGCAGCCAGTACCACGACTCCACCGATCACCACCTGCTCGACGAAACTTTCTTCCGGCCGTATCGATAACCCATGGAGCGGAGGAGTGGAAGGCTGGCAGGGCTTTCCTGGCCAGAACAACTTCCTGGAATTTGGCAAGGAACCCTACGTCGCGGGTGAAAACGGCGGCATCAAAGGCCACGTCATCTATGCTTCGACTCGTCCGTTCGACGACCCGCAATTGCTCGTACAGACGCAGTGGGAGCCTCTCGTTCCGCATGTCACCATTAACCTCTACCAGGAGGGTCTCGCATCCGACGGCGTGACCCAGACCTTGAAGTTGGTGGACACGACGCAGACCAGCAGCTGGGACGATTATGCCCAGGGCTTCCGGGCCGACGGTGTTACGCCCAACATGAACTGTCCGGGCCAGGGAGCAGCTTCTGGTGCAATCCCTGACCTGTTCTTCTTTTCCTTGTTTAACCAGCCAAACTATCTGAACTTCTACAACTCTGAGCACGGTGGTCCTGGGTATACGCCGCTGCCGAATAACTCCCAGTTCAAGTGCTATGACGGCATGCACAACTGGAACCAGATCCAGCCGGCACCCTACGACGGCCTGTACCGGTTCCCGAGTGTGACTGCCGTGGATGCAAACGGAAAGCCGACTCCCACCGGAACGAACTGCACGATTTGCACAGCAGACCCTGTGGCCGCCCCAGATTTGTACGCCGGGATTCCGATGCTGCCCCCGGGCAAGTACGTGGTAGAGGTCGTCGTTCCTCCGGGCTTTGAGCTGGTTAAGGAAGAGGACAAGAACATCCTCATCGGCGACAACTTCATCGCACCGGTAACTCAAGAATTCGGCGGTTTGGGCGACATCTTCATCATTCCTGACCAGGCTTCGGTGGCTGCTTCTCAACAGACCCCGGGAACCGGCTACAACGCGAACAACGCGCAAAACCCGACCCAGAGTATGGGCGCAGGGCAGGAAAACCAAATCGTGCCTGGGTTCATCCCTGAGCCGGTTTGGCCGTGCGTCGGTGAATTGCGTGTCGTACCCGACTACATCAGCTTGTATCCGCAGTCGCACCAGGTAGCGCCCTTCGCCGGGGCTACTCGCAACCTGTGCGATCGCAAAGAAGTCACGTTGACCGACCAGATGGGCGCGATCGCGAAGTTCTACATCTATACGTCGACGCATATCGCCTCGAAGTTCACGGGCGGTATCACCGATGACTACACCTCCGAGTTCGATCCGTTCTCTCCGCAATTTGGCGAGAAGTTCTCGCCGCCAGACCTGCCTGTATCTGTGAAGGATTGGGCTGGCAACGAGATCTCGCGTGTCTATGCAGACCATTGGGGAGCGTACGACGGAATCACGTACTCGACCTGGGAAGTGAATCCGCCGAACCCAACGGGATATTCGCCCACGATGATGGTCATGTGTATGAACGATCCTGGCCCGATCTCTGGGCCGGGTGGAACCATGATCACCGACCCGTTGTTTGCTCCGGGCTACAGCCAGTTCTGTTATGAACTGCCCTTCATGCCTGGGACGACGCAATACCTCGATACTCCAGTTGTCCCGACCTCTGCCTTCGCTGGCGCGGGGTACAACAACGTCGACTGCGCTTATCCGGCTTCGACTCCGGCCATTGCCGAAGTCGACAGCTCCGATGGCGTCGGACCTTGGGTAAGCGCTTCCGGTACCGGTCACACCCTGACGATCACTTCGTTGGGCAACCAGACCGTACCGAACTACGCTTACGCCGGGCCGTCAGCTACGACCAGTCCTTTCAACCAGAAGACTGTTAGTCGTCACTATGGCTTCGGAGCACGTTGCACAACGCCAACTTCAGGGAGCGCGACCTGCAATACGCGATCGAGTGTGTTGATTGGCAATGTATCCGCAAGTGTCACGAGTTGGAGTGACACGTCGATTACTGTCACTGTGCCCGCAGGCGTGCCCAACTGCTCCGTCCAACAGCAGGCCCAATACGGTGGCTCTACGGCGAAGTGCGGTGAGTTGGTGGTCATCGCCGGCAACGGCAAGCAGTCGATTGATGGCGTCACCGTGACCATCGGCGGCAAGAAGCCGACGCACGTTGCGGCGACTGGATCAATCCAAAGCGCCATCGATGTGGCTGCACCCGGTGACATGATCATCGTCGATCCGACTTGCCCAGCGACGTGCACGACGAATGTCGTCGTCAACAACACTACGGGACAAACTTCAAACTCAACCTCAGCTCACAACGAGTTGGTGATCATGTGGAAGCCCGTTCGGTTGCAAGGTGTCGGCGCGGCTAGCAGCCTCATCAACGCGAATACTCACCCCGCTGGCAAGCTCGATGCCTGGCGCCAGCGCGTCAATTGCCTGTTTGGCTTGAGTCTGAACGGCACCCCAGCCTCTACCACCAATCCTTTTGACCCGACCGGTGCGGCTAGCTGCCCTGGAACTGGTTGGACCGATTTCGTCGGGAATTCCACCAATCCGCAAGTCGACCCGCTGCCTCTCGAAGCAGTCATCGGATGGGATGCAACGCAGAATGGCAACCTTGCCCAGTTGTTACAGGAACCAAGCCTGATGGGCGCACTCGAGGGTGCCGGTATTACTGTAGTCGCGAAGGGAGTCAACTTCCCCTCGTCGCCGTACGCGAACGCCAACGCCGCGGGCGAACTAGGCGGTTTCCCAACCGGTACGACCCTCCTCACGGGATCTGTAAACGTGCGGAATGGAAACTACTCTACGGGAGACGCAAACAGGTTCTGCCACACCAGCCTCGCGAACACGAAGAATCCGTTCCCGAGCAACTTCTCGTGTAACCCAGCCAGCATTGACGGCTTGGGTATCAGCGACAGTTCCCAGGGCGGCGGAGGCATCTTCGTCCACGGCTGGGCGCACAATCTGCAGATCGCCAACAACCGCATCTACGACAACGCAGGCACACTCTCTGGTGGCATCAACCTTGGACAGGGCGAATTTGCTACTGGATACATTCAGGGAAGCACGACGAACGCAGCTCCTGGCTCTTGCGTAACCTCTGGTGTTCTTACCAACGCAGAGTTGCCGTATTGTCAGAACCTCAACGTCAATATTCACAACAACTACATCTCGTTGAACTCCTCCACGGGTGACGAGCTGTTCTCCGGTACTCCGGCAGGAGCGGGTGGCGTTAGCATCTGCACCGGCGCGGACTACTACCAGTTCAACAACAACTGGGTCTGCGGAAACCTGAGCAGCGGGGACGGCGGTGGCCTGGGTCAGCTCGGATTCAGCTACAACGGCAGCATTCAGCATAATGCCGTGTTGTTCAATCAGAGCCTCAATCCGACGATCCCAGCCAACGGCGGCGGCATCCTGATCATGGGTACCCCCGATGCCGATCCGACATGCGGCGCCACAACGGACCAGGATTGCATTCCGACGCCCAGTTCAGTTACACCGAGCGACGGTGTTGGTCCCAACCTGGTGATCAACGCAAACTTGATCATGGGTAACGCTGCCGAAGCCGGCAGCGGCGGCGGCCTGCGCCTCCAGAAGGTGAACGGTTCGGACGTGCTGGCTTTCCCGACGACTCCATCGCAGTGGTACTCGCCAAGCATTACCAACAACATCATCGCGGACAACGTCGCGGGCTGGGACGGCGCTGGCATCTCCCTGCTCGATGCCTTGAACGTGAACATCGTGAACAACACGATTGTTTCCAACTCAACCACGGCGTCGGCCGGAATCTTGTTCACTACAATTGGGGCGCCTCTGGCAAGCTCTGAGGGATCCAATTGCACGACAAGCTCAACGACCTCTTGCCCCCAGATATCGGGACTTGTGAGCATCCAGAACAGCTCAATTTTGGCGGCGAATCTTCCAGCGACGGTTACCTGCCCGGCGAATCACTATCAGGGTGCTACCGCTACAAATGGAACCTGCCGAACGTTCTCCTATCCGTACCTGGCGAACAACATCTTCTGGCAGAACAGTGCGTACTACATCGGTGTGGGTGCGCTTAGTGCTCAATACCAGCAGAACGTAGTGTCACTGTACAACGCGTTTACCACGACTCTGGCTCCGACCCAACCCTCGGCAGATGCCACCACGGCGCACGGTAACGGTGTGACCATCACCGGAGGTACCGGAGCCTGCGTCGCGGCCAACTACTGGGAGATCGGTGTGCGCGGAGACACGGGTCCAAGCAACCATGGTTCCGGTGTCACGCTATCTCCGGTTAACTCGGTGCTGACGGATGTGAACGACTATCCGGGCGCGGGTAACTTGGGTTCGAATCCGAACTTCGCCAGCCAGTACTGCGACGGCGCGCGGACTCCTCCGGAATTCGCATCGTCTGGTTGGGCGGTGCCACCAGGTATCTCGGATGCCACCGTGCCGAACCCGGCCTTCAACCTCACGCCGGTAGCAACGGTCGATGAGGGCAACAACTGGATTAACCTGCGGTGGGGACCTCTGTCGATGCTGAACCCGGTTAGCAATACCGTGCTTGGCAACTACTCGCCGTCTGCGGGCTCCCCCGTCATTGATGTGATCCCGCGGGGTTCTGCAGGGTTCGCCGTTGCTCCTTCACTGGATTTCTTCGGTAACCCAAGGCCAGACCCGGCGAATCCCAACGCCGTTGATGTTGGCGCAGTAGAGTTTCAAGGTGTGCCGACCGGAGAAGGTGCGGCGCTCTTCGTCGAACCTACGTCCTTGGCATTCGGGACAGTGCGGCTCGGTAGCAGCGCGTCACAGACTCTGACGGTGTACAACAATGGCGGCGCGGCAACCACCACCGGAATCACGGTCGGTGCGTTCCCAGCCGGCTATTCGCGGACGGGCGGTACTTGCACAACCGGCGGTACTCTGGCAGTGGGCGGCTCTTGCACGATCATCGTCACCTTCCACCCGGTCACCAGTGGTCCGGACAACGGTGCAGTTACGCTCACTTCCAGTGTTGCGGTTACCGGTTCCCCGGTAGCGCTGAGTGGAGCGGGTATCAGGCTGGGTGCGTCCCCAGCTAGCCTTGCGTTTGTCACCGTCGGACCTGCCTTTAGCGGACCGCAAACTGTAACCGTATCGAATCCGGTGGGCAGCGGTGGCTCGACCGGCCCGATCACCTTTAACATCACCGGCACGACCAACGGCGTCACGTTCCGTGTATTGCCAACCAGCACCTGCATCACTGGGGTGGCGGCAACCACTGGCTTGGCGCCAGGCGGAAGTTGCACGCTCCTGGTCGAGTTCAGTTCGCCGACGCCGCTTACTTTGGGCACGGCAACTCTGAACATAAACGATACCGAGCCGGCAACGGTTATAGTAAATCTGATGGGCTTCAGGTTGTTCTGAGACTTGTTAGATGATGTTACATGACTTAGTAAATTGAGAATGGTGCTGCTTGCAGGCTTCCGCGAGTGGCACCGTTTGACTTATCGAGCTTTCTGAGTGACCTGGGTAGGGGAACAAACGGAGGTTGTCTGAAGTATGAGAATTCATCGCATCATCTGTCTCGCGGCGGCAATCGGGATTCCGCAGATTGTTTTCGCGAAACTCCCTATGCCGAACGATGTGTTTGGCAAATCGGAAGGAGCCTTGGATTTCTGTGCGCAAGCCGATCCGGAGTCGGCGCCGAAGTACCAGGCTCGAAAGAAGGCGTTGGTCAAAGACGCCCCCGAGAAAGAGGTTGCTGAGGCCCGCAACACCAAAGAGTACAAGGACGGCTACGACTTGGTGACGAGCCAGCTTGGCAGCCTTCCGAAAGACCGTGTAGTTGAGGGATGCGCGAGCGTTCTACAAAACAACAAGTAGTGCACAAATTCGAGACGAGAACCTCTCGCTCGCAAAAGGTTTGGCTAGGGTAATCCGATGTTTCACAGGTAACCAGCGCTTTGGTTCCATTGACCGGCGAGGCACGCTGTAGCACGATGAAGCAATGTTCAGACAATTGATCCAGCTCCGAAGGATGTTACTGCTTGCTGCGTTGGTGGCAGGCAGCGCGGTGGTTGCAGCGCCGTGTGTGGCCTCCGCACAGGCCCAGCAAAAACAATCTGTCCAGGCCCCGACGCCTGCGCCGAATTCTACCCCGTACCGAAATCAACCGAATCGCATGGCGAAACGAGCCGAGGCATATTACGAAGCGGTTTGGGGAATTGAAGACCTCAATGTCAAGGCAGTCGAGTCGGGGGTAATCCTGCGATTCAGTTACCGAGTGCTAGATCCGGAGAAGGCCAAAGCGCTAAGTGACAAAAAAGTAGATCCCTTCTTGATCAGCCCCGAGAAGGGAGTAAAGCTGGTGATCCCATCGATGGAGAAAGTCGGGCAATTGCGCCAGGCGCCCCATGAACTCGAGGCAGGGAAGTCCTACTGGATGGCATTTTCCAATAACGGCGTGGTGTTGAAGAAAGGGGATCGAGTAGACATCGTGATTGGGAGTTTTCACGCCGAAGGACTCTTGGTCGAATAGCTTTGTCATTCAGGGCAGTGCAGTGTTGAACGTTCATTGTGGTTGGAAAACATCGCTCGACAGCTTTGTGCGGATCCCGCCCTTCGCATATGGATGATAACTAACTTTGGTGCTGAAACGAGAAGCCGCCGTTCATTTGGGAGGTTAGTACATGAGTAAGATCCGATTTGCGAAATCGCTTGGAATCACATCTGCATTCTTTTTTCTCTGTGCCACACCAGTGGTAACCAGTGCGCAGAGCAGCAAGGCCGCGTCGATGGAGGGCCCAAAAGTATTTTCGCCCTCTCCAGCCAAGGCCAGCTCCTTTCCAGTCGATGATTTTTCGGGCTTTGACTACACCCCAGAGCAGAAAGCAGAAATCGACCGGATTCAGAAAGGCACAAAGGCACAGATGGATCTTGTAGCAAAGGACCAAAAACTTAGCGCGGACCAAAAAGATGCCATGATGCTGGGTTATTCGCGTATGGAGTATGGTCGAATGTATACGGTCTTGACCCCGGTTCAAAGAAGAGAAGTGCAACAAAAGACCCGTGCTCGTCGAATCGCCGATGAAGCCGCAAGGAAGAAGCAAACCCCAAAAAACTAGCCCATCGATAGGTGAGCCGGAGATTTTTGCATGCTGAATGAGACCGGTTTACCGGTCTAGGACA
>Ga0126378_10004704_pt1 | contig 10473 bp, 6 predicted proteins | sample PanSoiMetPlot_23_FD_92587 | JGI IMG/M metagenome (GOLD analysis project Ga0126378, IMG submission 92587) | Tropical forest soil microbial communities from Panama - MetaG Plot_23 | ecosystem: Environmental > Terrestrial > Soil > Tropical forest > Bulk soil | place: Panama | collected 2016-02-17
GACCTGCCCCTGGGATTCCAGATGGCCGAGCGCTTCGCGGATCTCTCCCTGCGGCGCGGCGATTACATTGGAAAGCTCATCCGTGGTGGTCGGTCCGCAGATCTCCATCCGGCCGCGCACCGCCGCGATCATGGCGGTCTCGCGCGAAACCGGAGCGTCCCCGGGAAGAAGGCCGAGCCTGGGAATCATGGCGGCGTCGGGGAACAGCGCTTGCGCGTGCGCCACCTTCTCCGCGGGGACGATGAAAGTCTTCCCGTCGACGGTCAGCCTCGCCGCCCGATTCTCCGCCGCCAACGCGTCGACCAGCGACGAGAAGCTCGGCGGCGATTCAGTCGAATCTTCTGCGCTCACCCGAGCGCCCTGTTCGGGCATCAGGACGAGCTGGAGAAGCGCATCGTGCAGCTCTTCCTTGTCGCGGATGAGCGGCTGCGCATCGGCGCAAACCTGGGAGATCGCTTGCTGGTCGAGCGCTCCGAACGCCGCCGCATCCTCCGGCGGCAGCGAGCGCCGCACGCTGACCGCGCGCGCCCTGCGCTCTTCGAGCGGCGCGTCGTCCAGATACGTGTACGGTTGCGAGTTGAGCAGCTGGTGCGAGAACACCGAAGGCTCGGGCAAGTCGACCGCGATCGTCCGAATGCGCCCCTCGCGGATCCCCTGGAGCACACGCTTGAGGCCATCGACGTCCATCGCGTCGCGAAGGCAATCGCTGAGCGTCTCCTTCACCAGCGGGTGATCCGGCAGGTCCACGTAGGCGGAGACGGCATTGTCCTGGCAAGCGACCTGACCGGGAAAAACCGCGGCAATCAAATCCTGCGCGCGGGCGCGTTGAATCTGCGGTGGTACGCGCTTGCCCATGTAGTAGCGGCTCAAAGACAGAGCGCGGCTGGCGTTCCAGCGGAAGCGGGTTCCGAACATCGGCGCCTGCAGCACCGCCTGGGTGAGGACGTCCTCCACGTTCTGCGGTGAGAGGAATTCGAAGACGTCGGCCAAGGGAAAGCTGTGCTGCTCGCTGAGCGAGAGGAGAATGCCGTCGTCCGACGCTGCCGCCTGCAGCTCGAAATCAAAGGCGCGGCAGAAGGATTTCCTCAGCGCCAAGCCCCACGCGCGATTGATTCGCCCTCCGAACGGAGCGTGGATCACCAGCTGCATGCCGCCGGCCTCATCGAAGAAGCGCTCGGCGATCACCGTGTTCACGCTGGGAACCGCGCCGAGCACCGCCGCTCCCGCTCGCAGGTAGCGAAGGAGAAACTCGGCGTTCGGCTGAGAGAGCCCGAGCTTCTGCTCTAGAAAATCGAGCGCGTCGCCGCCGCGGGCGAGGTCTTCCCGCAGCCGGCCGACCTGGAAGGAGAGCTCGTCGGTGCGCGCGGGGGCCTCGCCGCGCCAGAAGGGAACCGTTGGCGCCTGGCCCTGCGCGTTCTCCACCCGCACCGTGCCTGCGAAGATGCGCTGGAACCGCCAGGCGGTCGAGCCGAGCAGGAAGACATCGCCGGCCATGCTCTCGATGGCGAAGTCCTCGTCGAGGGTGCCAACCATCTTTTCCTCGGGCTCGGCGATGACCGGATAGGTGAAGGTGTCCGGAATCGCCCCTGCGTTGGTGAGCGCAGTGATGCGGGCGCCGGGACGAGCGCGAAGCTTTCGATTGACGCGGTCGCGATGGATGTGCACCCGCGTGCGCCCGCGCCCGGTGGCCACCGGCTCCGAGAGCATCTGAAGCACTTGCTCGAACTCTTTCCACTCCAGATTTCGGTAGGGGTAGGCGCGCTTGAAGAGCGCGAAGAGGTTCTCCTCATTCCACTCCTCGCACGCGCAAGCACCGACGATCTGCTGCGCCATCACGTCGAGGGCTTTGTCCGGAATGCGCACCGCGTCCAACTCCCCCTCGTGGATCGCGCGCACCAGCGCCGCGCACTCGACGAGCTCGTCCCGGGTCATCGCGAAGAGGATGCCCTTGGAGACGCCGGCCTTGTGGTGACCGGCCCGGCCAATTCGCTGCAGGCAAACCGCGATCGACCGCGGCGAGCCGAGCTGACAGACCAGATCGATCGAGCCGATGTCGATGCCGAGCTCCAGCGACGCGGTTGCCACCATGACGCGAAGCGAGCCTTCCTTCAATCGCTTCTCCGCGGACAGGCGCATCTCGCGGGCCATGCTGCCGTGGTGGGCGACCACCTTGTCCTTGCCGATTCGTTCCCCGAGATCATGAGCCACGCGCTCGGCGAGGCGGCGAGTGTTGGTGAAGACGAGGATGGTCCGATGCTGCGCGGAAAGCGCCTCGAGCCGGTCGTAGATCTGTCCCCACATCTCGTGGGTGGCGACGGCGGAGAGCTCCTGGTCAGGCGTCTCGATCGAAATTGTCCACGGGCGGATGTGCCCGACCGACACGATGGAGCACGGCGCCGCGCCGCCCTGGGCGCTGCCCGAGCCGACGAGGAATGCGGCGATCTCCGGCAAGGGCTTTTGGGTGGCGGACAGCCCGACGAGCTGGGGCGAGCCGCCGGCGAGCGCCTTCAACCGCTCCATCGAGAGCGCAAAGTGGCTTCCCCGCTTGTCCCGCGCCAGCGCGTGGATCTCGTCGACGATAACCGTCTTGACCGGTCGCAGCGTCTCCCGCGATTGCCGCGCGGTGAGGTAGAGAAAGAGCGACTCCGGCGTGGTGATCAGGATATGCGGCGGCCGCTTCACCATCCCCACGCGTTCGGACGGCCGGGTGTCGCCCGAACGCACCTGCACGCGAATCGGCTGGGGGTCCAGGCCCTCGGCGCGCGCCCTCTGGTAAATCTCCTCCAGCGGCCGGATCAGGTTCTGCTGCACGTCATTGCCGAGAGCCTTCAAGGGCGAGACATAAAGGACGCGCGTTTGATCCGGCAGCCGGCCTTCCAGCGCCTCCCGGAACAGCTCGTCGAGGCAGGCGAGAAACGCCGCCAGAGTCTTTCCGGAGCCGGTGGGCGCAGCGATGAGGACGTTGCTGCCTGCGCGAATCAGCGGCCATCCCTGCTGCTGCGGCGCCGAAGCCTCGCCCAATCGCTCGGCAAACCAACGCGCCACCACCGGATGAAAGGTCGACAGCGCCCCTTCGAAGCGAACGGGCGTCCGGGGGTGCAGCGGCAATTCAAGCGGCAGCTGCGGGCGGTGCATCTCGCTAGACTGAACACAAGTGCAGTCCGGCGTCAACGGGCTTTGGGTTGCTTCAGCCATGGCGAGTTAACGATGCCTCCGTCATACAAGGTTGAGCTACCATCGCGCAGAGAAGGTGGGTTGGGCGGCCGTGCGGAAGACGGACAAACCCTTCAATAACCCGTTCGCTGGCCTGAAGCTGGCCAAGCCGGCCGCGCAGCCGCCCCACGGGTCCAGCAAGGCTCCGTCGCCCAAAAGCGAAGCCATCCAAGACGAGGGCGAGCTGTTCCGCTCCGTCGTCGGACAGGTTCGACCGGTGCAGGGCTCGAAGCAGCTCGAGCGCGAGAACGGGTGCATCAGCGCCGACAGCCTGGCGATCGTCGATCCAGAGGAAGAAGCCTTCGCCGAGCTGTGTGAGCTGGTCGCCCAGACTGGGCCGCTCGACGTCACCGACTCGGACGAATACATCGAGGGATTCGCTCCCGGCCTCGACGCGCGCATCCTTCGGCGATTGCGGCGAGGGCACTATTCAGTTCAGGCGCACCTCGATCTCCACGGCCACACGCGCGAGGAGGCCAAGCAGAAGCTCAATCGCTTCATCGAGGAGTCGCACCGGATGGGGCATCGGCTCGTCCTCGTGGTGCACGGGCGAGGTCTGCACTCCAAAGATCAAATTCCGGTGTTGAAAGAAGGGCTGCGGATCTGGCTGTCGCGCGGGCGAATCAGCCGCCGCGTGCTCGCCTTCACCAGCGCTCAGCGGCACGACGGCGGCCTTGGCGCCGTCTACGTGCTGCTGCGTCGCTGACGCAATCCGGCGCGCCAAAGGCCGTAGCGCACGATTCCGCGCGCCTTGTCCTCGAGCAGAAACCGCATTCCGTTCTTCTCCATGACGCGGATGGAATCCGTCAGGTGCGGGAGCGTCTCCGCGGTGACGAGCTTCACCTCCTGATGGCTGAACGCCCAGTGGATCAACCCGGCCGCGGCCTCGGTGGCGTAGCCTTTGCGCTGGAAGCTTGGGATGAGCGAATAGCCGATTTCGGCTCCGCCCTCTTCGGTCGGCCTCCCCTTGAATCCGCCCTGCCCGATCAGCATCCGCTGGCTCCGTTCCACGAAGTACCAGGCGAGCCAGCCGGGCAGATTGGCATCGGCCTCCAGCGCCAAGGCGGTGAACTCCTGGACGTCTTCCGTAAAGGGAGGCGGCCACTCCTCGGGCACCCGCGCTTTGATCATCGCCTCGAAGCGAACGCGATCCGCGAATGCCGCCCGGGCCAGCTCCGCCGTCGCGGCGATCAACGCCAATCGTTCGGTCATCACTTGGATCGCGGCCACGCTGACGTCATAGGCGAGGCGGCGCGGTATTGAAAGCGTTGTGATACGCCTCGATCACCTGCAGCGATGCGTTAAACGCCCTCATTGGGTTAGCTTCACCGCCCATGATCGCCATGCTGCCGATGCTCGTCGCCGCTGCCGTCTCCGAGGCGCCTTTGACCACCGTCGCGGAGAGAAGCGGGTGGACCGAAACGGGTCGCTACGACGAGGTCATCCAACTCTGCTCGTCCTTCCAGAAGGCTTATCCGACCAAGGTTCGCTGCCGCAGCTTCGGGACCACGCCCGAAGGCAGGCCGATGCTGTCGCTCGTCGCATCCGCCGACGGAACGCTTGAGCCTCAGGACGCGCGCAAGAAGGGTCGCCCGGTCGTCCTTTGGCAAGGAGGAATCCACGCTGGAGAGATCGACGGCAAGGACGCCGGCTTTTGGTTGCTTCGCGACCTGCTCAAAAGCACCGCGGCGCCGGGCGCTCTTTCGAAAGTGACGGTGGTCTTCGTTCCCGTCTTCAACGTCGACGGCCACGAGCGATTCGGCGCCTACAATCGGCCGAACCAGAACGGCCCGAAGCAAATGGGATGGCGCGTCACTTCGCAGAATCTGAACCTCAACCGGGACTACGCCAAGGCGGACGCTCCGGAAATGGTCGCCATGCTGAAGCTGATGGATGCCTGGGATCCGGTCCTACTCGCCGACCTGCACGTCACCAATGGCGCGAAATTCGAGCCGGACGTGGCAGTGCTCTTCGAGCCGATCCACTGGGGTCCGGAGCCTTTGCGCAGTGAAGCACGCGGTGCGCGCGATGCCCTGTTCCAGAAGCTGGAAGGTCAGGGCCACCTGCCGCTGTCGTTTTATGCCGCGTTCGTCAGAGACGACGATCCCAGCTCGGGCTTTGCGACGGCAATTCTTCCGCCGCGATTCTCGACCGCTTACTGGGCGGCGCGAAATCGGCTCGCGGTGCTGGTGGAGACCCATTCGTGGAAGGACTACGCGACGCGCGTTCGCACGACGCGCGATATCCTCGAGGGATTGGTCGAGCTGGCGGCGAAGAACGCCGTCGCCTGGCGAAAGGCCGAGCACTCGGCCGACGAAGCCGATCGAACCCGGGGCGGCGCGGAAGTCGCTCTGACGTTCGAGCCCACCGGCAAAACCGAGCCGCTGAAGTTTCGCGGTTACGCCTACAGCCGCGATCCCTCGGACATCTCGGGCGGGCAGTGGACGCGATACGACACGCGCAAGCCGCAGATCTGGCAAGTGCCGCTGCTCGACGAGCTCAAGCCGGCAGCGACCGCCAAGCTTCCGAAGGGCGGCTACATCGTCGCGGCGGCGCAGGCCACTTGGATCGCCGAGAAGCTGCGACTTCACGGTTTGTCGTTCAAGGTCTTGAAGGCCGCACATCCCCAACTTGCTGTGGAGTCTTTCCGAGCGACCGAGGTGAAGCTCAAGCCGGAAACGTATGAAAGCCATCTGCGCCCGGAGCTCAAGGGCTCTTGGAAGCCGGAGAAGCGCGATCTGCCTGCGGGCTCGCTGTTTGTACCGATCGATCAGCCGGGCAACTTGCTCCTCGCCTACCTGTTCGAGCCCGCGAGCCCCGACTCGTTCATCGCCTGGGGCTTCTTCAATGCCTTCTTCGAGCAGAAGGAAGCCATGGACAGCTTCGTCGCCGAAGAGCTCGCGCGCGAGATGTCGAAGAAAGACCCCAAGCTCAAAGCGGAGCTCGACAAAAAGGTGGCGGACGACCTGGAATTCGCGCGCGACCCGCAGGCGCGGCTGCGCTTTTTCTACATGAGATCTCCGTACTGGGACGAGCGCTACAACCTCTACCCGATATTTCGAACCGACGTGCCGGTCGAGTGATCCCCTGAATGGGGCTCGGGGCGGGCGAGCAGACCGGCGAACAGCCCGCGGACGCGATCGGCAAGCTCTTCATCGCTCTGCCCCAGCTGGTCAGGCTCGATGGGAGGGAGAACTGAAACGCGGATTGCGCAGCGCGGATTGAACCAGGGGCCATCCTCGATCACCAGACCCGAGGTGCCCTGGATCATCACCGGGATGAGCGGGATGCGCTCCTCAATGGCCAGCAAAAAAGCGCCTCGCTTGAAGGGAAGGAGCTGGCCGTCGGTGCTGTAGGTGCCCTCCGGAAAAAACACCACCGGCATCCCACGGCGCAGCCAATAGCGGCAGCGCTCCATCATCTGCTGGGTCGAGTGAACCTTGCCGCGTTCCAAGCTGACGTATCGGGCGAGGCGCATCATCCAGCCGACCAGCGGCAGCGAGAACAGCGACGACTTGGAGACGAACTTGAACTGACGGAACAGTCCCATGCACGCCACGATGTCTGCCATCGACTGGTGATTGGCCACGATGACCGCGGGGCGATTGATTCGCTCGCGGCCTTCGATTCGCACTTTCCAAAACGGATTGAGCTTGAGATACGAAAAACAGAACCGGCAGATGAAGGCGTGAATCACTTTGCGATTCGGATCGAAGCCCGCGGTCGCGGCGGCGATCAAAAATCCAACCGCTGCGCCCACCGGCGCGGTGATTGCGAAAATCAGCCAGAACAAAGAAGTGACCAGCAGCTTCAACCGGCTTCCACTCCGCAAATCAGCGACCCGGCGGCCCTCCGAGCATACTCGCGAGCGCCATTCCGTAGCTCGCGTCCAGCCCTCCGTCCACAACGAGCGTCTGCCCGTTGACGTAGCGCGCGGCGTCGCTGCACAACCAGGCGATCGGCTCGGCGATCTCCTCCGGCGAGGCGACGTGTCGGGCAGGCAGGGCGTGCATCGCGCGCCCCTTGATCAGGCTCCAGGCTTCGCCAGCGTAGAAGCTCGACGAATCCGTATCGATGAAGCCGGGATTGACCGCATTCACTCGAACGCCATCGCCGGCAAGCTCGTGGGCCAGATAGCGGACGAGGATCTCCATCGCCGCCTTCATTGCGCCCAGCATTCCGTGAAATGGAACCGGCATCCGCGTGTCCATTCCGGAGATGGCGACGATGCTGCCGCCGCGTTCCGTCATCAATGGAACTGCCAGCTGGGTAGCGAAGAGGAAGCTCTTCACCGTGACGCTGAACGTCTTGTCCATCTGATGCAGCTTCGTCTCCATCAATGGCAGGAATGCGGTGGAGGCGGCGTTGGCGATGAACGCGTCGAGGCGGCCGGATTCCGCGCCGATGTGTGCGAACACCGGCCGGAGGCTTTCCGGATCAAGCTGGTCCGCCACGGCAATGTGGCAATGCACTCCGAGTGCTTCGACGTCGTTCACCAGCCGCCGAGCTGCTTCGGCATCTCGCCGGTAGGTGGAGACGATGTCCATTCCACGGCGCGCGAGGGCAAGCGAAACCCCCCTGCCCAGACCACGCGACCCACCTGTAATCAACGCCACTGGCCGGTCCATTGGCGCGGCATACCACGGCGCCGCGCCGAAGCACGCATATCGGCTCCGCGGGTGCGGCATGACCGATCAAGCCCCGAGTCGAGTTTCACCCTGACTTCAGCCGAGCGACGCGGAAGGTAGAATGAGGCTTTGGCGTCGGCCTGCCTGGACCTCGAAAGAGAGAGCTGAATGGGGCTGCAGCTGAAATTCTCGGACAAGTATCGGCTATGGACCGAGCTCATTCAGTCCGGGGTCGATCGCATCTTCATCGAATCCGACCAACCCTTTCGCCTGGGGAGCGAGGTCCCGGTCGAGCTGGTGCTGCCTGACCTGCCGCTGCACATCGTGATGTTGGGAACGGTGGTCGGATTGCGGCCCGCCAGCGACCGGTTCGGCCAGGGGGTCTACGTCCGCTTCAGCAGCGGAGAGATCGAGAAATGCCGCAGTTACCTCGGCCTGTCGCGGGTGAACGACCGAGTGGAAAGCGGCCGCCGGGTTTCGCGGATCGACTGCGCGCTGGCGCTCCGGTTTCTGGTTCCGTCGTACAACGAAACGTTCATCGTCAAGAACATCTCCGAGCGAGGGTTGCTCGCCAAGTGCAGCCTCGGGCTGATCCTCGGACAGCGGGTCAAGCTTCAGGTGACCCTGGACAACGGCGAAGAGCTTCTTTTGCACGCCGAGGTCACCTGGGCGCGGCACGAGCTCGGCCTGGTCGGGGTGAAGTTCGTCGAGCTTCCCGCCGAGTCGTCCACCCGCATCGGGCGCTGCATCGAGCGGCTGGCTCGGGTTCGGGAGATGGCGTCCGCCTCGGGCACTCCAATTCTCGTCGCAGAAGACGACGCCGCCGTGCTCGGCTTTTTGGTCAAGGTCCTCACCAAGAACGGCTATCAGGTTCAGACCGCGACGCGGGGCGACGATGCGATCGCGATGATTCGCAAGCACCATCCGCGGCTGGTGCTGCTCGATGTGCTGATGCCGGGCGTCGACGGGAGAGACATCTGCCGGAGGATGCGCGCGGACGCCGAGATGGCGCACATTCCCGTCGTCTTGATGTCCGCCCTCGACGCCTCGAGCCTTCATGCGCTGGCCGCGGAAACCGGCGCGTCGGATTACATGAGCAAGCCGGTCTCGATGGCCGACCTGCTCACCATGGTGGGCAAGTTCGCCAAGCCTTAGCGCGCGCGGCAACCTCGGCTCGCTCAGTGGATCGCGTGGCTCCCGTCGGGTGGCGCCGGCAGTCGAGCGGTGCTCCCTCCCAGCAGCTTCTCCTTGAAGAAGAGCACCGTGGCCTGGGCGGCGAAGTCCTGGTTCTCCTTCTTTCGGAACCCGTGCCCCTCATTTTCGGCGAGCAAGTACCAGACGTCCTTGCCGCGCGCCCTCACCGCCTTGACGATCTGCTCCGATTCGCTCATCGGTACGCGAGGATCGTTCTTGCCCTGTTGAACGAAGAGAGCGGCCTGGATCGCGTCCGCCTTGTTGAGCGGCGAGATGCGTTCCAGGACCTCGCGGACTCCAGGAACCCGCTCATCGCCGTACTCCGCCCGCCGCAGATCTTGTCGATACGGGGAAGTGTTTGCCAGCAACGTGCTCAAGCGGCTGACGCCGACGACGTCCACCGCGGCCCGAATCCGGCTCGGGAAAAATGCCGCCGTTGCCAAAACCATGTAGCCACCGTACGAGCCGCCGTACACGCCCACTCTGGCTGGATCGAGATCGGGTTGCTTGGCGATCCAGTCGAGCGTCGCCCCAATGTCAGCCAAGCTTGCCTCGCGCTTTACGCCGTTATCCATGTCGAGATACGCCTTGCCGTAGCCCGTCGAGCCGCGGACGTTCGGAAAAATGACCGCGGTTTGGAGCTCCGCCGTCAGCAGCTGTGTCACGGGCGAGAACGTCGGCCGACTCTGACCTTCCGGACCGCCGTGCCAGATGATGATTACCGGCCTGTCCCGAGCCGTGGCAGCAGATGTCTTCCCCGCGGCCGCCGGGCGATAGACGAATGCTGGAACCGATACTCCATCGGTTGACGGATAGCGGACCAGCGACGGCTCCGCGAAGCTCGCTTCGTTGAGACCGCCCACTTCCGAGCGCGTCCAGCGCGTCAGTTTCTTGCGCTTGAGGTCATACTGCCAGGCATCGGCGGGCGAACGCGCGGTTTGCAGCGTGAGCGTGATCAGATCGCTTCGCCGCCGCGGAAAGTGGACACCGCTCACCACGCCTTTCGGCAAGTCCAGCGGCGCCAACTTTCGAGTGCGGGTGTCCAGCAGCGCGACCCGGCTGACGCCATCCTCATTGAACACCAGCGCGGCGCGCGATCCATCGGGAGCCGCGTCGAAGGTCTCCACGTCCCAAGGAATGGAATGCGAGAGCGGCTGAGGCGGCGCGCTCGGATTTTGAAGGTCCATTCGGTACAGCTGGTTGAAATTGGAGTACCGATCGGTGACCAGGTAGACGCCCTTTCCATCGGCGGTGAATCTGGCCAACTCGACGCTCGCCGGGCTGTCCTTCGGCGTGAGCTGCCGCCTGGCGCCGGTGGTCAGGTTGACCAGATAGAGATCGGCGTCTCGAGCCGATCGGTACTGCGTAATCAGCAGCTGATTGCTGTCGGCCGGGGAAAACTCGAGCGGGTGCCATGAGCCGGCGAGCTCGGTGATCC
>Ga0126378_10004706_pt1 | contig 10472 bp, 10 predicted proteins | sample PanSoiMetPlot_23_FD_92587 | JGI IMG/M metagenome (GOLD analysis project Ga0126378, IMG submission 92587) | Tropical forest soil microbial communities from Panama - MetaG Plot_23 | ecosystem: Environmental > Terrestrial > Soil > Tropical forest > Bulk soil | place: Panama | collected 2016-02-17
CTCAGCGTCATGGGCGTGCCGTCCTTCGACGGCCCGTGGGGCTGGCAGATCGATGGCCATCACCTCATCGTCAATTGCTTCGTGCTCGGCGATCAGATCGTGCTGACGCCGAATTTCATGGGTTCCGAGCCGGTCTCGGCCGAGAGCGGCCGGTTCGCCGGCATCCGCGTCCTCGAAGCCGAGGAGCGCCAAGGCCTCGCCTTGATGCGCGCGTTAGGGCCCGATCAGCGCGACCAGGCGCGGATCGCGTCAACGCTGCCGCCCGAGCTCTTCGCGGCCGCCTATCGCGACAACCTCGTGCTCGACTATCAGGGCATTCGCTGGCGCGACCTCTCGGAGGGGCAGCAGCGCCTCCTGTTGGAGCTCATCGGTATCTACGTCGGTCGCGTGCGCCCGGGCCACGCGGAGGTCAAGCTGGAGGAGGTGCGGCGACATCTCGCGGATACCTGGTTCGCGTGGATCGGTGCCTGGGATGCCGACGTGAGTCCCTTCTACTACCGGGTCCACAGCCCGGCGGTACTGATCGAGTTCGACCACCAGGCGCCGGTCGTGTTCGAGGGAAACAACCGGACACGAGATCACATCCACACGCTGGTGCGGACGCCCAACGGGAATGACTACGGTGCCGATCTGCTTCGGCAGCACCACGAGCGATACGATCACTCGCGCGCCGATAGCCCGCATCGCCGCGGAGAGATTTGAACTCTCAGGCTTTGGCGGCGAGGAGCACGATCTCCACGAGCGTTTTGCCTTCGAGGGTCGCCCCGACGCACGCGCGTTGCGGCCAATGGCTCTTGTCGGCGCCGATCCAGTCGACCCAGACGGCATCCATCTGCGGTTTGTCAGACATACGCGCGAGATAGATCGTCGCGGACAGGATCCGGGTGCGATTGCTGCCGAGGTCCGCGAGGACGCGATCGAGCTCGCTCAGGGTCTTGCGGGTCTGCTCCTCGATGGTCACGCTCACCGTCCGGTCGGTGGCGACCGCCCAAACCAGTTGACCGAAAGCCGTGCCCTGGCTTCGCCCCGTCGCCGAGCCTGGGGATCGCAAAATGTCCACGCTCTCCTCCTACCGAGTTCATCATCTGGTGCACATCAGCGGCCATCTCTAAGATAACCGGGGTCACGCCGATCCGGGAGACCATGAAAGAGCAGTCCGCCCGCGAAGGAGCGCCAACCCATGATCAAGAAGATCCACGTCCTCTACGTCGGCCAGATCGAGCTCGACAACATCGGGCTCAAGGGGACGCCGGCGAACGATCGGCGGTATTCCACGGCGCGCCTCAACGAGGCCTTCATGACTGCGCGCGACGTCGCGCAGACGATGGATGAGCTGGGATTCCATGCGCTTTGGACCGCGGAGCATCACTTCCAGCGCGAGGGCTACGAGTGCTTGCCGAACCTGATCCAGCTCGGCCTCTGGCTCGCGACGCAGACCAAGCGGCTCAAGTTCGGGTGCGCCTTCAACGTGCTGCCGATGTGGCATCCGATTCGGCTCGCCGAGGACTATGCGATGGCGGACATCGTCACGGACGGCCGCGTGATCATGGGCGTGGGCCGCGGCTACCACACGCGCGAGGTCGAGAGCTTCGGCGCGCCGCTCCTCGATGCGGAGGCCAATCGCGAATATTTCGAGGAGGGGCTGCAGCTGCTCCTCAAATGCTTCAACGAGGAGGCGTTCCATCACAAGGGCAAGTACTTCGAGTGCCCGCCGCCAGTGCCGTACCGCGGCTATGAGCTCAAGGAGATCACGGTGATCCCGCGGCCAAAGCATCTGCCGGTCGAGATTTGGATGCCGATCGCCAGCGGCAAGACCATCGACATGATGGCGCGCTACGGCCTCAAGGCGATGGTGACCTTGAACGGCGAGAAGATCCTGGACAACGTCGTGCGCGCCTACCACGACGCCTGCCACCGCCACGGGCGCACGAAGCAGCTCGGCGAGGACGTGATCTGGGGCGCCGGCATCTATCTCGCCGATACCCAGGAGGAAGCGGTCCGCCGGGTCGAGCCCGCGCACGACGAGCGCTACAAATGGTTCGCGCCCTTCGGCTTCGTGCGCTACGCCGACGAGCAGGGCCGCACCTGGGGCACCCCGGGCGCGCCCGCGCGCACGCCGAGCCTCAAGGACGGCATCCAACAGAAGGCCTGGTTCTGCGGCCCGCCCAAGCTTGTGATCGAGGGCATCAAATCGATCGAGGCAAAGTACCCGGGCCTCGAGCACTTCATGATTCACTGGGCCGAGGGCATCCCGCCCAAGGAGTTCAAGGAGCAGCTCCGCTGGTTCGCTCAGGACGTAATGCCGGCGTTCCGGTAGCGGCACCGATCGAGCCGTTTCTGCCCGGACTGACGAGGTGGGTCCTTCGACGCTCTTCGCTTGCTCAGGATGTGGCACATTGAATATGCCAAAACGAATCACCCTCATCCTGAGCAAGCGAGCAGAGCGAGCGCGTCGAAGGACGCACCACCCCTCGGCGCAGCGGCAACTCTACGCCGCGTGCCGCCCCGACTTCGCGTCTAGCAATCCCGCCTCGACCAGCGCCGCTCGGACGCGGGCGATCTCCGCGCTCTCGAGCTTGACCAGCGGCGGGCGTACGACCGCGCGTGGCAGGCGGCCAAGCAGGACCAAGGCCTCCTTCATGCGGTTATGCATGTCGGTCCAGGGCTCGCTGTAGAAGACGCGGGCGAGCGGCTCGATGCGGTCGTTGATCCGCCGCGCCTCGGCGAGGTCGTTGCGCTCGACCGCCTGGAACAGCGCCGATTGCAGGTCGGCGATGACGCTGCCGCTGCCGGAGAGCAACCCGTCGCAGCCCAGCACCAGGGACGACAGGAGCCAGGCGCTGTGGGTGGTGAGCACGCTCACCCTCCGCGGCAGGCTCTGAAGGGTCCGCACGTGCCACTCGTGGTGCTGGACGTTGCCGATCCAGTCCTTGATAGCGCGGACGGTCGGTACCTCCGCGCAGAGCCGGAGCAGTGTCTCCTTCGGATAACCCTGGCCGGTCTCCAGCGGATACTGGAACACGATGAGCGGGAGGTCCGTCGCATCGGCGATGCGCTTGAAATGCGCGAGCACCATCGCCGGCGATTGACCCAGCGTGAAAGGCGCCGGCGGAAACACCAGGAGCGCCGAGGCGCCGCCTTCGGTCGCCATCCGCGCGATGCGCGCCGCCTCGAGACTGCCGTCGGCCCAGACGCCGTTCACCAGCGGCAGGCGATCGCCGATCTCGTCCTGCGCATTCTCCAAGATGCGCCTTTGCTCCTCGAAGCCGCAGGACGCGACCTCCGTCGAATGCGCATTGATGGTGATCGCAGAGAGCCCATCGACTGCGGCGACGTCGCGCAGGTGCTTGCGGAAGCCCGCCTCGTCGATCGCGAGATCGGTGTCGAACGGCAGCAGGACCGCGGGTATGACGCCGCGCGGCTGGTAGGCTTTGTGGCGTGCCATCAGTCACCTCCGTTGCCATGCTGAGCCGGACGAATGAGGCGCGCAACTGCACAGTTGCTGGGCAGCGGCCCCATTGAGCACGCGATCATCGCTCAGCCGCTTGCTTCCTGGCCCGGTTGCACTACGCTAGAGAGCAGACCGCAGAACAAACGGCGAGCGGCAAAGGGAGGTTTTCATGAGGACGGAAAAGCTGAATTCTCGGCACCATCGCCGCGTGACCCGTCGCCGAGTCCTCGGATGGGGCTCGGCGGGCGCCAGCGTGATCGGTGCCGGCATGCTGACGCCAGCGCCCTGGCGCGCCGCGTTCGGCGAGACGAAACCGTACAAGATCGGCACGGAGCAGCCGCTCTCCGGCCCCGGCGCCGCCGGCGGCAAGACGGCGCTGGTCGGCATCCAGATGGCGGTCGATCGCATCAACAACGGGGGCGGCATCAATGGCCGACCGGTGGAGCTCGTCATTGCCGACGACGAGTCGAAGCCCGATGTCGGGCGGCGCAAGGTCGAGAAGATGGTCGTCGAGAACAACATCGACGCCCAGGTGGGCGGCTTCCTCTCGAACGTATGCCTCGCCTGCATGCCGGTCTACGAGGAGGCCAGGATCGTCAACATGATCAGCGTGTGCCTCGACACCACGCTCACCACCAGCAAATGCAACCGGTACACGTTCCGGCCGTTCGACTACGCGCCGGCCCAGGCGGTGGCATTCGCGCCCTACCTGGTGGGCAAGCTCGGCAAGAAGTGGCATTTGGCTTACGCCGACTATGCCTGGGGCCAATCGACGCGAGACGCCTACGCGGCGGAGATCAAGAAGGCGGGCGGCGAGGTCGTGGGCACGACGGGAATCCCGCTCGGCACCGCCGACATGACTGCGTTTCTCTCCAAGATCACCGGCGACTTCGATGGGTTGTTCGGGATTTTCTTCGGCATTGACGCCGTCACCGTCGGCAATCAGGCCTACGACCTCGGCCTCACCAAGAAGTACAAATGGGCAGGCGACGGCGCCATCGCGGAATCCACCAACCTCCCGGCCCTCGGCAGCAAGATCGAGGGCTTCGTGGGCATCAACCGGTATCTCCCCGTGCGCGATCCGCCGCTCAATACGGAGGCGCACAGGAAATTCTTCGATGACGCCGTGGCCCGGCTCAGGCAGATCGACCCCTCGGGCCCGCTGCCCGACCGCTACGTGCAGTCGAACTTCGAGGCGATGAACGCGCTCAAGCTCGGCATGGAGAAGTCGAAATTCCAAGGCCGCGCCGATACCGAGAAGCTGATTGCGGCACTCGAGGGACTCGAGATGAAGGAGAGCGACGACTTCCCCCAGGGCGACAAGCTGCTGCGCAAGGACGATCACCAGGCATTCGTGCGCGAGTTCATCTTCGACATCAACAACGGCAAGCACCGGATTCTCGACGTGATTCCGAAGGAGAAGACGATCACGGCGCCCGCCTGCGCGCTCGTCTGAGTGGGTGCTGAAGCGTCTCCGGGCTTGGCCTCCCCGGCCGTGACCGGCCGGGGAGGTGCTTCCACTGCCTTGCTCCGCACCGAGGATCTGAGCGTCCGCTTCGGCGGGCTGAGCGCACTCAGCAGCGTCACGATCGAGGTGGGCCGCGCGGAGTTACGCGCCATCATCGGGCCGAACGGCGCCGGCAAGAGTACGCTCTTTAATTGCCTCACCGGCGTGCTGCGCCCGACCTCGGGCCGCATCCTCCTCGACGGCGTCGACATCGCGGGCCTGCCGCCCGATCGCATTTCGCAGAGGGGGATCGCGCGGTCCTACCAGATCACCAACATCCTGCCCAACGCCACCACGCTCGAGAACGTCCGCATAGCCGCGCAATCGCGCAAGCACAGCTGGAGCATGCTGACGCACCATCGGGCATTCCGAGACATCATGGAGAAGGCCGAGGCGACGCTCGACGCCGTGGGCCTGCTCGCCAAGGCCGATGACCTCGCCGCCAATCTCTCCCATGGCGAACAGCGCAACCTAGAGATCGCGATTGCGCTCGCGACCGAGCCGCGGCTTCTCTGTCTCGACGAGCCGACCGCCGGCATGAGCGCGGCGGAGACCCGCGACACCATCGAGCTCATCCGCCGCGTCTCGAAGAGCCTCGCTATCCTCATCGTCGAGCACGACATGCAGGTGGTCATGGAGCTCGCCCAGCGCATCACGGTGCTGCACTATGGCGAGATCCTGGCGGAGGGAACACCTGCGGAAATCCAGCGCAATCCGCGCGTGCTGGAGGTCTATCTCAAGACATGAGCGCGCCCGCCGCCGAGGCCCTGGTCGAGGTCGAGGCCATCCACACCCACTACGGCAAGAGCCACATCCTCGACGGCGTCTCGCTCAGGGTTGGCCCGGGCGAGGTCGTGGGCCTGCTCGGCCGCAACGGCGTCGGCAAGAGCACGACGCTCAAGACCATCATGGGCCTGGTGCGGCCGAGCCAAGGACAGGTCCGGCTCGAGGGTGAGCTCATCACGGGCCTTCCTCCGCATCACCTTGCACGGCTCGGCATCGGCTACGTGCCGGAGGACCGCCGCATCTTTCGTCTGCTGACGGTGATGGAGAATCTGCGCACCGGCCTCGACCGCGCGGGCGTCGCCGAGGCACGCAAGCAGGCGCTGCTGCAGAAGGTCTACGATTATTTCCCGGTTCTCGCAGAGCGGCGCAGCCAGCCGGGCGGCACGCTCTCGGGCGGCGAGCAGCAGATGCTCGCGATCGCCCGCGCCATGATGCTCGAGCCCAAGATCATCCTACTGGACGAGCCGACCGAGGGGCTGATGCCCCGCATGGTCTCGCAGATCAGCGAGATCATCCGCGTCCTGCGGCGCGAGCACGTCGCGATCCTGCTCGTCGAGCAGAACGTGCCGCTGACGTTGGCCGTGAGCGAACGCGTGTATTTCATGGAGAAGGGCACGATCCGGTATCACGCCGCCGCCGCCGAGCTGCATGCTGGCGATGCCGTGGTCCAGCAGTACCTGGGAATCTGATGGGCATCCCGCTTGACCTCATCCTGATCCAGACGGTGAACGGCATCGTCACAGGCATGATCCTGGCGCTGGTGGCGTCGGGCCTCACGCTGATCTTCGGCATCATGGACGTCGTCAATTTCGCCCATGGCGAGCTCTTCATGCTTGGCGCCTATTTCGGCGTGCTGGTGCTGGCCGCAACCGGCAGCTTCTGGGTGGCGCTGGTCGTGGCGACGCTCATGGTGGCACTCCTCGGCGCGGTGCTCCAGGTGACGACCCTGCGCCCGCTCATCGGCCGAGACCCCTTGATGACGATCCTCACGACGTTCGGGATCTCGCTCGTCCTGCAGAACTACGCGCTCTGGCAGTTCGGTCCTGTGGCGCGGAAGATCTCGGAACCCGTCACCGGCCACTTCCCCCTGTTCTATCTCGAGTATCCCGTCTACCGGCTGGTGATCGCGTTGCTCTCGGCCGCGATCATCGGCGCGCTCTGGCTGTTCCTCAAGTTTGGCAAATACGGCATCTGGATCCGCGCGACCATGCAGGACCGCGTGATGGCGCAGGCGATGGGTATCCCGGTGCCATGGGTCTACACCGCCGTCTTCGCCATCGGCGCCGGCATGGCGGCGGCGAGTGGCGTCCTGTTCGGCCCAATGGTGGGCGTCCATCACGCCATGGGCCTCGATTGGATTCTGCGAGCCTTCATCGTCGTGGTGGTGGGCGGGATGGGAAGCCTCGGGGGCTCGGTCGCCGCCGCGATCTTCATCAGCCTGCTCGAGGCCTATGCCTCGATCTGGGTGAGCCCGGCGCAAGCCGCGATCGTCTCGTTCGTCGTGCTGATCCTCACTCTGCTGTTCCGCCCCACAGGCCTCTTCGTGCCGACGCCGAAATGATGAAGCGCCACGCCACCCTCTATTGGTCGGGCTTTTCCGTCGTTGTGGCGCTGTTGGCGCTGGCGCCGCTGGTGCTGCCCGAATACTGGCGCCGCTTCCTCACGGAGATCCTGGTCTGGGGCCTGCTCGCGATGTCCTCGGATATCCTGATCGGCTACACCGGGATGGTGTCGTTCGGCCACTCCGCGTTCTTCGGTCTGGGCGTCTACGGCGCGGCGGCGGCACTGCTCACGGTGAAGCCGCCGAGCCTCTGGCTCGCCATCGTATACGGCCTCGTCGGTGCCGGCGCCGTCGCGCTGTTCGTCGCCTACTTCTCGACCCGGCTCCGCGATATCTACTTCGCGATCACTACGCTGATCTTCTCGCAGATCTTCTACGTGATCATCTTCACCTGGACCGAGGTGACCGGCGGCGAGAACGGCCTCACATTCAGGAAGCCCGCGCTGGCGATCCCGGGGCTCTTCTCGATTCCGTTCGACACTCGGACGCTGCACTGGTTCGTGCTGGCCGTGGTCGCGCTCTCGTACCTTCTGCTGCGGCGGATCACCCAATCGCCCTTCGGCATGGTGCTGCAGTCGATCCGCGAGAACGAGGCGCGCACGCGCGCGATCGGCTACCCCGTGGAGCGCTACAAGATCGCGGCGGTGATGCTGTCGGGACTGTTCGCGGGACTCGCGGGCGTGCTTTACGCCATCCAGAAATCTTTCGCGGCGCCCGACTTCGTGTTCTTCGTGACATCGGGCCAGACGGTAATCCACAACGTCATGGGCGGAATCGGTACGCTGGTCGGACCCATCGTCGGGGCCGGTTTCTTCCTGCTCCTGCACGAGGTGCTCTCGCGCTTCCTCACGGAGTACTACCTGATCCCCGTCGGGATCATCTTCATCGCCATGGTGATCTTCATGCCCCAGGGCCTGCTCGGCTTCGCGCGACGCTGGCTCAATCGGTAACCGGCGAGGACACCACAAGGAAGATCAAGTCCTCGACCCCGGTGTTCTCGATCGCGTGCTCGATCCCGGGTGGCAGGAAGACCACGTCGTGCCGACGAACGACCTGCTTCTTGCCAGCGATCTCCATCAACCCCTCGCCCTCGAGCACGTGATAGACCTGCTCCTGCGTCCTGTGCATGTGCGGCTCGACGCGCGCCACCGGCTGATACATCGAGATGCGGTAGTCGATGTGGCGGGAATCGGCTGTCTCCGGCATCACCAGCGGCTTCGAGAGCGCGCCGCCCGAGTGACCGGGGAATTCCCGCCACGGCACCTCCGCGACGTTGCGGATGAAGGGTCGCCGCTCGTCCTGAGCCATCATTCATGTCTCCTCTATTCATCGCCACCGGCGGCGAGCTCGCGGCCCTCGATCAGATCGTCCACCGCTTTCTGCACCAGCCGGTACTTCACGTCGTTGACGCTGAAATCGCGAAAATAATTGACGAGATCGCCCCAGGGATCGTTGAGGCGATCGACCGCCGAGATGAATGCCACCACGCCGCCGATCTCGAGCTGATCCGTTAACACGTACCAGCCTCCGAGTAACAACGCCGCGATCCGCTGCAGGTGATTGCAGAAGTTCATCAGGAAATTCATGGTGAACTTGAGCTTGAAGATGCCCATATCGAGCTCGAACACTCGCTGGATCGGACCGTAGTCGATGTGTTCGCCTCGTGCCGGCGGTTCGACGATGCTCACGCTGAGACCGCGCAGCACCTGAACGCGCTTGGCCGTGCGGTCGATGATCGCCCTCTGCATCAAGGGCACGAAGACGAGCTGCGGCATGAAGATCGCCACCGCGATTAGCGCCATCCAGGGATCGAGGTGGATCATGTAAGCAAGCACCGAGAGCATGACGCCTCCCTGCAGGAGCGGCTCGGAGATGCTGCTCCCCACGAAGGAGCCGACCGGCTCGACCTCAGCGACGATCATCGAGATCTCAACGCCCTGTACCTCGGGATCGCTCGCCGCGACAGACGATAGTCCGACCAGGCGCTGGATCCGCCGACGCAGGTCGAGGATGGCGCGCTCGCCCACCCAATTCCGGTAAATGTTGAGCGCGAGCTTGGTGGCGCCGTGGACCAGGACGACGCCGGCATAGATGCCGCACAGTGTAATCACGTAGCTGAAGGTCCGATGCTTCACGAGATCGTTGACGATGCGGCGCTGCAGCTCGAGCGGCACGAGCTCGATCAGGAATACCGTCACCGTGAGCAGGAACAGCAGCGCCTGATGGGGCGCGCTGGTGTCGAGCACGTAGCGGAACATGGTGCGCGGGAGCTTGATAGATGGCTCGAGGATCCCGGCGCGCGGGTCGGGCCCACTGCCCGATGGCGGCGACCGGGCCGCTTCGTTCATGCGCACGCCGCGCGGTCGACGACGGCGCGCCGATCGATTCCCTCCGGGAGCATGCCGAACGTCCCGCCCGCCTCGTTCTCGAGCCGCGAGGCGCAGAAGGCGTCGGCGACCGGTGCCGGCGCGTGGCGGACCAGCAGCGCCGCCTGCAGTGCGACCGCCATGCGCCCTACCAGTCGCCGGGCGAGGCCCTCGTCTGTCCGGCGCGCAGCATGGAGCTCCGTCTCGAGGGTCGCGATGAAGCGATCGAGACGGGCGTTTGCACCGCCCGCGGCTCGCACCTCCGCCAGAAAAGCGTCGATCGCTTCCGGCGATTTCTCCATCGCGCGCCGGACGTCGAGGCAGATCACGTTGGCCGAGCCCTCCCACACGGAGTTCACGGGCATCTCGCGATAGATCCGCGGCATGATGCTTTCCTCGACATAACCGTTGCCGCCCAGCACCTCCATCGCCTCCAGCGCCAGCGCCGGCGCGCGCTTGCAGATCCAGTATTTTGCGACGGGCGTCAGCAGGCGTCGGAGCGCGATCTCTCCGGCTTCGTCCTGCCGGTCATAGGCGCGCGCCAGCCGGAACGCGAGGAGCGCCGCGGCCTCCGACTCGAGAGCGAGGTCCGCCAGAACATTGGTCATCAGCGGCTGGTCGACGAGACGCTTCTGGAAGGCGGTGCGGTGCCGGGCGTGGTGGATCGCCTGCACCGTGGCCTGACGCATCAGACCGGCGGAGCCGATTGCGCAATCGAGCCGCGTCAGATTTCCCATCTCGATGATGATGGGGATGCCACGCCCCTCCTCGCCGACCAGCAACCCCCACGCCGCCGCGAGC
>Ga0126378_10004707_pt1 | contig 10471 bp, 12 predicted proteins | sample PanSoiMetPlot_23_FD_92587 | JGI IMG/M metagenome (GOLD analysis project Ga0126378, IMG submission 92587) | Tropical forest soil microbial communities from Panama - MetaG Plot_23 | ecosystem: Environmental > Terrestrial > Soil > Tropical forest > Bulk soil | place: Panama | collected 2016-02-17
AGTTCCGACAAACGCGTTCCGGAGATGGACGCCGTCGTGCGCAAGCGAATCGAGGTTCGGCGTGCGCAGCCAGGGCTGCGGATGCAGGAAGCCCATTGCATCATAACGGTGGTCGTCCGAAAGAATGAAGATGATGTTGCGGTGTTGAGATGCGGACTGCGCCTGCGCGCTGACGGCGAGCGCAGCGGCCGTTGTATTTCTGAACAGATCGCGGCGGGAGAGATTGACGCTCATGGATGCTCGCTCCGCATTGTATGCCCTGCCAAGCCCTTCAGGAATGAAAAGACACCGCGAGTCCTTAAGCGGGCGGATTGGAACCAATACTGGAACTTCGAGCATCGACTAACGAGTCCCTTCCCTGGTACCATCCGGGAATCGCCCCTCCCTCATGCAGCCCGCTCAGGCAGACACCGCCATCCGCCCGGTCTCCGAAAATCAGCAGCTAAAGCTGCGGATCTTCATAGTGTTAGGCGTAACGGCCGCGGAAGGGCTGAGAAGCTTTGTGAACGTCGGCCCCGAGCGGAGCCTTCTGGCCAGATGGCTTGTGGCTTTCTGCATGATTTTCCTGTCGCTCACCTTCCGTCACATCACGGCGAATCTGCGCCGGGTCAAGAGCGAAGGGGCGCTTCTTCCTCCAGTCTCGTGGAGTTTCTGCGCTCTCCACGTGACGGGTTTGGTCGGGTTGTTCCTGATCTCGAAAGAGATGGCGTTGACCCAGTCCGCCAACGTTCACTGGATGCTCGCCTGGGTCTGGTTCGCAGTGGTGATAACCGCCCTGATGTCTGCCGGTCTAACTCTGCTGCCGGTGTCTACCTGGCGGCAGATCGGCGACGGTACCAGCCGGCTCTGGCTGCCCGCGGCCGCAGCCGCAGGCTTGATTTGCGCAGTGACTCCGCTCCTCTGGCGTCAATGGGACGGCGCCCAGTGGGATTTCGCCATCAACGTGACCTTTTGGATTGTCACGCAGCTTCTGCGTGGAATTCTGCCGTCGTTTGTCGCCGATCCGGTTAAGCACATCGTCGGCAGCGAACGGTTTATGGTCACCATCGAGGGCGCCTGTTCGGGTTGGGAAGGTCTGGCCCTTACTTGCGTATTCGTGTCGCTGTGGCTTTGGTTTTCGAGAGACCGTTATCGCTTTCCGAGAGCGTTCCTCCTGATACCGACTGCCATGATCGTGATGTTTTGCCTGAATTCGATCCGCATCGCCGCGATCGTATTGATTGGGCACTTCGCTTCGCCGGTGGTGGCGATGACCGGCTTTCACTCCCAATCGGGCTGGATCGCTTTCAATCTGGTGGCGTTCGGCATGGCGCTGATTTCGTCTAGAATTCCGTGGTTCACGGGCAGCGCCCGCGAGGCGAACAGGGAAAGCGGCCTGAATCCCAATGTCCCGTACCTTCTGCCCTTATTCGCGATTACAGCCGCCGGCATGATCTCGCGCGCGGCCTCGGGCACTTTCGAATGGCTTTATCCGTTGAGATTTGTGGCGGGCGCGGCTGCGATTTGGGCCTGCCGCCGACATTACCGCTCACTGAAGTGGCGGCCGGGATGGGCGTCACTCGTTGTCGGCATGTTGATATTCGTTCTTTGGCTCGCGATGGAGTCCCCGGTGCACGCGCGAAGCGCGTTGCCGGGCGCGCTTGCCGCTCTGCCGCCGGTAGTGAGATTTGCGTGGATCTTATGCCGGGTTGCTGGCGCGGTAGTTACGGTGCCGATCGCGGAGGAACTCGCGTTTCGCGGATTTCTGTTGCGTCGGCTGATGTCCCGCGATTTCGAGTCTGTTGTTCGCTCGCGTTATGCGTGGGTCTCGCTCGTGGTTTCGTCGGTCGCGTTTGGCGCTCTCCACGGAGATCGCTGGATCGCGGGATCGATTGCCGGCGCGGCATACGGGGCCTTGATGTTGTGGAGGGGGCGGATCGGGGACGCCGTGCTGGCCCATGCAGTGACTAACTCAATGCTGGCGTGGGCCGTCCTCGGGGGCGGCGAGTGGTTCTATTGGTAGGCTGGTCCTGGGCGTACCGGGACTAACCGAACGTGTCGCGCGTGTTTAGTAGTAACGCAGTTTGACTGTGTTGAACGCTTCGGCTACTATCAGGCAAAGCTCGGCTGCCGCCAAAGTCACACCACGGGCGTCAGCGAACGAAGTAAAAGAATCTGTAAATAAAGAGAGAATTCGGAGAAAATTATGAAGAAAGTTATCGCGCTGTCCCTTTTGCTGGCTGCCTGCTCAACGGCCTTATTTGCCGGGGTAGCTCCCGCGCCTGAAATTGACGCCAACTCGGCTACGACGGCTGTCATGTTGTTGGGCGCCGGTGTCCTGATGCTTCGCGGCAGGCGCTCGCGGTAAAGCCACGATCCCGTCCTGACTTCATTAATTGATCACTGCGCCGTACCAGCCTGTCTGGTACGGCGCAGTCGCGTTTAAGGGCGCATCTACCCGAACGGATGCTCGAGTGAAGGGCTGGCGGGTGTGAGCAGTTCGGCGCCAGCGTCCGTAACGTGAAGGTCGTCTTCGAGACGGACTCCGAATTCCCCACGAATATAAATTCCTGGCTCATCGCTGAACACCATCCCCGCGCGTAGCGTGGGATTCACGGGCCATCCGTACATGTTGTTCTTTACGAGATACGGCCACTCGTGCATTTCAGTCCCGAGCCCATGGCCGACCCGGTGCGTGAAGTACTTGAAGCCCGGTCCGTAGCCCGCGTCCACAATCACCTTGCGCGCAGCAGCATCCACTGACTCATTCGGAACTCCTGGTTTCGCAGCGTCCAGCGCGGCTTTCTGGGCCCGCTGCACAATTTCGAAAACCTTGAGCATCTTGTCGGTAGGCTTGCCGAGCACAAACGTGCGCGTTATGTCCGAAGTGTATCCCTGCACGCGGCATCCGTCGTCGAGCATGAGAATCGTGCCCTCACGGATCGTCTGCGGAGTTCGCGAGCCATGCGGGGAAGCAGTGTATTCGCCGATGTTCAGACTGGCTTCGCCGGGGAATCCCACGCGCCCGTAGCCTGCCTGAATCAGAGCACTCACGTCGCGCTGCGTCATGCCCTCGGCGAGCGCCTTATATACCGCTTCGTAGACTCGAATGGTCGCCTGCCCCGCGACTCGGAGGCACTCAATCTCGTGCGCATCCTTAATCATGCGGCAGCCGGCGGTGATCGGCGTGGCGCTCACCGTCTGAAAGGCGGGTTTGCCCGCCTGCGCGATTCCGTCCGCGAAAACGAATTTAGTGGTCTCCTCGATGCCGATCCGGCCGCGATTGATACCGCGGTCCTTGAGCCCCTGAATCAGACGCGCATAGGGATTTTCATCTTCCTGGAAAACGCGGACGTCGGGATCTTTTCCAAAGGGCGTACCCGCGAGGATTTCGCGCGCGCGATCTTCTTCAAATGCAGGGCAAACGAAAAACGGACTGGCCTTCGCAGGAATCACCATCGCCCATAACCGCTCGCCTCCGCCGAAGGTCACGTTTGCGAAATACTGCGGGGACGTGCCTCCGGTGAGAACAACGGCATCGATCTTCTCCGCCGCCATGAGTTGGCGGGCCCTTTCGACCCGCGCCTCGCGTTCCGCGTCTGTGAACGGACGGACCAGATCGGTCATGGCCTGCAGAGCCGCGATCGAAGGTGGCAGCGGACCCGTCAGCGGCGGAGCCTGCCCGCGCTGTCCTCGAGCGAACGGAGAAATCGCCGCGCCAGTGGCGACCCTCAAGAACGACCGTCTGGAGATCATATAACTCCTCAGGGTACGCTACCCGTCCATTCCTGCTACACTCGGCCAAATGGCCGATTCCGTCTGGACTTCAACTTCAGCGCCGGCTACGTACATCAGGGTCGCCGCACCGCGACATTCCGGAATCGTGCGGCTAACGCATTGCCTGACCGTGATCGCCTTTCTGGCGCTGCTGGTTACGGGAATTGAAATCCTCATCTCACATCCCAGATTTTATTGGGGCGAGACCGGCAACGTGAACACGCAGCCGCTTTTCCGCATTCCCATACCTTCTTCGAGAGCGACAGTTCCCACGGGCTACGGTTATGTTCTGCCCGATCAGAACGGATGGAGCCGATATCTACATTTCGAGGCGGCGTGGCTACTCGTGCTGACCGGGTCGCTCTATCTGGCGTATGGAATCGTCAGCGGACACTTTCGGCGCAACGTCTTGCCCGCCCCGCGCGATCTTTCGTGGATGGCTGTCTCAAAGGTGATTGCGCGGCATATTCGGTTCACTCGTCCGGCTGATGACGAGGCCGGATCGTACAACGTCCTGCAGCGGCTGACCTACGCGGTTACGTGTTTGTGGTCTTTCCACTCGTGGTCTGGACGGGACTTGCGATGTCGCCCGCCATAGCCGGGGCGTTTCCGGCTCTGGTTACGACCCTCGGCGGACAGCAATCAGCGCGCACCATTCATTTCTTTGTTTCGATCCTGCTCACGTCGTTTCTATTGGTTCACGTTGCGATGGTGATTCTCTCGGGATTCGGCAGCCGGATGCGCGCAATGATCACCGGACGAACGACAGCGAGACGGGGGCGGCAGCCGTGAGTGGCATCTCGAGGCGCGCGCTGATCGCCGGCGGCGGTATTGCCGGAGGCGCGGCGGGGCTCGCCGTAGCTGCAAAGCTTGCTCAGCGCTACGGACTCGTCCCGCCCGACTCCGGGGGATTGTATGGTCCCGGCGAAACCCTGACCTATGGAGTCCATCGATTATTGGCCCGGCATTCAGCGGCTCGGGAGTTTTCGCCGGCCCAGATTTCGAGGCCGCCTTTCGCAAACGAAGTAGGTCCTCCACTCGGTGACGATTTCAAACGCCACCAGAAGGATGGCTTTGTGAATTGGCGCCTCACCGTCGATGGCCTTGTTGCGCGCCTCACAACCTTTTCGGTCGCCGACCTGAAGGCTTTTCCCCAGCGCAGTCAGATCACTCACCTGGCGTGCGAGGAAGGCTGGTCTTATATCGCGGAGTGGATCGGGACGCCGTTGGCGCAGGCGCTCAACGCTGTGGGAGCATCGCCTCAGGCGCGGTATGTGGTCTATCGTTCCATTCAACCCGAGTGGTGGGAGAGCATCGATATGGCCGATGCGCTCCATCCGCAAACGCTGATCGCTTACGGGATGAATGGCGCGAACCTACCCGTGCCTTTCGGCGGCCCGCTTCGGCTGCGGGCGCCGCGCCAGCTTGGTTATAAGAGCGTCAAATACATCACGCGCCTGACGGTGACGGATAGCCTGAAGTCGTTCGGAAAGGGCTTAGGCTCCGCATCGCCGGAGGGCGGGTATGCGTGGTACGCCGGGATCTGACGGCGTCGCCATAACGGCAGTAAAGACTCGCGGATTCGGAGCACAAATGCTCCCCTTCATGTGTGACGCATGCCCACTGCGCGATCGGAAAGTCGCCCTAAATCCGGTACGTGAGCCTGAAAACTGCGCCTTAGCTGTCAGTAAGACGCAGTCAAACAGGCGTAAGACAAAACGAATAAGCGAAACAGTTAATGCGGGCGACGACGACCGCGAAGCATCAGAAGTCCCGCGCTAAGCAATAGCGAAGCCGTCGTAATCGAACCGGCATCGATCTCGGGCGCGGGAGGAACTGCTCGGGCAAACAGACACATTGAGCAGGCAGCCAGCAGACAGGAAAGCAAAACGATTTTCTTCATATCCCTCCGATCTTTTCTTCCAAAAGGTTTCTTTGGTCGAGTGGGCTGTGGATGATACTAGCGGAAGTGATTCGGCCGGTCAACGAGTTCTAGTACTGAATTTTTCCGGGCTGAGAGCGAGAGTATCCAGCCCTGCGCCAGGTCGAACTCCCGCGTCAAAGATCGCCGCAGTCGAAGCTCATCCTTCCCGGCGCTATTCGCCGTTTCCACTTGACAAAGAACGGCGAGAAAGCAGAACTATCAAGGATGCGGGAATTCCGTTGAAATATGACCTCAATGAGTTTGTATTCTTCTGCCTGCCTTTTGTCGGCGTCGCTTTAGTTGCGGCGCTTGCTCTCTCGCTTGACTATTGGCTGGGTCGCGAGAGAGAAAAACCCGCGGCCGCAGAAAACTCCGAGAGAGCGCCCGAAGAAGCTGGAGCCCGCGGCGCCGTGGGAACTGAGTGCGAATCGGAGGAGTTCTTGCACTCTCCATCCTCGCAAAATATCGACCCGTAGGCTTGCCCGGCGGCGTTCCGTCGAACGCCAGTTCTACTTCGACCGCTGACGGCACCCGAACCAATCCCTTTGATCGGTCACCCATTTCCAGGTTGAATCGGGCCATTGCTTGTCCACGATATAACTGATCGAGGTATGCGCTTTCTCATTTCGTTTCTGTTCCCGGCGATCGCTGTCGCGCAGCCTTTCTACGAGAGCGAGTTGATCTTCCCCCCGGAGAAGTGGCATAACCACTCGTCTTCGATTGTCGAGTTGCCAAACAGGGACCTGCTTGTGTGCTGGTTTCACGGTTCGGGCGAGCGAACCGCGGACGATGTGGTTATCGAGGCTGCCCGGCGCAGTAAGCGGACGGGCAAATGGGGCGCGCCGTTTGTTATCGCCGACACGCCGGGATTTCCTGACACGAATCCGACTCTGTTCATCGATTCGAAGCAGCGCCTGTTTCTGTTTTGGCCCGTGATCATCGCTCATCAATGGGAAACAGCGCTAATGAAGTACCGTATTTCGACCGATTACCAACAGGAGTCGGGTCCGCCGAAGTGGGAGCACCAGGACAACATCATTCTGATGCCGAAGAATATCGGCGTGAAAACGCGCGAGGTGCTGGGCGCGGATGCGGCAGGCGAGGGGAAGCGCGCGGAGACTGCGAGAAAGCTGATCGAAAAGGCTGATGATCTCTACTTCTCCCGGATGGGATGGTTTACCCGGACGCACGCTCGTGAACTGCCTTCCGGCAGAATTCTGCTGCCGATGTATTCCGATGGGTACTCTTTCGGGATTATGGGAATCAGCGATGACGGCGGTTATACCTGGTCAGCAAGCGAGCCGATTGTGGGGTACGGGGGAATTCAACCGTCTGTGGTCAGGAAAAAGGACGGGAGCCTGGTGGCTTATCTGCGCGACAACGGTCCGGCGCCCAAGCGCGCGCAGGTCAGTTATTCCAAAGATGACGGCGAGACCTGGACAGGGGCCAAAGATACCGAGATTCCGAACCCGGGGTCGAGCCTGGAAGCAATCGCTCTGAAAAACGGTGATTGGCTGATGGTCTACAACGATCTGGATAACGGGCGCTGGTCGCTGGTGGCCGCGATTTCAGATGATGAAGGAGCGACCTGGAAGTGGCGCCGCCATCTGGATGGCTCTCCGGAGCGCGAAAGCAAGAATGAGTATCATTATCCGTCCGTGATCCAGGCGTCGGATAGCGCGATCCATCTGACGTACAGCTATTTTACGGACGCCGGCAAGTCAATCAAGCATGTTCGATTGTCCGAGGATTGGGTGAAGGCCGGGGACCAGTCGGCCCAGTAGGACATTTTCAAAATGGTGGAGGCGGGGGGAATTGAACTTTTCGCTGGCACTGAGAACACGCAACTTGCTGATTCTGCGATTTCGCTGATTGCGCGTTTCGCATCGTTTGCGCATTAGGTGTCACGATTTGTCACGATTTCAGCTTTCCGCTGGCGATTCGTTCTACACTTGGCGCAAGCGGCTGAGCAAAGAGACCCCGCTGAAATTCGCACTGGTGGAGGGACCAACTGGGTGAGTTGGTTGAAATGGGTTCAGGCCATTCCGTGAACCGACCAGCCTGCCCGATATCTTCGCCGAATGAAGCCATTCGCCTCCTCCGAGTTTTGGAATTTCGCCTTTGCGCCATTCCATTCGAGGGTAGTGTTCGGGAACCGCGTAGCGAGCGGACCGAGCAGCACAGATTCCGTGAGAGGGCCTGAGTAGTCGAACGGTGTGGAGGTTTTGGCGTTGCCCAACACAGCTTCGGCGACCTCGAAGTAATGGTTTGTCCTTTCGTGAGGCGGCATTACGTAGTCGGCGAAATCCGGCGCAGACAGCAGGATGGGCATGGCTATATGGGGCAGCAACATCTGCCCCTTGGTGTCAATGAAAATGGACCCCTGACCGGGAAATTTCACGTCTCCGAGCAGCGCGCGAATCTCTTCCGGCGGGAGCCGGTCGCCAGAGTCTCGACGCTCCCGAGTCCGAAAGGAAACAGATCGTCATAAGCCACTGGCTTCGCCAAAACGTCATCGGCAAGCGGGAACGGGCTCAAGCTCCGGAATCGGAGCATTTAGGCGCGGCGACTGAAACCTGGGCCGCGACCGCGGGGGTGCATAGAGCCGCCGCCACGGCCAGAAGGATGCTCTCCGCCCTCTCACGCCAGCGTCTTTAACGCTCGCGCCAACACTGTTCTCAGTTCGAGCTGCGCGCCCTAACGCCCTTTCCTGCTAATCCTGACTACTTTCAATCTCGATCTTCTCGTCCTCACTGCAGGCTCGCTCCCAAGAGACAGGGCAATGGCTGACTGTTCGGGGATCAATGCTCACCGTGCGGGGATTAGTAGTGATGTGTGCTCATCGCTTAGCATCAGACTTCGTCCAAAGTCGTTCGGCTGTTAACCGAAGGGTTGTAGGTTCGAATCCTACCTGAGGAGCCAAAATAACCCCTTTAATTTCAACGCATACCTTTGACACGTGGCCGTTTGCGCGACTACGCGGAGAACGTGTGTGAAGTTGCGACTTCCCCGTCCTTACTCAAATTTCCCCTTTCATCACCCTCGCCCTACCCCCAGAACACCCCCAGTCGCTCCCCTAGCAAGAGGGCGGTCTCGTATCGAAACGACGCGCGGGCGAGTGCGCGGAAAGCGCGATAAGGAATGCGTCTGTCCAGGTTCCGGCACTCCAGTTATTATTCCGTAACGCGGCAACAGCTAACACGCTGAAATCAAACAGCCAAAGCGTTGCCGTGTTACCGGCACTTCAATCGAACGATAAGACAGCGGCGGCTTGTTTTCTCCGTCCGTGCCGATTCGCCAGCGGGCATCGTCATCCCCCCATCGCGCCGACGGCCGGCGCGTCTGGAAATACTTAACTCAGAACTCTGTCAACGCTCCGCGCGGAACTGTGTTAACGCGGTGCGCCGGAGATGTGTGCATCGGCTGTCACGCAACAATGAAGCCAGAAGAGTTTTCGAGGTAGAAAGTCCGGACTCGTGCCCAAAAGGGTTTAATTGCGCAATCGCATGATCGCCTGTTTTCGGCGCAGCGTGCCATTGTCGCTAGAGTGCGCCATTGACTCCTTCCTTATTTTTCCCTACACTAACGCATCCGGAGGAACGGCACATGAAGCGCGCTTGTAGGGGATTGCTGCTCTGTGGTGCTGCTATGAGCGCCTGGGTGATTCCCGCTTCAGCGAACATATACGATGCGGCGGGGGGCTTCCTTCCGACGAACAATCCTGGTCAGATTTGGAATTATGGCCTCGCTCCGACGCTTGGAGCGCCTATTCAACTCTTCACGAACTACACGACGAATTGGGCTGGCTTTTCGAATTTCATCGCCTGGTATGGTAACGACTTTCCGGGCTCAGCCGGACCCAATAGTGGCTTTCCGGAAGTCATGATGAACGGTACGGGCAGTCCGTTCACGGGCGCGAATCTCGGAAATTGGTTGCCAAGCGAGCTGTTATTGCACCCTGACTCCCACGATGATCTCGCCGTCGTTCAGTTCACAGCGCCCAGCGCCGATATCTACACGATCACTGGTGCCTTCGTCGGCATCGATAACCTCCTCACTACCTCAACCAATGGCTACATAACCATTAATGGTAATAACGTGTTCTCCGGGAACGTGCCCACCTGGAATGTTTCGCAGGCTTTTTCTATCACCAGCCAACTGGCAGCGGGCGATACCGTAGACTTTGCTGTCAGTTGGGGCCCTCCACGCAACGTATTTCAGGGCGATAGCACCGGCTTGATTGCGGTTATCACGACTCCTCCCGACACTCCGCCTTCCATCGCATTGCCGCCCCCGGGTCCGCCCGGACCGGCGGGGCCCCCGCCCCCGCCCTCGCCCGGAGATACGCCCGAGCCCGGCTTCTACGGCTTGACGGCGCTTGGCTTGGGCATCATGGTTTTCATTCGGAGGCGCAGCTTAAGCAAGAACGGCTGATGGTTTCCGGCTCATTCACCAGCCGGGAGCCTGATCCTGCTGTCGCATCTCTACTTTCGGTACGTGATGCAAAGAATGGGCGACGTTCCTTTGTGCCACTCTCACATTTCGTTTCTGTGACGATCTGAAGGCAGTGGAATAACGATAGAAGAGCGCCTGTTATTCTCTTTCTCGCCCAGTCCCATGCTGACCACAAGAGATGCCGATGGAGAAAGCAATTAAGAAACGCCTCCTTTTGGCGGTCGGCATGGTGATTCTGGCTGGCTGCGGCCGAAATCCCGAGACTTATATCAAGCGCGCGGATGGCTTCTACGAAAACGGAAAATTTGTCGATGCCGAAATCTTCTATAAAAAGGC
>Ga0126378_10004708_pt1 | contig 10470 bp, 8 predicted proteins | sample PanSoiMetPlot_23_FD_92587 | JGI IMG/M metagenome (GOLD analysis project Ga0126378, IMG submission 92587) | Tropical forest soil microbial communities from Panama - MetaG Plot_23 | ecosystem: Environmental > Terrestrial > Soil > Tropical forest > Bulk soil | place: Panama | collected 2016-02-17
CACAGGCGCGGACGGGCCGTGGTCATCGTCACGCACGACTCGCGGGTTCTCAGTTTCGCCGATCGCATCGTCACCATCGAAGACGGTGCGATCGCTGACAAAAACGAAGCCGGAGTTGTCGCGCCCGCGCTGCTGGCGCATTCATTGCTCCACGCCGTACCCGGCTTGGCTTGATCATTAACGTTTCGAACCGCAGTTCCCCCGGACTGGGAAAGTGGAGAAGTTTATGAGCGTGAAATTCTCAATGGGAGTTCTGAAGAGCCCCACGACGTTGCTCATCGGACTCGGCGTTTTCCTGCTGACGGCAGCTCTGGTGCTCGCTTCACGGAGAGCTCATGAAACGGTGGCGGCTTCGAAGGTAGCGTCGGCGGGTCAGGAGTCACTGCCCATTGCCGGGCCCGGCCGCGTCGAGCCATCATCGGAGGACATCAAGATCGGTTCCGAGTTGAGCGGACGGCTGAAGATTGTCAATGTGGAAGAAGGCGATGCGCTCCATCGCGGCGAAGTGCTGGCCGAACTTGAGAACGCTGATTACCGCGCCCAGGTCGAATCCGCTCGCGCCAACGTAGCCGCAAAACAAGCCACCCTGCGCAAGGTGATCAACGGCGCTCGTCACCAGGAGCGAGCCGAAGCGTGGTCTTCCGTGAACGAAGCGAAAACCGTCATGGAGAATGCCCACGCCGAGTCGCATCGCCGCCAACAGTTGTTCGCGGCAGGAGTGGTGTCGCGCGAGGAACTCGATCGTTTCGCTCGCGAGGCTGACGTCGCCCAAGCCAAGTACGACGCCGCTGTTCAGCAACACGCCTTGGTAGACGACCACGCGCGCGAGGAAGACCAGTCTTTTGCCGAGGCTGATGTAAAGCTGGCTCAGGCTCAATTGGAAGAGGCCGAAGCTCGCTACGAGAAGACGTTCATCCGTTCGCCCATCGACGGGACGGTGCTGCGCAAGCATCACCGCAGTGGCGAGAGCGTTTCGAATTCCTCGACCGTGCCCGACCCCATCCTGACCATCGGCGATCGCAAGACACTGCGCGTACGCGTCGATGTTGACGAGACTGATGTCAGCAAAGTCAGCCTGGGCCAGCGCGCCTACGTCACCGCCGACGCTTACGGTAAACAGAAGTTTTGGGGACATGTCGTGCGAGTAGGGCAGCAACTGGGGCCAAAGAATGTCCGTACCGACGAACCCACCGAGAAGGTCGATACCAAGATTCTGGAAACTCTGGTCGAACTCGATCCCGGATCGGCCTTGCCCGATGGCTTGCGCGTGGACGCCTTCATCCTGCGCGACGGCCGGGACATCGCCGACAACCGCTAACGCAATCAACAACTGAAAATTCAACCCTCTTGCCGGGAGCGCAATGAGGGTGTGTCTGGAGGATCCTATGACTCGTGAAGCACGCACCGTCGCCGGTATTATTCTGCTCACCATTCCCACCATTCAGTATGGGGGATACTTCCTGCTCACTTCGCTGGTTGATCGCAGCAGCGGCTACGTGGATAACCCTCTTCGGCAAAACTTCTTTCGCGCCGGCCACGCGCATGCCGGGGTCTTCGTGATCCTTTCGCTGGTATGCCAGATTCTGGCCGACTCTGCGACCTTGCCGACCACGTGGCTTTGGTTAGCCCGAGTGGGCGTTCCCATTGCAGCCCTACTCATTCCGGCAGGATTTTTCTTCTCCATGGTTTCTCCGGCAGCTACCAAGCCGAACGGATTTATCTGGCTGATTTACTTAGGCATTCCGTTCCTTGCGGCTGGAGTTTTGACGCTCGGAATCGGCCTGCTGCGCCGTCCTGCCATGTAAAACCGGTGAATCCGGTAAAATGGTTCGTTCCGCGGATTCCACCTTTGGTCGCTAACGTTACTCTAACCTCGCTTTTCGCAGACCTGGCAGGGCCCAAGGGGATTGGGCCCTACATTCGCCAGCACTTTCTGGATACCACGTTTCGCGGGATCTACCATGCGAATGCCTTCGATATCGCGCTCCTGGTTCCCTATTTCATCGTCCTCATCTTACTGGCCGGCTACGGGGCGCACCGCTACGTCCTGGTGTATCTGTACTACAAGCATCAGAGGAACCGTACGACCGAGCCGACGGCACGTTTTGCGGACCTCCCGCGAATCACGGTGCAATTGCCGATCTTCAACGAGCAGTATGTAGTCGAGCGCCTGCTCGATGCAGTCTGCAAACTCGATTATCCCCGGGAAAAGCTCGACATTCAGGTGCTCGACGATTCCACCGATGAGACCGTCGATGTTGCCCGTGCCCTGGTCGAACGCTACGCGGCTCTCGGAAATCCGATCACCTATCATCGCCGCACCAATCGTCACGGCTTCAAAGCCGGGGCGTTAGCCGCTGGACTGGAATCTGCCCAGGGCGATTTCGTCGCCATCTTCGACGCCGATTTCACTCCTCCGGAAGACTTCCTACTGCGCACCATTCACCACTTCGCCGACCCGCAGATTGGTATGGTACAGACGCGTTGGACGCACCTGAACCGCAACTATTCCTTCCTGACCGAAGTGGAAGCAATTCTGCTCGACGGCCACTTTGTTCTCGAGCATTCCGGCCGCGCCAGGACGGGATTGTTTTTCAACTTCAACGGAACCGCCGGCATGTGGCGCCGCGCCGCCATCGAGGAAGCCGGAGGCTGGCAGCACGATACCCTGACCGAGGACACCGACCTCTCCTATCGCGCACAACTCAAAGGTTGGAAGTTCATCTACCTGCAGGACGTCGAATGCCCCGCGGAACTCCCCGTCGAGATGACGGCTTTCAAAACTCAGCAAGCGCGCTGGGCGAAGGGACTCATCCAGACGGGAAAGAAGATTCTGCCGCGAGTTCTGAGCAGCGACGCTCCGCTCCACACCAAGATTGAAGCCTGGTACCACCTGACCGCGAACATCAGTTATCCGCTGATGATCATGCTTTCCGTGCTTCTCTTGCCGGCCATGATCATTCGCTTCTATCAGGGCTGGTTCCAGATGCTCTACATCGACCTGCCTCTGTTCATGGCTTCGACTTTCTCGATCTCGAGCTTCTATCTCGTGTCACAGCGAGAACTGTTTCCGCGAAGCTGGCCTCGCGCCTTACTCTATCTGCCATTTCTAATGGCGCTGGGCATTGGGCTTACCATCACCAACACCAAGGCGGTCATGGAAGCTCTCATCGGGAGACAGAGCGCGTTCGCACGCACGCCAAAGTACAGCGTCGTTTCGAAGCAGGACAAAGTCGGTGCCACCAAGTACCGAAAGCGCCTGGGATGGGTTCCGTGGGTCGAACTGCTCATCGGCGCATATTTTGCGATGACCATCTACTACGCGGTCGAGAATGAGAACTACATCACGGTGCCATTCCTGATGCTGTTTGTGGTTGGGTATTGGTACACCGGGCTGATGTCTCTGTTGCAAGGCCGCTTCGCCGGGGCCTCGACCAGAGCCACCTCGCATACAAAGCCCTTCCCGGTCGGTGTGTAGACCTTTGCTGCGGCCGCGATCATTGGCCTTGATTTGACCCCTCGTTTACAATCCACTCGCCGAAAAAATCCAGCGTGCGATCGATACCAGGAGGATGCGATGCTCCGCCTGCATAGAATTCTCTGCTCCGCTGCCGCGATCGCGGCCGGCGGAGTGCTTCTCAGCTGTGCCAGTACTCACGACTCGGATGAATACTTCGTGCTCGTCTCCGCCAACCTGCAAGTTCCTTATTGGAAGACTGCGGGCAACGGTTTTGCTCATGCTGCGTCGGAGTTCAAAGTACGGTCGGATTTTACTGGGCCCCAGACTTATGATCCCAATGCCCAGCGAGAAGCCCTGGATCTGGCTGTGCAGAAGAAAGCCACCGGCATCCTCTTGGCGGCAACGGATTCCAGCCTGCTCAAAGACAGCATCGACAAAGCGGTCGCCGCCGGCATTCCCGTGATCACCATCGATTCCGACGCACCCTCGAGCAAGCGCCTCTTCTTTATCGGAACGAACAATTACCAGGCGGGTTTCACCGGAGGGCAGCGCCTTGCACAAGAGCTGCATGGAAAGGGAAACGTCGTCGTCTTCACCATGCCGGATCAAGCTAACTTGCAGGACCGCTTGCGAGGATACAAAGACGCTCTGGCCAAGACCCCCCAAATCAAGGTCACTCGCGTGGTTGATATTCAAGGTGACCCGCGCATCGCCTTCGATACAACGACTCAAATCATCGGGAAAGAGCGCGACCAGGTCGACGCTTTCGTTTGCCTCGAGGCGCAATCCGGGAAAGAGGTCGCCGGGGTGCTCAACCGTTATCATGTGAGCGGAAAACCCATCCTTGCCATGGACACCGATCAGGAAACGCTGGACTGGATTCAGAAAGGCGTGATCGCCGCCACGATTGCGCAAAAGCCGTACACCATGGCGTTCGTCGGCATGCAGATGCTGGATAATCTCTATCACCACAAGCTGTCGTCGCTCGACGCGAACTGGTCAACCAATAGCTATGCGCCCATCCCTAGTTTCGTCGATACGGGTTCAGACCTGATCGACAAAACCAATGTCGACGCCTTCATTCAGGCCGGGAAGAATTTGGCGGCACCGAAATAAGCGACTTTGACTCGAAACTCATCTTGATCACCGGAAATCAAGGAGTAAACCATGCGAAAGCTGTTGCTTTGCCTTCTGACTGTTCTCTTCCTTCTGTGCGCCGGAACGGCCCTCGATCGCCAGCCCGGCGCGGACTACCGCGCTCGCCGCGAGGCGCTTGCGCAGAAAGCTGGCGGCGTCATCGTGCTGGTCGCGCCACTTGAAGGGCTCGACTCCGAGTATGGCTTTCGCCAGGAAGACAACTTCTACTATCTCTCCGGGGTCACGGTACCGGGAGCCGCTTTGCTCATTGCTCCGGCCGTTGAAGCGCAGGGCGAAACGCCCGCGCGTGCCTATAGCGAGATTCTCTTCCTTCCGCCCCGCAACCTGCGGCTCGAGAAATACACCGGTCCCCAACTCGGTGCCGACGATCCCCAGGCAACCCAGCTCACCGGCTTCGATCGCGTCGAAGAAATGGGCAAATTGCCCGACGAGGTCGTCAAGCTGTTGGCCAACGGCCGTCCCATCGTCTACACCGAAGTCCCATCGAACGGCGGAAGCTCACCCAGCCTGGACGCCCTTGCATTCCTCAAACACAGCACCGCCATGGTCTTCTTTCAGGACGTGAAGACCATGATCACCAATCAGCGCACGGTCAAGGATGCCGGCGAGATCGCTCTAATCCGGAAAGCGGTCGATGATTCTGTGCCCGCGCATCTCGCCGCCATGAAGGCAGTGAAACCCAATGTGAAGGAATATGAGATTTCCGCGCTGATGGACTATGAGTGGGGACGTCGTGGCTGCGAGCGCCCCTCCTACTCGCCGATCGTGGGCTCTGGGCATAATTCCACCGTCCTGCATTATTCCGAGAACAGCAACGCGATGAAGGCAGGCGATGTCGTTGTCATCGATGCCGCGGCCGAATGCTCGATGTATGCCGCCGACATTACCCGCACGCTCCCGGTAGACGGTCATTTCACGGCGCGGCAGAAAGAAATCTACGACATCGTGCTGGGCGCGCAGCAGGCCGCAATGGCGGCCTTCCAGTCCGGCAAATCCGTGCTCACCGGCGACGGTGAGAATTCACTGAACAAAGTCGCACGCGATTACATCAGGGCCCACGGCAAGGATCTCCACGGGCAGCCTCTCGATCAATACTTTATTCACGGCCTGGGTCACTACATCGGCCTCAACGTCCATGATCCCGGAGATTACAAAGTTCCACTTGGCCCAGGCATGGCGTTCACCATCGAGCCCGGCATCTACATTCCCGAAGAAAACATCGGAGTGCGCGTAGAAGACGACTTTCTCGTCGATGCGGATGGAAAGCTGATCAAGCTGAGTTCGGCCCTGCCATCCAAGACTGAGGACGTCGAGAGAGCCATGGCAGCGAAGTGACACGCCGGAGGGTATTTTCTAAGGCGCCCGGGGGTCAGCTTCAGAGGCATCTCTCAGGAGATATACTCCCGAATGTACTCGTCTTGTGTATGCGCCAACCGGCGGACATCGCCATCGAAAACCACCTTGCCCTCGCGCAGAATCAAGAAACTCATGGGTACATCGCAGTATTGTCCCCGAGGCAACGCACGCAACTGATTCGTCTTTGGATTAAATTCATGCGTGGCCATGGTGAATGCGTCCTGCAGACGATGCGTCACCAGCAAAGCGCTGTTTCGGTACACATCGCGCTGCTTCATGATCAACTCGATGATGGTGTTCGAAGTCACCGGATCCAGTCCCCCAGTGGGAGAGTCGTAGAGGAGCAATTCCGGGTGCGTGATAATCGCTCGCGCAATGGCGACCCTTCGCCGCATGCCTCCAGAGAGCTCTGAGGGGAACAGGTCTAGCGTGTGTTCCAGTTCAACGAACCGTAGCGATTCGCGCACCCGCTGATCGATATCATCGTCGTAGATCCCATGTTCCTCAGTCAGGCGGTACGCCACATTTTCGCGGACCGTCAGTGAATCAAACAATGCGCTCTCTTGAAAGACCATTCCGATCCTTCCGCGTAATGCGAACAGATCCTCCTCTTTCATTTGGGTAATGTCCTCGCCGAGCACGAGAATGCGTCCGGCATCCGGCTTCACCAGCCCCAGTACCAGCTTGAGGATTGTGCTCTTGCCCGAACCAGCGACGCCGAAAAGGGCTTTGGTTTCACCCGCGGGCAACGAGAAAGACACGCCGCGCAACACTTCAGTCTGATCAAAGGCCAGCCACACGTCTTCAAAGACCACGGATAATCCTGATTTGCCATGGAGTTCCGTGACCGTTGTGTCGCTGGGCAAAATGGGCGAAGGCATAGTTACTTGTAGGAGAGAACATTCATCAGAAATTGCGTTGTGAAGAAATTCAGGACGATGATCAACACCGACGCGGTAACCACAGCCTGAGTTGTCGCACGACCCACTCCTTGAGTGCCTCCGCGCGCCGTCATCCCGTAGAAACAACCCACGGTGGCAATGATGAAGCCGAAGAGCACCGGCTTTACCAATCCCATGAATACGTCCTGGAACACGAGAGATTGCCACGCATTGTTCCAGTATTGGCGTGCGTCGAGTCTGAGCAAGACCTTCGACACCATCAACCCGCCCGCGAGTCCGACCAGGTCTGACAGGATGGTCAGAAAAAACAGCATAAAGACGGTCGAGATGACGCGAGGCGTAACCAGCTTTTTCATCGGATCGGTGCCAAGTGCACGCATGGCATCGATTTGTTCTGTAACCACCATCGAGCCAAGTTCACTCGCCATTCCCGACGCATTTCGGCCGGCCACGAGGATGCCCGTCAGAACCGGCCCCAGTTCTCGCACCATCGACAGCGATACCAGTTGACCGATCAGAGTGATCGACCCAAAACGTTGCAGGGTATTTGCCGTCTGCACGGCCAGCACGGCGCCGGTAAAAAATCCAATCAGCACAACAATGGGCAGCGAGCCTACTCCGATGAGATCGGCCTGCTGCACCATATCGGCGATGTAAAGAGGTTTGCGAAACAGATTTCCCAGGGACCGAAGCGACAGCATGACGTAGTCCTGAACCGCCAGCACCTTTTCCTTCGCGAACTCTGTGGGCGAGATCAGTTCCATGCGTTTTCCGGAGCCCGGGCTGCACCGGATGTAGGGCTTGTCCGCAATATAACAGATCAGACCTCCGACTTCGGACCTCAGACGTGCGCAGTCTGATTCCACTTAAGAGATGATTTCGAAAGCGTGAGGTCGCTTGATTTGCCCGAAGAGATGGGGAAAGTCCGAGTCCGCAAGCTCGCGGGGTCGAGGTCTGAGGTCGGACGTCTGAAGTCCGAGGTCCGCCGTCCGTTACGCGCGCCCCTTCTTTTTGATCTCAATATTCAGCCGTCGGATCTTCTGATTGAGGGTAGACAGCGGGACGTGAAAGCGCTCCGCGGCTTCCGTCTGATTCCAGTTGCAGCGTTCCAGCATGTCGGTGATGACGCGCCGTTCCACGTCTTCCACGATCTCGAACAGGGAGGCATCCGTCGGGGTGTCGTGCAAGGTGAGCGACGTTCCGCGCCCGAGAAGCGAGTCCGGCAGCAACTCCGCGCTGATTTCCGGACCAGATGACAGCACCACCGCGCGCTCGATCACGTTTTCCAGTTCGCGCACGTTGCCCGGCCAGGAGTATGCCATCAAAGGACGCAACGCCTCGGGTGTGATCCGCGGCGTGGGGCGGCTGTTTTCTTCGGCATACTTTCTCAAGAAGAAGTCCACAAGCAGGGGAATGTCTTCTTTACGCTGCCGCAATGGTGGCAGTTCGACCGTGATCACGTTCAACCGGTAGAAGAGATCCTCGCGGAAGCGACCTTCGCGCACCATCTGCCGCAGATCGATATTCGTCGCGGCGATGATGCGCACATCGACCTGGATTTCCTGAATTCCGCCGAGGTGCATGAATCGCCGGTCTTGCAGCACACGCAGAATCTTGGCCTGCGTCTCCAGACCCATCGTCGCGATCTCGTCGAGGAACAGCGTTCCCTTGTCAGCAACCTCGAACAATCCCTTTTTCGACGCGATCGCGCTCGTAAACGCGCCCTTCACGTGTCCAAACAGAGTGGATTCAAGCAAGTCCGTGGGCATCGAACCGGTGTTCACCGGAACGAATGGCTTGTCGCGCCGTGGCGAATTGAGATGGATCGCCTTGGCAATCACTTCTTTGCCAGTTCCACTCTCGCCCTGCAGCAGCACGGTTGAGCGGCTATTCGCGACCTGCGCCACCAGGTCGAAAATCTTCAGCATGGGCTCGCTTTTGCCCACAATGTTTTCGAAGTTGTAGCGTTGCTTCAGAGCGCGCTTGAGTTGGACGTTCTCTTCTTCTGCCCGCCGCCATCCAACCGCGGCGCGAACGTCGGCCAGCAGTTTCTCGTTATCCCAAGGTTTCTGAACGAAGTTGGCCGCGCCCGATTGCATCGCCCGTACTGCATTCTCCACGGTGCCATATGCCGTGATCATGATGACTGGCAATCGGGGATCGTGTCCCCGAATCTCCGACAGAATCTCCATCCCGTTGCGGCCAGGCAGGGTCAGATCCAGCAGGACCAGGTCAAACGGACGTTCCGCCATTTGTGCGAGGCCTTCTTCGCCGCTGACTGCGGTATCGACCTCAAACCCTTCTATCTCTAACAAAGTCTGTAAGGATTCCCGAATCTCCGCCTCATCGTCCACAATGAGCACGGAGCCGGCAGGCGACGGACTGCCCTGCGTGATCCCTCGCGAAATGACAGCTACTTCAGACATGGACTGCCTTCCTGCTCAACGGAAAGTCGAGGGCGAACGTCGTACCTACTCCCGGTTCGCTTTCCACACGAATCTTGCCCGCATGCTCCTGAATGATGCCGTACGTGACCGACAGGCCTAGTCCGGTACCTCGGCCTTGTCCCTCTCGGGGAAGTGCCTTGGTAGTGAAAAACGGGTCGTAAATGCGCTGAATGTGCTCCGGCGCGATGCCCGAGCCGGTGTCGCTGACGCGCACGCTCACAAAATCTCCGTTGCTCGTGGCAACCCTGAGTTGGCCGCCGCCAGCCATCGCATCCTTCGCATTGAGGAAGAGGTTCAAAAATACCTGCTGTAACCTGCCCGCATTTCCCTGGATGGGGGAGAGCTCGGGGTGCAGCTCGGAGTGCACCTGAATCTTCGCTGTCTTGAATTGATGCTCGAGCAGCGCCAGCGTGTCGGTAATGACTTTGTTGACGTCAACGTTGGCGAATTCGGTGCCGCTGGTCCGTGAAAAATTAAGCAGGTTATTTACTATTTCTGATGCGCGGAACGTCTGCCGGGTGATCTTGTCCAACAATCCCGATTTTTGCGGATCGCCTTGGAGTTGCTTCGCCAGCATCTGCGTGTAGGAAGAAATCACCGCCAGCGGCGTATTGACTTCGTGCGCCACGCCAGCCGCCAGCAGTCCAATTGAGGTCAGCTTATCGGCTTGCGAGAGCTGATTCTCCAGTTCGACGCGATCGGTGATATCGTCCATGATCACCAGGCGCCCGATCACCTGGAATCTCCGCGTCACCAGGGGCGCGATCGCGACGTTCACGGTGCGTGTTTCGCCAGCCGGCGTAGCCAATCGGAACTTGTACAGGTTGTTGATGCCGCCGTTCTGCCGGATGCGGTAGAACTCTTCTACGAACTCAGACGGGAAGATGTCCTTCAGCGACTGCGTCAAAACCTGCCAACGCGGTAGCGCATACATGACTTCCATCTGCGCGTTCCAGCTCTCGATGCGGTCTTCCATGTCGAGCGCCATGATGCCGACGTTGATTGATTCCACGATGTTCTCGTTGAAGTCCTTCAGCGGTTCGTATTCCGCGACCCTCAGCGGTAACGCAGAGCACAGACCGCCACTCTGAATGGCTCTCCCCAGAAACCCACCCAGGGTCTCGAGGAAATCCACAGCTACGCCGAA
>Ga0126378_10004709_pt1 | contig 10469 bp, 8 predicted proteins | sample PanSoiMetPlot_23_FD_92587 | JGI IMG/M metagenome (GOLD analysis project Ga0126378, IMG submission 92587) | Tropical forest soil microbial communities from Panama - MetaG Plot_23 | ecosystem: Environmental > Terrestrial > Soil > Tropical forest > Bulk soil | place: Panama | collected 2016-02-17
GCGGTCGGCCCGGCGAACGCGTAGTCGACCGGAAGCGGCAGGCCGTGCGCCTGCAGGACCGCGATCGCCGCGGCCGGGATGCAGGTCGTGTTGATCGCGTGGGTTCCTGCGGTGAAGTAGTTGGCGTGCGATCCGACGGCGACGTGGACGATCGGATGGGTGTCGTCGAACCGCGGCGTATCCGCCCAGTTGCGGGTCTGGCCGAGGCAGTGCTGGCTGTAGCCGACGGAGAGCGGCTCGCCATCGCTCGAAAGGACGACCATGGCCTCCTCCCAGTCACCCTCGTGTGCTTGCCAGAAGAGGTCGCTCGGCGGGTACGTGTACGAGTAGACGTCGTCGTAGTAGAAGAACCAGTATTCGAGGACAGTCCGGCCGTCCTCGTGGACGACATGGCCGTAGATGCTGGGACCGTCGGTGCTTGCGGCAGCGGCTGCAGCCGCGTAGCAGGCGAGGCCGCCGACTGGCGCGTTCGGCGTGCAGGGCTGCTCGTTGAGCCGCCAGCTGCCGACGTCGGGGAGGTTGCCCGGCGCGGCCGGGTGCTGCACGACGCTCCAGGTGCCGGAGCTCGTGAGCTGCTCGAGGTCGGCGGTGCCGATGAAGGGCTGGACCTTCGTGGGCAGGAACTGCTCGAGCGGGTCGAACTGCATCAGCGGCTCGTAGATGGTGAGGAGCCGCGCGTCAGGGGTTTCAGGGCTCGCGCTGGCAGTCCCCGAAAGTGCGGTCAGCGCGAGCAGGAGCGCAGCTACGAGCAGGAATGGGAGCTTTGTCGACATCGGCGCGTCTCCTTTGGTAGTCGGGTGGGCAATCCGGCCTCAGGCCCATTCGTCACGGCACATCGACCGTGAACGCGATCTGGTTGTTGAGCGCCACGTTCTGGTCGAAGGTCTTGACTTCCAGCTGACTGGGCGCGCAGTTCGGGGTGTTCGGCTGATACCGGACGGTCACGAAGCCGGCCGCCGAGGAGTAGAAGGCTTCTTCCGACGCAACCGCTGCGGTGTGGACGACATCGACGCCAGGTGCCGGCGTGAGGCAGTAGTCACCCTGGCCTGCCGCCCCGACGGCAACCTGGGTGAAACCGGCGGTGTGACCCCTAACGAGGCTGGGTGAGCCGCCGTTCGGGTCGACGAGCGCGTAGGCGACCGGTCCCCCCATCGCCGATCCGCCGAATGCATATGCCGCAGCTCCGCCCGCCACGCCGACCACGAGCGCCGGCAGCACGAGCCACTTGACGAGAAACATGGTTTCCTCCTTGAGATCGGTGCGACCGAGAACGTGCCGAGGCCGGCTAATACGGCCCTAATCCGCGGCAACGAACGTGGACTCCGCTGCGCAACAGGCGCACAATCACGACGTGGAGGTGCTGCTTCTCGGCCCCTTCGAGCTCCGGGTCGGAGGGGACCCGATCTCGCTGCGCAGGCAGAAACATCGCGCGCTCATCGCGCTGCTTGCACTCCACCCGCGCGAGGCCGTGTCGAGCGACAGGCTGGTCGAGGAACTCTGGGGCAGCGAGGAGCCGAAGACGGCAAGACAGGCCCTGCAGAACTACGTCTCATTGCTGCGGAAACAGCTCACCAGTGGGGCGATCGCGACCCAGTCAGGTGGCTATGCGCTGAACGTCGACCCCGACCAGGTAGACGCGGTCAGGTTCGAGCGATTCGTGTTGGAGGCCCGCGGTCTGACCGATCCCGCAAAGCGGGCCGCCTCCCTGCGCGCAGCGCTCGCGTTCTGGCGCGGCGACGCGCTCGCCGACCTGCTGTACGAGCCGTTCGCCGAGCTCGAAGCGAGGCGCCTAGAGGAGCTCCGCCTCAGTTCCCGCGAGGACCTGATCGACGCGGAGCTGGAGGACGGCGGCCACGCGGCTCTCGTCCCCGAGCTCGAAGGGCTCGTCGCCGACAACCCGTATCGCGAGCGGCTGCGGGCGCAACTGATGCTCGCGCTCTACCGGGCCGGGCGACAGGCCGATGCGCTCCAGGCGTACCGCGCCGCCCGCGGGGCGCTCGCCGAACTCGGACTCGACCCGAGCGTCCAGCTGCGCAATCTCGAGCAGGCGATCCTCAACCAAGATCCTGCTCTCGAGCTTCCGGCCGTGCTACCGGACATCGGCCAGCGCCGGAAGACGGTCACCGTCCTGCTCTGTGACCTCGCCGTCGGTGAGCTGGCGCTCGACCCGGAGCAGCTCCGCGCCCAAACAACACGAGCGCTCGCCGAGGCGCGGGCGGCGATCGAGCTGCACGGTGGCGCCGTCGAGACTCGCGCCGGCGACGAGCTGCTCGGCGTCTTCGGTGTGCCGGTGGCTCACGAGGACGATGCGCTCCGCGCAGTGCGCGCTGCGGCCCAGATCTGCACACTCGAACCTCAGCTTCGCGTCGGCCTCGACACCGGGGAGGTGGTCACCGGCCAGGGATTCGTCAGCGGCGACGTCGTCGCCCGTGCGAAGCGACTCCAGCGCGACGACCGCCCCGGCGAGGCCCTCATCGGCTCCGCCGCTATCGCGGTGTGCGGGGAGGCGGTTGCCGTCGAGCCTGCTGCCGGGGAGTTCCGGCTACTCGGCGTCGATGAGGGCGCGGAGGCGCTCGCGCGCACGTTCGACGCTCCGCTCGTCGGTCGCGCGGAGGAACTCGCCGAACTCCGTCAGGCGTTCGAAGACGTCGTTCGCACAAAGCGGCCTCGGCTCGTCACCGTCCTCGGGGAGCCGGGAATCGGCAAGACGCGGCTGGCCCGCGAGTTCGTCACCGAGGTCGGCGATGACGTTTCGGTTCTGGTCGGCCGCTGCGTCTCCTACGGCGAAGGCGCCACCTGGCTGCCGCTCGCCGAGATGCTCGAGCAGGCCGGCGAACGGCTGGACTCGATCCTTGCGACCGCCTCCTCCGCGGGCGAGGTCTTCCTCAAGACACGTCTCGTCTTCGAGCGCCTCGCCCTCGCTCATCCGGTCGTGCTCGTGTTGGACGACGTCCACTGGGCAGAGCCGACCCTGCTCGACCTCGTGGAGTACCTCGCCGCGTGGGCGGCCGGGCCGATTCTTTGTCTCTGCCTCGCCCGTCCCGAGGCCGCCGATGCACGCGCCGCGCTCCTGGAGCGGGCCATCAAGCTCGGCCCGCTCGAGGAGGCAGAGGCGCAGGTCATCGCTGCCGGGGTGGAGTCAGGCCTGCGCCCTCCGCTGATCGAAGCCGCCGGAGGCAATCCGCTCTTCCTCGAGCAGCTGGCAGCGTTCGTCCAGGAGGGCGGTGCGATCGACGCGGTGCCGCCCTCGTTGGAGGCTCTGATCGCGTCTCGTCTCGACCTCCTCGACGCCACGGAGCAGGATCTGCTCCAGCGGGCGGCGGTCATCGGACGCGCCTTCGAGAGGGCGCTGCTGCTGGAGCTGGGCGGCTTCGTGGAGCGACTGCCGGAACTCGAGGAGAAGGGGTTCGTGCGACGGCTGCGCGGCGGCGACTATCGCCTCCACCACGTGCTCGTCCGCGAAGTTGCCTACGCGGCGTTACCGAAGGCCGAGCGTGCCGAGCTGCACGAACGGCTGGCAGACCTGTTGGCGGACCGCGGTGCGACCGACGAGCTCATCGGCTTCCACCTGGAGCAGGCGCAGCGCTTCGGCAGCGAGTTGCATCTCCTCCCCAGCCGGCTTGGCCGCCTCGCCTCGGACGCGGGGGAGCGACTCGGTGCCGCCGGCGTCGAGGCCTGGAAGCGCGGCGACTCGCCGGCGGCCGTCAACCTCCTGACCCGCGCCTGTGCGTTGCTTGCCGAGCGCGATTCGTTCCGGCTCCTGCTCCTTTGCCACCTCGCCTCGGCTCTGTACACCGGTGGCGCGCTGGCCCGCGCCGAGGAGGTGCTGGTAGGCGCGGCCGAGACCGCGGCAGCCGCAGGCGACCGGCCACGGGAGGTGCGGGCGGGCCTCGAGCTTGCGTATCAGCGGCTCTACACCGATCCAGAGGGACGAGCGTCCGAGGTGAGAGAACTGGCGCAGGCGGCGATTCCGCTCTTCGAGGCGCTCGGCGACCAACAGGGCCTCGGACGCGCCTGGCGTTTCCTTGCCGACGTCCAAGGGGGGATGGGCTGCCGTTATGCGGCGGCCGTCGAATCTGCCGAGCACGCACTCGCCTGCTACGAACGATGCGGCTGGCCGACTTCATCCTCTGTGGGCGACCTCGCCGCCTACCTCTACTTCGGCCCGACCGCCGCGGGAGACGCGCTCGACCGCTGCCGCGGGCTGCTCGCCGAGACCAGCGGCGGCGGAGCAGCCACGGCTCTCGCATACCTCGGCGGGCTCGAGGGAATGCGCTGCCACTTCGAGGAGGCACGGGGGCTCTTAGCGAAGGCGCGACGGCTGTTCGCAGATCTGGGACAGACCAACGTCGCAGAGGTCACCTGCGGACCGGTCGCTGCGAGGGTCGAGGTGCTCGCGGGAGAGTACTCCGCGGCCGAGGAGATTCTGCGAACGACGTGCACCAACCTCGAGCGGATGGGCAATCGCGCGCATCTCGCCACACGCGCAGCCGAACTCGCCGACGTTCTCTGGCTTCGCGGCTGCGACAACGAGGCAGAGGATTGGGTTTCGCGAGCACTGGAGCTCGGCGCTTCCGACGACATTCCGACCCAGATCTCCTGGCGCTGCGCGGCCGGGAAGCTCCTCGCGCGGCGTGGTGAAGCCGCCGAGGCGCAGCGGCTCCTCCGGGATGGGATACGGCTCTCCGATACGACCGATGCCCTGAACCAGCAAGCACGGACTCGCCTCGATCTGGCTCAGGTCATCGCAATCGCGGGCCGCCGGGCCGAGGCGTCCGCCTTGGCCGAAGCCGCAGTGGAGCTCTTCGAGCGCAAGGGCAACGCCGCGGCGGCCGGGCGCGCCAAGGCATTGCTCCAAGAGTTTGCGGCGACCTGAAACGACGAAGAGCCCCGCTGGGAGCTCTTCGTTCGTGTTCGACGACGCAGTCGATCCGTCTAGGGACCGCCGCCGCCGCCGCCGTCCGGCGTTTGCCGCTTCATGGCGCTCACCTCCTCGCGGGAGGCGCACGCCACGACTGGTGCTCAGGGCCGCCTTGGTGGCGGGATTGGAGGCGCTACCGTGGAGGCCGGGAGCGGGTCGGGTGTGCGCTGTTCACGCTCCGCACGCTACGACCCGCGCCCATCGGCCGAAACCGGGATTCTCCTATGCGGCTTCGGGGAGTCCCCCCGAGCTCCCGTCTCGGGGTTTTCCTCGTTCCGCACACCCCGAACGGCCGGCGTCAGCGCGACCCCGATGGAGGTGACCGCCTGAACTCCGGCACCGACGAGGAGCGTCGCCGAGATTCCGATCGTCGCCGTCATCGGTCCTGCGAGGACGTAGCCCACAGGCTGCAGGACGAGGGAGCCGAGCCAGTCGTAGGAGCTGACGCGCGACAACGCCTGCCGCGGGATCCGCTCCTGCAAGGCCGTGAACCAGAGGGTGTCGGAGAAGCCGACGGCTCCGAACCCGACCGCCGCGGCCAGACCGATCGCCAGTGTCGGGAACGGCCGTGCGAGGAGCGCCGCGGGAAGCGAATAGAGGGACACGACGAGGCAACCGGTGAACAGAGGACGCCTCGGCCTCACGCGAAACGCGAGCACGTTGCCGACCACCGCACCGATTGCGCCGGAGGTACCGATCGCCCCCCAGGCCGCCGCTCCTCCAAGCGCGTGCCGGGCGACGAACGGGCCGAGCACGAAGTAGGGAGCGAGCACAAGACTCGAGACGGCGAACTTCACGATCATCAGCCAGACCCAGCTGCGGGCCGTGACCTCGCGCCAGCCGCCCCGCAGATCGGAGAGCAATCCCGGCCGCTCACCGCCTCTGACGGCGGGTGCGAGGTGCAGGAGGGCGAGCGAAGCGCTGGACACCGCGAAGGTCACGGCATCGACCGCGAACGCGACACCCGAGCCGACACCCGCCACGATCAGGCCCGCCAGCGCCGGTCCGACGATGCGCGCTGCGTCGCGGCCGATGCCCATGAGCGAGTTCGCCTGCTGCAGGCGGTCCGGCGAGACCGTTTCCGGCACGACGCCTGTCGAAGCGGGCGAGAAGAACGCGTCCCCTGCACCGAAGAGCGCGAACAGCACGAGCAGTTCCCAGACCTGAGCCGTCCCAGTGAGGAGCAGGGCGGCAACGATTCCTTGGGTCGTCGCGCGCAGCGCATCGCAGGCGACCACGACCCGCTGTCGCGGCAAGCGATCGGCGACCACCCCTCCGAGCGGCAGCAGGCAGACGCGTGCGACCAGCCCGGCTGAGAGGACAAGGGCGAGCGCAGACGGCGAATCGGTCAGCTCGATGACCGCGAAAGCGAGCGCCACCGGCACGAGGCTCGAACCGAAGGCCGACGTGGCCTGCCCGAGCCACAGCAGGCGAAAGTCCCGCTCCCGGAGCACATCCGGCATGGACCAGAGGGTGCGCTCCCCTCCTAACTCGTCGCTAACTCGACGATTCGCCAATCGGCGCGAGCCAACACCCCGCCTGATCGGCGTCGTCGCGCCTCGAGGCACATACACAAGAGGCACTAGCTGCAAACGGCGGATCCACCGCCAGCCTCCGGTTGAGAAGAAGCCACCCAGCTCGGATGCGCTGTGTGCGCGTTAGCACCGTGTTACCGAGCCGAGTCGCCTGGATCGTCGCGATGAAAAACGACCTCCCCCCGGCTCGAACCGCCGCCGCCGAGCAACCGAGAGCAACAGGCGTACGTCTTCGTCGGGCACGTCGCTGAGCAAGCGCCAGCGCACGGCCGACGCCTATGTCACCGCCGTCACACCGTCTTCAGGTCGGCGCTTAACCACATTGCGACCTATGGCGTGACCCCCAACTCCGAGAGCTGTGGCGGAGGTTGTCGGCTGCGAGATCCGCGACCGGGCGCGATCCTCGCCCGCGAGGTGATGTCGCAGCAGTACCGAGTAGAGAACGAGGAACCGACATCAAGCGGTCGCTAAGGAACGCCACCCACGTTTCCCGGGGACTTCCAGCCATCGAAGCCGTTGCACTTCCCGCAAACTGCGACTGGCTTGGCACATTTCTCGCTGGAGCGTCAAGTACAGGTTGTGAGACGCGAGTTGGTACGAGCGTCGGACGCGGAACTCCTCCAGGCGGGTACTGCCGATGGGTTCGAGGAGGTCTATGACCGACACGCCGCTCAGGTTTTCGCGTGGTCGCGGGCGCGGGTCGGCGAGCATGCCGCCGATCTGACAGCCGAGGTGTTCGCACGGGCGTGGCTCGCGAAAAGCCGCTTCCGAGACGAGAGCGGCGAGTCCGCGCTGCCGTGGCTGCTTGGGATCGCGCGGAACGTGTTGCGCGAGTCGCTGCGTAAGCGGCGGATCGAGGACGCCGCTCGCCGTCGGCTCGGTATGCCTCGCCTGCTCGCCCGCGATGGAGCTCTGGACGAAGTCCACGACCGTCGGTCGCTCTCGGATTCGGAGCGTCGCGTACTCGCGTCGCTGCCGGAGCGGGATCGCGAACTGCTGCAGTTGCGGGTGGTTGAGGAACGTCCCTACCGCGACATCGCCGTGCGGTTGCGCTGCACGCCGCAGGCGGCTCGGCATCGCGTCTCACGTCTACTCCGCCAACTCCAGTGCACGCTTGGAGGCCAACAGCCATGAACGAGACTGTTCGGGAACTCGACCTGATCCGCACCCAACTCCGTACCGCGATCGAGCGCGACCTGCAAGATCGCAGTCCACGCTCGCGCGTCCTGCGTCGTCGGTCGGTTCGAATTGCGATCCCGACGCTTGCGGTGGGCGCCGCCGCGACAGCGATCGTGCTGGGCTTGATCGTCAGCGCCGCTTCGCCGTCAGCCGCTTCCGCAGCGGCTAGGAGGGCGCTCGCCGCGACCGCGGCGGCTCCCTCCGGGACGTTGACGACGACAGTGCTCCACGCCGGCACCACCCAGACCGTTGAGGGCGCCCGCTGGAACGGCAATGACATCGCTTTCTCGCCAGAGGATGGCCCCATCCCGCAGCTCCTACTGATCGGGGGCGGCATATACGTGCAGACCTCGGATGGAGCGTGGTGGCATTACGCCAACGCCTCCGACGTGGGGCCGAAGCCGCTCGGCGGGATGGCGCAACTCGCACAAGAGACCATCGCCGGTACCACCCCACAGCAGATCCTCGCCCTGGCCACCGAGGTGCAGAAGACGGAGCAACCGGATGGCAGCACGCTCTACACCGGCACGATTCCGAGCAGCAGCCTCAATCCAGCGACCGTTACCGGCAACGACGCCATCACAAGCATGATCCTCGGCGCCCAAAAACGCACCGACATGATGTCCGGCGCCGAACCCAGCCAGGGAGACATGCCAGGCACCGGCCCGAGCGATCTCCAGCTCCAGATGAGCGTCGGAGCCGACGGTCTCGTCAAACAGGTCAGCGTGACCTTCCAGCAACAGGGCAGCAGCCCATCCGCAGCGGACGGCACCTACACCTGGAGCGTCACCTACAGCCAGCTTGGCAACACGCCGCCGATCACGCCGCCCGCCAGCTCAACCGACCTGCCGCCCGGAACTCTGCCACCCGGAACCCTGCCGCCCGGAAGCCCGTCGCCGAACACGCGCACGCAAGGCACGCAGAACCCCACGATCACCGCTGCGGACCGGCCTGCCTACCTCAAAGCCGCCGCATGCATTCGCTCGCACGGATTCCCTAACTTCCCCAATCCGACCTTCGCGAAGAACACCGTCACGTTCATCATCCCACCCAACATCAACACCAACTCCTCCCGGGCCAAAAGAGCCGAGGCGATCTGGCGTCAAGCTGATACCACCAGGCCTGCCCTACGGCAATCACCGCTGAACGGACCGACGGTGTCTGGGAGGACTACCTAACTCCCGGCCTGACCTCCCGCGCCGCCGCGCGGGAGGGCCGGTTCGGGTCGGAGCCGATTTGCCTCCACGTTCACTCAGGCGGCAGGAGTGATCAGCGGCAAGGCGCGCGAGCACCTCTCGTGCGCGAGTCAATCCCCGAGCCGACTCGCGCGGATCAGGAGAGCGCGCGTTCGAGAGCCGGACGGTCGGCGGGCTCACCGTGCGTTGGCAGCACGAACTCCACGGGCTTGTCGAGCAGCGGCCTTAGCCCCTTCGCCACCTGCTCGACCGTGACGCCTTCCGGCAGCCAACTCGCGGGGATCTCAAGTCCGTTGCCCAGGTCGATCAGCGTGTCTCCCGCGATCACCGCGCGAATCCGCTCGCTCCAGAGCACCAGGTCAAGCTCCCCCTCTCGACCCGGATAGGCCTCCAACCCGAACAACGAGTCGCCAATCGCGTAGCGCGTCGCCGGGACAAGCTGATCTTCGGGACGATCAGGCGCCGGAGCCCACACCGGAAAGCCAAGCGATGCGGCGTCACGCTCGTGCCACGCAGAGGTAAGCACCGTAACCACCTCGCGCGACCCGAACAGCGCACGAACGTCCTCCGGAACGGCGATCGGGTCGATCAGGATCAGCCGCTCGCCGTCGTCGATCGCGTACGCCGACACCGGCCCTTCCCACTCGGGATGCGTCGCCGTCCAGTGATACACCCCTTCCGGAAGCATTCTCAGATGCTAAGCACCACCGACTAATTGAGGAAGCCCAGTACTGGGCTCAACAGGTGACCCCCAACTTACGCTGCCTGGTGCTACCGCGAACTGGGCCAGTCAGGCGAAAGGACTTAGGGCTGGCTGATGACGGCTTCGTCAACGGGTAGGCCACCGTCGGCCGGGACCGGGGCGATATCCCACTCGACTTGGATGCCGTCGCGGAGGCCGCGCATGAAGGCGGCGAAGCCGCCGTCGGGTGCGTGGATGGTGAGCCAGCTCGCAGGGCCGCTGTCGGCGACGCGAAACGAGTGAGCGACCCCTGGCGGCGCGGCGACGAATCCGCCTGCGGGGACGGCTACCGTCTCGGCTTCGGACCCCATCTGGAAGATCACTTCGCCCTCGAGGATGTAGAAGGCGTCGGTGTGCTCGAGGTGGATGTGCCGGCCAGCGACGTGCTCCCCGGCCGCGTAGCGGGCATGGGTGACGGTCAGATCTTCGCTCGCGATCACGATGCTGCCCTTGCGCGCCGGGCTGTCGATGATCTGCTCCCGGCTGCGGGCAGAGGCAATGGGGTTAGTCGCCATAGAGGTCGTTCCATCGGGCCGGGTGCCAGGTTGTGTCGGTGGGGCAGCTGTCGTCGGCGAAGGCGAGGGCGTCGGCGAGGGTGTCGCCGACGCCGACGGCCCACCAGGTGCGTCCCTCGGGCGAGATGAAATCGACCATGACGACAACTTGGCTGGGAGTGGCTGGGGTAGCCAAAACCGCTCTTGCAGTTGCCTCTGATCCGACCCATCCGATGCGAGTCGACTGAAAGCTGCGTGGTCGGTTGCGGCGCCTGGAGGTGGTAAGGGTCATTGCTCGTCCTTTGGTCAGCGGCTGTTAGGGCGCGGGCGTGAGTCCGTGTTGGCGCATCACGGCACCGAGCGCCGCCAGGTCGGGCGGCCCGCCGGTGGCGGCCTCGAGGA
>Ga0126378_10004710_pt1 | contig 10468 bp, 10 predicted proteins | sample PanSoiMetPlot_23_FD_92587 | JGI IMG/M metagenome (GOLD analysis project Ga0126378, IMG submission 92587) | Tropical forest soil microbial communities from Panama - MetaG Plot_23 | ecosystem: Environmental > Terrestrial > Soil > Tropical forest > Bulk soil | place: Panama | collected 2016-02-17
GCACGTCGATTTCATGTGGCCCATGTGGAGCATCCTCGACTGCACTCCGGAAGGCAGGGGCTCCGACTGGGGACCGCGCCTCGCCTATTGACGGTTCCGGAATGCCAAGGATCAGTGACCCGGTCGGCGTCTCGAGCCTGCTGCGGAGGGACCGTGCCGCCACGGCCGCCGCTGTCGCGACCGTTGTCGCGGCGGCAGCGGGCTGGGTCCTTGTCGTGTCGTGGATCAACCGCATGGACACGGGGATGGGACTCGGCTCGTTCCCAGACTTCATCGAGATCTGGGCCGTGATGATGGCCGCCATGATGCTGCCATCGGTCGTGCCAATGGTGGCGAGGACCGCCCGTCTCAACGCGTCGCCCGGCGTGGACCTGATCGCGACCGTGGGGTTGGTGGGTATTTATCTTCTGACGTGGACTGCATTCGGTGTCGCGGCTTACTTCATGTACGAGGTCATCGCGAACATCGGTCTGGCGAATTCGTCATGGCACCGGCGCGGTTTTCTCCTTGCTGGAATCGCGATTGCCGGTGCCGGCCTGTACGGATTGACTCCGCTGAAGCGCAGCTGCCAGGGTCGTTGCCGAGCTCTGGCCCGTAACGGCTGGGGGCGGGAAGGCGGCTTGCTTCGACGGATCGTGCGCACCGGCGCCGACTACAGCGTGAATTGTGTCGGCGCCAGCCTGGGCCCGATGGTGGTCATTCTTGCGGTGGGCCTGACAAGCATCACCTTGATGGTGATCGTGAGTGCGATCGTGCTCGTGCAGAAGGTGGTTCCGCTGAGCAATTGGGGCAACAGCGCCATCGCCCTCGCGCTTTTTTCCTACGGCGTGTCGCTCGCAATTGCGGCCGGGAGCGGAGCAATGCTCACGGTGGTGCCACGATGACGGACAGCCCTCGGACGGAAGCTGAAGCGCTCCCTGCGTAACGCTCGCCCGAGGCGACCGGTCCGCTCTGCCCAAGCTGCCAATTCGAGCTCGACCTGCCGGGTCACCCTCCGCCGTTCCCTCCCCGAGCGTCAGTCCTCCTCGAGCGGCTCGGAGGCGCTGTCGGCCGTCTCGATCCTTGCCAGATCCGCCCGCAGCCAGTGCTCGCTGTTGGCGACGTGCGCGGCGGCCACGATCCGCGCCAGTTCGGGATCGCGCGCCGCGATGGCCTCGTAGATTCGCGTGTGTTCAGCGCGCGTCGCCTCGAGCGCCCCTTTCTCGAGCCGGCCCCGCCACAGCCGCGCCCGCATTGTCCGCGTGGAGAGGCCCTCGAGCAGAGAGCTGAGCACGGAGTTACCGGCTGCCTGGGCAACTACTGCGTGGAACGCCGCGTCCGCGTCGACGAGATCCTCGACGCTGGTTGCGGCCGTCATCCGGTCCAGCTCGCGGCGCAGGGCGGCGTGGCCATCCTCGTCCATTCTCACGGCTGCGAGCGCCACCGCGCCTGGCTCGAGCATCCGACGGACCTCGAATAGCTCGACGACCGTCTTGTCGGCCAGCAGGTGGGCGACGAAGCGAGTCGACTCCAGGAGGAGTTCCGGCTCCAGGCTGGTGACATAGGTGCCATCGCCCTGGCGCACCTCGAGCACCCGGACGAGCGAGAGGGCACGGACCGCCTCCCTGAGCGAGTTGCGAGAGATGCCGAGGCGGGCGGCGAGCTCAGACTCCGGCGGCAGCCGTGTGCCGGGCCCCCACTCGCCGGACATGATCATCTGCCGGATCCGCTCGATCGCCTCGTCGGTGACGCTCGCGTTCCGGCCGCCCCTCTCACCGCGGGGACGGTTCACCTTCGGCCGCCGATCGGTCTCAGCTGAGGTCATCTCCGGTGGAGATTGTCGCGCATTCGAGGGCCCGGAGGATCGGAGACATCGGATGAAGTCTCCGGCAAGGGCCTATAGCCGTGCCAAGAAGGAGCTTGACAAACATCGGATGATCGGCTAAACATCCGACTAATCGATGGCCGCGCGCCTGACCGGCGCCCCGACCACTCGGAGCCATCGTCGTCCTGAACAGAGCAGAGGGGATAAGGATATGAGCCGACACTTGTCGCGACTGCTGGCGCTGCTGACGGGAGCGGGCCTGATGATCCTCGCTTGCACGCCGGGCGGGACCACTTCGACGGGGGCCACCCGCTTCTCAGGCGTGACGCTCCGCGTCGTCACCTTCACCGGCCCCCAGATCGCCGAGCCGCTGCAGCGGCGCGCACCTGACTTCCAGAAGGCAACGGGCGCGAAGGTCGAGGTCATCACGGTCCCGTTCTCGGACCTCTACCAGAAGATCCTCACCGACTTCGCGACGAAGACGAACTCCTACGACGCACTGGTGTTCGACCCCCAGTGGATGGGAGACTACGTCCCGCCCGGCTATCTCGAGGACCTCACCGATCGGGTGAAGAAGGACACGGACCTGCAGTGGAATGACATCTCGCCCTTCTTCCGCGATTTCAGCGCGACCTACAAGGGCCACGTGTACACGGTCCCGCTCGACGGCGACTTCCAGATGGTCTACTACCGCAAAGACCTTCTGCAGCGGGACGGACTCAAACCTCCCGAAACGTGGCAGGACTACATCGACATCGCGAAGAGGTACCAGGGCAAGGACCTGAACGGAGACGGCAAGCCCGACTTCGGCTCCTGCGTGGCGATGAAGCGCAGCGCGCAGTCGTACTGGATGTTCATCTCGGTCGCGGCTGCGTACCTGCAGAGCCAGGGCACGTCGCAAGGCGCTTTCTTCAACACCGACAACATGCAGCCTCTCATGAACAATGAAGGGACCGCTGCTGCGCTCGACGTCTACAAGCAGATCTCGAAGCTCGGTCCCCCGGACCAGTTGAACAACGACGTCGGTGATTCCCGCGGCCTATTCGTGTCCGGCCGCTGCGCGCTCTCCATCGACTGGGGGGACATCGGCCCGCTCGCCGTAGACAAGACGCAATCCACCGTCCAGGACAAGGTCGGAGCGGTGATCCTGCCTGGCTCGAAGCGCGTGCTGGATCGCTCGACCGGAGCCCTCGTCGACTGCGACTCGAAGACTTGCCCCAGGGCGATCAACGGCGTGAACCACTCGCCCTTCGCCGCGTTCGGCGGCTGGTCCGGCGCGATCAACAAGGCGAGGCCCGACAAGATCAAGGACGCCGCGTTCGCGTTCCTGTCCTACATGTCACAGCCGGCGCAATCCAGTGTCGACGTCACGATCGGGAAGACGGGCTTCAACCCGTACCGCAACTCGCACTTCACCAACCTCGGCCCGTGGTTGAAATCAGGCATGAGCGACCAGGCTGCCAAGGATTACCTCGGCGCCATCGAAGCCAGCTTGAAGAGCCCGAACATGGTTCTGGACCTCCGGGTCCCGCAGTCGGCCTTCTACGAGGGCACAGCGCTCGACACAGCGCTCGCGCAGTACCTGGCCGGCGAGCTGACCCTCGAGCAGACCATGAAGCAGATCACGGACCAGTGGAACAAGAAGACTGACGAGATCGGCCGGCAGTCGCAGCTCGAGGCATACAAAGCGAGCTTGAACGTCACGAGATAGAGACCCGGCGGCATGCATGCAATGCAAGGCCCGCTCTGCGGTGCGGGCCTTGCAGCTCGCGGGCGACGTGGAGCCTCCTGAAACGAGCCGATGAGAAACTCCCCTTCACGATGAGTGGCGAAGCCCCGACGCGCCCAGTTCCTGTCACTGCGCAGTGGCGCCCACTGGCCGCCCGCCTCGACCGCCTCGCCGGGCCGGTTTTCATCCTGCCGGCGGTGCTCGTAATCCTCGCCTTCTCGATCTTCCCGCTCCTGGCTTCTCTGTACGTGTCCCTTTCGCGGCTCAGCTTCTCCGAAGGCGGAGTCCAGCTCACCTTCGTCGGGGTGGACAACTACGCGAAGCTCCTGGTGGGGATCGATCGAGCGCACTTCCTCGGGGTGACCAGGGCGATCACACCAGTCAGCGCCGCCATCCTCGTCGCCGTCTACGCCGGATTCGTCTACCTCCTTGTGCGCTACGTGCGCAGCCGGCGTCGGAGCGCGCTCGGGCTGGTGGGCCGCTCGCTCGCGGCGCTGATCGGCGGGGCTGGAGTCTGGCTGGTCGTCGACACGATCCTCACCAGCGGGCGCCCCGGGACGCTCGTCGTCACGGTCATCTATGTCGGCGTCGACGTGACCGTCCAGTACGCTCTCGCTCTCGGCCTCGCGCTGCTCGTCGTTCAACGCCTCCCCGGGCGCCGCTTCTTCCGGGTGGTGTTCTTGCTCCCGATGATGATCACGCCGGTAGGCGTCGCCTACCTGTTCCGCATGCTCACCGACACGAGCAAAGGCCCGCTCTATCCGCTCTGGACGCACTTCGGGCTGGCCGACGTCTCCTGGGTCACCAACCCCTGGGGCGCGCGCCTGGCCGTGATGATCGGCGACGTCTGGCAGTGGACGCCGTTCATCTTCATTGTTCTGGTAGCGGCGCTCGAGAGCCTGCCCGTAGAGCTGTTCGAGGCCGCAAAAGTCGACGGCGCAAACCGCTGGCAGGTGTTCTGGGAGGTCACGTTCCCGCAGATCCTGCCTGCGACTTCTACGGTCGTGCTAATCCGGCTCATCGAGGCCTTCAAGATCGTCGACCTGCCGAACGTGCTCACCAACGGCGGCCCGGGAACGGCGACTGAATCGCTCACGCTCCACGCCTACACCATCTGGCGCGCACTCGACATCGGCGGATCCGCCGCCATCGCGTACATGCTGCTCTTCGTCGTGACGTTCATCGGCATCACCTACGTGAACCTTTTCCGCCGCCGCGTGGCGGCAATGGCTTGAACCCCATGGCAGTAGCGCGAGGTGGGCGACGCAGGGCCTCGATTTCCAGGCCGTCACTGCCCACGATGGCTGTTTCCTACGTCCTCCTGGGCGCCTGGGCCGTCGTCGTCCTCTTCCCGCTGTACTGGCTGGTCATCACCTCGCTCAAGACCCCGATTGAGGTCAACGGCGGTCCCTTCTACATCCCGTACCGCGACTTCAAGCCCACCCTTGAATCCTGGCGCTACATCTTCGTTGACCTTCGCGAGGACACGTTCCGCCCATATCTCAACACGCTGGTGGTCGGCCTCACCAGCACAGCCCTCACCCTGCTCCTGGGCTCGATGGCGGCATATGGCCTCGTCCGCATGCGGTACCGGGTTCGTCTGGGCGCCGTCGCGTCCTTCATCGCCGCGCTTGCAGTCGCTGTCGCGGGCGTGTTCGCCGGTGCGCCGTGGCAGCTCGCGGCGATCGGCGGCGTCATGCTCTTCCTGCTCCTCTTGCAGACGGTCGCGCGCCGGTCCAGGAGGGCGCTGGGCAACGACGACATCGCGTTCTGGATGATCTCCCAGCGAATGCTGCCCCCCGTCGCCGTGGTGATCCCCATCTTCATCTTCTTCCAGCAGCTCGGCCTGCTCGACACGTGGCCGGCGCTGATCATCAGCTACGTGGCTTCGCACCTGCCCATCGTCGTCTGGCTCATGCGCGACTACTTCCAGAGTGTCCCGCTCGAGCTGGAAGAGAGCGCCGCCATCGACGGCGCCTCGCGCTACCGCGTCTTCCGGTCTGTGGTGCTTCCACTGTCGGTGCCCGGCCTCGTCGCCACCTTCCTCTTCGTCCTCGTCTTCGCCTGGAACGAGTACCTCATCGCACTCTTCCTGACGAGCGCGAACGCGCAGACGCTGCCGCTGACCGTGGCAGCGCAGAACGCGACCCGCGGGCCGCAGTGGTGGTACATGTCCGTGCTGATCCTGATCATGATCGTGCCGGTGATCGCGATGGCCATCGCCCTCGAGCGCTACATCGCACGAGGCCTGCTCGTCGGCGCGGTCAAGGGCTAGCCCGTTGTAGGAGCTCGATGTGACCCGCATCGCCGGCCTCACGGCGCTCGACGTTCGCTTTCCGACCTCCCGCACGCTCGCCGGCTCCGACGCGATGCACACGGCGCCCGACTATTCAGCGGCGTACGTGGTGCTGCGGACCGACGGCGGCGACCGTCTCGAGGGGCATGGGCTCACCTTCACGCTGGGCCGCGGGACGGAGATCTGCGTCGCGGCGGTCAACGCGCTGGCTCCGATTGTCGTCGGGCGGACGCTCGAATCAATCGTCGCCGACATGAGCGGCTTCTGGCGAGCCGTCACCGGCGACCACCAGCTCCGCTGGATCGGTCCGGAAAAGGGCGCGATCCACCTGGCGGCAGCCGCGATTGTGAACGCCGTCTGGGACCTCTATGCAAAGGTGGAGGGCAAGCCGCTGTGGAAGCTGCTCGCGGACATGAGCCCTGAGCAGCTCGTTTCCTGCGTGGACTTCCGCTACATCAGCGACGCACTCACTCCGGCAGAAGCGCTCGCGATCCTCGAACGCCTGGCCCCGACCCGCCCCGAGCGCGAGGCGCAGATGCTTCGCGCCGGCTTCCCCGCCTACACGACCTCAGCCGGCTGGCTCGGCTATTCGGACGACAAGCTGAGGGCGCTCTGTCGCGAAGCCGTTGCCGCGGGCTGGTCGCACGTAAAGATGAAGGTCGGGCAGAGCATCGAGGACGATGTGCGGCGAGCGAGCATCGTGCGTGAGGAGATCGGTCCTGAGCGCAAGCTGATGATGGACGCTAACCAGGTCTGGGACGTTGGCGAGGCTATCGCGAACCTGAAGCACCTCGTCGAGTTCGAGCCCTACTGGATCGAGGAGCCGACAAGCCCCGACGACGTGCTCGGCCACGCCACCATCGCCCGAGCCATCGCGCCGATCCCGGTCGCGACCGGTGAGCACTGCCAGAACCGCGTCATGTTCAAGCAGCTCTTCCAGGCGGATGCTATCGGGTTCTGTCAGCTCGACTGCTGCCGCCTCGGGGGACTCAACGAGGTACTCGCAGTCCTCCTGATGGCGGCGAAGTTCGGCATTCCCGTCTGCCCGCACGCCGGCGGGGTCGGGCTCTGTGAGTATGTGCAGCACGTGTCGCTCTTCGACTACATCGCTGTGAGCGGCTCGCTCGAGAACCGGGTTCTCGAGTACGTCGAGCACCTGCATGAGCACTTCGTCGACCCGGTGATAATCAGCGACGGACACTACATGGCGCCGCAAGCGCCTGGCTGGAGCATCACGATGCGCCCCGAGTCGCTCCGCGAGTTCGAGTACCCGATCGGTCCGGCGTGGAACAGCCCTGACGTCGAGCCTCGGGAAGCTCGATAGGTCCCAGGCGGTTCGGGGACTTCAGACGACACAGGAGCGATGAGACTTACGCGCCGAGATCGGCTTATCCTCTTTGCTCCAGCAGCGGTCCTGCTGACAGGTTGGCTCGTCCTCCCCGCGCTGATCGGCCTGTTTGCAACGTTCACGACTTACACGCCATTCGGCACGTTGGTCCGCTTCTCCGGACTCCAGAACTTCGCGGCCGTTCTTCGGGATCGCGAGTTTGCGGCCGCCGTTCGCAACATCGCCGTCTTCACCGTCGTTGCGGTGCCGCTCGAGCTGGGAATCGGCTTTGCGCTCGCATATCTCTTGCGGCGCCCGATCAGGGGGCGCGGGCTGTGGCGGGTGCTTCTACTGGTGCCCTGGCTTGTCAGCCCCATCGCGAACGGAGTCATGTGGCACTTTCTGTTCGGCAGCGCCACGGGAGTCATCGACTTCGTGCTGGGTTGGCTCGGGCGGCCGGACATCCCCTCCCCGATTGGAAACGCCGGCCTCGCATTGCCCATCACCATCGCAGTCGAGGTCTGGCGCATCGCGCCCTTCGTCACGTTCCTGCTCCTGCCCGGCCTGTCGTCGATTCCGACTGAGCGGTGGGAGGACGCGACTCTAAACGGCGCACGGTGGATCCGCAGGGTGCTGGACGTAGCGGTGCCCTCGCTCCGGCCGCTCCTCCTCGCGATCACGATGCTGCTGATCGGCCTGTCCCTGGGCACCTTTGACGGGGTCCTGATCCTTACGGGTGGCGGTCCCGGAACTTCGACGGTGACGCCGGCGCTCTACAGCTACAAGCGGGCTTTCGGTGTGAACGACTGGCCGGCCGGCGCAGCCTCCGCCTGGCTCGTCGCAGCGGGCGTGTTTGGCGCCGGCCTCGTCTACATGAGGGCGGTTCGAACTAGGCAGTCGGCATGAACGGGCTGCAGGGCCAGCGCCGGCGCGACAGTGCCACCCGCGCAATCCTGCTGGCCGTGGCGCTCGCCGTGTCACTGCTGCCGCTCGTCTGGACAGCCCTGGCAGCTGCTGGGCTGCGGGCGAACAACAACACGAGACCGCCATCTTGGGTCGGATCCCCGACGCTTGACAACTTCCGCGACGTTGGCATCGCCGAGCCCTCCTTCTGGCAGGAACTCGCGACCAGCACGCTGTCAGCCGCATGCGCCGCCGCGCTTACGGTGGCGGCATCGCTGCCCGCCGCCTATGGCCTCGCGCGGTCGCACTTTCGTGGCGACCGCCTGTTGACCCAGGGCTTCCTGGTCCTGGCGAGCCTACCCGCAATGGCCTATGTGATCCCGTTGAGCGATCTTATGCGTCGAGCTCAGCTGCTCGATACGTTCGTGGGCGTCGTTCTAACGGAGGCGGCGGTCACCGCTCCACTCGCCATCTACGTCCTCCACGGCGCGATGAGCCAGCTGTCCAGCGAGTGGGAGGAGGCCGCGTGGCTGGATGGGGCCGGGCTGTTCCGCGTGATCAGCCAGATCGTCGTGCCGCTGGCCGCACCCAGTATCGTGGCGACGGCGATCATCGTCTTCGTCCTCGACTGGAACCTGCTGCTCGTGCCGCTGGTGCTGACCGCCGGGGAGATAAAGACGATCCCACTCGCCATGAGCGACTTTTTCACGTTCGAGCGCGAGCTCGAATGGCCGACCGCCGCCGCCGCGCTGATCATCTCGCTCGTTCCGGTCGCGATCCTCATCACGGTCTTCCACCGTGTTCTCGATCGGTTCGCGCTCAACGTCCCCCAGGTCGATTGATCAGCGGTCCTTCCGAGCGGCCGGGTACCCCGTCGAGGATGAGGTGCACCACCCGAGCAATGAACTCCTCCGACAGCTCGTCGCCGGTGACCAGCAGCCGCAGATAAAGCGGACCGATGAGGCCCTCGAGCAGCAAGGGCACATCCGTCTCCGGCGGCAGTTCGCCTCGTAGGATCGCCCGCTGGATGACGCCACCTGTCAGCGCGAACCGTCTCGACCAGTACGCGCGGGCGGTCTCCCGGAATGCAGGCAGCCGCGGCCTCTCGGCAACCAGCGTGCGGTCGAGCGCCGTGATGTGTGGCTGCATGACCTGGGCCGCGATCGCCATGGCCAGTGCGACGAGCTCCGAGCGCAGCCCTCCGGTATCGGGGACTGGCAGCTCGCGGTCGCTCAGCCGGAGGATCGCCGCCGCTGATCGTGGGTCCAAACGGCGCCGGCAAGACCACGACGTGGAGGGCCTGCGCACGCCAGATGGTGGCTCTATCAGCGTGCTGGGCCTGGATCCACGGCGGGACAGCACCGGGCAGGGGTCCAGAGACGACCGTGTACCGGCTATGGCCGATCGTGAAGGGCTGGTACGTGATCCAGGATCGGCCGAAGCAGTGTCCGAGCAAATCGCCCGGCCGGCTCGAAATGCGTCAACCGTTCGGTGGATTCTCGAGTCAGCCGCCAGGTAAAGTGACCCTTGAGCGCCGCCCTGCGCCGCGGCCTCGACCAGGAGGCACAGGACGAGTACCGGCCATGAAAGACGCCCCTTCTGACCACCCGCCGGAGGGACCATCGGACGTAATCGAGTGGCGACCGAACCTCACCGCTGCCGTGCTGTGGAACCTCTTCGCGGTGCCCATAGCGATAGGCAGCCTGCTGCTGTTCTTTCGACTGGCGACGCTGCGTCTCGGCAGCTCTGGGACAGCCGTGTTCCGGCCGGCGGACCTCCTGCTGATCCTGCTCGTGACGGTGGTGGTGACCGCGCTGCTGCTCGCGGCCCATGAGGGCGTGCACGGGCTGGTGATGGCCGGCTTCGGCGCCCGACCGCGCTTCGGGGCGCTTGTGATCGCCGGCGTCGTACCGGCGTTGTTCACAACCGCGCCCGGCCACCTGTTCACCCGGCGGCAGTACCTCGCCGTGGCGCTTACGCCGGCCGGAGCCATCTCTGCGCTGGGCGCGCTGGCCTGCTTGACGCCCGTGGGTCTCTACCTGGTGGTGCCCCTCGCCATCCACTTCGCGGGCTGCGTCGGTGACTTCGCGGCGAGCATCCGGCTGCTACGTGAGCCTCGCGGCACCCTGTATGAGGACCTCCGCGACGGGATCCGGTTCCATCGGCCAAGTCGGCGCCCATAGCAACCGCTGCAACTCATGCCGCCGCGGCGCTCCCCTCTTCCTCGGCGTGCTTCTCCTCGTTTAGCCCGCATCCACCGATTCGGGCGAGCGAATTGGGGTCCAGGTGCGCCAGAATCGTGGGCTGGCGCCGAGGACCGGAGCGCGCGCATTCGGAGAATGCGTAAGTGAGGACCGCAGAAGTCGGGCCGCGAGATCCCGGGGTCCCCCATGAAATCCCAGGATTTCA
>Ga0126378_10004711_pt1 | contig 10468 bp, 9 predicted proteins | sample PanSoiMetPlot_23_FD_92587 | JGI IMG/M metagenome (GOLD analysis project Ga0126378, IMG submission 92587) | Tropical forest soil microbial communities from Panama - MetaG Plot_23 | ecosystem: Environmental > Terrestrial > Soil > Tropical forest > Bulk soil | place: Panama | collected 2016-02-17
CCGGCGATCCGCGCCGCCATGCAATCGCCAAAAACATCGTTTGGAAAGGTCTCGCAACGGATGCCCGCCGCTTCGAGCCAGGCCCGCAGCCGGTCGCCGACCGCGTCGACGCCCCGCTTGTTGTAGCTGCCGGAATCGATATTCACGAGATCGGCCAACAGCCCGACCATCGCCTGATGCTGCCGCCCGAGGTGTTCGACAATGGCGGTCTTCGCTTCGATGCTCATTCCTCAGCTCCGATTGGGATCAGCCCGGACACTCTCGGCAATCATCGGCAAAGACCCCATCCGACTCAATAGCTGCGCAGGTGCTGATGACCTTTATTCATTCGATCTCGGCCTGGGTCCCGTCGTGGCTTATCGGCGTCATCACGATAGCAGTACCTGCGGCCGTCGTGCTGCTGAGTTATCGATGGTTCACCCGCCGGCTCATCCGGCTGGCCCGCCGGTACAGCCCGTTTCTCCAGCAGCTGCTGGCCCGCGGTCAGGGCCCGGCCAGCGTGATCATTGTCGTCGTCGTCTCGGGCCTCGCCCTCGCCGGGGCGGATTTTCCGGCTCCCGTGACTCGGGCGATCGCTCAGACCCTGCTGGTGGCTTTCGTCCTGTCGCTCGGCTGGGCCGCCGCGATCGCGCTCGATATCGGGGTGGAGATCTATCTGCGCCGCTACATCACCGACGTCGCCGACGACCTGCTCGCCCGCAAGCATGTGACCCAGCTGCGCATCCTGCAGCGGGTGGTCAAAACCATACTGGTGATCCTCACTGTCGCCGTCGCGCTGATGACTATCGATTCGGTGAGGCAATACGGTGTGAGCCTCTTCGCCTCGGCCGGGGCCGCCGGCATCATCCTCGGTCTCGCAGCGCGGCCGGTGCTCAGCAATCTGCTCGCCGGGATTCAGATCGCGATGACCCAGCCGATCCGGGTCCAGGATCAAATAATCGTCGAAGGCGAATTCGGCACGATCGAGACGATCACCAGCACTTACGTAGTAGTCCGGCTATGGGATCTGCGGCGGATGATCGTGCCGCTGACCTATTTCATCGAAAAGCCCTTCCAGAACTGGACCTACGAGACCGCCGATCTGCTGGGCTCGGCAATCCTGCATGTCGACTACACGGTGCCGGTCGAGCGACTGCGGCGTAAGCTCGACGAGATCGTCCATGACAGCAAGCTGTGGGACGGCAAGGTAGCCACGCTTCAGGTCACCGACGCGACGGGCAGTATGGTCGAAATTCGCGCCCTCGTCAGCGCGCGGAGCGCCAGCCTGGCCTGGGATCTGCGCTGCGAGGTGCGGGAGAAGCTGATCGCGTTTCTGCAGGCCGAATATCCCCATGCCCTGCCTAGGCAACGCGTGGAAGTTGCCGGCGCTCGCGAGGCCGCTGCTGGCGCGGCGGGCACCGAGAAGGCAGAGATCGCCGGCCGGGTCTAGCGGGCCCGCTCGCCCGTGTCCTCATAAACCCCCGCCGGGGCAGGCAGATCGCGAATGTGGAGTTCGCGCTGCGGGAACGGGATTTCGATCCGGTGTTCGTGGAACGCGTCCCACAGCCCGAGAAGAACGTCGCCCTTGATGTTGGTCACGCCGTCTGCCGGATCTTGGATCCAGAAACGCAGGAGCATGTTGACGGCGCTGTCGCCGAACCCCGTCACGTGACAAATGGATGTCGGCGAGGCGAGCACGCGTTTCGTCCCCTTCGCCACTGCGACGGCGATATCCCGCACGGCATGCAGATCGCTGTTGTAGGCGACGCCAAACTCCACATCGAGCCGGACTAGCAGGCTCGAATAGGACCAATTGACCACCTGGTTGGTGATCAGGTTCTCGTTCGGGATCAGGTATTCCTTGCCGTCGCGGCCGCGCACCGAGGCATAACGAGCCCCGAGATAAGTAACGGAGCCAAAGGTGCTGCCGACCTCGATCACATCCCCCGGCTTTATCGAGCGCTCGAGCAGCAGAATAATGCCGCTGACGAAATTCGAGACGATTTTCTGCAGACCGAAACCGATGCCCACGCCGACGGCGCCGCTGAAGACCGCGAAGGCGGTGAGGTCGATGCCGACCGCGTTGAGGCCGATCAACAGCGCCACCGAAATGAGCGCGATGCGGACGAGATTGCCGGTCAGCACCCGCACCGACGGGCTCAGCGCAGCCGAATGCTGGAGCCTGGTATCGATCACCCGAGCGAGGCCGAGCGCGATCCACAATAGGATCGCGACGACGAGTACCGCCTTGATGACGAGCAGTACGGAGATCCGCAACGCGCCGACCCTTAGCGCCAGATCGTCGAGCGCCGTCGTGGTCGCCGGTAAAAGGCCCATGATGTCCAGGGCGGCGACGACCCAGGCGACGGCCGCCACCGCCCGTGCCAGCAGCGGATCTCGTAGCAGCAGCGCGGACGCTCTGATCACGATCCACAGGCCGGTCAGAGTGGCAGCGATGCCGATCAGCCGGTACTCGCCGCCAAGCTGCGCGACGGCCTGCTCGGCGAAGACGAGGAGGAGCCAAGCGTAACAGAACATCACCAGCCCGCGCAGCCCGGCCGGAACGCGAAGGGCGCGATAGCGCATCGTGACCCGCTCGACGAGCCGGTCGGTCGACGACCGGGTGGCGGCTCGCATTGCCCACGCCAACAGGAAAGCCGCGGCTATGCAGGCCAGCTGGAGGAGGAGGGGTTCGAGGATCGCCGGCGAAGCGGCGAGATCACGCAGCCGCCCGAGCCAGTCCATGAAATTCACAGCATCGAAAAACTGCAAGATGCGCCTCTACGGCAGCCGCATGCCGCCGCAATATTGGCGGGCCCTGCCGATGTAGGCAATGGCACAACTCCAGGTCGAGTAAGAAATCAACCTCCGCTGCATCGGCAGCAAATCTGCAGCGAGATTTCCCTCTTTGGTTGTAAACACTGTACGGATAGCTGCCGCTACCGCAGCCACGGGTGTGCGCACGTCGAAGTCAAATTTTGCCAACGCGATATCCCAAATTTATGAAGCTAGCACGCCTTTGCGGCTATTTTCGGGACAAACCGAAGGTCTCCCGGCATTCCGGGAAGCGCCAACGGCCGGTAATCGAACAGATCGCTGTGAGAACCACGCCCGACAATTCGCGGCACGTCGACCGAAGGCTTGGCGTACATAAGCAAGAGGCCGGGCCAGAGGTGGCACTCCCGATAGCGCGACCAATCTCCATCGTCTCGGTTGTAGGGTGGCAACGGACTGGTTGTTGACCCAACAGCTCCGGGGACAGCGACGAGCCCGTTGTGCAGATCGCCGGATCGAGGCATCAGCCCGCCCTTAGCCGGGTTGAAAAGGTGTGAAAAAGATGATCATTGACCTGAATTCGCTGGCAATATTCGCCAAAGTTGCTGAGGCGCGGAGCTTTTCGGAAGCCGCAAGACGCCTGAAAATGCCGATCTCCACCGTCAGCCGGCGCGTCGCCGAGCTCGAGGATCAGCTTGGCGTCGGGCTGCTCGAGCGGTCAACGCGGAATTTGCGGCTTACCGATGTCGGTGCGGAAGTTTTCGAGCATGCCCAACGCAGCGCCGAGATCAGCGAGGCGGTGGGCAACATTGTCTCGAATCAATCCTCGACAGTGTCGGGCGTGTTACGGCTGTCTGCGCCACCCAGCATTTCGGATACGCTGCTGGTGCCGTTGGTCACCGCCTTCCAGGCCTCCTATCCCGATGTGCGCGTCCAAATCCTGGTAACGGACCGTTTCGTCGACCACATCGCCGAGGGTGTCGATTTAGTGTTCCGGCTGGGCCCGCTTAGGGACTCGTCGCTGGTTGCCCGCAAGCTACTGACATATCGCCACCAATTGGTCGCCAGCCCGGCCTATATCAAACGAGTTGGATTGCCCGAGAAGCCGCGGGACCTCCTTGGGCACCGGCTGCTGGGCTTCTCGTTCTGGAGACCGGAAAATAGCTGGACCTTTGTTGACCAAAACGGTCTGACTGAAAGGGTCTCGTTTCTGACGTTTCTGTCGATGAATGACTATGCCGGTCTCGCTTCCGCGCTACTGGAGGGCGTGGGCATCGGCGACCTGCCGCCAGTGGTGCAGCCTGATTTGGTGCGCGACGGTCGGCTCATCGAGATTATGCCCGAATGGCACTTCCGCACCTTTGACCTCTCGATGGTTCATCCTGGTAATCGGCACATCTCGCGCCCGGTGCGCGTGTTCAAGGAATTCGCGGCGCAGATGGCGCCGAAACTCTTTCCGTCGCTCCCGGCATAAACGCGCAGCTCCGGTGAGGTCGGTCGCTGAGGGAACATTTTCCAAAATCGGGAAACGCATTCCCGATTTGAGTCGCTAGTCGCATCCGGCGGACAGGCGCAGCATTTCGCGGCTGAACTATCCACCGCCGGAGCGCACCGTCATGAATACAGACGAACAGGCTGTCGCCGCGATTTTGAAGCACTACGAAACCGCGTTGAATGGCTCCGATACCGAGGCGGCTCTCAAGCTCTACGCACCCGATGGCGTCTTCATGCCTCAGCATAGCCTCGGGAGCGTCGGCACGGACGCGGTACGCAAGGCGTATGAAGCCGTGTTTGCCGCGATCACTCTCACCGTCAAGTTTCAGATCGCCGAGATTCGGCAGATCGCACCGGATTGGGTGTTGGCGCGAACAAACTCCACTGGAACGACGAAGAACAACGCGACGGGCGCCGAGGGCCCGGAGGCCAACCAAGAGCTCTTTCTCTTCCAGAAAATCGACAGTGCCTGGAAGATTGCGCGCTACTGCTTCTGCACGACAAATCCGCCACGCGCCTGATGTGTAAACATGGGCCAAGGGATTATGGACTCATGAACGAGGAAAGTGCAGCGATGAGAAATTTCCGCAGTGAAATCTGCGCAGCCTCGTTGCTCGCGGCGACAGGCTCCGTCGCGCTCGCGCAATTGCCGTCAGGCGCTGCTGCCCCGGTTACCGTCGACAACTACAACCGCGCCCAGACAGACGTCTATTTTGGCCAAACTGTCAAAGCGGGCGCCTTGGGCAAATTCCGGCATGGCCGCGAGCTGGCGCCGATCGTCAACCGGGGCATAGTTCGGCCCAATCGTGACACGCTATATTCGTTCGCAGTGTTCGACTTCGACGCCGGTCCGGTGACGGTCACGCTGCCAGACGCCGGCAAGCGTTTCATGGTGATGCAGGTAGTCAATGAGGATCAGTATACCCCGGCGGTCTTTTATGGTGCGGGCAGGCACGTCCTGACGAAGGAGGAGATCGGTACGCGATATGGTATCGTCGTGGTGCGTATGCTGGTCGATCCGGCGAACCCGCAAGATGTTCAGCAGGTCCACGCCTTGCAGGATGCGCTCACGGTGAGCCGGAAAGGTCCTGGCACATTCGAAATCCCCAACTGGGATGAGGCAAGCCTCAAGAGCGTACACACTGCGCTCTTGCAACTCGGGGAGACGATTTCCGATACAAGACGCATGTTCGGCGCTAAGAAGGATCAAGTTGATCCGGTGCGACACCTGATCGGGACTGCATTAGTTTGGGGCGGCCTTCCCGAGAAGGACGGCCTCTACCTCCCGGTCACGCCCGATCGGAATGACGGCACCACCGCCCACACGCTCACGGTGAAGGACGTGCCCGTCGACGGCTTCTGGTCGATCACCGTCTACAACGCCGAGGGCTATTTGGAACCGAACCACTACAACGCGTATTCCGTGAATAACATCACCGGGAAAAAGGGTGCGGACGGCTCGGTCGCCATTCAGTTCGGCCGCTGCGACAGCGAAATTCCCAATTGCCTGCCGATCATGAAGGGCTGGAACTACACCGTGCGCCTCTTTCGCCCGCGACCCGAAATCCTCGATGGCACATGGGAATTTCCCAAGGCGCAGCCCGTGAGTTGAGGCGGGACATGACAGTTCGAAGGAAGCTTCGCCATGGCGACAATGAAGGCTGCGGTTATCTACGAACCGGGTGGACCGGAGGTCCTCAAGATCGAGAGCCGCCCGGTCCCCGTGCCTCAGCCGCGGGAGGTTCTGATCCGGGTCAAAGCGTTCGGGCTAAACCGCTCGGAGCTGTTCACCCGGCAGGGTCTTTCTCCCGGTGTCATCTTCCCGCGTATCCTCGGTATCGAGGCAGTCGGTCTGGTCGAGGAGGCTCCGGGCGCGGAGTTCAGCAAAGGCGACATCGTCGCCACCGCGATGGGGGGTATGGGGCGCGACCTCGACGGCGGCTATGCCGAATACACCTGCGTGCCGGCGAGGCAGGTGCAGGTCGTGAAGACCGGCCTACCCTGGGAGACCTTGGGCGCTATCCCAGAGATGCTGCAGACAGCGTGGGGCTCGCTGTTCAAGTCGCTGCGTCTCGGCAACGGCGAGCGTCTGCTGATCCGCGGCGGGACGACATCGGTCGGGCTGGCCGCGGCGGCCATTGCCAAAAACCATGGGGCACTCGTTGCATCGACGACACGCAGGCCCGACCGCGAACAGCTCCTGCGTTCAAGCGGCGCTGATCAGGTGTTCATCGATACTGGCGCGATTGCGGAGCAGGTGAAGGAGGTCTTTCCGGGTGGGGTCGACAAGGTGCTCGAACTCATCGGCACGACGACGCTTCGTGACTCGCTCCGCTGCGCCAAGCGGCGCGGGATCGTTTGCATGACTGGAATGGTGGGCAACAAATGGTCGTTCGACGATTTTAGCCCGATGGACGTGATCCCGACTTCCGTGTGCTTGACCACCTATGATGGCGGGCCCGAGGATTTCATGCTGACGCCGCTCGATGAACTGGTCGAGCAGGTCGCCGCGGGAACGTTGCGGGTCCAGGTCGGCAAGGTGTTCAAGCTCGACGACATCGTCGAGGCGCACCGCTGCATGGAGGAGAACAAAGCAGGCGGCAAGATCGTCGTCCTGGCCTGACTTGAGCGCGCCGACACGCGGCATCCCGGCCTACCTAGCGAAAACCCGCTGGCGACCGGCCGGCGTAAGGGCTTCAATCACCGGTGGGCGCATCTCCGCTGAGGTCGGCAACGGGAATGCTGTTTTCTCGGTTGATCGTACGGCGCATCCGCCTCGGAAGCGGCCTCTTCCTGCTTCTTTTCGTCGCCTGCCACCTGTGTAACCTCGCCCTCGGCTTGGTCTCGGTCGACGCAATGGGGCGATGGCGAGGGGCACTGCTGATGCCGTGGCAGACCGGCTTCGGCCAAGCATTATTGCTGGCCGCGGCGATCATCCATGTCGGGCTTGGTCTGGCCTCGCTGGCGTCACGCCATTCGCTGGCAATGAGCCGGACGGACTGGGTCCAGCTGCTGCTGGGGCTCGCGACGCCGCCTCTGCTCGTCAATCATGTCGTCGGGCTTCAGGTGGCGAGCGACCTCGTGGCTGGGTTCAGTGCCGACTATGGGTACGTCCTCGCCGTTTACTGGCGATACGCTCCGCTCTTCGCGCTCCAGCAGCTTCTGGTGGTCGTCATCGTCTGGGCTCACGGTGCTATCGGTCTCTATTCGACACTGGTGTTGAAACGCGCCTGACCGCGGCTGGCGCCAATCGTGATCCCGATACTCTTCGCGATTCCGATCCTTGCGCTTTTGGGATTCGCGCACGCCGGTGAGACTGTGTTGGCCCGCCTCGCGACCGACGCGGATTGGCGAGCGCACATTGAGCAGAACCTATTGATCCGGCAACAGATGGGTCATCGCCTAGGCGTCATTCAGGCTGCGGTCCTTCTGCTGTATGGCGTCGCCGTCGCGGCGGCTATGGGCATCCTCGCCGCTAAAATTCTGAGGCGGCGGCGCATGCGCGTGATCGTGTCCTACGATGGCGGCCTGACTGCGCTTGGACATGTCGGGATGTCAGTGCTCGAGGTCAGCCGAGCGAACGATATTCCTCATGCGAGTGTCTGCGGGGGGCGCGCCCGCTGCGGGACATGCAGGATCATCGTGGCGGCCGACGCCGATCTCGATGCTCCGGCTGAAGCGGAACTGGCGACCCTCCGCCGCGTACAGGCCCCCGCCGACGCGAGACTTGCCTGCCAGGCCCATCTGCAGGGAAGGCCGGTGAGCGTGCGACGCGTTTATCCCGCCTTTGTTGACGCCGAGGCGGCGAGGGAACCCGGCAGCTGGTTGGACGAGATCGAATCCGATCTGGAGGCCGTGCCGTGAGGCTGTGGCTCATTTCTCTGGCGGGCGCGATGGCCGGCACGACCTCATCGACCGCGAGAGCGGACGAACTCGCCCTTCAGAGACTCGTCGGATTGGCTTCTGCCGATGTGAGCGCCAATCTGCAAGCTCTCCGGAACGATTTTGCCCTGGCGCCGGCCGAAGCTGGACGACTTGGTGCGGCCATCGCTGCGGCACTCAATGACGGAACCGCGGTCCGAGCGGTAACTTTCGCTTTGATCCTCGTGATCGTCGGCGCGCTCCTCGAATGGTTGTACTGGACATTCGCCGCCGCACCGCTGCGTGCCGTTGTCAGCACAACGGCAACAACGCCGCGACAGGCGGTGGGCCTGGCATTACGGCGGCTCGCTTATCTCGGCGTCGGAGTCGTGTTGTTCACCGCATCCACAGTGGGTGCGGCGCTGATCCTTCCGTGGCCTCCGAACGTCGATGCGATCGTAATCGCGGCGACAGCGCTGGTGGTCGCGGTACGGAGCGCCTGGATTATTGCCGACGTTGTCCGTTTCGCCGCATCACCCGTCACTGCGGCTTGCCGCCATTCAACAATACCAATCCAGATTTGTCGTTGGTGGCGTGGCGTGGCTCACGATGTTGACCACCACGGCGGTGCTACTCCCGCAACTGCTGACGACGGTCGGCTCGGGTCCGCACCTGGCCGAAGCGATCCGTGTCGGCATCGGCGGCCTTATCACCGTCAGCCTGCTCACTGCCGTTTTGATCGCGTTCCGGCGGGAGGATGGGAGGGAGAACGCGCGCCGCAAGCTCCCGCGTTTCCCAAAAGCCTTAATCGCGTCCTTTGTCATCGCGGCGATTGCGATTCTGGCGCTCGTCGGCAGCGGACGCACCGCCGCTCTGCTGGTCGACATTGCGATCGTCGCCGCCTTGCTCGGCGCGTCGAAACGCATCGTCTTCTTTTTCTGGCGCGATGCCACCGGAAAAGACGAGGAGCCAGCCGCTGAGACGCTCCCCGACATGTTGTCGCTCATCGTGCTGGCGGTGGTTCGGTTCGCGACGCTGCTCATCGGGATCGCAGCTCTGATCCTGATCATGCGAGTGCCGCTCGCGGAACTCACGACAGGCGCGAACCCGTTCGCCCAGTTTGCCTTACATGTCGCGGATACCGTTGCACTCGCCTTTGTCGTCTATCTCGGTTGGATCGCCATCCGCTTCGCCATTGATCGCCGATTGCGGCTATTGGGGCCGCTCGATCCGCATAGCCCGGCAACCGAGAATACGCGTCTTCTGACCTTGCTGCCGCTACTTCGCACGACGCTGGCGATCGTCTTTGTCACGCTCTTCACTCTCTCCGCTCTCTGGACGCTGGGTATTCAGATCGCACCGTTGCTGGCGGGAGCGGGCATCTTCGGCCTGGCGATCGGATTTGGCGCACAAACTCTGGTGCGAGATGTGATCTCGGGCGTGTTTTTCCTGATCGAGGATGTGTTCCGCATTGGCGAATACATAGAAAGCGGGACAAGCACCAAAGGGTCCGTGGAGCATATTTCGTTCAGAACCATCGCATTGCGCCACCACAACGGGCCGTTGACGTTCGTGCCCTACGGTTTGCTCGGCACCGTGCGCAACGATTCTCGCGACTGGGTCATCGACAAGTTCAGCATTCCGCTGCCGCTATCCGTCGACAGTGAAAAAATCCGCAAGATGATCAAGGGCATCGGCGAGGATCTGGCGCTCGACCCGGAGCTCGGCCCATTGATCCGAGAGCCGCTCAAAGGAAAGCCCTACCGCGTGGATCCGGGCGTTAAATTATTTCGCTGTAAGTTCATGACGGCTCCCGGCTGCCAGTTCGACCTGCGCACGGCGGCGCTCAAAAGGATCGAAGCCGCTCTCGTGGAAGCGGGGATCTCTTTTGCCGGTGCGGGCCCACAGACCATTTTGGTCAGAAGGGCCCCGGCTATGTGATCCCGCGTGCAAGCGGCGGTTCCATATTATAGGCTGCCTGTAATATGGGATGATCTTGGGCGCCTTATGACAGGCGTCCTGAACACGCCGCCGTGATAGCCTGCGCCGGCGTTCGTGCCCGCTGGCTCGCCGTTAAGCATCAGGGACGAGGCGCTAGCGGAGTTGGGCCTAGGTCGAGCTGCTGTTACTCGAGCGCCTTGACGATTTCTTCGCACATTTTCTTGGCGTCGCCGAACAGCATCATTGTGTTGTTGCGGTAGAATAGCTCGTTCTCGACGCCGGCATAGCCCGAGGCCATCGAGCGCTTGACGAAGAGCACGGTCTTGGCGCGCTCGACATCGAGGATCGGCATGCCGTAGATCGGTGAGGTCGGATCGGTCTTCGCCGCCGGGTTCGTCACGTCGTTGGCGCCGATCAC
>Ga0126378_10004712_pt1 | contig 10466 bp, 6 predicted proteins | sample PanSoiMetPlot_23_FD_92587 | JGI IMG/M metagenome (GOLD analysis project Ga0126378, IMG submission 92587) | Tropical forest soil microbial communities from Panama - MetaG Plot_23 | ecosystem: Environmental > Terrestrial > Soil > Tropical forest > Bulk soil | place: Panama | collected 2016-02-17
CAGTACCTGGCGGCCGAGGCCGTGCGCCGCAGTGAGGAGCGGTATCGGTCGCTGGTGCAGGCGGGCGCGCAGGTCGTCTGGGTGACGCGGCCAGACGGCGAGATCGCGGAGGACGCGCCTGAATGGCGCTGGATCACGGGCCAGTCCGCCGAGGAGTATCAGCGGCAGGGCTGGCTCGAAGCCATCCACAGCGACGACAGGGAGCGCGTTGAGGCCGCCTGGCGGGAATGCGTGCGCTCAGGCAAGGTCTTCGACAGCAGATACCGGGTCCGCAGCCGGACCGGCTCCTACAAGCACTATGACGTTCGGGCTGTGCCGATCGAGCGGGACGGCAAGATCATCGAATGGATGGGCGCCAGCACGGATGTGACGGCGCAGCGTGAGGCGGAGGAGATGCGCGGCCGCCTGACCGAGCAGCTATCGGCGGCGGCGTTGCGGACAGCCCGCCTTCAGCAGGCCACCTCGATGCTGGCCGAAGCGCTGACAGTCGAGCAGGTGGTTCAGGTCATCACCGAAGTCGGCCGGTCTGCCATCGGAGCGGAGCGGTCTGCCGTGGCGATCATAGATACCGACCGGCTGCGGCTGCGGACGATCAATGCCGATGGCCTGCCTACCAGTCCCGGCGCTCACGGTCGCGATATCCCGCTGTCGGTCCCCAGCGTGATGACCTACGCGATCGCCTCGCGCCGACCGCTGCTGCTGGAGAATACAGAAGCGCTGCGGCGGCAATTCGATGCCGAGGGCGTGGACGGCAGTGTTTTCCTCGAGCACACCGACGAAATGGCTTGGGTGGGCCTGCCCCTGCTGTCGTCGGGTGCGCCGCTCGGCGCGCTGCGCTTCTCGTTTGCCCGGCCGCGTCAGATTACCGAGGAGGAGCGCGTATTCCTCGAGGCACTCGCTGGCCAGTGCGCCCTAGCGTTGGAGCGGGCCACGCTGTACGAGCGTGAGCACACCACCGCCGAGACGCTGCAGCGCAGCCTGCTGCTCGACACGCTGCCGACCGTTCCTGGCATCATCCTGGAGGCTCGGTGCCTGCCGGTGACCAGGAACATGGAGATCGGCGGCGACTGGTATGACGCCTTCCGACTGCCCGACGGCCGCCTGGCGGTGGCCACTGGCGACGTTATGGGCAAGGGGCTGACCGCGGCAGCGGGGATGGGCCGGGTCCGCAACGCGCTGCGTGCGCTCGCGCTGACGGACCCGCGACCGGCCGCCGTGCTGGCGGGCCTCGACCGGCTCTTCCTGGCTACGGAGCTGGCCGAGCAAGTCACGACGGTCGCCTACCTGGTCGTGGACCCATCGACCGGCAAAGGCGTCGCCGGGAACGCAGGCCACCTGCCGCCGCTGCTGCTATCCCCCGACGGGCCGCCCAGGCTCGATCCAACCGAGGCAGGCACCCCCCTCGGGTGGGCCAGCCCGCGGCACCAGTACGCCTTCCGCCTGCCGCCAGGCAACACTGCCGTGCTCTATTCCGATGGACTGGTGGAGAACCGCAAGCGCGGGCTAGACGCCGGGCTGGACGAATTGGTGGCCGTGGCGGCACAGGCACCAGCCGACGTCGCCACTGCTCCAGCGGAACTGCTCGATTATCTCGTAGACCGGATGCTTACCGGGTACGAGCAGGACGACGACGTAACGGTGCTTGTCCTGCACGTCCCGGCGCAGCGAGATAAGCCTGGTGGCGGGGGGCGAGCCGGTTCAGTGAGGAAGGGGAGGGCATGAGGAATGCGGGTACCATTCCCGAGGTTGTGCTCTCCGCCCGGTCCGTCCGGGCACGGGCGTTTGCTGGCGCGACCAGCGCGGGAGGCGACGGCGCTTTCCCGCACGCGTACGACCTACCCGCACACTGCACCTAATGTGGTGGACGGAGGAGAACCTCGGGCAGGACAAGGTTTCCTGCCGCGCATCCGGGCAGTTGGCATGGTCCAGGGAGCCGGATTGTCGCGGTAAGGTCCGATGCTCACGACAGAGGTATGCCGGAGAGGTGGCAGTGTCGCCTGCGAGTTCGAACAGCCGGGTGCTGGTCGTCGCGTGGTGGCCGTCATCCAGTGAGGGAAGGGGTGACCGCGGTGGCTAGCGCTGCAGGCTCGGCGGCGCGGCGGCAGAGTCGGCCGCCAGCGCAAGACGCACGCGTTCCGCAGCAGGCCCGTGGCGGCTCTGCCGACGGCAAGACGCGCGCGGCCGACCCGCCAGTAGCCCTGGTGCCGGGGGAGGGTGTTCCGGCCGCCAGGCGATCAACAGGCAGCCGCGCACGCAAGTCAGCGGCCCGGCCCGCGACCTCAGGCAACGCTAAGACAGCAAGCAGCGCCAAGACAGGCGATGTCAATGGCACGAGTGCCGACGATCAGGATTCCGTAGGCAAGGGTCGTGGCCGGTCAGGCGCGGCTGGCGCCAAGGGCAGGCAGGGAAAGAAGGCCGCCAGTGAGCTGCCGGGCAGGGGAGAGCATCGTGACAACGGGAGCATGGACGTGACGGCAGATCCCGATCTGGCCGCACAAGCCGAGGTCGATACCGATCTGGATGTGGTCGAGGCCGAGGACCTGGACTCCGATCCCGAACTCGCTGACGTAGCGGATCTTGAGGACGATCCCGATCTCGCCGACGTCGCGTTCCTCGACGTCGACGCCGAGCTGGAAGAGCTAGAGAACGTCGAGGGCGACGGCGACGAGGCAGACGCCGACGAGCTGACCGTCGCGGCCGACGTGGCCGAGGCTGGCGACCTGTCAGCCGGCGCTGTGGACGAGGCTGAGGGCGCAGATGACGTCGCTGGCCCCGCGGCCAAGGCAGACGGCGCAACAGTGGCTGCCGAGGAGACAGACGACGAGGCCTTCGTATACGGCGACGATGACGAGGACCTGCCTGCCGCGCAGGTCGCCGTCGCCGGTGCGACGTCTGACCCGGTCAAGGACTATCTCAAGCAGATCGGCAAGGTCCCGCTCCTCAACGCCGAGCAGGAAGTCGAGCTGGCCAAGCGCATCGAGGCCGGTCTGTTCGCCGAGGAGAAGCTCGCTGAGACCGCCAGCTCGTTGCGCCCGGAGACGAGGCTGGACCTGGAGTGGATCGCCGACGATGGCCGGCGAGCGAAGAATCACCTGCTCGAGGCCAACCTGCGGCTCGTGGTTTCGCTGGCCAAGCGGTACACCGGCCGCGGCATGCTGTTCCTGGATCTGATCCAGGAGGGCAATCTGGGCCTGATCCGGGCGGTGGAGAAGTTCGACTACACCAAGGGCTACAAGTTCTCGACGTACGCGACCTGGTGGATCCGGCAGGCGATCACGCGGGCCATGGCTGATCAAGCCCGGACCATCCGGATTCCCGTCCATATGGTCGAAGTCATCAACAAGCTGGCCAGGGTCCAGCGGCAGATGCTTCAGGATCTCGGGCGCGAGCCGACTCCGGAAGAGCTGGCGGCCGAGCTCGACATGACCCCAGAGAAGGTCATCGAGGTACAAAAGTACGGCCGCGAGCCGATCTCGCTGCACACGCCGCTCGGCGAGGACGGCGATAGCGAGTTCGGTGACCTCATCGAGGATTCCGAGGCGATCCAGCCCGGCGAGGCCGTCAGCTTCACCCTTCTGCAGGAGCAGCTGCATTCAGTGCTTGACACGCTGTCCGAGCGGGAAGCGGGCGTGGTATCGATGCGCTTCGGGCTGACCGATGGGCAGCCTAAGACGCTGGATGAGATCGGCAAGGTCTACGGCGTCACTCGGGAGCGGATCCGTCAGATCGAATCGAAGACCATGTCCAAGCTCCGGCATCCGTCCCGGTCGCAGGTGCTGCGGGACTATCTGGACTGACCGACTTCAGGCCAGCACAAGATTCGGCCCTGGCCAGCAAGCTGGCCCGGGGCTCGCCATATCGGCTAGCAGAGGATTCGGCCCTGGCCAGCTTGCTGGTCCGGGCTCGCCATATCGGCTAGCACAGGATTCGGCCCTGGCCAGCTTGCTGGCCAGGGCCGAATTTCGTGTCTGGAGGTCAGGAGGCCGCGTCAGTCGGCTTGCTTGTCAGCCTGCCGGTCTCGTCCTGAATCTCGACCGCGATCTTGGCGAGGGCATCGGCGTGCTTGCGGTTGTGGTGGGCGCAGAACAGGAGCTCGCCAGAACCGGGGAGAAGGACGCGTACGTACGCTGGCGCACCACATCGATCACACAAGTCAAGGGCGCTCAGCGGCCTCGTTGGGGCAATTGCTCCGGTCATAAGTCGCCTCCTCGCCTCGAGGACGGTGCCGGGTGTAGTCCGGTGCCGGGAACGCCCCGGCTCTGGCGGCTACGTCGCCGACAGTCCGTCCAACCTGTGATCTCCTAAGCATCACAACACTCAGGGCTGCCGTTTGTCATCCCCCGCGACCGAGGAGTATGCCGAAGGCGAACAATCTGCTATGCCCGGTCGGTGCGCCGTGGGGGGTTTAGACAGATATAAGAAGTTCACTGCCGGAAGCGTCATATGTCGCGCGGCGTGGTGGCGCGTGGCTAGGCGCGCCGGCGACTAGTCTGCCCTCAGGGACTTGTTGGCCACTTCGCAGGCAGGTCCCGAGGCCGTGTCGTTCAGGGAGCAGTTGTGACCGCCGTCAGGACAGAACCCGCTAGCAGGGTGTCAGCAGACCGTGGGCGTGCCAGTGCCGGGCCAGGTCCGCGTGCCGCCAGGGGCGCCTCAGCGGGCGCCAGTCAGGCGCACGGCGCTGACGGGTACACCGCACGGCACCTGACCGTCCTGGAGGGCCTCGACGCGGTACGCAAGCGGCCAGGCATGTACGTCGGCTCGACCGACGGCCGCGGCCTGGCGCAGTGCCTGGAAGAGATCTTCGACAACGCGGTCGACGAGGCGCTCGCCGGAGCCTGTACCCGGATCGAGGTGACCCTGCACGCCGATGGCTCGGCCGAAGTGATCGACAACGGCCGCGGTATACCGGTCGACAACGAGCCAAAGACGGGATTGTCTGGCGTCGAGCTGATCATGACCAGGCTGCACGCGGGCGGCAAGTTCGGCGGCGGGTCCTACACGGCGTCAGGCGGCCTGCACGGGGTGGGCGCCTCCGTGGTGAACGCTCTCTCCGGCCGGCTCGACGTCTGGGTCGAGAAGGCTGGCTATGAGTGGAGCATCAGCTTCCGACGGGGCGTTCCCGGACAGTTCGCCGGAGACGGTCCGGACGCGACATTCACACCGGGGTCGGGCATCCGCAAAGGCCCTAAGGTCTCAAAGGCCGCGACCGGGACAAGGATCCGATTCTGGCCTGACCGGCAGGTCTTCATACCCGGGGCCGAGTGGAAGTTCGGCTGGCTGGCCCAGCAGGCCAGGCAGACGGCCTACTTGGTCCCCGGACTGAGCATCAAGGTCACCGACGAGCGGCCGCCGCGCGACGCCGCCGACGAGGGCCATGCTGAGGATGCTCACGCATACGAGAGCGTGGTCGGCCAGACGGCGGAGTTCAGATTCGCCGGGGGGATCAGCGAGTTCTGCGGGCACCTGTCCACCGGCGAGGCGGTCACCGACGTGCTCCGCATTACTGGCAGTGGCATGTTTACCGAGACGGTGCCGGTACTTGACGACCTCGGCCACCTGACGCCCACCGAGGTGGAACGCCAGCTCGAGGTGGACGTCGCGCTGCGCTGGGATAGCGGCTACGACACCACGTTGCGGTCTTTCGTCAACGTCGTCCCGACCGCCAAGGGCGGCACCCACGTCACAGGTTTCGAGCGGGCCATCGTCAGGACTCTGAATGACCAACTCAAGGCGGCCAGGCTGCTGAAGGCCGGGGACGACCCGGTGATCAAGGAGGACGTGCTCGAGGGCCTGACGGCGGTCATCTCGGTCCGGCTGCCCGAGCCGCAGTTCGAAGGTCAGACTAAGGAAGTGCTCGGCACGCCCGCCGCTGCCAAGATCGTCGGCCAGGTCGTCGCTACCGAGCTAGGCAACTTCCTTGAAGGTCGGGTGCGCGGCAGCAAGCAGCAGGCGCGCGCCGTGCTCGACAAGGTGATCGCGGCGGCCAAGACCCGGATTGCCGCGCGAGAGCATCGAGAGAACCAACGGCGCAAGTCCGCACTTGCCACCTCGGCGCTGCCTGCCAAGCTGGTCGACTGCCGATCGGCTGACGACCGGAGCGAACTGTTCATCGTCGAGGGCGATTCAGCGCTCGGCACGGCCAAGAACGCCAGGGATTCCGAGTTCCAAGCGCTGCTGCCCATTCGCGGCAAGATTCTCAACGTGCAGAAGGCGTCACTCGCCGACATGTTGAAGAACGCCGAGTGCGCCGCGATCATCCAAGTGCTCGGCGCGGGTTCCGGCAACGCGTTCGACCTCGACTCGGTGCGCTACCAGCGCGTCATCTTCATGGCGGATGCTGACGTCGATGGCGCGCACATCCGAACCCTGCTGCTCACGCTCTTCCACAGGTATATGCGCCCCATGGTGGAGGCTGGCCGCGTGTTCGCCGCGGTGCCGCCGCTGCACCGGATCGAGCTGACCAACCCGCGTAAGGGACAACAGCGGTACATCTACACCTACAGCGACGCCGAGCTGCACCGGACACTCCTTGAGTTGGAGCGCAAAGGTCAGCGGTTCAAGGAACCACCGCAGCGATACAAGGGCCTAGGTGAGATGGACGCGCGCCAGCTCGCGGAGACCACCATGGATCCGCGCCGACGCGTCCTACGCCGGATCAGGATCGAGGACTCCGAAGCCGCGACCAGCATGTTCGACTTGCTGATGGGCAGCGAAGTCGGGCCGCGCCGCGACTTCATCGTGGGCGGCGCCACCGAGTTGGATCCGTCGCGGATCGACGTCTGACCGGCGCCGCACACCTAGCTGATGGTGCCGCCGATGGCCGCTAGCGGATGACGCACTCGCTCGCCGGAACCGTCGCGCCGCCCGACCGGCGGCGGCAACTCGACCGGTGTGCCGGCCTCGGTGGCGCCGCGCGCGGGGCCAGGCCCGGCCCAGGCCAGGACCAGGGCGTCCTCGCCTTTGAGGAACCGATGACACCGGACGCCGCCAGTGGCGCGCCCCTTCGGCGGGAACTCAGCGAACGGGGTGACCTTGACAGTTGCCGCCATGGTCCCTGGCAGGGCGTCGGCGACGCCGGCCACCGTGACGACAACTGGGGCTGCCGCCGCGTCATGTGCGCCGGCGGCGGGGTCGACTGCGCCGAACCAGATGACTGTGGTGCGCGGCGATAGGCGGATCCCGGCCATTCCGCTGGCTGCCCGGCCTTGCGGCCGGACGGACGACGCCGGGAACCGCAATAGCTGAGCATCGCTCGTCATGAAGGTGAGATCGAATTCCTCGTCGGCGAGTTGGACTGCGCCGACCACCCGGTCGCCTTCTTTCAGCGCGATGACGTCGAAGTCCTCGGCGTTCTGCGGATAGTCAGGCGTGACGCGCTTGACAATGCCCTGGGCGGTACCCAGCGCGAGGCCGGCACCGGTGGCATCGGCCGCGACGATGCCCACGACGGTCTCGCCGGGCCCCGTCGTAATGAATTCGGTGATCGGGGCGCCCCCGGACAGCGCGGGGGAGTGCGCGCTCGGCGGTAGCGCAGGCAGGTCAAGCACCCCGAGCCGGATCAGTCGGCCGCCGGAGGTCACCACGCCGATCGTGCTGCGCGTCGTGGTGTCGACCGCGGAGACGATCACGTCGTGCGCCGCCCGCTGCCCGCCCGAGCCGGCCGATGACCGCGGCGGCGAACTACCGCGTTCCTCACCATCGTCCAGCGGCAAGGTGCCCTGGCCGTTTGTCGCCGGCCTGGCCGCTGTGCGGGCCAATAGGCCCGCCGATGACAGCAGCACGGTGCACGGCTCGTCAGCTACCTCAAGCGGCGCGGTAGCCGTCCTGGTGGCGCCTGAGCCCTCGAGCAGCACCGTCCGGCGCGGCGTGGCGAACTTGTCGCTGACGGCGGCGAGCTCCGAGGAGACGAGCTCGCGGAGACGATGCTCCGAGTCGAGGATCGCGGTCAGCTCCGCGATCTCGGCTTCGAGCGTGTCGCGTTCCCGTTCGAGCTCGAGTCGGTCGTAGCGAGTGAGCCGGCGCAGCGGCGTGTCGAGGATGTACTGGGCCTGAAGGTCGGTGAGATCGAAGATCTGCATCAGGCGATCTCTGGCCGCGGCCGCGTCGTCGCTGGTGCGGATGACCTGGATGACTTCGTCGATGTTGAGCAGCGCGATGACGAGGCCGTCGACAAGGTGCAAGCGCGACTCGCGCTTGGCGCGGCGGAACTCGCTCCGGCGCCGGACGACCTCGATCCGGAAGTCGACGTAGATCTGCAGAAGCTCGCGCAGGCCGAGCACCTTGGGCTGGCCATCGACGAGGGCGACGTTGTTGATGCCGAACGTCTCCTCCAGCGGTGTCAGCCGGTATAGCTCGTCCAGGACCGCCTCGGGCACGAAGCCCGACCGGACCTCGATAACGAGCCGCAGGCCCTTGTTCATGTCGGTAAGGTCCTTGAGGTCGGACACCCCGTTCAGCTTCTTCGCCTGCACCAGGTCCTTGATCCGCTGAATGACCCGCTCCGAGCCGACGCCATAGGGCAGCTCGGTGACGACGATGCCGCTGCGCCGCGGGGTGAGCTTCTCGATCCTGGCGGCGGCCCTGGTGCGGAACACGCCGCGGCCGGACTCGTAAGCCTCGCGGATGCCCTCCAGGCCGACGATCTTGCCGCCCGTAGGCAAGTCCGGACCAGGAACGAACCGCATGAGTGTCTCGAGGTCCGCGTCCGGGTTGCTGATCAGGTGCCGGGCAGCCGCGATCACCTCGCCAAGGTTGTGCGGCGCCATGTTCGTGGCCATCCCGACGGCGATGCCAGCCGCGCCGTTGACGAGCAAGTTCGGGAAGGCAGCGGGGAGGACCTCCGGCTGGGTCTCCGTGCCGTCGTAATTGGGAACGAAGTCGACGGTGTCCTCGTCCAGCGAGTTCGTCATCTCCACCGCCGCGGCGGCCATGCGCGCCTCGGTGTACCGCATGGCAGCGGGCGGGTCGTCGGGCGAGCCGAAGTTGCCGTGGCCGTCCACCAGCGGTAGCCGCATCGACCACGGTTGATGCATCCGCACGAGCGCGTCGTAGATGGCGCTATCGCCGTGCGGGTGCAAGCGGCCCATAACCTCGCCGACGACTCGGGCAGACTTCACGTGAGCCCGGTCGGGGCGCAGCCCCATCTGGCTCATCTGGTACAGGATCCGGCGCTGGACCGGCTTGAGCCCGTCCCGCGCATCCGGCAGGGCGCGCTGATAGATCACCGAGTACGCGTACTCGAGGTAGCTCGCGCGCATCTCATCGGTGACGTCGATGTCGACGATGTTCTCCTCGAACTCGGCGTCGTCGATATCAGCGCTGTCGCCGCCACGCCCGCGGCCGCCGCTAGCGGGAGAAGTTGTAGTGCGTCTGACCATGACCGCCATTGTGCCGTTCCGGCGCGTGTGGCGCTCGCGCCCAGCAGGCCGGCGCGCCGATTCATGCGCTGGTTCGGGCCGGCTCGGGTTACTCGGTGGCGTCAGTAGCCGCTGCCGGCTCAGCTAGCAGAGAAGGTGGATCAGGTAGCCGAGAAGCCGCCGTCGACGCGGATGATCTGCCCCGTCACGAAGTCGCTAGCGCGGCTGGCGAGGAACACGGCCGCGCCAGCGAAATCGTCCGGCAGTCCGTTCCGGCCGACCATCGTCCGGTCAGCCAGCGCCGCGAGCCGAACTGGGTCGGCCGACACCTCCGCCGTGAGCGGCGTTATGACGAAGCCGGGGCAGATCGCGTTGCAGCAGACCCCGCGAGCTGCCCACGCCTCTGACTGCGACCGAGTCAGCGCGGCGACACCGCTCTTGGCCGGACCGTAACCGCCGCTGTTGCCGAAAGCGCGGTCGGCTTGCTGCGAGGTGACGTTGATGATGCGTCCCCACCCGCGCTCAGCCATGTGCGGACCGAACGCCTGACCCAGCAGGAACGGGGCCGTTAGGTTCACCGCCATCAGCTCGTCCCACTGGTCGATAGTGAGCTCCGCCATCGGCGGGCGCAGATTCAGGCCTGCGCAGTTGACCAGTATGTCCGGCGGCCCGAACGCGGATCGCACCGCTTCGCCGGCATGGTCCAGTGCCGCCCGGTTGCCGAGGTCCGCTTGGACGCTCGCAGCCTTGCAGCCGGCAGTTGCCAGCTCGTCGACAGTGACTCGCAGGATCTCGGCATTCCTGGCGATGATCACGACGGACGCGCCCGCTTTGCCGAGCGCCGTGGCGATACCCCGGCCGATGCCTGAACTTCCGCCTGTCACAGCGGCGACGCGGCCACTAAGCGAGAAGAGCTGATCAAGGTAGGCGGTCATGTCTTCCAGAACCAGGCTTGGGACGGGCGTGTGGTGCGCCGGGCGCGGCTTGCCGGCCCGCGGCGGAGTCACCAGGGTAGCGGCCGCCGCTCGTCAGCCTCGGCGGTCTTCGATGCTCCAGTAGTGTTGCTAGGTGGCTGGTGCGATTCGGACCCGCACGGTGCGCGCTAACGGC
>Ga0126378_10004713_pt1 | contig 10465 bp, 9 predicted proteins | sample PanSoiMetPlot_23_FD_92587 | JGI IMG/M metagenome (GOLD analysis project Ga0126378, IMG submission 92587) | Tropical forest soil microbial communities from Panama - MetaG Plot_23 | ecosystem: Environmental > Terrestrial > Soil > Tropical forest > Bulk soil | place: Panama | collected 2016-02-17
CCGTCACGGAGGTCATGGGAATCGGAGACGTGGCGCCTTCGCTGTTCGGCGAGTGCCCGCAGCAGGAGGGAATGCACTTCTGCGGTACCGGCGACGTCTGGCCCGAGCTCGTCGACCTCGACACACGAGAGGCGATGACGATCGAGACGGGCGCCGTCGGCGAGATGGTCTACACGACCCTCACACGCGAGGCGATGCCGGTGGTCCGCTTTCTGGGTGGCGACATCGTAAGGATCCAGGGCACGTCGTGCCCCTGCGGCCGGACCAGCTTTCGCATGCGCTGTCTCGGCCGCCGAGATGACATGTTCATAGTGCGCGGGGTCAACGTATATCCTTCCGCCATCCTCGCCGTCGTCGGCGAGTTCAGGCCTCGCGTGACCGGACGCGCGCGCGTCGTCCGCCAGGGCAGTGGCGTCAGCGTCCAGCCGCCCGTACCGATAGAGGTAGAGGTACCCGAGCATCCTGCCGATGTGGGGCTGGCCGGTCAGCTGGAGGACGCGATCCGGTCCAGGCTGACGTTCCGGTCCAGGATCGAGCTGATCCCGGAATCAGCCTTCGGCGAAAGCGGCTACAAGACCAGGCTGTCCGTGCGACGGAAGTGAGCGGCGGGCCCGCACGGGCAGCGTTGCCGTACCTTCCACGGACGCCCGGGGTGACCTAACATATGCCTTCGCTGGAGGACTGGAGTAGGCCGTGCCCGAGACTGTGCCGGGTATCCATCACGTAACCGCCATCACCGCCGACGCGCAGCGCAACGTGGATTTCTACGTGAGTGTGCTTGGGCTCCGGTTCGTCAAGAAGACCGTCAATTTCGACGTGCCGGATACGTACCACCTCTACTACGGCGACTGGTTGGGTACGCCCGGGACGGCAATGACCTTCTTCGCGTGGCCCCACCTGGGCCGGGGCCGGCAAGGCAGCGGTCAGGTGACGCTGATCTCGTTTGGGGTCCCCGACAGCTCGGTCGCCTACTGGGCCGTCCGCCTTCGGCAGCTGGGCCTGGAAGTCTCCGAGACCACCCGCTTTGACGTCCAGGCCATCGCGTTCCGCGATCCCGACGGCATGCAGCTGGAGCTGGTGGGGGCTGCGTCAGACGCCCGCTGGGTCCCCTGGCGAGGCGGCCCGGTCGACCCCGTCCACGCCATCCGGGGTTTCCATTCGGTCACCCTCTGTGTGGACGAGGGGGCTTCTACCGTCCGCTTTCTCCGCGACACCATGGGTTTCCGCCAGGCAGGTGGCGAGGATGGCCGGACACGCTACGAGACTGGTGACGGGGAGCCTGGCGCGCTGGTCGACGTGCTCGAGGCTCCCGATGGCGCGCGAGGGGAGGAGGCGGCGGGGACCGTCCACCATGTCGCCTGGAGGACCACCGACGAGAGTCAGCAGCTTGCCTGGCGCGAGACGCTGGTCGGGGCCGGGCGTCAGGTCACGCCGGTGATCGACCGCAAGTATTTCCGCTCGATCTACTACAGGGAGCCGGGCGGCGTTCTTTTCGAGATTGCAACCGACCAGCCGGGGTTCACCGTAGACGAGGCGCCAGAGGCGCTGGGCTCGGCGCTTAAGCTGCCGCCCCAGTATGAAGGGCGGCGCGACAGGCTGAACCTCAACCTGCCGCCGATCGTCGTACCGACCACCGCGACGAGCCGCGCAGAACTTTGATCCGGTTTAGGGTGGTCGCAATCTGACCTCTGGGAGAACGAATGCACTCATGAGCGCACTGATGGCTCCGGTCAACCCGATGGCGGCCGAGGGGAAGGACACCGTCCTCGACGTCCTTCGCCGCGACCAGAAGAAGTTCTTCGACCTGGTCGAGGACCCACCGAACTGGAACGTCCAGACGCGCTGCACCGAGTGGGAGGTGCGCGACCTCGTCGGTCACCTGATCGACGTCACCGAGGGCTACCTGTCGCGCTGGGAGGTGGCCAGGAAGGGGGAGAGCGCAGGCGCGCTCGGCCTCTCGGTCATGGGAGAGCTCCTGAACGACCACGCTCTCGAGTTCCGCAAGCTCTCACGCGACGAGGCGCTGGGCCGTCTCAAAGACGACAAGTCGAAGATGATGTCGATCTTCGAGGGGCTCACGCCTGACGAGTGGACAGGCTTCATGGTCACCCACCCGTACATGGGCCCTGTGCCCGCCGGCTTCTACCCCGCCTTCCACATCATGGACTACGGGATTCACCCGTACGACATCGAGTACGGGCTCGGCGACAAGCTGGCCAAGATCGACGAAGCCACGGCGGGCGTGCTGATCCCGTACTGCCACATCATCATGCAGTACTCGGTCGACCAGAAGGCCGCAGAGGGGGTCGACGCCGTCTACGGCATCGACGTCTCCGGCCCCTGGGGCGGCAGGTGGCGGGCGACTGTCAAAGACGGTCAGTGGTCCTCCCAGCCCGAGACGGGCGACTTCGAGGGCTGCCAGGCCCTCTTCCGGTACACGCCGTCTGACTTCGTATTGACGGTCTTCGGCCGCTTTCCGGGCGGGTCGGCGACCGGGGACCCCGAGGTCATCGAGAAGGTTCGCGGCCTCTTTTTCCGATTCTGATCCGGGGCACACTGTGGGCGGCGGACCTTCGCGCCTCGAGTCCGCCGCCTGCGGGGCTCCCGGTCGAAGTAGCGGAGGTGGTCTCGACGTCGGTACCGGCCCTCGTGGCGGCAATGGGGCGGGAGGGCGACCTCGTCCCCCAGCGCCTGGAGAGGGGGTGTCGCTGCTTCGGGGCGTGGCTCGGCCGCGAGATGGTCGCCTATGGATGGCTGTCAAACCGGGCGGAGTGGATCGGAGAGCTCGGGTTGGAGATCCACCCCGACAGGGGTGAGGCCTATGTGTGGAACTGCGTGACCCTCCCCTCTCATCGCAACCAGGGCATCTTCTGGGCTCTCCTGCTCTCCATCACTGCGCAGGCCAGGAAAGAGGGATTGGTCCGGCTCTGGATAGGCAGCATCGGGACGGTGGGCAAGAAAGCCGTCGCCGAGGCGGGCTTCCGCCCGGTCCTGCGCATCGACGTCGGCTCGCTGTGGTGGCTCCGCCACCTCACAGTCGGGGCGGCGGAGGGGGCGGACCCCGGCTCTGTGGCTGCCGCACGCCACGTGCTTGCAGGCCGTGGCGGGCCACTTCCGCTTAACTCTTCGGTGCAGTATGCACGGAGCCGGAGGCACTGATCCCGACCCGCGGGCGAGGCAGCTACAGCTCCACGAAATCGCGGCGCTCCCAGACCCGCCGGCTCAGGTAGTCCCGAACGCCGGCGATGTACTGCTCGGCGAGGGGCGTGTGCCAGCGCCCGCTGACCCAGCGGCCGACGCAGCCCCAGGCATCGCCGGCAGCGTACTCACGGCCTCGCTCCAGCGTGTTGAGCCAGCGCTCGTAGCCCTCGAAGCACGCCCTCCAGATCGCGTAGGCAGTGTCCGCATTCATCGCCGTCGACTGCGCGATGCCCGGCCACGACGAGTGCTGGAAGGGATAGCGGTCCTGCAGGATGCCGAAGCTCTGTGGGCACTGACCCGGCCGGCCGTCGGCGCCGAGGCCATGCGCGGGAGCGCACGCGTTCGCGTCGGGATGCCAGTCGCCCATGCTGTTCTGCCGCCACCAGCTTTCCTTGGCTGCCTGTGCATTGACGATGTCCTCGTCGATGCCCCATTTGCAGGCTGCCCAGCGCAGGATCTCGTGGGTCGTGCCGGCGAAGTCGCCGTCGACGCGCACGCTGATCGTGGAGTTGGCCCTGGGATCCCCGCTGCGAGGCTCGAAGAAGTCGCGGGCCAGCGCGTGACCGGTGGCCTGGTTGAAGGCCGCGTTGACGGCCTTGTTCTCGGGCAGGGGACGCGCGCGAATCAGAGCGGCGCACTCACTGCCCGCCGGCAGCCGAGAACCCGGCGGCAGGGTGTCGAAGTGGTCCGGCGGTGCTGAATAGACGGGCGGGGCCGGGATGCTCGATGCGGACCGTGAGGCCGGCGCCACTCCGGCAAGTGGCCCGCGACGCGCCCACCAGAAGCCGGCCACGGTCGCAGCGATGAGGCCGATGACAACTGCCACTGCGAGTGCCAGTCGCGCAGGACCACCCGGCTGACGGGGAGATCGGGGTTCTAAGGCCACCCTCCTGAGCGTTCAACAGCGCCGCGGTACGGAGATGTCGGTAACGGTAGCCGACGAGCAGCCTCAGTTCAATGCACTGGACGACCCGGTGGTCAGCCCCTGCTAGTGCTCGACGCTTTTGGGGAGTGCCCCTGCCTCCATGATCCATTCCTCGACCTCGTGCTCCGTGGGCAGACGGCGGACGAGGTGCTTGGCGGCGTTGACATCTTCGAGCCTCTTGAACAGGTGCTCGGGAATCCGGTGCCGCAGCTCCAGCGGCGAATCGACGCCGGCGGCTTCGAGCAGGTCGGAGTACTCCGAGCCGATCCCCTTGACACGCATCAGGTCGGCGCGGTTGACCCACTTCAGGATGAGAGCCTCGTTGATGCCCGTCTCCCGCGCCAGCCTTTCGCGTTCGCTCCGCTTGCCGCCTCGTTCGAGCAGCGTCTCGGAGGTGACGATCCCGGCAGCCCGAAGCTTGTGACTGTAGACGTCAGAGATGCCCTGGATGTCTTCGATGTTCACGCGACGATGATACGTGGAAGCCTTAGGGCATCCAAATTCTGAATTTGTGAGGAAACCCTGTGCCGGTGCCCAGTGTGGGTCGACGCCTGGCGCGGCTGCAAGAGTGCCGGCCTGGACCTGCCGCCCCCGCGTTGGGCCTGAGGTGCGTACCGCTGGTTTGGGGGCGTGCACGCCACGAACTCACAACTGATGAGATCTGACATCTGCAACATTTTCGCAATACACAATTGACAGCAGTCGCTATACACTCAGCTCTCGGTGAGGACCCGCGACCGTCCACTCGTCGGCGAGTCCGCGGAAACCAATGGTGGGTCTCCCCCCTCCACCGAGCAAGGGCTGCGCCTCCCCGAGCATGCGCATGCGGGTCACATATATACCGATCGTGACGAGCAGCTGGGCGTGGCTGTGTCGTTCTTCAAGGCCAGCCTCCACGAGCGCCTGCGCTGCGTCTACATCCACGACGAGCTTGACGACACCAGTGCGCTGCAGAGCCTGGCTCGGGCTGGACTTGACGTCAATCAAGCCCTCCAGTCTGCGGCACTCGAGCTTGCCGACCCCCATCTCCTACCGGCGGCGCCGGGCACTTTCGACGTGGAAGGCCTCTTCGACTTTGCCCGTGGCCAGATAGCGCAGGCGCAGGCTGCGGGTTACGCGGGGGTGAGGGGGGTCGGTGACATGGCGTGGGCGCTGGCACCAGACCCCAGCCTCGATCAGTTGAGCCAGTACGAGTCCCAGTGCACCGCTTTCTTCAAGGCGAACCCTGCCTCCGCCATCTGTCAGTACGACCGCCAGCGGTTCCAACACGGCGCCCTCCTCGACGTGGTCTGCGCACACCCGCTGCTCATCATCGGTGACACGCCCTGCCGGAACCCCTATTACGCGCCAGGCGCGCCGGCTGAGCACGAGCAGGGGACGGTCGACCTGGACCAGGTGCTGGGCAACGTGCTGGCGCGCGAGCGCCAGGAGCGATGGCTGGCGGTCGCGGAGGTGGGACTTGAGGCTCACGAGCCCGACATCAGGGCCGTCGACGTGCGGCACCTGGCCGGAATCTACGAGCACATGCGGGACTACAAGCGCGGGCTGCGCGAGCGCGTGCGCTGGCGCCTGGACCGGCAGCTCGGCGGCCGCACGTCGCCTGCCGGCCGCACCGAGTTGATAGCGCTTGACGCCGAGATCCGGTGGCTGGAGGGGCGAGCCTCGCTGTGGCGGCGTCGCGAGCTGCAGTCCTCCGGTCTATCCTTCGACTCGGTCGGCGGCACCGTTGCCTACCGCGGCGCCGCCGTGGGACTCAGCCGCCTCGAGGCCGCCCTGCTCCGCGTCTTGCTGGAGCAGGCCGGCCGCCCCTGCTCGGCGGAGGACCTCCTGCGCACGGCGTGGGAGGGCGAGCTGCGAAGCGAAGCACAGCTCCGCAACTACATCGTGCGGCTGCGAGCCAAGCTGGAGGCTCTCAGTCTCCCGGCCTCGATCCAGACGCTGCGCGGCCGCGGCTACCGCCTGGTGACCGGCACGACGTCGAGTAGCCAGACCTAGAGCCGGTCTCGCCTTAAACTGCTTGGTCTGAGTGGGGGATCCCGAACCGAGGCTGCTGGACCGGCTGCTGGGCGGGCCGCTGTGGCGAGATTTCAACTTCGTCCTGCTCTGGGCCGGACAGACCGTCAGCGAGCTGGGCAGCCAGGTCAGCCTGCTGGCGCTGCCCGCCGCCGCCATCCTCATGCTCCATGCGAGTCCGTTCCAGGTCGGCTTGCTGGGCGCTCTCGCCTTCCTCGCCTTTCCGACGCTGGGCCTGGTCGCCGGCGTCTACGTCGACCGGGTCAAGCGCCGCTGGATCATGATCGTCTGCGACGTCGGCCGCATGCTGGCGCTCGGCAGCGTCCCAACCGCCTATGCGCTGGGGTGGCTGAGCATGCCCCTGCTCTATGTCGTGGCGCTCGTGACGGGCGTGTTCACCGTCTTCTTCGAAATCGCGTACCAGAGCTACCTGCCGGCCCTGATCCCACGGCCCAAACTGGTCGAGGGCAACAGCAAGCTCGAGGTGAGCCGCAGCGTCGCACAGGTGGCGGGCCCGGCGATCGCCGGCCTGCTGCTGCAGGTCATGGCCGCTGCAAGGGCGATTGCGGTGGACGCGGCGTCCTTCGGCGTCTCGGTCCTTTCCCTGTGGGCCATACGCCGGCGAGAGCCGGCACCGGCGCCCGGCGCAGCCTCGGGCCGCAAAGGCTTCTGGGTCGAGATGTGGGAGGGCATCAGGGTCGTGCTGGGCAACCCGACCCTGTGGAAGATCGCCGGGTGCACGGCCACGACCAACCTCGGCACCAACATCATCTTCGCCGTCTACCTGATCTTCGTGTTCCGCTACCTGCACCTGAGCCCCGGAGTCGTCGGCCTCGTCTTTGCGGCAGGCTCCGCCGGAGGACTGCTGGGGGCGCTCAGCGCTGGCGCCCTCGCCCGCCGGCAGGGCCTCGGTCGGGCGCTCCTGCTGGGCGTCGGGTGTGACATCACGTTGCTACTCGTTCCCCTGGCCCAGCTGGGCTTCGCGCTGCCGTTGTTGCTGATCTCCTTCCTGGTCATGTCCTTCGGTGGGACGGTCTACAACATCAACCAGGTCAGCCTCCGCCAGGCGATCACCCCAGACCATGTGCAGGGAAGGATGAACGCGACCGTCCGGACCATAGTCTGGGGGACGATCCCGATCGGCTCGTTTGTGGGTGGCCTTCTGGGCGAGCGCGTGGGCGTGGTGCCCACGCTTGTCGTCGGCGCCGTGGTGGCCACGCTCTCCGTCATCTGGATCCTCGCCGGACCGGTTCGCCTCCGGCAGCGGGCTGCGGCAGCCACGCCCGGACGTGCTGAACTGGAATCAAATTGACGTGTCGAGTCACGTCCGTTGATGGCTACGCCGGCTCGTCCCGCGGGTCTGGGGCGCCGTCATCGGCGCGAAGGGTCGAAGACCTGAGCTGAGGAAGCAGCTCCTTCGGCACCCGGCCCATCAAGTAAAAGTCGTCGTTCGGCCGCATCGCCGTGAGGTGCGCCATGCGGTTCGAGAGCGCGAACAGCGCCGTGATCGCACCGATGTCCCAGATGTCCTCGTCGTCGAAGCCCTGCCGCCTGAGCTCGTCCAGGTCCGCCTCGACCACGTCGGCGGGTCGTACCGCCAGCTTGACGGCGAAGTCGAGCATCGTCTTCTGGCGCTCTGTGAGGTCGGCCTTGCGCCAGTCCACCGCGACCTGGTCGGCGATCAGCGGGTTGCGCGCACGGATGCGAGCGATGGCGCCGTGTGCGACCACGCAATAGAGGCAGTCGTTGGCCCCACTGGTGGCGACCACGATCAACTCTCTGTCGGCAGCCGACAGGCCGCCCTCCCTCTCCATCAGCGCATCGTGGTAGGCGAAGAACGCACGCCATTCCTCTGGGCGGTGGGCCATGGCGAGGAAGACGTTGGGCACAAAGCCGCTCTTCTCCGCGACCGCCTCGATCCGCTTGCGTATGTCGGCAGGCAGGTCTTCGAGGCTCGGGACGGGGAAGCGGCTGATACGCGTGGCGTCGCTCATCACGACCATTGTTGCTTCTTCACCGTCCTCTGCCACCATAGGCTCCGATGGAGCCCTTCGCCCTACCCGTCGAGACGATGCGCGCGCGGCGGGGCATCAAGTGGAAGCGCTACGGCGAGACCGTGCTGCCGGCGTTCATCGCCGACATGGACTTCGCGGTGGCCGAACCTGTTCAAAGCGCCGTGCGCCGCATCGTCGATCAGCAGGACTACGGCTACTACCACCGTGAGGACCTTGACGGCCTGGAGTCGGCCTTCGCCGAGCGGATGCGTGTGCGCTTCGGGTGGGAGCCCACCCCCGAGCGGACGCTTCCGATCACGGACCTGCTGCAGGGGATCGCGGCCGCCCTCGTGGCCTTCAGTGAGCCCGGGGACGGCGTCCTGGTGCAGACGCCGATCTATCCGCCGTTCTTGAGCGGTATCGACGGCACGGGCCGCCGGCGCGTCCTCAACCCCATGCTGGACTCCGGCTCACGCCTGGTCGTCGACGCAGACGGTCTCCTTCGGGTGGTCGACTATCGGACGCGTGTCGTCCTGCTCTGCAACCCCCACAACCCCAGCGGGCGGGCATTTGAGCGGGAGGAGCTCGAGGCCATCGGCAGGGTAGCGGTCGAGCGCGACCTGGTGATCGTCTCAGACGAGATCCACTGCGACCTGGTGTACCCCGGCGGGCGGCACATCCCGACCGGCTCGTTGGGTGGCGAGATCGCCGCTCGGACGGTGACCGTCAACTCCGCGACCAAGGGCTTCAACATCGCCGGGCTGCGCTGCGCCGTCATCCACTTCGGCTCCGACGAGCTGCATGAGCGGTTCCGCCGGGCGATTCCAGAGCGCCTCCTGGGCGGAGTCAACGCGATCGGCATCGACGCCACCATCGCGGCCTGGAGGCAGGGACAGCCGTGGCTGGACGAGGTGATGGAGCGGCTGAGGGCAAACCGCGATCGGGTGGCTGCCTGGGTCGCCGAGGTCGTGCCCGCGATCCACAGCTACCCACCCGAGGCCACCTATCTGGCCTGGTTGGACTGCAGCCGGCTGGCCCTGCCGGCAGCCAGCCCGCAAGAATTCTTCCTTCGGGAGGCCAAGGTGGCCCTGGGAGCGGGCGGCGACTTCGGGCCCGGTGGCGAGGCCTGTGTGCGCCTCAACTTCGCCACCTCGGCTCCCATCCTCGACGAGGTGCTGGAGAGGATGGCCGCTGCAATTCGTCAGGCTGCCCCGCTGTAAACGATCCTGATCGCGGGACGCCGGCGGCCCCCGATTGCGTACTCTTTAAGCCGCGTGACTCGTTGGTTGTGGAGCCGCGCCGGGGGGAAGTTCCTGGCAAAGATCGTGGTCGCCCGTTTCAGCATGCCGATTTGTGAGGGGGGATCCCCTCGTGGTACCGCGCTCGCGTGACTCAGGGGCGCCGCAACCAGATAGCCCTGGCCATGATCGTGGCGCTGGCCTGTCTCCTCGCCGCGATCGCCTACCTGTCGGTAGTGAACACCCGCACGAGCACCTGGAGCTACAGCCGGCTGATGGACCAGGCGCTGCAGGGGCGGGTCAAGACCTTCGAGATCGACGGCGACGTCGGCATCGCCACTGATCGCGACGGCCGGCAATACGCCGTTCAGCTGCCTGCCAACCCGAGCACGCTGGCCTCGACCCTCGCCTCCGATGGTGTGGAGGTCGCCTTCGCGGATTCTCAGGCGGTAGCCGCGCTCCAGAGGGTTCTGCCCTACCTGCTCGTGGTGCCTGTCATGGGCCTCCTGATCTTCTTCGTCTTCAGGCAGGTTCGCGGCCCGAGCAATCAGCCGCTGATGTTCGTACGCAGCCCGGCGAAGCTGGTCGTGGCCACACCTGAGGTCGCGTTCGTCGATGTGGCGGGAGCGGACGAGGCGAAGCAGGAGCTGGCCGAGATCGTTGAGTTCTTGAAGGATCCGGCGCGCTTCGCAGAGCTCGGAGCGCGGATCCCCAAGGGCGTCCTTCTGGCCGGGCCGCCCGGCACCGGCAAGACTCTGCTCTCGAAGGCCGTCGCCGGCGAGGCCGGGGTGCCGTTCTTCAGCGCCTCTGGGTCCGAGTTCGTGGAGCTCTTCGTCGGTGTGGGCGCGGGTCGTGTCCGCGACCTGTTCGTGCAGGCGAAGAAGACCAGTCCCTGCATCGTCTTCGTGGACGAGATCGACGCCGTGGGCCGCCAGCGGCGCGTCGGGTTCGGTGGCGCTCACGATGAGCGTGAGCAGACGCTGAACCAGCTCCTGGTGGAGATGGACGGCTTCGACACCAACACCCACGTGATCGTGATCGCGGCCACCAACCGGCCCGACGTGCTCGACCCGGCCCTGCTCCGGCCCGGCCGC
>Ga0126378_10004714_pt1 | contig 10460 bp, 9 predicted proteins | sample PanSoiMetPlot_23_FD_92587 | JGI IMG/M metagenome (GOLD analysis project Ga0126378, IMG submission 92587) | Tropical forest soil microbial communities from Panama - MetaG Plot_23 | ecosystem: Environmental > Terrestrial > Soil > Tropical forest > Bulk soil | place: Panama | collected 2016-02-17
ATTCACCAGGTACACCTCCAAACCCGCTTGTTCCAGAATGTCGTATACCGCGACCCAATAAACTCCGGTGGATTGCATCGCAACGGTCCGGATCCGGCATTGCTTGAGCCACTCGGCCATCGCTTTCAATTCCCCAGTGGTGCACCCGAATCGTCGCACCGCTCGGCTATCGCGCGTCGACGGTACAGCTACGTAGTGGGATTCGTTGCCGATGTCGATGCCTGCGGCATCGGGGTGTACGACTTCCAAGCTGAGGTCTTGGCTCTGAATCTTGCGCGTCAGCTCCCGCCGTTGCTTGCGGTTCATTTCCTTCCAGTGGTTCGTTCGAGGTTTAGTTATTTTCTCGTTCTTCTCCTGTGCCTTGGGTTTCATGCTAACCTTCCCATGGTGAATTCAACAGGGCCCGGCCCGGGTGGCGAAACTCATCCAACCTCCCCATCGGGGTCGGGTCGTTCTCCTTTTTCAGGACAACGCCCGCCACCATCCACACAATCGCCCATACCGGAGCCACGCTAATATTCGGGCAGGAACGCTCCAAGGTAAAAACGGCCTTAGCTGCCGAGCCCTGTCGTGCCCCGCATTGTAGCTGCACTATTCAACGATCATCGAGCAGCTCTCTACAGGAGTTTCAGGGTCACACAACCACCCCGCAGGGGTGGACGGTGCTAACATGGCCCCACTGTGGCGGATTCCGACGCGCTCATCGGTAGGACCATTTCGCACTACCGGATCCTGGAAAACTGGGCGGGGCGGGATCGGTGTGGTCTACAAGGCGGACTTCTGACCGCTTCGCTCGCGGACCACTACAGCTGTCCGACTAGCTGAAACCGGAGGAAGGTAAGCTCCTTGCGTTTGTCATCTACCTCGATGAACAGTAGCGGCAGCAAGTCTCGTCCCGAACAAATTTAACAATTATGGCGTGTTCAGATGGCTCCGGTCCATTACACGTTCGTCTGTCGACCTCCCTAAGGTATTTCGACAACTCTAGGATCGTTGATTCTGCTCCGGGCCACCCCCACCGGGAAGCAATCGCATCGCTCACCGAGCCAAAAAGTAAGACGCCCTCTAATCCGAGCCAGCTTGCGATCGTCTTCACTGTTGCAGCAACGCGCTCAGCGGTCTCCAGGTAATACAGAACTTCAGAGACAACTATTAAATCGTAGGAATCGCACCACGCCGTGCATTCGGATATGTCCGCGACACTAAATCGAACTTCGCTAGCGTTTGCAAGTCGCAGTCTGCATTTCTCGATGGCACGAGCCTCGCAGTCAACTACATGGAGCTTCTTGCATAATTTGCGGAGCCGAAACGTAAAGGATCCTGCCGCACAACCGATCTCCAGACCCGATTCGTAAACCTCTTTCTCTGATCGGATGAGATCGAGCATTAATCCATATCGAGTTTGTTCATACCGGTTGGTGTCAAGCGACCACGGGTCTCGTGCAGCAAGATGTGCCTGAAGGTTTAATCGTACTCGGCTGGAGATCACTGTTGGTGTGCTCCGTGAGTCGGCGGGTGGATCAAAGCAATGATCTCCGACCATGCACGACTCACTTCGAATATGTGCACTGGGTTCTGCTCCGGCGGCACGAAGTGCTCGCATGCGGATCTGACTAGACAACGGACGGCCATGAGATTCGCCTTCACCCTTTGTCTGTACAAATCGAAACTGCTGACGGGCTTCCGGTATATGCACGTCCACAATCGGCGGTTTTTCGTTGACGAACGGAAAAGGTTATTGTTCCAGATCACGGGGCCAACTATGGAGAGCATGTTGAGAACACCGTGGGGAAAACCAACCGCTAGGCGATAGTCCACAATGTACCCAGGATCGCCGTCTTTGAGAACCATTCGACCTTCCGTCCCGGAATCCTGGAGCTGAAGAGTGGCTGGGACTCCGCCAGCAGAGGCTTTAACAAGAGTGAAAGGTGGCCTGTGATCGCGCGCAAGGAACTCAGCGGGCTCGAAAGTCGTCGTAACTCTTCTCAGTATGTCAAGCGCGCCATATAGCGATCGATCCGTCGCCATGGCATCCAGGAAGATGGGCGCAGCGAAGCGGCGCACGAGATTGCAGTGTTTGATGAAAGCCGACGCCGCCTCGAGACCAGCGAAGTGTCCGTTGACATGAAAGCACACATGGTGCCGCTCCGCTGTGCGCTTCGCCGTTTCCATAAAGTCCGGGCCGTGGGGGTGCTCACATAACACGTGAATCCCGTGCTCGAGTAGACGCAGAACCACTCCCTCCCCGGATGTTCCCATCGCTGCGCACGCGATGTCGATCTCCCCAGGAAGGCTCTCAACCTCTCGATAAAGAGGAACTCCCAATTCCTTGCTTAGTTCCAGAGAACGTGTGCTGCCACGCGCGAGAATGCCGACAAGTTCAAACGCTCGAGGTGCCTGCTGGATTGCCGCCCGGTAAATCCGGCCGTAGTTGGTTCCGCAAACGAGCACACGCAGGCGTTTCATCGAAGAAGGGAGTATTTCCAGTTACAGACAAAAATGTAGCAAACCATCGGTAGCCGGCGGGTGTTGAACCGCCAGAGCCGTCGATGCCTGATATATTCGCCAACAAGCAGAGTCTGCCAGTGTTCGAAACGGACTTCCACTCCTGCAGATGGACCGAGGAGGTGCTACTGCCAAGTCCATGCCCTTCCTGCTCTCGCCGGCTCTTCAGGTGTGACAGGACGGATCGCCCAGCGCCTTCGAGAAGGGTCCCCGCAGGGAGTTAAGACCGCTGGCATCAGAAACCGGGTACTTCCGAAAAGCCCAGCCCCTCAAGAAACCTTGAGCAACGCGACTTGCACCCTTCTTCTATTACTTCGTCAAGCTCGTCAACACTGAACGTCAGGTTACGTTGTTTTCCTAATATCACCATGGATTCTTCGACTTTCAGTGCCTTCTGTAATTCCGGGTCTTTTTCCAGCATCTCAAGAAACGTCTTCGCATCTGCTCTAGACATGGGAGGGTCCTCCTGCCCTAAGCATTAACTACGGGGCGCTAGTTTAAGCAGTTCGCGCTTGACTAACAAGTGCCTAAATCACGAGGTGGGCGGGGTTAAGCTCATCTTCGGTGAGCGGAGATTTCAGCCATTTCATGGTGACGGGCACGTCATACAGGCGCCCGCTACCAAACCGCGCCCACCACTGGCGCATCCCGGGCACGAGCACTTTGACGACATGAAGCCCAACATCTGGCCGCGTTTGGTTTAATACTAGTAACTCCAAACCGCGTGCGCGAGCGAGCTTTACACAAGTAATGACGTCTTCCCGTAAATCATTACCCGACAAGTTAGGGAAATTGGCGAAGCACGTAGGAGCTACCGTCGTGTCAGGTTCGAGGAAAGCGACATCCTGGACGTCGTTTACAAAAAGGCGAGGCAGGTTCGCGGCGAGAAGACCCGGTAATAACTGGTTCATTTCAGTTAGTGCCTGCAAGACTGCAGTCTGCGCGTCGAAGTGAGCACCGAACCCGAAAATGAGGTGCCGTTTGTCCGCTCGGGTTGAACTACAAAGGCTGGCGAAGGTGGGAATGCCGAAGTCACCGGTGATGTCGAGAACATGGATCTCACGACCGTAGGCGGCGTAGTGCTTTCTGAGCGCCTCTACGTACGGCAGGTCTAGATTCTCGAGGTTGACAACCGGTTTCCTAAGCCGGTTATACCACCACGTCGCGACGGAGTCCCTTTCCACAACTTCTAAGAAACCCTGAAGGATGGCTTCCTCGAGTGTACTTCCAGCGGCACTGCCGTTTGAGTCGGCCCTGCAGAAATCATGATTCGGATCGTAGGGATAAGCAAAGTAACAATATGCCGTGGGGATGGATTTATGTCTTTCCTCCGTCAGTGACCAAACCGGCGTCCAATCGATCTCTCGCTCTTCATCAAAGGGCTGGGGCACCCAGTTGTACTCTGCCTCACACTGGTTCCATTGGTCGCGATTCTGATACTGCTTGGGGCTGAAACACATGCACTGGTTGGGATGGATTGCTTGGTCGCTAAGGGCTCGGTAGGTGGCTTTCATTCTCGTCTCATTACCCTGGAAAACTCCCGAGTATCGTTCTAGCGCTTCGCAGAGAGCGCTGGCCTTGGCTTGAATCTCAGTGATCCCTTTTCCAAAGCTTTTTCTGCGGAAGCCACGGCTCCCACAGCGGGGCCGAACACCTCTTATGGCGAAGTTCAGATCGGCCTCGAAAACATGGACGAGACCGCCGCCTGCGGAATAACCAGCTCGCAGGCTGCGCACAATTCCCGTGATCGGGCTAATGTGGTGCTCATAGCGGCGGAAGACCTCCTCAGGGGAAGTTGCGCGATGTCCTCCGTCGGACGAGGAGACTTTTGGCTTTGCCAGCATCCATCGGTCGCATGAAGTTCGGGAACTTCTTCGTGACGTGCCGCAGTCGGGACAGCTTTGCTGGGCAACGAGAACGTGTTTTTCGAGTGTGGTAGACCTCACATCGAATGTGACAAGCTTCCCCTCTATTGACTGATTTTCCGCTTGCACGATCCACTTTAGGATTTCAGTCGCGAGGATGTTAATCCCCAAATGAAACGTCGAGGGTAGAAGAGACTTTGAGAGTGGCGGAGATTCCTCCACCGAGTCCCGATGGTTGCTCAGTGACGCATAAGGCAGCCTGTGCGCGTTCAACCGTTTGGCTAGGCACCCCCAACAACCCGTCCATGGGGGATGAAAGATCGGCCCGATCCAAAGGATGGCTCCCACAGGCTTCGCGACCATCCATGGCTGACTGTGTATCAACGAGTGGCGGTTGTAACTCTCCAGTCCCTTCCGCAAATAGTTGTCGGTGAGCACGACGCGAAAGGTGCCGGCCTCGGCTATGCGGACATGCAGCGACTCAAGAACCGAAAGGAGCGGATCAATTGGGATGCCTCCTAGCGAAACGACAGAAACGGAAGTTTCCTCCAACCGCCTGCGAAACAAGTTCGGTTCGATGTTCAAGCAATCCCGAAAAGCCGCCATGCCGAGGGGTTCGGTATCGTCGCTGTCAACAACAACTCCGGCCTTTTCTAGCGACGAAAGGCAGTAGCAGACTTCTGCTAGCCTGGCCCGGCTTTTGAGTTTCTTGAGGATGCCATCGATGGCGTGTGTCCCGCCCATGAAGGGAGTTAGCAGAGTGGTTAGGTCGCTCTGGAGCGGAATACAATTGTTGTCACTGCGTAGGAGGACCATTTGTCAGGCTCGATGATTTCGACCCGGAAGTGGCTCTTGAACCTCGGCTACTGGATCGAGGTTGGCCTGATTCTAGCACACGCAAATTCAGCCTCGCGCCCGCAGGCATAGCTGGAGGAACTGCTTGGGCAAACGGATTGTGATGGCCCTGTTCGGTTCTTTGGGTGATCTCCACCCCTACTTGGCTGTGGCCCTCGGACTTCGAGAGCGGGGTCATGAAGTCACCATTGCAACCAGCGAGATGTATCGTAGCGAGATCGAAAATGAGGGAGTAAGCTTCCATGCTGTTCGACCTGACCTTGCCTCGCTCTACAATGAACCTTCGGCGATAAGGCAGGCCCTCGATGTGAAAACCGGGGATCGGTATGTCATGTGCCGGGTATTTCTGCCATGTTTGGAAGAGACTTACGAAGACTTACTACAGGTTTGCCGGGGCAAGGATCTTCTGGTAGGCCACCACTTGACGTTAGCCCTCCCTCTCGTAGCTGAGACACTACAGCTTCCCTGGATCTCGATCGCGCTGCAGCCGTACTTTTTCCTCTCCACCCATGATCCGCCAGCTTCTCCAACGGTCACCCGCCCGTTTCGTATCAGACGGCGAAGCTCTTGGGAATTCAAGCTCCTGCTGCAGTTCACCAAGCGTCATACGCAGTCTTGGATGAAGCCCGTTGATGATCTCCGGAGGCACCTAGGATTGGCCCCGTCTGCGCAGCATCCTCTCTTTGAAGGCAGATTTTCGCCTTATGGGTGCTTGGCGTGGTTCTCACGCTTGCTGGCTTCACCCCGGCCCGATTGGCCGATCCTTACAAGACTCACGGGTTTCCCCTTCTACCCGCGCCGAGCGACAGACACCGGTCTTGACTACCGCCTTTCGAAGTTTCTAGAGAGAGGGGAACCTCCAGTTGTCTTTACGCTGGGCAGCGTAGCGTATCCGGAGGCCGGAGATTTTTTCGATCATAGTATCTTGGCCGCACGGCTTTTGGGCTGTCGCGCGATCCTGCTAACCGGCTCACAGATGAAACGTGAAATGCGAGAATTGCTTCCCGATGGCATGATCGCCAGCGATTATGTTCCGTACTCGGCGCTGCTGCCGCATGCTGCTGCTATCGTTCATCACGGCGGAATTGGCACCACCGCCCAAGCGCTCCGCGCGGGCCACCCAATGTTGGTGGTGCCCTTCGTCAACGACCAATTCGATAACGCTCAGCGAGCCGCGAAGCTCGGCGTAGCCCGAGTTGTACACCACCAAGCGTATACAGCGAAGCGGGCACGCGCAGAGCTGACCCAGTTGCTATCCAAGAGTCGCTACCGTTCCCGGGCTGCCGAAATTGGGAAGCGGATCCGGAAAGAAGATGGCGTCGCCGGGGCATGTGATGCGCTTGAAGAACTAATGACCTGCGTGTGAGGCTCACGAAACGTAATGCGCTCAGTAGTTCTGAAGCATCCAGACGTCTGATGCCGTCGTATATTCCATAAGTGCCAAAAATTGACCGTCGTACGAAGGTACACCCCAGGTATTGAACAGACTGAGGAGTTTTTGCTTTTGCAGCACGATAGCGTGGCCTTCCAAGTCCACCCTGAGGAGAATGCTTCCGGATGCCGAAAAGCTACCCACAAAAAGGTTCTTGTTGTCCGCCGACCACCAGACGTGGAAGAATCCTGGCCAGTCGTTGACCTTTAACTCATATGCGTCCCTACCGGTAGCGGGAATGATCTTAATGTGACCTTCGTGCTGGTTGAATTCCGTGACTGCCAGGAGCGAGCCATCTGGGGATAGCGCCCAGTCATATTGAAGGACCGGTTGCTGGAAACTGACCTTGATAAGTTCGTGTTTCTCGCCTTGGACAGGATCGAACGCCCAAAGGACAAGCTCCCTTCTATCCGGAGACTCCTCGCTGAAAACGCAAAGCGTTCCCGGTGGCCAAGCGCAAGCTTGACGTTGCACGCCTCTCCCCTTTAGAACTTCCTGAGGTAGTCCCCCCTGTAGAGGTACGCGCATTAAGCGTACCGAAGTTCCGGCGGTTAGCGTATCTCCTGCTCTGGATAGGTACGTGATCCAGAAACCGTCGGGGGTCACCGTGGGCGCCCACTTATAATCGGGGCCGGCGACAATTATCTCCGCTGAGTCTTGGTCTATTGCCTGTCGATAGATATCCCACGTCCCGCTGCGGTCGGAAATAAACAGCACCGATTTACTGTCGGGCGTCCAGGCGTTGGGAAGATCATCTCTATCGTCGAGAGTAAGCCGTCGCGGCTTTGTAAGCTGGCGCCCGGACGATCCGAATTTTGCGATGTAAACATCTGCTTGAAAGTTGGTCTTACCGACCACCATCTGCTTCCCGTCCGAGGTTCCGCCCAGAGCTGTTGGCATGGTTCCCGTGTAGCTGGTAATGCGCTTGGCGCCGCCGATGCGAGCACCCGTCTTCTCGTCAACTAGGATTGCCCAGAGATTTCCACTGTTGGGTTGCGGCTCAGCCAGGGTAAAGATAATGCGCCCGTCAGGCGACCACCAAGGATCAGCCGTCGAATCCCCATTCACACACAACCTGGAGTCAGACAGAACAGTGATCGGCTTGCCCCCGAGCAAATCCCGGGTCTCAATGGAGCATTCGAGCATATCAGGTGTGCGTTGAATTCGCTGATAGGCAATCCGTTCACCATTAGGCGACCAGTGGGCATAAAAGAAGCCGCTATTCTCGGCAGCCGGGACAAGCTGGCGAGGCTTTTCCCCGTTCACACTCATTACCCAGATCTCGCGTGCCCCTACTAATCCAGCCGTCTGCCCACTCCCGTATGCAATCAGCGTGCCATCCCGCGAAATGGACCAGCCGTCGGCGTCGTCGCGCAGTTTACGTGGCGGTCCAAATACAACGGAAATCACCCACGTGCTGAAGTGCAACCCCCCTTCCGTGCCGGTAGCGATAAACTTGCTCCCGTCAGGGAACCACGCATTCGGCCACCACCCCGAGCGGTCAGGCGCCGGCGCTGGGGGCTGCGGAATGTCACGCGTTTCGCCGGTTGCAATGAGAGTTAAGTGCATTCCCAATTGGTCACTATACGCCAGATACTTTCCATCCGGCGAAACGATGCCTTGGAGCACGGCGTTCTCGCTGGGATTCGCGGTAAGTCGGCGCTCCTTCAGTTCAAGGCGAGCGGATGGCTTTAATCTCCAAGCAATCAGGAGCCCAAACGCCGATAGCGCCGCTAGGGCAGCCAGGAGGTACACCCAGCGCCTTGAAGCCGGCGGGACTGCTGCGGCGCTGTCGATTTTATGATTGATCGCTACCGCGACCTTAGCTTCTTGCGTTGAACATGAATCGCGCTTCAACCGCTTCAAGTCCGCGCACATTGCAGACGCGCTCTGATATCGCATCTCGCGATCTTTCTCCAGCGCCTCGCAGATGATCCGCTCCAATTCGGCAGGACATTCGGGATTGAATCGTCCGGGTGAAACCGGCGCTTTGTTTAGTATCGCCTCAAAGACGAGCCCAGAGGTCGTTCCAGAGAAGGCCCGCTGGCCCGTAACCATCTCATACAGCACCACTCCGAGGCTAAACAGGTCTGATCGAGCGTCAAGCTGCTCTCCCCGCACCTGCTCCGGAGACATGTAGGCCAAGGTTCCCGGAACCTGGCCTGGCTCGGACGAGTACACACCGTCGGATTCGGTGGCCGACTGGGCGCCGCCCTTCTCGGCGCGGGCATATCGGGCAGACGGCACTAGTTTTGCCAAGCCGAAGTCGAGCAGCTTGGCCCGCACCGTTCCTCCCTCCGAGATGAGAAAAATGTTAGCGGGCTTGATGTCGCGATGGATGATGCCCTTGGCGTGGGTCGACGCCAGCGCGCTGGCGATTTGGATCGCAACTTCGAGCAGTGTATCGAGAGGGAACGGCGTAGCCTTCATTGCTTTCTGGCGGCTGGCTCCTGGCGAAGACCTGCGCGTTCCAGATAGGTGCCTCTGCATTGTCTCGCCGACGAGATATTCCATCACCATGAAAGGCTGCCCGTTGTGCTCGCCGATTTCGTGGACAGTACAAATGTTGGGATGATTGAGTGCCGAGGCGGCTATCGCTTCACGCTGGAAACGTCCGAGCGCCTGTCGGTCTTTGGCCATCTCTTCAGGCAGGAATTTGAGCGCCACGAACCGTCGCAGTTGGGTGTCCTCGGCCTTGTACACCACGCCCATGCCGCCGCTGCCCAGCCGCTCTAGAATGTGGTAGTGGGAAACAGTCCGATCGACCATGGGAATGCGGCAGTGGGAAACACTCCGACTGGCCATAGCGGGGGAACCCGCCTTTCACGGTATCTTAAGCCGCCTTACAACGGCAAGTCAACACAGCGGCACACAGCGGCACGCACAGCGGCACGCGATTCACGCGATTGCTGCGCTGTCTAGAGCTAACGATGCCACCTACAACCTACGGCACGCGTTTCTCCCCCCATTTGAATCTGGCCTACCAAGTTAATGCCAATACAGTTCTGGTCACAAACTCGAATGGAGATTCCGGACATCTTCCTAATAGACTTTTCGTCTCAGGCGGTGTGGCTTGGGGGGTTACCCACGGGATGACAATCGCTGTGGACTTCCTCGGTGAGCAAATCTACAGCGCGCAAAGAATCAAACTCGTTTCGGCGCCACCGGTGCTGAATCAGGGCGTCAATGTCACTTACCCTACAATCTCTCCCTACACGGCCGCATACTGGCGTGGAGACGCCGCGGGTGGCATCAAGCTTAATTCTCGCGAGCAATGGCCCAACTCTCTTTGTGGCGAATAGAATCCGCGTTATTTTCACGATCTCAAATGCCACATCAACCCTCGCCTTCAAAGAGAACTAGTGAGTCCGATACGTGCGCCCCCGGTCGGTCAGAACCCCAAATATCCAAAGCCTCCTTTTTGGCAAGGAGCACCGCAGCAACGCTCGCGTGGTTTCCGGTGCTCATTGGTATGTCTCTTCGGAGGACGATGACTTGCTTCAGCGCGTTTTGCGTCAGTGATAGGGCATGCTCCTATAGGTTGGCAAATTGTGTTTGAGCGAACCACGACGCTGGTAACCGCGCTAAACCGGGACCTCGCGGGCCTGGTAGTGTGATACAAGTGTCGTTATTTGTCGTGGCGACCGTTTTATCGCTGTGCGATGCCGGCCCTTCGGATTGGGTCAAGCTGAAATGTCGTCGACTCTATGCCCAATCCGGCCACTCTGACTCGAGCGGTTTGGAATAAGAAGGATAGCGGAGCTTGAAGGTTGTTACTCAGGAGCCTGCCGCAGCACGGGCTG
>Ga0126378_10004715_pt1 | contig 10459 bp, 8 predicted proteins | sample PanSoiMetPlot_23_FD_92587 | JGI IMG/M metagenome (GOLD analysis project Ga0126378, IMG submission 92587) | Tropical forest soil microbial communities from Panama - MetaG Plot_23 | ecosystem: Environmental > Terrestrial > Soil > Tropical forest > Bulk soil | place: Panama | collected 2016-02-17
CCGCCGGGGTTGGCGCGGGAGGGGCACCGGGAGGGCGCAGGGCCGCCGCGGCCGGCAGCTCCGCCTTCGACTGGCCCGAGTTCCACAAGACCCCCACGCTGCGCGGGTACGCGCAGAACAGCCCGCTGTCCACGGCAAACGCCGGCAACCTCGGTGTCCGCTGGGCGGCGAACCTGTACGGCGCGGCCCTCGACTCCCCGGTCGTCGCCTACGACCCGGCGCTGAAGAAGACGCTCGCCTACGTCGGCACCGAGAACGGCGACATGATCGCGGTCAACGTGGCCAACGGCCAGATCGTCTGGGCCACCTGGCTCGGGTCGCCGATCAGGACCACCCCGGCCGTGAGCCACGGCTCCGTCTACGCAGGGACTGTCAACAGCGCGCGCATCTACAGGCTGAACGCGTCGACCGGCGCCATTGACTGCTCGGTTCCCTCGCCCCAGCCGATCGAGGGAACGCCCGTCGTCGTCACGCCCCCGGGCGGGGTCCGCACCCTCTACGTGGGAACCAACGACTCCATCTCCGCGACCGGCCCGACGCTCGCCATCAACGCGGGCAACTGCAAGCGCGAGTGGTCGTTCACCGGCTACAGCGAGCTGTCCGGATCATGGGTCGCCGTCTCCTACGCGCTGGACGCCAAGAAGAGGCCGCTTGTTCTTTTCGGCACCGCCGACCGTGACGCCGCGGTGTACGCGGTCAACGCGGTGACCGGCAAGAAGGTCTGGCGCTTCGCGGTCGACAACCCGCCGCCCGGCGTCTTCGACGTCGCCACAGGCGCCACCATCTCCCCGCCCGGCCAGGTCACCAGCGACGGCATCGCCTACGTCGCCACCAAGTTCGGGATCATGTACGCGCTGGACCTCACCACGGGGGCCAAGCTCTGGAGCTTCAGCTTCAACAAGCATTTCGGGGTCAAGGAAGGGGGCCGTTCCACCGCCGCCCTGGACGGCGACAACCTAGTGTTCGGCTACAACGGCGGCGTCGTTGACGTCATCGCGGGCAGGACCGGCGCCGGCGGCGTGAAGTGGAACTACCAGACCCCCGGCGGTGTGGAAGCTCTTTCGTCGCCCGCCATCGCAGGCCCCCCGGGGTCCGAGGTCGCCGCCGTCGGCGACCTCGGCGGCGGGTTCGAGGTGCTCTCGCTGGCCACCGGCACTCAGCTGTACCACTACCAGACCGGCGGTTACATCACCGCTTCCCCGGCGGTGAGCGGGGGGAACATCCTCATCGCGTCGGCCGACGGGTTCCTGTACGACTTCGCCGCCGGCGGCGGCAACGACCCGGCGCTGCCGAAGACGGCGATCTCGTCGCCGGCCGGCAGCTCGTCGCTGGCCAACCCGGACGGGAACCTCACGGTAAGGGGCGGGGCCACCGACGCGGCCAAGGTCAAGGGCGTCGTGGTCGCCGTGCAGAAGAGCGGGCCCGACGGGCGCTGGTGGGATGCCGCGGCTCACCGCTGGGTCACCGGCCCGGTCGGGAACCAAGCCGTGCTCGCCTCCCCCGGCACCACGTCCACCGGCTGGAAGTTCTCGTATCCGGTGCCTGCCGCCGGCGGAACGTACAACGTCACCGCCAACGCCGTCTCGTCGACCGGACAGTCCGACATCAAGGGCGCCCAGGACAAGTTCGCCGTCCGCGCCACCACCAAGGGCCCGCACCTCACGGCCAGCCCAGCGTTCGTGGCCCCAGGAAACAGCACCGTGGTGAGGGGCGGCGGCTTCGCCCGGTCGGAGAGGGTCACGATCAGCATGCTCGGCAAGACCCTCATGACCACGAGGGCGACCAGCACCGGAAACATCCGGAGCACGAAGGTTCCCATCTCGGCGAAGGCGGCCTTCGGGCAGGTCCCGCTGACGGCGAAGGGCGGCACCTCCGGCCGGTCCGCGACCGTGGCGGTCACCATCGCCAACAGCTGGGACCAGGTCGGGTACGGCCACGGCCACACGAGTTTCGAGCCGAACGACAACATCCTCTTCGACCTGGTTCACCCGGGCACCAACATCTTCGTCAAGACCGCGTGGCGCTATCAGTCCGGCGCGGCGGTCAACACCGCTCCGGCGATCGCCGACGCGGTGGCCTACGTCGCGAACGACGCCGGGAAGCTCACGGCGATCGACGTCCACAACGGCGCGCCGATGTGGACGTGGACCCTGCCGGGGCGCACGGCCATAAACGGCTCCCCGGCGGTCGATCCGGCGAAGCGGCGGGTGTTCGTCGGCGCCAATGACGGCACCGTGGACTCGATCAACACCGCGACCGGCAAGCGCGTCTGGAGCGTACAGGTGGGCGGCCACGTGTCCGCCCCCGTGTACGCGGGTGGCACGCTGTACGTGACGTCGAGCAAGGGCAGGGTGGAGGCGCTCGCGGAAGAATCCGGGAAGAAGCTGTGGGCGAGGACCCTCCCCAGCTCGATCACCGCGGCGCCCTCGGTCCGGCCCCCGGCCAAGACCGTGATCGTCGGCGAGTCCAACGGCAACGTCGTCGCCCTCGCCACCGGGTCGGGCGCGACCAGGTGGACCTTCCGCAGCGGCGGCGCCGTCAGCGCCCCGGCCGCGGTGTCCGGCGGGACGGCCTACTTCGGCTCCGCGAACGGCTCGGTGTACGCGCTCAAGATCTCCACGGGCGCGAAGCTGTGGTCGTTCGCCACCGGCGGCCCGGTCACGGACACGCCGGCGGTCACCAGCGACGGCAGCCCGGGCGGGGTGCTTGAGGTGCTGATCGGCTCCGGGGACGGCAACATCTACGCACTCACCGCGGCCAAGGGGTCCCAGCTGTTCAAGCAGGCCTTCGGGCACCCGGTCGCCGGCGTCGCGGCGGTGCGGGGCGTGGTGATCCTGACCACCTCGACCGGCCTCATCGGCGCCACCCGCAGCTACGCCAGCCTCGATCTCTGGAAGTTCCAGACCGGCGCGGGCATCACGGCACCGCCCGCCATCGTCGACGGGACCGTCTACGCCGGCGCGGGGGACGGCATGCTGTACGCGTTCACGAGCTACGGACAGCTGCCGGGTTCGGCGTGCGCCCACCCCGGCGCCTGCAGCCAGCCGTGAGACCGCCAGGAGGCAACGGGCGCCCGGGCGGGGCACGCCGGGCGCCCGTTCCCCGGGCGCGCGGGGCGGGGCCATCCCGAGGGCCTGGGTAAGGGCGCCCGGCGGCGCGGAGCCGGGCCGTCCCCAGTTGTGACCGTCCTGTAGCCGGCATTCGGGCTGGTGGATGCCAAACTGGGCAGTGGTGGGCTGCCCTTCGCGTGGCGATGAGGCACGCCCTGGTGACCGCGGAGGACACGCTGACGGCCCCGGCCCGAGCCTGGAGGCGCCATGTCAGGGAAAGGGGCGCGCACCGGAGCGGGTGTGCGCCGTGCGGCCGCCGCCATGCTGCTCATCGCCATCGCGGTGATCGGCCTGCGGGCCGGCCGCTCGTTCTCCGACATCGGCAGGCCAGCGGTCTTGAACACGACGATGGACGTGTTGTACTGGGCGCTGGTCGGCACCGGCACCGCCCTGGTCCTGATCGAGCTGGCCGTGGCCGTGGTCTTGGTGATCAGGAAGCGAGGGCTTCCTGTGCGGCCCCCGGTCCGGCGCCCGCGGACGCCGTGGTGGCTTCTTGCCCTGCCCGTCGCCGTGTTCGTCCTGCCGCGCATCCTGGCCGCGCTGCGGCGGCGGTTCCATGCCAGCACGGCGAAGGTTCCCGCCCACGCGCACCCACGCGGGGCCGGCTCGCACCTCCTTCTCCCGCCCGGCAGCTACTGGCCGCTGCTCGTGGGGCTCGGCGTGGCCGCCCTGGCGGCGGGCGCGCTTGTCATCTCGGCCCGCCGTTCCAGCCGGCCGCCGCGCGCGCCGCAGCCGGCGCCGGTCGCGGCGGAACCGCTGGTGGCCGCGCTGGCCGCGGGCGCGGGCGCGCTGCGCGACGATACCGACCCCCGCCAGGCCATCGTCGGCTGCTACGCGGCGATGGAGCGCAGCCTGGCCGAGGCAGGCGCGCCGCCGTCCGCCGCCGACACCCCGGCCGAGGTGCTGGCCCGGGCCGGCGCCGGCGGGCTCGTCCGCTCGTCGGCGGCGGAGACGCTGACCGGGCTGTTCCGGCTGGCGCGCTACAGCAGGCACCCGGTGACCGAAGCCGACCGCGCGCTGGCGCTCGATGCCCTTGCCCAGTTGCGCGCCGATCTTGAGGTGCTGGCGTGAGGCCGGCCGGTCCCGTGGCGGCCGGAGCCGGCCAAGAGGCGCAGGCGCCGGACCGGCTCTGGACCATCATGCGAAACGCTGGCGTCGTGGTGGCGGCCGTTCTCGCGTGCGCGACCGTACTCGTGATCGCCTTGGGCGTCTCCGGGCCACTCGGGCTGGTCATAGCCGCTAACTGCCTGGCCGTGCTCGGGTTGCTCGCCATCGCGGCGCGCACCCCGCCCGGTCCCCGCCCGCAGCCGGGCACCTTCTTCACCGGGGCCCTGAGCTGGCTCACCCGCGGCTGGCTTCCGCGCGGCGGCCGCCGCCCGCCGCCGGTGCAGGCCGCAGACTTCCCCGCCTATCTGAAGATCAGCTCCGATCTGGCCTGGGCGCCGGTCTCTGAGTGGCATTACGACCACGGCGTCCGCCCGCTGCTCATCCGGCTGCTGAGGGCCAGGCTGGCGGAACGCCACCGGCTCGACCCGGCCGCCGACCCGCGGCGGGCACGGGAGCTGGTGGGCGACGACATCTGGCCACTCGTCGATCCCTTGCGGCCGGTCTCGCTGGACAGCCGCGCACCCGGGGCGGACGTAACGGCGCTTACCCGCGTCGTGGACCGGCTGGAGCAGTTGTGACCGAAACCATGGCCTCCTCGATGGCCGCAACCGCCGAGCGTGGCGCCCGCATCCTCGGCGAGATCGAGCGGGTCATGGTCGGCAAGCGGGAGTCCGTCGCGCTGGTCCTGCTCGGAATCCTGGCGTCCGGGCACATCCTGATCGAGGACCTCCCCGGCCTTGGCAAGACGATGCTGGCCCGTTCCTTCGCGACCGTGCTCGGGCTGGAATTCACCCGCGTTCAGTTCACCCCGGACATGCTCCCCACCGATCTGACCGGCGCGGCGGTGCTCGACCCGCGGACCGGCGAGGTCGTGTTCCGGCCCGGGCCGGTGTTCACGAACCTGCTGCTCGGTGACGAGATCAACCGCACGCCGCCGAAAACGCAGGCCGCCCTGCTCGAGGCGATGGCCGAGGGCCAGGTCAGCGCCGACGGCCACACCCACCCGCTGCCGCAGCCCTTCATCGTGCTCGCGACCGACAATCCCATCGAGTACGAGGGCACGTACCCGCTGCCGGAAGCTCAGCTCGACCGGTTCACGGCGAGGATCAGGCTCGGGTACCTGGATGAGGAGGGCGAGGCGGAGATGGCCAGGCGCAGGCTGGACCGCGGTTCGGCGCCGCCGCGGCTGGCGCAGGTCACCGACGCGGCCACGCTGCTGGCCATGCGCGAGTCCCTTGAGGGGGTCCACCTCGACGACGACCTGCTCGGCTACGTCGTCCGCCTGGTTGCGGCGACCCGCTCACATCCCCAGGTCAGCGTCGGGGCCAGCCCGCGCGGAACGCTGGCGCTCATCCAGCTTGCCCGCGGGCGCGCCGCCCTGGGCTCGCGCGACTACGTCACGCCCGAAGACGTCAAGGCGGTCGCGGTCCCAGCCCTTGCCCACCGCCTCGTGCTCTTGCCGGAGATGTGGGTGCGCAAGGTGACCGGCGAGGACATCATCCAGGAGATCCTCGCCAGCGAGCCGGTGCCCAGGGCCGAGTGATGCGGGGAACCGAGGCCGGGGAGCGCGCCGTCACCGTGCCATCGGGCGCGCAGCCGGTTACCTGGCGGGCAGCGCCCAGGCTGCGCAGGCTTGCGCTGGTCGCGGTGCTCAGCGTGCTGGCCGCGGTGCTGACCCGCCAGGCCGGCCTGCTCCTGCTCGCCGCGCCGGCGCTGGCGGTGCTGGCGCTGGGCGGGCGGGGTGGACGGCCGGGAACGCTCGACGTCGGCGTGACCACGCCGGTGTCGCGCTGCTTCGAAGACGAGGACGTCGAGGTGACCGCCACCCTGGCCGTCCCGGTGGACGAGGTCACGTTTCACGTGGAGCCGGGGCAGACCGTGCGCCTGGCCGACGGTGACATGACCCAGACGGCGGTGGACGAGGATGCCGCGCAGGCGCGGTGGACCCTGCGCCCCGGGACGTGGGGGCGCCGCATCCCGTGCACGGTGGCGGTCCGGTGCCGGGTGAGCGGGCTGTGGCAGGCGGAGCTGACCGTCCGTGCCGAGCCGCTTGAGGTCTTCCCGCACCCGCCTCCTGCCCGGGCCAGCCTGGTGCCTGCTGACCTGCTGCGCCGCATCGGTGAGCACACGGCCAGGGCACCGGGCCCGGGCATCGAGTTCGCGGGCATCCGCGGCTACCTGCCCGGCGACCGGCTGCGCGACCTGAACTGGGCGGTGACAAGCCGGACGGGCCGCCCGCACGTCAACCAGCGGGCCGCGCTGCGGGCCGCCGACCTGGTGATCATGGTCGACGCCTTTTCGGAGTTGGGGCCGCTCGGCGACACCTCGCTCGACGTGTCCATCCGGGGCGCGGCCGGGCTCGCCCAGGCCTACCTGCGAACCGGCGACCGGGTGGGCGTGGTCGTGCTCGGCGGGGTGCTGCGGTGGCTGGGCCCCGCACCGGGGTTCCGGCAGTTCTTCCGCATCGTGGAGATGGCCTTCAGCGTCCGCTTCCAGAGCGCGGTCACCCCCGACCTGGGCCGGGTCCCGCGCAGCGCGCTTCCCCCGCGTGCGGTCGCGGTGCTCTTCTCGCCGCTGCTCGACCAGCGGGCCATCGGCGCGATCGCCGACCTGCGCCAGCGGGGCGTGTCGCTGGTTGTCGTCGACGTCCTGCGCCACGAACCGCCCGCCCAGCCGGGGTTCCCGCTGTCCAGCCTGGCGGTGCGGCTGTGGCGGCTTGACCGTGACGCGCTGCGGGCCAGCCTGGCCGGCCTCGGCGTGCCGGTGCTCGGCTGGGACGGCGGCACCGGCCTGGAAGCCGCGCTCGCCCCGCTGCGCGGGCGCCCGCTCGCGGCCACCCGGCCATGAACGGCACCGTGGCGCGGGACCCCGTGGCGCAGGACGCGGTTGCGCGGGACACGGTTGCGCGGGACACGGTGACGCGGCGAGTGGCGGCGCGCCGGCGCCGGCGCAAGTCCGCCCTGCGCCGCGCCGCCGCGGCCGTGTGCGGTGGCGGGATCATCGCCCTGCCCGTGCTCACCGCCGCGGGATCGGCCCCGTACCTGAGCGTGGCGGGTGCCCTGCTCGTGGCGGGCAGCCTGGTCTCGCCGTCCGCCCGCTCGCCGGTCACCGGCACGCTGGCGGCGGCGTGGGCGGTGTTCGAGTGCGTGCTCGGAAAGCCGGGTAACGCCGTCCTGGCGGCCGAAGGACTGCTGCTGCTCGCCTACCTGCTGCTGCTCGACGCGCCCCTGGACATGGCCGGGCCGACCGCGGCCCGCTGGCTTCGCGGGCAGGCCCCGGCGGCCGCCGCGGGCGTTACCGCGACCGCCGTGGTGGGCCTGGTGCTGCTGGTGCCGGTGCCGGTGTCCGCGTGGCTGGTGGTGGCCGGCGTGGCGGCGGCCGTCGCGGCGGTGGCGGTCGCGGTGCCCCGCCTTCGCCGGGCAAGAGCATCGCGGCCAGCTCGGCGGCAGGGCCGATGAGCGTTCAGAAATCATCGTTGGCGCTTAACTTGCCAGGCCGGACAGAATGAGGCCATGGAGACGCCTTCGCCCGCGGGCCCTGCCCGCCTCGCCCTGGTCGGCGACCGCTCCCCGCACGTCCGCGCGCACCAGCGGATCCCGGTCCTGCTCGACGCCCTGCGCCGTCACGAGGGCCTGGCCCTGGACAGCTACTGGATTCCCACCGAGGACGCCGCCGGCGGCGGCGACAGCCTGGCCGGTTTCGATGGCATCTGGCTCGTCCCCGGCAGCCCGTACCGGAGCATGGAGGGAGGGCTGGCCGCGGCGCGCCGCGCCCGCGAGGGCCTGATCCCGTTCCTCGGCACCTGCGGCGGGTTTCAGCACGCGCTGCTCGAGTTCGCCCGCACGGTCGCCGGTGCCGGTAACGCCGCGCACGCCGAGTACACCCCCGGTGAGGACGAGTTGCTGATAGTGCCGCTGGCGTGCTCGCTTGTGGGCCACGAGCTGGCCGTCCGGGTGACGCCGGGCTCGCTGGCCGAGCGTGCCCTCGGCACCGAGCGGACGGTGGAGCGCTACCACTGCTCGTACGGCCTGAACCAGGCCTACCTCAGCGTCCTCCGCCAGCACGGGATGCGCTTCACCGGCGAGGACGACGACGGCGAGGTGCGGATCGCCGAGCTGCCTGGGCATCCGTTCTTCCTGCTCACGCTCTTCCAGCCGGAACTGGCCCCGGCCGAGCCAAGGCCGCACCCGATGATCCGCGCCTTCGCGAGAGCCGTGGCCGACGTTGGTACGCACATCACCGCGCATACCTAGCCCGTAGTTCCCCCCGGCGGCGAGCCAGCATAGGTGCTGACCAGGCGAAACAGCGTCGACTCATGACTACGTAGACATGTAATTTCCAAGATCGAGAGCGTTACTGCCTGGTCAGACGGGCCGGCCTGTCAGCTGGGGGGACTTCGGCCTGGCTCCCCCGGACGGGAGAGCGCGACCGTACGGCGGCTGCCCGCGAGAGGCTATGGATCAGCTCAGGCCGCGCGCTCCCTTGCGGGCCTCGGCGTGGCCGTCGAGCAGGCCGTAGCCGATCGCCTCGTCGACGGTCAGCAGCCGCTCCCGCTCGGCATCGGCGCGGATGCTGCCGACATCGCGGCCCGTGACCTCGGACAGCCGGGAAAACAACTCGCCGAGCATCGCGCGGACCTGCTCCTCCTGCGCGGCCACGCTGGTGACCGTGCCGTCAAAGCTCATCCGGGGCTCGGACAGCACGAGCAGCGCGTTCGGGTAGGCGTACCGGTGCCTGGCCGCCACGAGCACGCCGAGCGCCGGGCCGCTGATCCGCCCGCCCACGTAGGCGGACACCGGCGCCCTGACCACGTCGAGGACGCCCATCACGCTCAGCGCGGCGGGAAGTTCCGCGCCCAGCCCCTGCAACTCGAGCCGGATCGGCTGTGTGCCCTCGGCATCGAGGGTCAGCAACTGGGCGGACAGCCGGGTCGCCGCCTCGCCGTTCAGCATGCCGTGTGCCATGACGATGCGCTGCTCGAGCAGCCGGTCGTAGAGCCTGCCCGGCCACTGGCCCTGGTCGAACCACACCCGGGTCGGCTGGATCGCCGGGTTGGGGGATGGCGCCGGGCGCTCGGGCGGACCCGGCCGGTCCGGCCGCTCGGGCCGCCACGGCGGGAACGGCGGGCGGGGCGGGAACGAGTCGTCGAGCTGCATCGTCATCGGGGCTCCTCCCCGGCGGCGTTCCGTGGGGCTTCCGGCCGCGCCTGCCAGGTGATCTGGCTGCCGATCGCGGCAGCGTAGCGTTCCAGCGTCGAGACCCGGACATCCGCCTCACCCGTCTCAAGGCGCGCTACGGCGGACTGCGACGTGCCCATCCGGGCCGCGATCTCGGTCTGGGACAGCCCCGCCGACTGGCGCTGGGCCGTCAGCTCCGCGACCAGGCGGTGGCGCCCGGCGGTCATCCGCCGCAGCGCCATCTCGCGGAACCCCGGGAGCAACGGCAGCTCGTCCTCGGGCGGCCCGGCCAGCGTGAACTCCTCGCCGGGCTCTCCTGGCCAGCCGGTCTCCGGCCGCCCCGCCCCTGCTCGCTGGCTGAGTCCGCCGGGCTCGGCGTTCTCCTTCATACTCAAAACGCTATCTCATATTCGAGATCCACCGAACGAGATAGCGGTTCGCCCTGGGCGGACTTCAAGCCGGGTTGAGCACGCTCAATCCCGCCGCCTTGGCCGCGGTACACAACTCGGCGTCATACACAACCATTGATCGGGCGTCGATGCGAAGCGCGGTCGCAAGGTGTATGGCGTCCGCCGGGCGCAGCCGCACACACCACCTGACTGAGCATCCGCGGGCCCAGCCGTGGCGCTACCCGATGCGGACGGTGGGGGACACCCCGTGGGTTTCGGCCAGGACGCGCTTGAGCGCGGCCGGGTTGTCCCGCTTGACCGCCAGGTGCCGGCCGGCGAGCGCGAGCTGGACCGAGGCGCCGCCGGCGAAGGCCGCCGCGCACCGCTCGGGTTCGATGTTGGCCAGCGCGAGCAGCGCGCCGGCGCCTCCCATCGGCCCGGCCAGGGCAAGCACCGCCGACGACCCGACATACGTCGCGCCCGGGTAGTGAGCCAGCTCGTCGAGCAGCCGGTCCGGGTCGCCCGAGGAGTCCTTGACCCCGGCCACCGGCAGGCCGGCCAGCGCAGCCACCGGGATGCCGGGCGCGGAGACCACGGGGAAGTGGTAGGCCACCACCGGATGACCGTCGGCGGCGCCGGCCAGCGCGGCGTAGTACCCGGGGAGGTCGCGGCTGCC
>Ga0126378_10004716_pt1 | contig 10459 bp, 5 predicted proteins | sample PanSoiMetPlot_23_FD_92587 | JGI IMG/M metagenome (GOLD analysis project Ga0126378, IMG submission 92587) | Tropical forest soil microbial communities from Panama - MetaG Plot_23 | ecosystem: Environmental > Terrestrial > Soil > Tropical forest > Bulk soil | place: Panama | collected 2016-02-17
AGGGGGCGCTGGGAGATCGCGTAGAACGCGGCGTCAGCGGCCGGGATGTCGGCGCAGAATGACTCGTGAAAGCCCTCAGGCGCGAGCGTGAACTCCTTGCCGCCTTCAGGCAACTGGTGCTCCACGATGTAGGGGATGATCCCCGGCGCGGGGAACTTGGACTGCAGGTCGGTCAGGTTCTCGCCCTCGTCCGGGGCGAAACCGGAGATGTAGACGAGGCCGACGACGTTGTCAGCCGTGCCGGCCGCCGTGATGACCGAACCGCCGTAGGAATGACCGACCAGCAGGACCGGCCCGCCGATCTCACCAATCACGGCCCTGAGGTACGCACCGTCGCCGCCGCTGAGACCGCGCAGCGGGTTCGGCGGAGCGACGACCGTCACGTCTTCGCCGAGGAACTGGTCATACAGACCGCGAAAGCCGGATGCGTCAGCGAACGCGCCGTGGACGAGAACAATGGTGGGATTAGCCATTTCTAATCACCTCGCTGCGATCGGATGGACGGTCCACGCGCATCCGGGTGACGTGGGAATCAAGAGCACCGGCGCCCGCTGTGCCCTTTCGCCCGCGCCGCCGCTGCGATCCTCGGCCGTCCTCATTTGCCGCCCTCCGGGGGGCGGTGTCAAGGCCACGGTAAGGCTTTCACTGCTGCCTGGCATCACCCTGACGGTGTGGTTCCCTGGCCTGCGCTCTCCCAGACTCTCGGCAGTTAGCGGGCCACCAGGCGTCAACCCAGTGTTCTGAGTTCGCGAAGGGCATTGGGAAGATGCCGAGGCTGGGGATTCAGCGAGATCAGCGCGGCCCGGTGCTCATGCTCGCCGGCTGCGGCCAGGACCAGGCGGCCGATGCCGGAGCGCCGGTGCTCCCGCCCGCTTACGGGCCGTGACGTCACCCGGGCTGGCCGCCGCCGCGCGGTGGCGGACTGGTCCCGGACCGGCCCGCGGCCGGTGGCCGCCCGCGCGGCCGCATCGGCCCGGCGCGGCCGGGCAGCCGCCCGGCGTCGGCGAGCGCGCGGCGGAGCAGGAACTCGATCTGGGCGTTGGTGCTACGCAGCTCATCGCCGGCCCACCGGGCCAGGGCGTCATGGACGGCAGGGTCCAGGCGCAGCAGGACGCTCTTGCGTTCGGTCACCGCGGTTCCGTGGCTGTCGTCACTGGTAGAGGGTGCCGGTGTTGACCACCGGCTGGGTGGCCTGCTCGCTGCACAACACCACGAGCAGGTTGGAGACCATCGTGGCCTTGCGTTCCTCGTCCAGGTCGACGACGCTCTCGTCCTGGAGCCGCTGCAGGGCCAGCTGGACCATGCCGACCGCGCCTTCGACGATCCGCTGCCGCGCGCCGACCACCGCGTTGGCCTGCTGCTGGCGCAGCATGGCCTGGGCGATCTCCGGGGCATACGACAGCCGGGTCAGCCGCGATTCGATGATGTGCACCCCGGCGGACGCGACCCGCGCGGCGATCTCCGCGGAGAGCCTGCCGGTGATCTCCTCAGCGTTGTCGCGCAGCGACAGTTCGCCTTCGCGGCGGCTGGTGTAGGGGTAGCTGGAGGCGATGTGCCGGACAGCGGTCTCGGTCTGGATGGTGACGAACTGGGTGTAGTCGTCGACGGAGTAGATGGCGCGGGCGGTGTCGGCGACCTGCCAGACGACCACGGCGGCGATCTCGATAGGGTTGCCGTCGGCGTCGTTGACCTTGGCCTGCGCTGATTCCTGGTTGCGGATCCGGGTGGATACCGAGATACGGCGGGTGAACGGGTTGACCCACTGCAAGCCCGAATCGCGGATGGTGCCCCGGTAGCGGCCGAACAACTGGACGACGCGTGCCTGCCCGGGGACCACGGGGGTCAGGCCCCCCAGCACAAGGGAGCTGGCAAGAAAGACCAGCACGCAGAGCACGACCAGCGCCACGGCGGCACCGCCACTCTGGCGGCTCGCCACCACCGCCAGCGCCACCCCGAGAAGCAGCCCGGCGATGCCCCCCGCCAGCATGCGCAGGCCGGCCAGGTACCGGGCCTGGTGCTCGGTCACCTGCTGGTCAGGCTGTTGCGGACCCGCGGCGGCCGCAGTCTGGGTAGCCATCTGGTGCTCCTCTGATTGGCAGATCTGATATCAAGTTAACATCTTACTGATATCCTTTTCCCGGGCAAGGCGCCACGCCCCTCTCGCGAGACAACGCAAGCGATCGGACCGGCCGCCACTGGTTCGATCAGGCCGCGTGTCCGGCGAGGAGAAGTCCATGGCAGGAGCCGGTCGCTGCTCGCCGGCCACTCGGCCGGGCGGTCCGATTCTCGCCCGGCTCAGTTGGCAATGAAGTTCTGCTGCCGGCAGCCACCAGGCTCGCACCGGCAGGCATGGCAAGCCCGCCGGTCCGCTCGGCCCCAGTACTCGTGTGGAACTGCCGCGCTCGGCCTGCGGCAGACCTTTCACCGTTGAGCGTTACGCCCGGCTATTAACTGATCATGGCCATTCATTCCTTGCCGTTGCGGGTCATCTGGGGGCTTCCGCTTGGGCGTTGATCGGGGCTGTGACGGCCGGATGGCGGCGTAGCTTGTCCAGGCAACGACTGAGGCCGGGCTCGATGCTCTCGACGGGGATGCCGAGCTGGCCGCTGATCTGGGTGTGGGGAATAGGAGGGTCTTCGAGAAGCAGAACGATCAGCCGCTGACAGCGCGGGGAGAGTTGGGCGAAGGCTTCGCGCAGCGCGGCATGGTGCTCGGCCATGAGCAGTTCATGCTCCGCTGCCTCGGGCTGCTCGTCAAGAAGGGTTTCGGCGTCCAGCACCGGCCCGGCGCCAGAAGCCGATCGCGCCGCACGCAGGAGTCGCTGGCATTCCCGCACGGTGGTGCCGGCCAGCCAGCCAGGAAGGGCGTCCGGAGTGCCCGGGCGGTCAAGCTGGCCGGCTAGTTGCAGCCAGACGCTCTGGCCGACTTCGCTGGCGTCGGCGGCGCTCAGCCGGTGCCTGCAGCAGATGGACCACACCATCGGGGCATACCGCTCGACGAGCGCGTCCCATGCTTGCTTCTGGCCGTTTCGTGCGCTTATCACCAGGTCAGTGATCGACGGGCTATCACACATCGGGCCCCCCGCAGTCAGGATCTTCTTGTCTGTTCCGTGCCGCCCAGTGATCTAGCGACAGGTGGCGCTGGGAGCCGGTGCGGCCGGTCCCAGGCGCTCGGGTGAGAAATTCCTGCCCTTCTACCGTGCGGGTCGCGGCTGCAGGCAGGCTGGAAAGGGCCTGCACAGTCGCTGAGCAGGTGCTCTACCCGTCATCGTCAGTCAGTACCCAGGACCAGAGCGCGGATGTCGGCGGGCCATGGGCACGTTGCTTAGTGCCGGCCTGACAGACCCTTTAATTCCAGGTTGACAATCGTGCCCGAAGAAACGAGCGTATGACCCTAGGAGGCATGGATAGCTCGCTGCAGCCGGGGGGTGGCGACATGAGCGGCGCTCGATGCAGGCGGGCAACCATCGGACGGTATCGGCTCTTCGATCCGCTCGCCGGCTGGGGAGCCTTCGTCAAACCCGGTAGGTCCCGTCGATCGGCCGGGGCGTGGAGTAGCCCCGGGGTCAGCCACCCGGGCTCACTTTCCGATGTGGCTTGGCGTGCCGCCGGGCATCCCGAATCAGAGCTGCCGGCAGCGCCTTACGCATAAGACAGAAGTCAGCATACGGTGACGCCGCCTGGCCAGGGCAATCACCGTCCTTGGAGGGGGACATGCTTACGCTGGGCCTGTCGGGTGGCCTGGATCTCGTGCACCAGGACCGGGACCACCTTTTCCCGCGCGGAAGTTGCCACGATTCCGCCGCGGCCCTGGTCGATGACGGGCAGGTGATCGCCGCCCTCGAGGAAGAGCGTCTAAACCGGATCAAGCATTCGAGCAAAGGAGCGGTTGGTGCGATCCGGTTTTGCCTCGGATTCCGCTTTCTCAGCCTCGCAGATATCGATCGTGTGTGCTTCTACGGCTCGGAGGCGACCTGTACGCGGCTGCTGGTGAATCTCTTCTATGGCTCAGTGGACGCCGCGCCGGTGACCACCCCGCGTGAGCTGATTCTCGATCTGCTGCAGGAAAGCACCGGAGACCGGCTCGATGATCGTAAGCTGATGTTCGTCGACCACCATCTCGCGCATGCGGCCAGCGCGTTCCTGCAGTCAGGCCTGCCGGAGAGCCTCGTGCTGACCATGGACGGCATTGGTGACAACCTATCTGGATCTGTCAGCTATTGGCGCGGACCGAGCTATGTCGTTCTGCGAACGTTCTCTGCCGGGCAATCGCTCGGCATTCTTTACGACCGCATAATCGCGATGATCGGTTACGGCTTCACCGAGGAGTATAAGGTGATGGGGCTGGCGCCATATGGCAACGCAGCTCGCTACCACGATGCCTTTGCTCAGCTGTACAATCTCTTGCCAGGTGGCGATTACAGCATCAACTGGGATGCCATTGAGGCGCTCTATTCACTTGCGCCGGTAAGGAAGCCGGGCGAGCCAATCCGCCAAGAACACGTGGACATCGCGGCCGGTCTGCAGGAATCGCTTGAGCGGATCGTTTTCCATGTCGCCGGGCATTACCGGAAGGTGACCGGCCTGCTGTCGCTGTGCTACGCGGGGGGCGTCGCGCAGAACTCGACGCTGAACGGAAAGCTCCTCTGCTCGGGGATGTTCCAGGACGTCTTCGTGCACCCGGCATCCTACGATGCGGGGTGTGCGGTGGGCGCTGCGCTGATTCCCCAGAAGACCGCCGTTACCGCGCTGTCACTGCCGGGGGCCGCACCTGCTGGGCAAGCCGTCGGCAGGCGCATCGAGAGCGTGTACTGGGGCACCGATATCGGTTCCGACGACCAGGCGGCGGCCACGCTGCATCGCTGGCGCGCGTTTCTCGACATCGAGCGCGTGGACCGCATTGGAAGCCGCGGCGCAGCCGCGCTCGCCGCTGGCCACGTCCTGGGATGGGTGCAGGGCCGCTCCGAGTTCGGGCCCCGGGCGCTCGGAAACCGGAGCATCGTCGCCGATCCGCGCCCGGCCGAGAACAAAGACCTTATTAACAAGATGATCAAGAAGCGCGAAGGGTATCGTCCCTTCGCGCCGTCGGTCCTGGAAGAGTACGCTTCGGACTACTTCCAGATCCCGTCCCGGGACATGCGCTTTCCATTCATGTCCTTCACGGTGCCGGTGAGGCCGTCGTATCGAGACATTCTCGGTGCAACAACGCATGTAGATGGCTCGGCGCGCATCCACACGGTCTCGCGAACGACGAACCCGAGGTTCTGGGAACTCATCGACGAGTTCCGGAAGCTGACCTCTGTCCCGGTGGTGCTGAACACCTCATTCAACAACAATGTCGAGCCGATCGTGGACTCGGTCGATGACGCGGTGATCTGTTTCCTGACCACCGGCCTGTCTCGCCTCATCGTCGGTAACTGTTTTGTCGCCAAGAAGAAGGTCACCGACCGCTGCCTGCTGGGCCTGGGCGTCTCACTGCCTCCTTACGGGCGGCTGGTCAAGGAGAAAGCGCTCAGCAAATCGGGCAGCCACGAGGTGGTGTACAAGCTCCAGGATTCATTCAGCGACCGCTCGTTGCCGGTATCGGAGTGCGTCGCTGAGCTCCTGTTCGCTTCCGGTGGCGACCGCCCCGCGTCGGAATACCTGCGCGCTGGGCACGACGCCGAGGCCGTGGGTCGTGAGCTGCGGGAACTCTGGTCGCAACGCGCCATCACGCTGTACCCGGTGGGTGCCTGATGTCCATCGACACGGTCTTCCCCACCTCCTTTGCGCAGCGGCGGCTCTGGTTCCTCCAGATCCTGGCGCCAGCCAGCACGGCCTACAACCTGTTGCTCCCGCTGGAGCTTCCTTACGTCCCTGACCTGCCCGCTCTCCAGGGAGCGCTGAACGACCTCGTCGCCCGCCATGAGCCGCTGCGCACGCGTTTCGGCTGGCAGGACGGCGAACCAGTGCAGGTTGTGTCCCCGGACGGCGAACTCAGGCTGGCTGTCGAGGATTTCCGCCAGGACCCGCTGCGGGCACCCCAGGAGATCACCAGACGTCTCTCTGCGCTGGTGGCTCAGCCATTCGATCTCGCGCAGGGCCAACTGGCCCGGGCGATGCTCGGCGTGGTGAGCAACGCCCGGTCAGTGTTCGCGTTCGTGGTGCATCACATCATCGTCGATGCGAGATCGATGCGGATCCTGACCGAGGAACTGGACGCGCTGTATCAGGCGCGCGTCGCAGGCACCGCGGCACTCCTGCCCGAGCCACCGGTGCAGTACGGAGACTTCGCCGCCTGGCAGCGCCAGGTTCTGTCCTCGCGACGGCTCGACACGCTCACCCGCTACTGGACGCAGCGCCTGGACGGCCTGCACGAGGTCGACCTGGCGCCGCAGTCCGGCCAGGCAGCGACCGGCAGCAACCGGGGAGCGGTGCACGCGTTCTCGATCCCGCCCGACCTCGTCCGCCGGCTGCGATCACTCGCGGCCGGCGCGGGGGCCACGCTGTTCACGACGCTGCTGTCCGCTTGGTCGGTGCTGCTGGGACGGTTCACCGGCGAGCCGACGTTGCCGATCGGGATCCCGGTGAGTGGGCGTCCCAAGCCTGAGCTGGAGCGCGTGGTTGGCCCATTCGTCAACTCTGTCGTCGTGCGAGCCGATCTCACCGGGCGGCCGACGTTCCGGCAGCTGCTGGAGCGCACCACCGCGGCTCTGGCAGAGGATCTCACCCACCAAGACCTCCCATTCGAGCTGCTCGTCGAGCGGCTGCAGTGGCCCCGCCGCCCTAACCAGAACCCGGTCTTCCAGGTGATGTTCCAGCTCCAGGCCCACGACCCGGGGCATGCGCCCGAGGCGCGGCCGGGCGAAGCCGACCGCGGCGCTTCTCTCGGCCTGGGCCAGCTCGAGCCGGAAGCCCTTACCTCGCAGCTGGATCTCTCCTGCATTCAGGCCGAGACGCCGGGCGGGGCAGTTGAGGGAGGCATCGTGTACGCGACCGAGCGGCTGGACGAGTGGACCGTGGCCAGGCTCGTGGACGGATACCTCACCTGCCTGGCCGATGCGGCGCAGCATCCATCGCTTGGAATCGCCGAGCTGCGCGTGCTCAGCGATGCGGCACTTGACGAGCTTCGTGCCAAGGCTAGCGGCGAACGGCATCGGTGGGCTGATGCCCGGCTGGACAGCTGGCTGATGCGCCAGCTCGCAGCGTTCGCGGACCGGACCGCGATCATTGCGGATACGCCGGGCGGCCGCAGCGAGCTGACATTTGCCGAGCTGGCGAGCGCCGCCAACGGCTACGCCAGCGAGGTACAACGGCTGGGCGCGGCACCCGGCCGGGTTGTGGCGATCACCCTGCCCCGCGGCCCCGAGCTGGTGGCCTGCGTGCTGGGCGTCCTCCAGGCGGGTGCCGCCTACCTCTATCTCGATGCGCGGACCCCGCCTGAGCGGCGCACGTTCATCCTCTCGGATTGCGACGCGGCCGCGGTCATGGTCCCGCCCGGCGGTGAAGCGCTCGCGCTCGGGCGGGCGTGCATCGTCGCCGGGCGCAACACCCAACCGCCCCCGGATCAGGTCCGATCGACGTCCCGCTCGGGTGACGACCCCGCGTATGTCATCTACACCTCAGGATCCACCGGCGAGCCCAAGGGCGTCGTCATCCCCCATTCGGCCCTGGTAAACCACATGCACTGGATGCTGGGCACGTTTCCGCTCACGCCGGAGGACCGTATGCTCCAGCGGACACCGCTGACGTTTGACGCCTCGGTGTGGGAGCTGTTCGCCCCGCTGCTCAGCGGGTCGCCGCTCGTGCTGGCGCCAGATCAGCCGGTGTTCGATCCCGGCCGGCTGGCGGATGTCGTGCGGAAGCACCGCGTCACCATTCTGCAGGCGGTGCCAAGCATCTTGCGGGCCTTGACCGCTTCGGGGCAGTTGAGCAGGTGCGGCTCCCTTCGCCGGATATTCTGCGGCGGCGAACCGCTGACGGCCGAACTCCGCGATGCGATGTTCGCCGCATCGACTGCGGAGCTGTGCAATCTGTACGGGCCAACCGAGACCACCATCGACGCCACATTCCACATCTGCGACCGGGCGGACAGACGGCCCTTCGTGCCGATCGGACGCCCGATCGCCAACACGATCCTCCGCGTCCTGGACGATAACGGCGCACCCCTGCCGTTCGGGGCGGCGGGCGAGCTTCACATCGGTGGGGCGCCGGTCGGGAGCGGCTACCTCAACCGGCCGGCGCTGACGGCCGAACGATTCATCGGCACTCCTGACGGCCGGACCTTCCGTACCGGTGATCGGGTGCGCCTGCTCGCGACGGGAGAAGTGGTGTTCCTCGGCCGCCTGGACGACCAGGTGAAGGTACGGGGATTCCGGGTGGAACCCGGCGAGATCGAGGCGGTGCTGCGGCGGCACCCGGCGGTCGCCGACGTGGCCACGGTCGTGCAGCAGTGGGCCGACGACGTGCGCCTGGTGGCCTTCGTGGTGCCAGGATCGCCCGGCTCCCCGATGAACGGCGCTACGTCCATCATCGCGGAGCTTCAGGCCTGGCTGCGCGAGCGGCTTCCCGGTCACCTCATACCGTCGGCCATCACGGTGGTTGACAGCCTGCCGCGTACCGCTCACGGGAAGATCGATCGTGCGGCGCTGCGCGAAGCGAGGGCCGGCCCCCCGGCCGCGCCCGGCATCGTTGGTCCTCGCAGCGATCTCGAACGAGCTGTGTGCCGCTCTTTCGAGGACGTTCTGGGCGTACCGGTTGGTGACATCGACGGCGACTTCTTCGGTATCGGCGGGCATTCGCTGCTCGTGCTCCCGCTGCGGGAGCGGCTGATAGCTACCACACAACGACGCGTAGACATCGTCGATGTCTTCGAGTTCCCAACACCCCGCCAGCTTTCACGGATGCTCGGCACGCGTCCGCCCAGCGGGGACTCGCGCACCACGGGAGCGTAGCAATGGACAAACTATGGTCGGCGCCGGATGGCCCGTGGCATGGCGACGGGATTGCGATCATTGGCATGGCCGGCCGGTTCCCGGCAGCCCGGTCCGTCTCCGAGCTGTGGGACAACCTGTGCGAGGGCCGAGATTGCATCTCCAGGTTCACCGACGAGGAACTCGCCCGGGAGGGTGTCGATGAGGCCATCCGGCGCCACGATCGGTTCGTCCCGGCGGGGGCGGTCCTCGACGACATCGACCTCTTCGACGCTGATCTTTTCGCCATAAGCCCGCGGGAAGCCGAGTCGATGGATCCCCAGCAGCGTTTCCTGCTCGAGGTCGTGCAGGAAGCCTTTGACGATGCCGGGCTCGATCCGGATCGGGCCGGATCCATCGGGGTCTACGCTGGCGGCCGGCTGAGCGGCTACTGGTTGCGTCTCCTCCGCGACAAGCAGTTCATGCACACCATGGGCTGGCACCAGGTCGCCTCGGGCAACGACAAGGACTTCCTCGCCACCCAGGTTTCGTACCGGTTCAACCTCCGGGGCCCAAGCGTCAATGTGCAGGCGGCCTGCTCGACGTCGATGCTCGCCGTCGCGCTGGCGTCGGATGCGCTCATCGCTGGTCATTGCGATGTGGCCATCGCCGGTGGCGTATCGATCGCCGTTCCGCACCGGATCGGCTATCTCTACCAGCCAAGCGGCATTGCTTCTCCGGACGGCGTCTGCCGGCCGTTCGATGCTGGCGCGAACGGGTCGGTGCTCGGCAACGGCGTCGGCGTCGTGGTCCTGAAGCGGGTCGGCCGGGCGATCCGGGACCGGGACCGCATCTACGCGGTGATCCGTGCCACTGCGGTGAACAACGACGGGCGAGCCAAGTCCTCCTTTGCCGCCCCGAGTGTCGAGGGACAGCGGCAGGTCATCGCGGCCACTCTCCGGCACAGCGGAGTGGCCTCATCCGACATCCAGTATGTCGAGGCGCACGGCACCGCGACCGTTCTGGGTGATCCCATCGAAGTCACCGCGCTCTCCCGGGCCTATGGCACGCCGCCGCACCCGGCCGAGCCATGCCGAATTGGTTCGGTCAAGGGCAACCTCGGGCACCTCGACCCCGCCGCCGGCATCGCTTCGCTCATCAAGGTCGCGATGTCCCTGTTCCACAGCGAGATCCCGCCCAGCATTCATTTCGAACGGCCGAACCCGGCGATCGACTTCGCCGGCACGGGATTTCGGGTAGCGACCGAGCACGAATCCTGGCTGGCGAATGGCCGGCCACGGCGCGGCGCGGTCAGCTCGTTCGGCATCGGCGGCACGAACGTGCATGCCGTGCTCGAAGAGGCGCCCGCCGTCCCCCAGCGCAGAGCGGCGACTGGGCCGGAACTGCTCGTTCTTTCTGCCGCATCAGCTGCCGCGCTCCAGCACGGCGCAACGGCGCTCGCGACCCATCTCGAGGCGAACCCAGATACGCCGCTCGCGGACATCGCCTTCACGCTCGCCAGCCGCCGGCAGCTCAGCGCGCGTCGCTGGATCGTGGCTGACGCGCATC
>Ga0126378_10004719_pt1 | contig 10458 bp, 10 predicted proteins | sample PanSoiMetPlot_23_FD_92587 | JGI IMG/M metagenome (GOLD analysis project Ga0126378, IMG submission 92587) | Tropical forest soil microbial communities from Panama - MetaG Plot_23 | ecosystem: Environmental > Terrestrial > Soil > Tropical forest > Bulk soil | place: Panama | collected 2016-02-17
GCATCAAGGAACGCAGCCGGAAGAATAAGTCGTGTAGCAACACGCGACCTCCTAAGCAGTTTCGAGGATCTGGCTCACGGCTGCCGTCAGCTTCTGCCAGGCGTCCTGTTCAATCTCGAGCTGGCGCCATCCGGCTTTGGTGAGCTCGTAGAACTTTGCTTTGCGATTGTTCTCCGACGTACCCCAGCGGGCCTTGATCCAGCCACGGCGCTCCAGGCGGTGCAGCGCGGGATAGAGCGAGCCCTGCTGCACACGCAAGACGTCGCTTGAGATCTGCTGGATACGTTCAGAAACGGCCCAGCCGTGTAGCGGCTCAAGCGCCAACGTGCGGAGGATCAGTAGGTCCAGGGTGCCCTGCGGAAGATCGATGGATCGAGATGGCATCAGCTCCCCTATTGCTTCTACAAGAAGCTACACCAGTTGCTGTAGAAGTGCAAGGGGAGAGGCGACGGGAGGCAGGAATGCCTACCGCGTAATTTCGCCGGAAAGCCATTGTTGAAACCCATTCTTGGAAAACTGCCCGACGTGTCGTGAGTGCTGATCCAACATCCTGCCGATCTCACCTATCTCACGACCGGAGAATCTTTGTCGGCGGGTTTCGACTCATCGGCGTGAATCTTGCCGTCTTCGTCGGCGTAGAAAGAGCGGTGCGTCGCGTCGAGAACCTTCGGCATCATTGTCAACAGGTAGCTGTCTTTCTTTCCCTTGTAGCTCACGGTGTAGTCACCGCGGGTCGGACTCACCATGCGCTTGGTGAACGATCCGGTGTGAACCAGTTCATTGAGCGTGATTGCGTAATGTCCGTACTGCTTATTGAACTGCTTCTCGGCGCGCACAACGACTCGCATGTAGGCGAGCGCGTCTGCTTCGGAATCCGAGCGCGCTGGATCGCCCTTGAATTTCGGTGTGTAGGTGGATCCAGGCGCAGTCTGCGCAGGTGCGGGTTCCTGTGCGCAGAGTATGGTGGCAAAAGTACAGAGGAAGATGGGAAGAATCAATGCAGGACGCTTCATTCGGGCTCCGTCAAGCTGTGTTTTCACCGCGGAGACAATGAGGAAAAGCCAATTGCGTTGCCGGATCCACGATAGAGGGCAGAGCGTCTGAGACAACAAGCAAAAGATCGGCAATCGAGATTCGGCAATACCCCCTTCTCCGTTTGTTCGTGCCTCCGTGGTGAAGAATCTACGCGGAACTCATGTTACTCCCGTAATTTCCCTTCGGTCACCTTCTCTTTGCTTCGTGACGAATTATTACTATGCTGAGTGAAAGAATTTAGGCCCACAGGGAAAACTATGAAAGCAGCAGTCGCCAGAAAACCAGTCATCCGTATCGCGGTGGTGGAAAGCGATCCCCTACGCTTTGTCGGGTTCCGCGCATTGTTTGATGCCGAGCCGGAGTTTGAACTCATCTCGGCGGCGCTGCCCGAGATCAGCGTGCTGCAAGGTATCGACCTCATCCTGCTCGGTAACCGTTCCGGGCAAAACCTGTTCGACGTGATGGCTAGCCTGAAGGCCACACGGCCGGACCTGAAGATCATCGTGACCGGTTCGGGCATCGATGAAGAAACCATTCTGAAAGCGATTGCTTCCGGCGCCAAGGGATATGTCGACGAAGCGGCTCCGCCATCGGAATTTGCGCAGGCGATTCGCATCGTCCATCAGGGATCCGTATGGGCTCCACGGCGAGTCTTGTCGATGTTCATCGAGCGTGTATCCTCGGCTCCCGGCAGAATCTTCCCGGCGGGCCGCGTGACGTTCACCGACCGCGAGAAGGAAGTGCTGGAGATGCTGGTCGCGGGACGTTCGAACAAGGAGATTGGCGCGCAACTGGGGATTGAAGAGCGCACCGTGAAGGCACACGTGGCGAAGCTGATGCGCAAAGTCGGCGTGCAGAACCGCATTGCGCTGTCGGTGCATGCGATTACGCATTCGCTGGTGACGACGAAATAGGCGGTTGGCAGTGATCGATGAGCAGTGAGCGATGAGCTGAAATCGAACCTGGTTTGCTGATAGCTCACTGCTCATCCCTCATCGCTCAATGCTGATGTTCTCAAAGCTCGGCCGTAACTGACGTTCACTTACCTTCGTAATCTTGTCGCTTTTTCGGACCTGCCGCATACTCGCTTCACCTACCACAGAACCTGGGAGACGGGGTTGAGAGTGGCGATTAGGGTCACTGCTTTCAGCCCCGCATTTTTTTGTCTCGCAATCGCCACCGAGGAGCTGTTTCGCTCCTTCGAGCATCTGCCTCAACTTGGCTGCTTTTGCGTTAGGGGTTGCGCCGGGGGCTTTATTCTTTTGCCGCCCCTCGACTGCGCTCAGGCAGCCTTTCGGGCTTTGGCTTGGGTCTCGGCACCGGTGCTGTTTCGCCCCTGCGCAGCTGGACAGCCGAGGTGGCGGTCCCTACGTCGCTTCCAATCTGTTGCTGGAGTTTGCTCTAGCGCAAAGACTTGGTTCGAACATTTAGCTAGGATCATCAACCTCGATCAGAAAATTCGAACGCAAAGTCTTATCTGACTGGGCACGATGTGCCCTCGGCTTAACGATATGTCGCGCTATAGAGTTTTGGCAGACCTCTACGACGAGTTGAGAAATATTCGGGTCCTCGACCGGATCTATGACTACGCCATAGAACCCGATCCTATCAGCGAGCGTGCTCACGAGATACGCCAGCGCAGGCGAAAGCAAATCCTGGATGAACTTGCAAGGCTGAAAGCGACCAGAACGGAACGCGTGATGCGTGCTATGGTCGGCAGCGCTGTGGGTGTCCTGTCAGTGGCCGGTTACGCGATGCTGCTCTACCTCCTCAAGTAACAATCCAGGCGAGCGCCGAGGCACTCGATCCATTCAAACGGAGGCCGGCAACGTCTGCGAGTTCAGACATCCCGCCCGGGACCCGGCTTCGAGTGTGCGCTCGCAAAGTGTTGAAAAGCCGGGCCATTGTCAGTTTATCCCTCTAGACATCTAAGCGGGGGAACTGCCCCAAACAAGCCAAAGTCGGGTTTGTCTGGGGCACCGGTCTGATTGTGGACCCACCCGTCCCTCGGTTTATTTTTGCGGCCTCGAATTCTCTAAAATGAACTTGAGTTGGCCAAACCGACAGACTTGGCATCGCCAGTTCTCATGCAACTTGTCGCGAAGCCTAGCCAGCAACGATCGATTCTGTGAACACGAGCGAAGACATCTGTCTTCAGTTGCAGGTGGAGAATTCTACCCTCGCTTGATTCTTGACCTCCGGCTTCATCCAAGGCTCCCGCGGTACACAGCCAGGGGACTAGGTGTTCCGCGATACACGAAGATGAGGATTGGGGGTTTTGCCGCCGATATCCTAGGTCGAGACGAAAGTCAGGGACGGGTTGTTGTCCACGCCAGTCCACTAAAACCGAATGGAAACCCTGTCAACAAGCAGGAGATGAAGTAGTCCCGGCAGAGAATCCTGGTAAAACCAGGGGGAAGCGCCCCGCCGGGACTTGTGCGGGTGAGTGAACTATACGACTGGAGGAGCGTTCGAACTCTGCGTTTTAAAAAATGTTCGGAATTCGTAACAGGCGTTGGCTTCAGGCACTAGAGCGCATGCTCAAGGCTTCGGCACGACTGAACTGGGGCACTTCCCGGATTCCGAGCGTATGGGCTGGTTTTGTGAAGTGGCGTACAGCCCTGCGCCGAATCAAGAAATTCACCGCAGCGGCTATAGCCGCGAAACACGGCAAAATGATAATCGCAGCGCTGAAGCCCAGCGCCACGCAGGAGTCGAGGCCGGGTGAAGGGCTGAGCCGCTCAGAAGTGGGCAACGTCTCCAGGACGGGTTCATTGCGGGTGAGTGCCAGCGCACCGGAAAATACTGTAGAGGTCTACTAGGAGTTTTCCCGTATGTAGGGTGTCTGACCCTTAAGGGTAATGTAGGGAGGAATGTCTTCGTCAGCGCCGATTGAATTCCCCCAATTGACAAGGGAGCCGATACGTGTGCTTGTGGCAGACGACAGCCCCAGCATGCGCAAGATCATACGCTCGTTCCTGGAGGAACTTCCCCACGTTGAAATCTGCGGGCGTGGCCGCGAATGGGACCGAGGCGGCAGATGCCGCGCGTGCCCTCGAGCCAGATTTGCTGATCCTCGACGTGGTGATGCCCGGGTTGAGCGGAGTGGAAGTGGCCAGCGTGGTGAAGAAAATCTTGCCCCGCGCGAAAGTGATCCTTTTCACGATGTATGAAGAGAAAGTCGGTAGGACCCTCGCCAAGTCCGCCGGTGTGGACATCGTTCTGGCGAAGACCGGGGGGTTAGCGGCCCTTTCTGAGAAGATTAACTGTGTGATCGAAGAAATGAGTTAGACGGCTGGTGCTGCAAGGGAACCTGTGCCGTCCGCTAAGGGAACTGGGCTTGTTCCGCTTCTCCCACCCAGCGCAGCGGCGGCTATCGAATGGCACCGTTGCTGCGGTTTGGACGTGTTTCGCCACTGCACCATCAACTACTTCATCTTGAGATCGGATTTCTAAACAGCCTTGAGTGAATTTCTCGCGATGCGATCGCTGATGCGCGCTGCGGCTGGGGCAATTCCCGCTAGCCCATTGAATTGTTGTACCAGCGCAGGATGCGGAGGGCGCGCAGGGTGTTCCAGCGGCTCGCGCTGGCAACCGCCGTTTCCATCTTTAGGGGAATCCATTCAGGATGTAGCAGGTTCAAGGGCCAGCGTCCGTTCTGGTGACGACGCTGGGCCACCACCTCGATTGCCTCTCTGACGCGGCTGTCCGGTTTGTTACCGGTACTGCGGAAATAGTCGAGTCCGCGCAGGACATCGTAGTGCCAGAACGGCGGGAACGAGAAGCGGAGCCAGCGTTTGTCGATGACTTCACCGGTGCGGAGCGAGCGGAACAAGCGGCGCTCCAGGAGATAGTTTTCAGCCTTCTTGCGGGCCTTGGTGAGAGCTGCCGATTTACGGCCCGCGCGTTCGTAGGCGAGGAGTCCTTCCAGCACGCAGATGGTGGTATGGAAGGAGGAGCGGCAGCTCTTGGGAGCTTCGCAGTTCCAGCCGCCATCTTCGAGTTGCTCGCTCAGGAGTTGATTGGCGAGAGCGTCGTTGGGTTTTTTGAAGTAGGCGCCCAGGGCGAGGATTCTACCGTTGATGCAGGGCTCGGTCTCGCCGTCAAAGAAGCGGTGGTTGCTGTGCCACTTGAAGATGAGGTGCCTGTCGACGCGGTCGACCATTTTTCGAGCCTGCCTGCTGGCGGGGTCGAGGCCGAGATCCATTAGGACGACGAGACTGTAGAAGGTAATCAATAAGCCGGCGTTTTCTTTGCGGCCCCCCCACCTTCCTGATGCAGATTGGCGGGCGAGAAGCTTGGCTCCCCACCCTTGGGTGGCCACACGAGAACGCTCGGCTGCGATCGCGCCGGGGGATGCGTCGGCGAGATCGCGCAGGACCTGCCAGCGGATGGAGGGGTCGGAATCGAGAAGCCATTTGAGATGGGCAGGCCTGGGGGCGAAATCAGTTAGCGGCATCGCTCTGTTATAGCAAATAGCATCGAATGGTTCGGGCCGCTTGGGGACTTGCGGGTGAAATAATCCTCAGAGGGTAGTCGGATTTGATGGTTGAGTACTCCCCGCGACAAAGATCATTTCTCGCGAGGATGTGGAATGGAACTGGCCGGAATCCCAGTCTCCAAACACGTCTTGCACTAGGAAACCTGATCGGTGGAGCAGATGCTCAACGTGGTGGCGCGGAAATCGCAGTGTGCTGCTGGTTACAAGCGTTGTATCGGGGACTCGGTAGGAAGTCTCGAATGAGATGAACTCGCGGTCCCCGGCAGTGATCTTCAAGCTTTCGATAATTTGGCCGCCGGGCAGGGTGCGAGAACGTGCGTTCCACTCACCGACCCAATTCATACGCGGGTTGCGACTATCGAAGGCCACTCTGCCACCGTGATTGAGATGCCGACGCATCGTCTCTAAAACTGCCAAGACATCCTCATCGGAGAGCAGCACCTGGAAGGCGTGTCCGGTCATGAGGATTAGGTCGAAGCGCTGAGTGGATCTGTACGACTGCGCCGATGACTGGACCCACTCGACGTTTTCCGAACCGCGTTTGGTTCTGGCGACGGAGAGCATGGCCGCTGCAGGATCAACGCCAGTGACGCGGTGCCCTCGTTCTGCGAGGGCACAGCAGAGTGTGCCTGTACCAGAGCCGAGATCCAGCACATTGCAGGATTGCTGTCCGGCGAGGGAGAGATAGAAATTGGCGCCATGATCCGAGGGATTCGCCAAGCCGTAGAGGGCAGCGATGTTGGGGTCTTCATAATCCATCGGGTGGGCGATTGGCCGACAGCACTGATTGTATCGTTCAAGCGAAAGTCAATTCCGTGTGCGACGGGGCAGTACATGTGAGGGCGAAGTTGGCTGGCCCAGACATAGGCGGTCAGCCTCGAAAACGTTTTGGGTCGAATTCAAGTGTGACCCCAGCTTTCCTACAGGAAGAACTGTAGATGTGGTTTGTCGGCCTCGCGACATAATGATGTGTTGCTCCTGCAGTGATCCAACCTATTCATTCTTTACCAGTTTTGAGGGGAGACAGAGAAGTAACCGCCATGGAACGAACGCAGAGCGAAATGGTGCGTCTGATTGAAGAGAAAGACTGGTCGCAAACGGCGGTCGGCGATGCCGAGAACTGGTCTCCGGCGCTGCGGATGGCGCTGAGCCTGCTGCTCGCGAATCGGTTCCCCCTCCTTTTGTGGTGGGGGCCCGATTACATCCAGTTCTATAACGATGCCTATCGGCCGATCCCTGGGGCGAAGCATCCGAACTCTTTGGGACAGGCGGCGCGGGAGTGCTGGCGGGAAATCTGGCACATATTGAAGCCGCTGATTGATACGCCATTTCAAGGCGGCGCGCCAACCTGGATCGAAGACCTGGAACTGGAGATTTGGGGTCGCTCCAACTTCCGGGAAGAAACACATTTCACCGTGGCCTATAGTCCGGTTCCAGACGATACGGTCGAAGGGGAGATCGGGGGCGTGCTGGCGACGGTGCATGAGATCACCGACAAGGTCATTGGAGAGAGGCGGCTCGCGCTGTTGCGCGAACTGGCTGCGCGTGCCACGGAAGGCAGGACCGCCGAAGATGCCTGTGCGATTGCGGCAGAAATCCTTGGTCACTTCCGCAAGGACGTTCCGTTCTCGGTACTGTACCTACTGGACAAGGACCGCAAAAAAGCGGAACTGGTGGGCGCCGCGGGGGTTGAGAAGGATCATGCAGCGAGTCCGGGCTCCATTGACCTGTCGGAAGATTCGGCTCATGGATGGAGCCCTTTCGCGCAGCTTGTTGTGCGACAGAACTCGATTGTGATCGTGGACGATTTGCGTTCACGGCTGGGCGATGTCCCATCAGGGCCATGGTCAGACCCGCCCCGCAGTGCGGTGATCGTTCCGATTCCCTCCGCCAAAACCGGCGATGCACGGGGCTTTCTGATCGAGGGTGTCAGCGCGCGGCTCAACCTCGACGATAATTACCGCTCTTTCTTTCACCTGATTGCGGCACAGATTGCCAATGCGATTTCGAACGCGGAAGCGTACGAACAGGAGCGGCGTCGTGCTGAGGCACTCGCCGAGATCGATCGCGCCAAAACTGTGTTTTTCAGCAACGTGAGCCATGAGTTCCGCACACCACTGACCCTGATGCTTGGCCCGTTGCAAGATCTGCTCGCAAGAAGCGACGCGCATCTTTCTCCGATGGCCAAACAGCAATTGGAACTGGTGAACCGCAATGGCGCGCGGCTGTTACGGCTGGTGAATACGTTGCTGGATTTCTCGCGCATCGAGGCGGGACGCGTGGAGGCGGTGTATCAAGCCACTGACTTGGCCGGACTTACGGCTGAGCTGGCAGGAGTGTTCCGCTCGGCCACAGAAAAAGCCGGGTTACGACTCTCGGTCGACTGCCGCAGTCTGGGAGAACCCGTGTATGTGGACCGCGACATGTGGGAGAAGATCGTTCTGAACCTCATCTCCAATGCGTTCAAGTTCACGTTCGACGGCGAGATCGCTGTCAGCATCGATCGGAAAGATGATTTCGCCGAACTGCGAGTTCGCGACACCGGCGTAGGGATACCCAGGGAAGCGATGCCGAAACTGTTCGAGCGCTTTCATCGTGCGGCGAACACCCGCGGCCGTACACACGAGGGCAGCGGAATCGGGTTGGCGTTGGTGCAGGAACTCATCAAGCTTCACGGCGGCTCGATCCGGGCGGAAAGTGTGGTGGAGGAAGGCACGACTTTCATCGTGACGATTCCCTTCGGACAGGGTCATCTGCCCAAAAACCAGATCGGAGGAACGCCCAGCCTGTCATCGACCGTGCTAGGCCCGATGCCATTCGTAGAAGAGGCACTCCGGTGGCTTCCGGATTCTGCCAGCGTGGAAACGCCCTCCGATGAAGCGGAGGTGTTTCCAACGGCATCGAGGCCGGCATTGAAAGGTGGTCGGCGCGCGCGCATCTTGATCGCTGACGATAATGCAGACATGCGTCAATATCTGACGCGCCTGCTCGCGGACCACTATCGCGTGGAGGCAGTCGCGGATGGCAAATCGGCCATGGCGAATGTGCGGGAACGTTCTCCGGACCTTGTGGTGAGCGACATCATGATGCCGGAGTTCGATGGTGTCGAGCTGTTGAAGCAAATGCGAGCGGAGGAGAAGACACGAGGGATCCCGGTGGTTCTGTTATCGGCACGCGCGGGAGAAGAATCGCGGGTGGAAGGAATGCAAGCAGGGGCGGATGGCTATCTGGTGAAGCCATTTTCTGCGCGTGAGTTGCTGGCACGCATTGGCGCGCGGTTGGAGATTGCTCGCGTGCAGAAGGAGGCCGAAGGCCAGTTGCGCGCGAACCAGGCGGAACTCGAACGGAAAGTGGAGGAACGAACGCAAGAGCTTTCCATCGCGAGCCAGGAGTTGCGCGAGCTCTCGGCCCGCATTCTGCAGGCACAGGATGAGGAGCGGCGGCGGCTGGCGCGCGAGTTGCACGACGGCGTCGGTCAATTGCTGGCCGCCGCCAGTATGGAGGTGGCGAATGTAGTCGGCGGTGGAGGGCCTATGTGGAGCGGGGCAGACTCCGCGTCGAACCTGGAATCCTTGATTAAGCAAGTGAACCAGGAGATTCGCACGATGTCGTACCTGCTCTATCCTCCTTTGCTGGATGAAGTGGGCTTGAGGTCGGCTCTGGCCGAGTACGTCCAGGGGTTCGCACAGCGCAGCGGGATTGAGGTATCGCTGGATGTGCCGGGCCACCTTCCTCGGCTGGAGAGGGATCTCGAATTGTGCCTGTTCCGAATCGTTCAGGAATGCCTGACGAATATCCATCGGCACGCGGAGAGCGAGACGGCGGCGATCCGGATTACATGTGACGATGAGGCGCTTAAGCTCGAAGTTCGCGACCGGGGTAAAGGCATCTCGCCGGAAAAGCTGAGTGGGATTCAGTTCCAAGGTATGGGAGTTGGAATCCGTGGAATGCGCGAGCGGGTCCGGCATTTTGGCGGAGACACTGCGTTCCAATCCAACCGCTCCGGAACGACTGTGCGTGTGGTCGTTCCTGTTTTGAAGAACGGGGCACAGGCTCCGGGCAGGATACACGTGCAGGCAATCGCCTGAGGAACAGACTTTCTTTTGGTCCTTGTGGTCTTCTTACGAAAGTCAAAATCCTCATCCTAAAATCGCAACTCGCGATTTAGGATGGGACACCCTCAGTTTGTGAGTTTGTTCCTGAATCCATCGTCGTGGAGTCGGGTCTGCTAGAATTCCGGCCATGGCGCGTCCTGAAAGACGCATTGTTCTAGCAGGTGAAAGTCCTGTTGGGGTAAGCGCCGGAGCGCCCGGTAGCGGACTCCGGTCGTGAGGAGAGGATCCGAGCGGTTAGGCGGGGTGTCAAAAGCCCTTGTAAAAGGGGGAGCGAATCAGCGGGCTGCAACCATCAGCGAACGCAATAGCCTCGACAAATTATCAGCCGAAAGGTGTTTGGGAGAGCCGAGCTTGTCATGGCACGGCGAAGGCAATAGACAGCATTCTGGACCGGAACGAGCGCTGGATTCTCCCCGGGGTCTCAGGCGGCGGCACGTTGAGAAAGAACAACGGGAACAGGAGAGACCCTAGCCGGCGGCCTAGTCGGGCAAAGACCGAGCATATAAGGCCGGAGGCCGAAAGTGCGAGGAGTCGGGAGGGAGTCCGAGGGGTCCGTAGTGCCTGCGAAGGCGTGCAAGATAACACGCTGGAGGAAGGGGGCCCTGCTTTGATTATGCTTGCCAGGAGGTAAGTGCGAGGGCATGCCAGCAATGGCCAACCCCCCCAAGAAAAAGTACGAGAACTCCAACGCAAGTTCTATGTGTGTGCCAAGCAGAGTATGACACGGCGCTTCCATGCGCTGTACGACCGGATCTACAGGAGTGACGTTCTGTGGGAAGCATGGAGGCGAGTCAACCGCGGTGCAGC
>Ga0126378_10004720_pt1 | contig 10457 bp, 9 predicted proteins | sample PanSoiMetPlot_23_FD_92587 | JGI IMG/M metagenome (GOLD analysis project Ga0126378, IMG submission 92587) | Tropical forest soil microbial communities from Panama - MetaG Plot_23 | ecosystem: Environmental > Terrestrial > Soil > Tropical forest > Bulk soil | place: Panama | collected 2016-02-17
TCCGCTGGCAATCGCCATCGCGCTTATGCTTATGGCCGGGCTGACTTTGCTGCCCGCATTGCTCGCCATTGTCGGCCGCGCTTCATTCTGGCCGTCGCGCACCGCTGAGGGGCCAGGCCGCCTCGGCTGGTGGGGAAGGGTGGCCGGACGCATCGTGGCGCGCCCGGCTGTCACACTCGTCTTTGGCCTGCTGCTGTTTGGCGCCCTGGCCACGGCGGCGACGGGGTACAGGCCTGGCGGCTTCGGAGCTGCGCCCGCGGCGACGGGTTCCGACTCAGCTGCTGGCAACGCGCTGCTCGCCGCGCATTTCCCGGCCGCGGCAACCAATCCGACCAGCGTGATGCTGCGTTTGCGTGGATCGGTCTGGCGCGATCCTCAGGTGCTTGCCAGAGCGGAACGGCGCCTTGCTTCGCTTCCGCAGTTCGCCGACCTGATCGGCCCGCTGCAGGTCAACGGCGTCAGCTTGACACCAGATCAATTGGCTGCGCTGCACACGAAGCTTGGCGATCCGAGAAACCTGCCGATCCTGCCCCGACCGGGCAGCGGCGTGCGGTCAGCGATGTGGACCGTCTATCGGGCAGAGAGCCAGTTCATCAGCCCGGACGGACGGACCGTTCTTTTCGACGCCGGCCTGAAGGTGGGTGACCCGGGGTCGAACGCCGCGCTCGCCAAGGTACCGGGCATCCGCGCTGGAGTCGCTACCGTGGCCCTGGATGTCGGGGCGGGAGCCTCCGGCGTGGCCGGCCAGGCAGCGGCCAACTACGACATCAGCCGAGCCTCGGATCGCGATCTGCTGCACATCTTCCCGGTCGCCATCCTCGTCATCGCGATCCTCCTGGCGCTCGTCATGCGCAGCCTCATCGCCCCGCTGTATCTGATTGCCTCCGTGGGGATCAGTTACCTGGCGGCGCTCGGCTTGTCCGTCCTGCTCTTCGAGTACGCGGCGGGTGCCAGCGGACTGCCGTACCTGGTGCCGTTCCTGATGTTCGTGTTCCTGCTGGCTCTCGGCGAGGACTACAACATCCTGGTCATGACGCGGATCAGGGAGGAGGCCGACCGCACGTCACTGCGTCAGGCCGTTACCAGGGCCTTGGAGCGTACCGGCTCGACGGTCACCTCCGCCGGACTCGTCCTGGCCGGCACGTTCGGCGTGTTCGCTGTGGTCGTGGCAGGGCAGCCAGGAGGCGGCGTCTACCGAGACGTTCTCGCATCACTCGCGCTCGGCATCTTGATGGATGCGTTCGGGGTCCGCACGCTGCTCGTCCCCGCCACTGTCGCACTGCTCGGCCGCTGGAACTGGTGGCCATCAAGCCACGGCAAGCTCGGCGACGCCGTTCCTCATGTAGCCGCCGCACCCGCTGGTCTCGGCTCGCGCCGGTAAGCGCCAGAGGGGAAAAGGTCCATGAGCCGGGTGTGCATTGTCGGCGCCGGATCGTCCGGTCTCGCGTCGTGCCAGGCCCTGCAGGCCCGCGGCATCCGGTTCGACTGCTTCGAGGCTGGCTCGGCGGTCGGCGGCAACTGGCGCTTCGACAACGACAACGGGATGTCATCGGCGTACAGCTCGCTGCAGGCCAAGTCCTCCAGAAGTGGCATGCAGTATGCGGCGTACCCGATGCCCGCAAGCTATCCCAGCTACCTCGGTCATGAGCTGATCGCGACCTACCTCGACGAGTTCGTCGATCACTTCGGCTTCCGCCAGGCTATTCAATTCCAGACTGAGGTGTTGAAGGTCGCGCCCGCGAACAGGGGCGGATGGGATGTCCGGGTCAGGCGACGCGACACCGGCGCGGAGCACATCGAGCGGTACTCCTGCGTGCTGGTCGCCAGCGGTCACCATTGGGATCCGCGCTACCCCCGGCCGGCCGTGCCGGGCGCCGCCGAGTTCCGTGGCCTGCAAATTCATTCTCATGAGTACCGCGAGCCGCAACCATTCGCCGGGCAGAGCGTCCTGGTCGTCGGCATCGGTAACTCCGGCAGCGACATCGCCGCCGAGTGCTCGCTGGTGGCCGGACGGACGCTGGTTGCCGTCCGGGGAGGCGCCCATATCGTTCCGAGATACTTGTTCGGCGTCCCGACCGATCGCCTGACGCTCATGCGGCTGGGTGCGGCCATGCCATTGGGCCTCCAGCGCGCGCTGGTGCGGTTGCTGGTCAGGCTGGCACGGGGCCGGGTCACCGCGGCCGGGCTGCCCCGGCCCGACCACCGGCTGCTCGATATCCCGCCGACGGTCTCAGATATCCTGCCCGGCCGGCTCAATCGTGGCGAGATCGTGGTCAAGCCAGCTATCGACCGGTTCGAAGACGACCGCGTCCTGTTCACCGACGGCTCCGCCGAACGAGTCGACGTCGTGATCTACTGCACCGGGTACAACCTGAGCTTCCCGTTTCTCGATGCGGGCACGGCCGGCATCGCGGGCAATCGGGTGCACCTTTATCAGCGGGTGGTCTCGCCGAGGCTGCCCGGGCTCTACTTCATCGGCCTGGTCCAGCCCATCGGGGCGATCATGCCAATAGCGGAGGCACAGTCGCAGTGGGTCGCCGATCTGATTGAGGGCCGTTCGATCCTGCCTCCGGAGCTGGAGATGAACGAGGAGATCGCCACGTACTTCGCCGCGATCGCCAGGCGTCATAGGCGGGCAATGCGTTCGGCCAGATACGCCATCCAGGTGGACTTCCAGTCGTATCTGCGCCAGATCCGCAGGGAGCGGCGGGCAGGTGCAATGCGCCATGGGACGCTAACAAAGTCGGCTCCCCGTGTCGAAATCGAGGTCCTGCCGACGTTGCATGGCTGAGGTAGTCAGCGGGCACGCTTGCCCGTGAGGCATGGGAGGACCGCGTGAAGTACGCACTGCTGATATACGCCACGCCCGGCGCCGCCGAGGGCGCGCAGCCGGCCGTTGATGGCGTGATCGATAGCTGGCTCGACTACACAGCGGCGCTGAAAGCGTCTGGTTCGCTGCTCGGCGCCGAGCAGCTCGCCCAGGGCGATACCGCCACGAGCGTCACGATGCAGGCAGGCGAACGGCTGCTGACAGACGGCCCGTTCATCGAGACGAAGGAGCACCTGCTCGGCTTTTACCTGCTCGACGTTCCTGACCTGGACACAGCTCTGGACTGGGCGGGCAAGATGCCGATCATGAGGTATGGAACGGTCGAGGTCAGGCCGGTTCTCGAAGGGCAGGCGTGGCGGGCACCCCTGGAGTAGCCGCGGAAGCGCTGGAGCGGGTCTACCGGGATGAGTGGACCGCCATCGTAGCCACGATGGCGCGCAGGCTCGGCGACCTGCAGGCGGCTGAGGACGCCGTTTCCGAGGCGTTCGCCGCAGCGGCCAGGACGTGGCAGGCGGACGGCGTTCCGCCAAAGCCGGGCGCCTGGCTGACGGTGACCGCCTGGCGCAAGGCTGTCGATCAGCTCCGAGCGCAGCAGCACGTGTCGAGGGGAGGCCTGTCCCCGCTTCTGAGCGCCGTCGGGGATGTGCCAGAGGATGCCGACCCTGAGGTGGTCACGATGGAAGACGACCGGCTGGCGCTGATGTTCGCATGCTGCCATCCGGCCCTGGCGCCGGAGGTAAGGGTCGCGCTCACCCTGCGGTATGTTGCCGGGCTTACCACCCGGCAGATCGCTGCCGCGTTCTTGACGCCTGAGCCAACGCTCGCCCAGCGACTCGTCCGTGCCAAGCGGAAGATCCGCGAAGCGCGCATCAGGTTCGACCTGCCGCGTGCGGATGCGCTCGAGGCCAGGCTTGCTGGCGTCCAGGCGGTCATCTACCTGGTGTTCAACGAGGGCTACACGGCCACATCAGGCGCCGAGCTCGTCCGGGTGGATCTGTGCGCGGAGGCGATCTGGCTCGGCCGGGTGCTGCACCGGTTGCTTCCCCATGACGCCGAGTGCGCCGGACTGCTCGCGCTCATGCTGCTCATGCACTCGCACGCCCGGGCCAGAACCGATGCCGAAGGCAGGCCGGTCCTGCTGGCGGACCAGGACCGGAGTTTGTGGAGCGCTGAGCTCATTGCTGAAGGGACGACCGTTCTGGATGACGCGATCGCCCGCCGCTCTCCCGGCCCTTATCAGCTGCAGGCGGCGATCGCTGCGCTGCATGCCCAGGCGCCGTCATTCGACAAAACCGACTGGCCGCAGATCGCGGCCCTGTATGGCGAGCTAGCGCGTCGCTCGCCGTCGCCAGTGATCGAGGTGAACCGTGCGGTGGCGGTGGGGCGCGCAGACGGCCCGCTGGCTGGCATGGCTGTCCTGGCACCCGTGCTGGCATCGGGCGAGCTCGACGGATACGCGCCGCTGCACGCCGCTCATGCGGATCTGCTTGACCGGGCGGGCAGCGCAGACGAGGCCGCTGCCGCATGGACGCGAGCGATCCAGGCCACCGACAACAGCGCGCTTCGCACCGAACTCCAGCGCCGGAAGGACGAACGCGACGAGCGAGCCCGAGGCGATCAGTAAGCTGACGCGATCAGTAAGCTGACGCGATCGGTGATCGGTGCGATCTGTGAGCGGTGCGATCGCCGCCCGCGCGCCCCCGGTGAAGTTTCTCTGCCGTGCTGTCGATTTCGGCTTCTCCCAGCCGTAGGACGGGTGACTCGGGCAGCCGGCAAGCACCAGAACGGCGCTGCTGCCCGGTCCCCGGAGGTGGGACATGCAGCTCACCAAGTCCGCCGGCTGGGCGCTCGCCCTCACGTCGGTGGCCTTCTTCATGACCGCTCTCGACGCCCTCGTGGTGATAACCGCGCTGCCAGCCATCCACGCTGGACTTGGCGGCAGCGTCTCGACACTGGAATGGACGGTCAACTCGTATACGCTCACGCTCGCCGCCGGAATCATCACGGCTGCGGCGCTTGGAGATCGGCTCGGCCGACGGCGGATGTACGTCGCTGGCCTGCTCCTGTTTACCGCGTCGTCCGCGGCGTGCGCGCTCGCGCCGAGCGCCAGCCTGCTGATCGCGGCGCGTGCGATCCAGGGTGTGGGCGCAGCGTTGATCACGCCGCTCAGCCTGACGATCCTGGCGTCTGCGTTCCCGGCCGAGCGGCGGGCAACCACGGTCGGAATCTGGGGTGCGATCGGCGGTCTAGCAGTCGCGGGCGGCCCGCTTGTCGGCGGAGCTGTGGTCCAGGGCCTGGACTGGCACTGGATCTTCTGGCTGAACGTGCCGATCGGCCTGGCGGCCGCGGCCCTCTCGATGGTCAGGCTGCCGGAGAGCTATGGTCCGGCCGCCAAGCTTGACCTGCCGGGCGTGGCCATGGCGGCCGCTGGCGCGGTCGCGCTGGCCTGGGGCCTGGTCCGGACAACCGCGATCGGATGGGGAAGCCCGCAGGTGGTCGGTGCCCTGATCTTGGCCGCGGCCCTTCTCACGGGCTTCATCGCGTGGGAGCGCCGGGCCAGCGAGCCGATGCTGCCGCTGCGCCTGCTCCGGATCGGTGCCTTCAGTGCAGCCAACGCCACAGGCTTCATGATGATGGCCAGCATTACTTCGGCTGCGTTCTTGATGTCGCAGTACTTCCAGTTCGGCCTGGGTCATTCGCCACTGAGCACGGGGTTGCGCTTCCTGCCATGGACGCTCACCCCGCTCGTGATCGCCCCGGCAGCCGGGGCTCTGGCTGACAGGATCGGAACGCGGCCGCTGATAGCGGCCGGCCTGGCCATGCAAGGGGCAGGGCTCGGATGGATCGCGTTCAGCGCCTCCGCGACATCGGGCTACGCCGAGTTCGTGCTGCCGCTCATAATCGCCGGGGTCGGGATCTCCATGGCCATTCCCACCATTCCCTCGAGCGCACTCAATGCCGTGCCGCCAGGGGACGTGGGTAAGGCGTCGGGCGTGCAGAACACCGTGCAGCGGTTCGGCGCCGTGTTCGGCGTGGCGATCGTCGCGGCCGTGTTCAGCGCGAACGGCAGTCTCGGCTCCCCCCTGTCCGTGATCGCGGGATTCCGCCCGGCGCTCGCCGCAGCCGCCGCGCTGTCGATTGCGGGATCAGTGACCGCCCTCGGCGTCAGCGGGCGCCGCGAGGTGCCGGCGGCCGACTCCGAGCCAGTCCGCATCCCGGTCGCGGCAGGAAGGTAAGAGGAGGTTACTCAGCCATGTCTGAGCAGTACGACCCCACATCAGCAGGCAACTCGAGACCCCCGGTGATCGGAAGCCGTGATGAATGGCTGGCCGCCCGCATCGACCTGCTCGAAAGGGAGAAGGAGCTGAACCAGCTCCGCGATGAACTGGCCGCCGAGCGCAGGCGGCTGCCCTGGGTTCGCCTGGACAAGCCGTACGAATTTGACGGTCGGGACGGCCGGGTCCCGATGAGGGAGCTGTTCGACGGCCATAGCCAGCTGGTCGTTTACCACTTCATGCTCGGGCCGGGCTGGGGTGAAGGTTGCCCGCTGTGCTCGTTCTGGGCGGACAGCTTCAACGCGATGCCCGTTCACCTGGCACACCGGGACACCGCGTTCGTAGCGGTCTCACGCGCGCCGTTCGGTGAGATCGACGCGTACCGGAAGCGCATGGGATGGTCGTTCCGCTGGTACTCGTCCGCGCCAGGCGATTTCAACTTTGATTTCGGAGTCTCGGCGACGCCTGAGCAGCGCGCGGCCGGCGGTGAGTACAACTTCAGGAAGGTCGACGAGCCGGCCGAGGAATCACCTGGCCTGAGCGTATTCGCGATCAACGAGCAGGCTGAAATATTCCATACGTATTCCACCTATAGCCGCGGGCTTGACCCGATCAACACCGGCTATCAGTTGCTTGACCTGACTCCCAAGGGCCGCGACGAGCAGGACCTGCCGTGGACCATGGCGTGGGTGCGCAGGCACGACTCCTACTGACGGGTTGCCCGGCGGGGCCACGGTCCGCACGCGGGCTTGGTTATGCCAATCCTGCAGGCCACGCGCGCTTGCGCGCTATTCAAGCCGCGGGCCCCCCGGTAACCTCTGCTTGAAAGCAGCGGGGTGCCGCGCCGCGGATGGGTGTGGAAGTTGTCACGATATCCCGCAACCGATGGCGCACTCATGTTCTTGCGCGGTGCGCTCCGGGGCGGATCTGCTTCCCCGGGCGCTCAGCCGATGCCCTTCCCGAGATGAGGTGGCCGGTCGAGCCCTGCGTGCGCGGCGAGCACGGCCTGGACCGCGTCCCACCGGTCCGGCGGCATCGGGGTCACCCGGCCGAGCGCGTCGTCGACGTGCAGGTAGAGGTGCTCGCCGGTCGCCACGGCCGTCTCGTCGGCGCGAGCCAGCGCAGTGTGCACGCGCAATCTCTTGGCATCGGCACTGACCAGGATGCTCGACGCCGCGATCAGATCGCCGAGCCGACATTCCGCGAGGTACCGGATATGGCACTCGACCGTGTACATCGCCCGGCCAGTCTTCGCCCGGTAGTCCGCACTGAGGCCGAGGTAGGCGAGCAGCACCTCGTTGGCCTCACTGAGCACAACGGCGTAGCCAGCATCGTTCAGGTGTCCGTTGTAGTCGATCCATTCCTGGCCGACCACGGTCCTGTACCGCGCGAACGGAGCGGAGGGGTCCGGCTGGGTGTCAGGCACGGTCATATCCGGCGCGCAGCAGCCGCTTGCAGGCAATGCCTGGCATTTCCTTGTACATAAGCCTCCTCGCTGTGCGCAATATGAGCAGAGATCGCATTATGTGGAACGGTCCTGAATCCGATTGCATTGTCAATACTTCCAGGGTCGCTCAAATCGGGCAGTCGCCGGTCAGGTGTACATTCAGTTACGCAGTGCAGCCTCCACTGCGACGGCTGCGTCCATGGCGACCGAGCCGAGCGCCTCAAGGCGCGACCGCGGCACCCGGTCGGCCGGGCCCCAGATACTGCACACCGCGACCGGCCGCTTGTCACCGGGACGCAGTACTGGGGCCGAGACGCCGAACAGCGCCGGCTCTAGCTCTCCGGCCGAGACGGCATAGCCCCGCTTGCGGATCTGCGCAAGCTCGCCGAACAACCGCCCGAAGTCGGTGACGGTTGCGTCAGTGAAGCCTTCGAGCACCGGCCCGAGTACTCCGCGAGCCTCAGGCTCAGGCAGCCACGCCAGCCAAGCCTTGCCCGTCGATGTTGCGTGCAGCGGGACGGGACGCGCCAGCCAGTTGACGGTCAGGACCGATGGCGGGGCTACCTCGTCGACGTATACCAGGCCTGAACGCCGGGCGAGCGCCAGGATTGCAGCCTCGCCGGTCTGGGCGCACACCCGTTCGAGCACGTGATGGGCGCGACGCACCACGCCATCCACGCCGGAGGCCGCGGCGAGCCGTGCGACCGTGTAGCCGATCTCATAACGGCTCGTGGCCGGGTCCCGCTCGACGAGCCCATGGCTTTCAAGCGTGGCAAGCAACCGCCAGGCCGTCGCCCTGTTGATGCCGCAGGTCAGCGCGAGCTCTGCCACGGTCGCCCCGCGCGGTGAGGCGACCGCGATGCCGTCAAGGAGCGCGAGCGCGCGCTGCAGCGACTGCACCCGGCCGCGCGGAGCCTGATCCTCGGCGAAGTCTGCAGCGCTCACGTCACGTCCTGTCCGGTTGACGGCTATTGCCGCTCTTGCCTATGGTCGCATATTACGAATGCTCGTCGCGCAGATCGAATACTGCGAAACTTTGGTGCTGGGGGTAACCGGGCCATGACCGCGACGACGCTGGTGCAAGCCGGTCAGCGGCCGCGGATGGGCGAGCCATGATCGATGCGCCGCTCGCGCTGCACGAGGCCACCGTTTCCGCTGAATGGGTCGACTACAACGGCCACATGAGCGAGTGGTGTTACCTGCTGCTGGTCGGCGACGCCGCCGATGCCTTCTTCCGCTATCTGGGGATCGATGAGGCATACCGTGCTGCCGGCCATTCGCTCTACACCGCCGAAACCCATCTGCATCATCTCCGCGAGAGAGCGCTCGGCGACAGGCTCGCGGTTCCATTGCAGCTGCTCGATGTGGGACCTAAAAGCCTGCACCTCTTCCACAGCGTCCGCGACGCGGTGACCCGTGAAGAAGCGGCGACGGCCGAGCAGTTGCTCGTGCACGTGGAGACTGCTAGCGGCCGGGTCGTCCCGATGCCCGGTGACTTGCGCCGCAGGCTTGAGGCGATCAGGACGGCACACGCCGTACTGCCGGTACCGGCAGCAGTGGGACACGTGATGGGTATCCGCCGGCGCGATTAGCGGGCTGAGACTCCGAAGGGATTGGTATGGATTTCGGGCTTCGTGACGAGCATCGCGCCATCGTGTCGACGGTGAGTCAGTTCGTGCGCCGAGAGCTTGTCCCGCACGAGGATCTGGTCGAGCGACTTGACGAGGTTCCCGCAGAGTTGGCCGCGCAGATCAGGAGCCGCGCCATCGCGGCCGGCCTTTACGCCCCGAACTTTCCTGAAGACCTCGGAGGCGGCGGCCTCGATGAGCTGTCCGTCACCCTGGTCGAGCGGGAACTCGGCTGGACCTCCTATGCACTGCAGTGGCTCGTGGCCAGGCCGAGCAATATCCTGCGGGCCTGCGAGGGGGACCAGGTCAAGTCCTACCTGCTGCCGGCGATCAGGGGCGAGCGGGTCGACTGCCTTGCGATGACCGAGCCCGGCGCCGGCTCGGATGTCCGCTCAATGAAGACCAGGGCCACGCGGAACGGCGGCGACTGGGTGCTCAACGGCGTCAAGCACTTCATCAGCTACGCCGATGTCGCCGACTTCGTGATCGTGTTCGCGGTGACGGGCACCGAGCGGACTGCGAGGGGTGAGCGCTCGGCGATCTCGGCGTTCCTCGTCGACCGCGGAACGCCAGGATTCACTGTCAGCCGCGGTGCGTCATCGGTTTCCCACCGCGGTTATCACCATTGCGAGCTGTCCTTTGCCGACTGCCGGATACCAGGTTCCGCGTTGCTGGGCACCGAGGGGTGCGGGTTCGACTTGCTGAGCGAGTGGCTTGGCGCGAGCCGGCTCACGGTCGCGGCGACGAGCGTCGGGCGTGCCAGGAGGGTGCTCGACCTGAGTACCGAGTGGGCAGCGAGCCGGGTACAGTTCGGCCAGCCGATCGGGCGGTTCCAGGGAATCGGGTTCAGCCTGGCCGACATGGCGACCCAGCTCGAGGCGGCCGACCTGCTGACACTCCGCGCTGCGTGGCTGCTGATGCAGGGCAAGATGACTGACGCTGATGCCGCGATGGCCAAGCTTTACGCCTCGGAGATGCTGGGCAAGCTCACCGATCAGGCGGTGCAGATCTTCGGCGGCAGCGGCCTGATGAGCGACCTGCCGATCGAGCGGTTCTGGCGAGACGCACGGGTCGAGCGGATCTGGGACGGGACCAGCGAGATCCAACGGCACATCATCTCGCGCTCGATGCTCCGTCCGCGAGGGGCCTGAGATGGCCGCGGGCAGCGCGGCCGGCCAGGGCGTGCGCACTGAGGCTGCGGCCAGCGTGCTCACGATCACGCTCGACCGGCCGCCCGCGAACGCGGTCGACGTGGCCACCAGCCACGCGCTGTACGA
>Ga0126378_10004721_pt1 | contig 10457 bp, 10 predicted proteins | sample PanSoiMetPlot_23_FD_92587 | JGI IMG/M metagenome (GOLD analysis project Ga0126378, IMG submission 92587) | Tropical forest soil microbial communities from Panama - MetaG Plot_23 | ecosystem: Environmental > Terrestrial > Soil > Tropical forest > Bulk soil | place: Panama | collected 2016-02-17
CGGGGAGGATCTCCAGCATGAAGAAGATGACGAGCGAGACGAGGAGCAGCGTCAGGAGCGAGAGCAGGATCCGTTCGATGACCAGGCGCAGGATCTGCATGTCGCTCGATCGGATCCCTCGCGAAGAACACGCCCCGGGAGGAAGCTCCTCCCGGGGCGGTTCGTCTCAGCGCCAGCGGCCTATTGGCAGCTCATGTTCTCGAAGTTCAGGTTGAAGTTCTGGGCCCGCGGGACATAGCCGCTGCAGCCCTTGCGCTCCGCCAGAACCTGATGGACGAACATCGGGAGGATCAGCCCGCCCTCATCGGCCAGCATCTGGCCGGCTTGCTGGTAGAGCTTCGTGCGCTCCGCCGGATCGACCGTGGTATTGGCCTTCAGCAGCAGGGCGTCGTAGTCCGGCCGCTTCCAATGGGTCTCCGGCCATTTCGAGCTCTCGACATAGGCGACCGCGAGACCTTCTCCGGGAGGACGCATGGACCAGGCGGAGGTCAGGATCGGCTTCTTCAGCCAGACATCGTCCCAGAAGCTGTCGGCGGGCGTGACGATGACGTTGATGTCGAAGCCCGCCGCCTTCTCCTGCTCGGCGAAGACCTGGGCCATGCGGACCATGCCGGGGACGCCTTCGGCCGTGTACAGGTCGAATTTGAGCCCGTTAGGATAGCCCGCATCTGCCAGGAGCTGCTTGGCCTTGGCGACATCCTGCTTCGGCGCCGCGGGCGTGTAGGAGGCCGGGTTGCCGACGGGAACCGGGCTGTCGGCGCCCGTCTCGCCATAGCCCAGCAGCACGGTATCGACCATCGCCTGGCGATCGACGCCGGCTTTCAGCGCCTCGCGCACCTTCGGATTGTCGAAGGGCTTGGTGTCGACCCACATGGAGACGGTCATGGAGTTGGAGGCGGCGGTCTGCAGAAGCTGGACGTTGGGATCGTCCTTGAGGGCGCCGATCACCGAGGGATCGACATTGAGGACGAGATCGACCTGCCCCGCCTTGATGGCGCTGACGGCGGCGACGGCCTCCTGCGCCACGGTGATGCGCAGGCAATCGGCCTTGGGCTTGCCCTCCTCCCAATAGCCCGGGAACTTCTTCAGGATGCGCACCGGCGCGTTGGGGGTGAACTGCTCCTGCATGAAGGGACCGGTGCCGTCCTCGTGCAGCCGCAGCGCGTCATGAGTCGCCCCGTCCGGCACGATATTGGTGAACTTGTTGGTGATCAGCACGGGCAGCTCAACCACCGGCTTCTTGGTGGTGAAGGTGATCGTGTAGGGATCGGGCGCCTTGATGCCGTCGGAGTCGAGGAACTCCAGCACCGCCCGGGCGCCGCTGCCGAGCGCGGGATCGAGCAGGCGCTTGAAGGTGTAGACGGCGTCGGCGGAGGTGAAATCCTTGCCGCTGTGGAACTTCACGCCCTTGCGCAGATGGAAGGTCCAGGTGAGGCCGTCCGGCGAGACCGACCAGTCGGTGGCGAGCTCGGGAAGCACCTTGAAATTGTCGTCGACATCGACCAGGCGGTTGTAGACGGCGAAGGTGTGATAGGCATCGTCGCCGGAATGCATGTCGGCGGGATCCATCGACTGCTTCTCGCCGCTCCACTCATAGCCCAGGACCTTCACGCAATTGTCGCCCGCGGCGGCGAAGGCCGGCGAACCGGCGAGCACGCCGGCGCCGGCGAGCGCGATCGCCGAAACCCAATTCGAGATTTTCATTGGCTTTCCTCCCCATGTTGACCCTGCGCGGGTTCCCGCGCGCAGGCCCGGCAAGTTTCCGATATGCCGGACTGCAGTTCGGTTTTTAGAATAAAAGACTACGCGCGTCGGTTAGAGCGAGTCAAGAAACCGGGCATTGCAAAAGTATGACTTATTGGCGCTGAGCGCTCACCCCGGGCCAGCGTTCCTCAGCGGTCGATGCGCCAGCGCTCGACCAGCTCTTCGTTCAGCTCGATGCCGAGGCCCGGCGCCGTCGGCAGCTCCATATAGCCGTCCTTGAGGACCGGCTCCGGCGAGACGAGCTCGCGCCGGAGCGGGCTGTCGAAGACCTTGGGCGAGACATATTCGAACAGCGGCGCCGCCGGGCAGGCCGCCTGGAAGTGGCGCCCGACCGCCGAGGTGATGCCGGTCTTCCAGCCATGGGGAATGACCTCGGCGCCATGGAACTCGCAGAGCTCGGCGATGCGCCGGATCTCCGTCAGCCCGCCACCACGCCCGATATTGGGCTGGACGACGGAGACTCCGCCGCGCTCCAGCCATTCGCGAACCTCGAAGCGGGTGGCCGCGGCCTCGGCGCCGCAGATCCGGATCGGGCTCTGCGCGGCGAGCTTGGCGTGGCCGGCGAGATCATCATGCTGAAGCGTCGCCTCGGCGAAGTAGATATCGCAGTCGGCGACGCGGTCGAGCACCCATTTGGCGTCGTGCCAGCTCGTCCAGCGATAGCCGAAGTCGAGCGCCATGAGGATGCCATCGCCCAGCATCTGCCGGCCTTGCCGGATGAGCCCGACCAGCTCGGCGTCGCTCACCAGATCGTAGAACAGCACCTCCATCTTGACGGCGCGGAAGCCCGTGGCGAGCGCAGCCTCGAACTGGCGCCCGATCTCGGCCATGAGTGCTGTGATGGGCCGGCCCTGGGCGAGGCCGGGATAGATGGTGCAGTAGGGCCGGAGCCGCTCGCGCCGGGCGCCGCCCAAAAGCTTATAGGCCGGCAAGCCCAGAGCCTTTCCGGCGAGGTCGTAGAGGGCGATGTCGATGGCGGAGAGCGCGTGGATGCCGAGCCCGCGCCGGCCCGGCCAGAAGGTGCCCTCATAGAGCTTCTGCCACAGGGCCGCGGTCTCGACCGGATCGGCGCCCAGCAGAATCTCGCCGGCATTGCGGCTCCAGAGATGGGCGGTCGGCATCTCGAGGAAGGATTTCACTACCGCCGGCGGAGCATCGGTCTCCCCGATGCCCGTGCGGCCCGCCTCGTCGGTCAGGCGGACGATCACGGTGTCCACCGTGCCGTCGAGATCGTTATGCGCCTGATCGGGTGCTGCGACCGGGATCACCTCGACGGCGGCGATCTTCGACATGGCTTCCCCTGCGCTCCCCGTTCCGGAATTCCGGAAGAGACTACGCATTTCCGGAAATTCCGGGCAAGGGGCCGGGCGCCGCGCCGATCCCGCCAAGCTTCTTTTGCCAGGGGCGCGCCGGGATGCTTCTATATCGGCCGCGGGCAAACCCCTTGGCATCGGAGGCAGGCATGACGGTCCATGGCATGAACCACTTCACCATCCTCGCCAAGGATCTCGAGGCGACGCGGAAGTTCTATACGGAGATCCTCGGCCTCAAGGAAGGCTACCGTCCGCCCTTCAACTTTCCCGGTATCTGGTTCTATGCCGGGAAGCATCCGATCCTGCATGTAATCGGGCGCAATGCGCTGCCCGCCAAGGGCGGCGTCTTCGACCATATGGCCTACAGCGCCAAAGGCCTCGCCGGGATGGTGGCCAAGCTGAAGGCAAAGGGCATCGAGCACGAGGTCGTGCATCAGGTGGGGTCGGATGTCTGGCAGGTCTTCTTCCACGATCCCAACGGCGCCAAGATCGAGCTCGACTTCGCCCCGGACGAGGCACCGCCCGCTTAGCTTGGTGGGGCGACGAGCGAGCTCTTGCAACCCTGGATCCCGGCTTTCGCCAGGATGACGACGAGGAAGCGGCGCGAATCTGCCCCTATTAAATCGATCTTCCCTCGTGGGGGGACGCCTCAGAGATTCGTCCGGTAGTCTTCCTCGACATGGGCGTCGATCTCGCGGGCGAGCGCCTCGCCCTTGCCCATCTTCGGAGCCAGATACCGGCCGAAGGAGAAGGGGGTGCGCGCCGGCCAGCTCTCATGCTGCCACAGACGCGAGCGCATGAAGGCCTTGGCGCAGTGGAAGAAGCATTGCGTCACGGTGAGCCGGATGACCACCTTCGCCGGCTTGCCGCGAGCGGCCGGGCGCTCGAGCAGCGCCGGATCGGCCGACAGCTCCGCTTTGCCGCTGACCCGAAGGGTCTCGGTATTGGGCGGCATGATGAAGAGGAGCCCGACATGTGGATTGGCGAGGATGTTCTCCAGGCCGAAGAGGAGATTGTTGCCCGAGCGGTCGGGGATGAGCAGCGTCCTGCGATCCTCGACCAGGACGAAGCCCGGATCATCGCCCTTGGGCGAGGCCTGCTGGTTGCCGGCCGCATCGGCGGTGGCGAGCACTAGGAAAGGCGCGCGGCGGATGAAGTCGATGGCAGCGTCGTCGAGCTCAGTCAGCAGCTTCAGCGGCGTCACCGCGCCTGCGCCGCCCATGCGCTCGCGCAGCGCCGCGACGGTGGTGATGCGATGATCCGAGCCGGCGTCCATGCGCGCCTCCTTTCGAGACGCGCCAGTGTAGCGAGCGCCGGTGAGGCTGCGAAGGGTGGCGCGTTACCGCCCGCCCTTGCCCAGCGGCTTGGTGCCCGCGGACTGGAAGAGACCGGTCGCGGGGCTTGCGGAGACATTGTGGACAGTGATCCTGTCGCTGTATTGCCCCGAATTCGCATTGCACACGCCAGGTGCGAGGGTGACCGCCGGATAGTCGCCGACAGCCCCCTCGATGGTCCCGGAACTGCCGACATCGTTGCAGATCCGGATGATCCGGTAGACGGTGCTGACCCGGAGGGTGCGGGACTCACCGGGCGCAAGCGTGAAGGTTCCGGCGCCGATGATCGTCCCGCCGCCACCACCGCCACCCGACGAGCCGGAAGCACAACCATAAAGGGTTGCAGCGAGGAAGGGTATGACGAGGAATCGACGGCCTATCATGATCGGATTCCCTTTGAAGCCGAGCTCGTGTGACGGCAGATAGCACGGGAAGGTTGCAGGTCACGATCACTTATTCGAGAACGCATATAAGCCCTTCGGAAATCTCGGTGAAGCCCCGCTCGCTGCCGTCGCCCCGAACCGGCGGCTCGCGTAGAATGACGGCTTCCAATATCCCCAAGCAGCGAGCAAAGAGCAGCATGTCGTGTCAATCGATCACTGTGCAGCCGGTCGCGGGCTCCCTGGGCGCCGAGGTTTCGGGCATCGATCTGGCGGGGCCCTTGAGCAACACCGCGGCGGCGGAGATCCGGCGCGCCTTCACCGAGAATCTCGTTCTCTTCTTTCGCGACCAGCACCTGACGCCCGAGCAGCATCTTGCCTTCAGCGGGTTGTTCGGCCGGCTCTGCCGCATGCCTTACATCAAGCATATGGACGAGTGCCCCGACATCATCGCCGTGCGGAAGGAGGCCGATGAGCGCAAGATCAGCACCTTCGGCAATGCCTGGCATTCGGATTTCAGTTTCCTGGAGGAGCCGCCCCTGGGCTCGATCCTCTATGCGCGCGAGGTGCCGAGCCATGGCGGCGACACGCTCTTCGCCAATATGTACGAAGCCTATGAGGCGCTCTCCGAGGGCATGAAGCGGATGCTGCTCGGCCTCAAGGCCATGCATAGCGGCAAGCCCTATGGTCAGGGTGGCCTGCCCAAGGATCTGAAGACGAGCCGCTCCATCGGGATCGAGCGCAACAATCCCGAGGCCGACCGGGAGACCGCCCATCCAGTCGTCCGCCTGCATCCCGAAAGCGGCCGCAAGGCGCTGTTCGTCAACGCCATCTATACGACCCGCTTCGAGGATATGAGCGAGGCCGAAAGCCGGCCTTTGCTCGATTTCCTCTTCGAGCATGTCCAGCGGCCGGAGTTTGCCTGCCGGTTCCGCTGGGCCGAGGGCTCGCTCGCCGTCTGGGACAACCGCTGCACCCTCCATTATGCCGTGAACGACTATGACGGCAGCCGGCGCCTGATGCACCGGACCACCGTTGCCGGCGAGAGACCGATGGCCGCCTAGCGGCCCCCAAAACGCCCCTAACCCTTTGAAATGGCGCCTCCGATCGGCTCGCTGGTCGCCCGTAAAATACACTTGCATATTATAACGAACGTTATTATATGGTGGGCTAGAAACTCACCGGAATGGTTCCCATGGCCGACCCGAAACCCGAACAGAGCATCGGTTTCCTCATCTCCGACGTGTCGCGGCTTCTGCGGCGCAATTTCGACAAGCGTGCCCAGAAGATCGGGCTCTCCCGCGCCCAGTGGCAGGTGCTCGCCTGGCTGAAGCGCCATGAGGGGATCTCCCAGACCCAGCTCGCCGACCTTCTCGAAATGTCGCCCATGACCTTGGTGCGGCTCATCGACCGCCTGGAGATGAACGGCCTGGTGGAGCGCCGGGCTCACCCCACGGACCGGCGCGTCTATCAGCTCTTTCTCGCCGGCCATGCCCATCCGAGCCTCGACCGGCTCTGGGCCATGGGTGCAGAGACCCGCGCCGAGGCGATGAGCGGCCTCTCCGCCCAGACCGAGGCGCTCCTGATCGACGCCATGACCAAGATCCGCAAGAACCTCATCGAGGCCGACGCGAGAGCGGCGGCCGGTTTCGCGGCCGCGGAAGAAGAGAAAGAGGCGGCCGCCCAAAGCGCCTGACATGTCCGAAGCAAAATCCGCCGCTGTGAAGTATCAGCCCGTGACGCTCGACGCCCACAAATCCGAGGCGCCGAGACCCGAGGCCTATAAGCTCGAGGGATTCAAGCCCGACGCCCACAAGCCGGAGGCGGCGAAGCCCGAGACGGCGAAGCCGCGCCGGCTGAAGCGGGCGCTCATCCGATTCCTGCTGCTGATCATCGTGCCCTTGGGCGCGATCTCAGGCGGCGCCTGGTTCTACCTCCAGGGCGGGCGCTATGCCGGCACAGACGATGCCTATACCAAGGCCGATATGGTGCAGATCAGCGCCGATGTCTCCGCCCGCGTCGTCGCCATCGAGGTCAAGGACAACCAGCCCGTGAAGGCGGGCCAGGTGCTGTTCCGTCTCGACGACGAGACATTCCGCATCGCGCTGGAGAAGGCCGAGGCGAAACTCGTCCACACCCGAAACGATCTCCAGGCGCTGCAGGCCAGCTATCATCAGAAGGAGACCGACCTGAAGAGCGCGCAGGCGGATCTCACTTATTGGTCCACCGAGCTCGGGCGCCAGCAGAAGCTGGCCGGCGAAGGCTTCGCCACCAAGTCGACGGCGGACCAGACCCGGCGTTCCGCCGACATGGCCCGCGCGCAAGTGGCCGGCGACCAGCGCGCGCTCGATTCCCTCGCCGCCCAGCTCGATGGCGATCCGGATCTGCCGATCGACGAGCATGCCGCCTATAAGGAGGCGGTCGCCGAGCGCGACCAGGCGGCCCTCGACATGCGCCACACGGTGGTGGTCGCGCCGGCCGATGGCATCGTCGGCCAGGTGCCCAATCTCCAGGTCGGCAACTACCTGACGGCAGGTACCGCCGCCTTCAATCTGGTACGCAGCGACCAGATCTGGGTCGAGGCCAATATGAAGGAGACCGACCTGACCTATGTCAGGCCCGGCCAGAAGGTCATCGTCACCATCGACACCTATCCGGACCGCCAGTGGGAGGGCACGGTCGGGAGCCTCTCCGCCACCAGCGGCAGCGAGATGTCGGTCCTGCCGCCGCAGAACGCCAGCGGCAACTGGGTGAAGATCGTGCAGCGCATCCCCGTGCGCGTCGAGCTCGATCTGGGCAAGAAGCACCCGCCCATCAGCGCCGGGATGAGCGCGGTGGTCGAGATCGACACCGGCCACCGGCGCAGCCTGCCTTTGATCGGTCCCGCCGTCGCCGAGAGCGGCAGCGAGGACCAATAGGCTCTCCGGCAGTCCGGAGGATCGCCCCATGATCGCCAAGCGCGCCGCCGATGCGCCGCATCACACCGGCCTGATCACCTTCGGGACCATGCTGGCGACCATCATGCAGGCGCTGGACACCACCATCGCCAATGTCGCCCTGCCGCATATGCAGGGTACCTTCTCTGCGACCCAGGATCAGATCACCTGGGTCCTCACCTCCTATATCGTCGCCGCCGCCATCATGACGCCGCCCACGGGCTGGCTCGCCGCCCGCTTCGGCCGCAAGCGGCTCTACCTCGTCTCCGTCGCGGGCTTCACCGTGGCCTCGGTGCTCTGCGCCATCGCCATGACCATCGACCAGGCGGTGATCTTCCGCCTGCTGCAAGGCGCCTTCGGCGCGGCGCTGGTGCCGCTGTCGCAGGCGACGCTGCTCGACAACTATCCCCGGGAGAAGCATGGCTCGGCCATGGCCATCTGGGGCCTCGGCATCATGGTGGGGCCGATTCTGGGGCCGATGCTGGGCGGCTGGCTGACGGATAATTACAGCTGGCGCTGGGTCTTCTACATCAACGTGCCTGTGGGGGCGCTCGCCTTCTTCGTCATCTCGACCTTCGTGCCCGAGACCCAGAAGAACAGCAAGCTCAGCTTCGATGTCTTCGGCTTCGCGACGCTCAGCCTCGCCATCGGCGCCTTCCAGATGTTCCTCGACCGCGGCGAGAGCAAGGACTGGTTCGGCTCCAACGAGATCATCATCGAGCTCTGCCTGGCGGTGCTTGCCTTCTACCTCTTCATCGTCCACACCTTCACCACCGACAAGCCCTTCATCAACCCGGCGATCTTCCGCGACCGCAGCTTCTCGGCGAGCCTGGTGCTGATCTTCATCGTCGGCATCATCCTCTACGCCACCATGGCGCTGATGCCGCCCTTCCTGCAGAACCTGCTGAACTATCCGGTGGTCACGACGGGCATGCTGCTGGCGCCGCGCGGGGTCGGCACCATGATCGCCATGCTGGTGGTGGGCCGCGCCATGCGCTGGATCGATCCGCGCATCGTGCTCGCCGTCGGCCTCGGTCTCTCCGCCTATTCGCTCTGGTGGATGGAGGGATTCTCCCTCTATCTCTCCAGCAGCGAGGTCATATGGAGCGGCATCGTCCAGGGCATTGGCCTCGGCCTCACCTGGGTCCCGCTCTCGACCGTCGCCTTCGCGACCCTGCCGCCGGCCCAGCGCACCGAGGCGGCGGGCCTGTTCAGCCTGCTGCGCAATGTCGGCTCCAGCGCCGGCATCTCGCTGGTGACCGTGCTGCTGACCCAGAACACCCAGGTCAACCACGCGACCCTGGCGGAGAACATCAACCCCTATAACCACCTGCTGCAGCATCCGGTGCTCAAGCATTTCTGGGATCCCTGGACGAGTGCGGGCGCGCTCGCCCTCAACGAGGAGATCACGCGCCAGGCCTCGATGATCGCCTATCTGAACGACTTCAAGCTGATGATGATCGTGACCGTCATCTCGCTGCCCTTCGTCCTCCTGCTCTCCTCGCCCAAGAAGGGCGCCGCCAAGAACAAGGAGGCGGTGGTGATGGACTGAGCGCCCGATAACCCTTTCCCGCGAAGGAGAGCGCGATGCCCCGGCTCGAAGTCTCGATCAAGACGCGCGATGGAACCTGCCCGGCCTCGATCTTCACCCCCGCGGACGGCAAAGCTCCCTGGCCCGGCGTGATCTTCTTCATGGACGGTCTCGGCATCCGCCCGGTGATGTGGGAGATGGGCCAGCTTCTGGCCGATGGTGGTTATCTGGTTCTGCTGCCGGATCTCTATTATCGCGCCGGCCCCTATGCCCCGATGGTCGCCTCGGAGGTGCTGGCCGATCCGAGCCGCCGTGAGGCGCTGATGAAGCTGGTGCGCGGCCTCGATCGCGACCGCAAGGTCGCCGATGCGAGCGCCTTCATCGAATTCCTGTCATCCCGGCCCGAGGTCAAGGGCGATCGCTTCGGCGCCACCGGCTATTGCATGGGGGGCAATGCCAGCCTGACCGCCGCCGGTGCCTTCCCCGATCGCTTCGCGGCGGCGGCGTCTTTTCACGGCGGGCATCTCGCGACGGAGGAGCCCGACAGTCCGCATCTTTTCCTCGGCAAGCTGAGCGGCCGCGTCTATGTCGCCGGCGCCGTCGAGGATGCCTCCTTCACCGACGAGCAGAAGGACCGGCTCGAGCGGACGTTGACGGAAGCAGGCGTGGACCATCTGATCGAGACCTATCCCGGTGCGCGGCACGGCTTCGCGGTGCGCGATCTGCCCGTCTATGACGAGGCAGCCGCCGAGCGGCATTGGCAGGCGACCTTCCGGCTCTTCCGCGAGACTTTCTCGCGCTGAGAAGGGCAATTCTGGCGCGGGCCGCTTGCGGCCCCGCGCTCCCCGCCTTAGCGTGGCGGCCCCGATGCAAGAGGCCGTCATGCGCATCACCTCCATCACCGGCTATCGCCAGGACCAGCCCTTCCGCGACGGCCCCTATGTCTGTTCGGGCGGCCGCTCGGCGCTGGGATTCGATTCCATCATCTCCGCCATCGAGACCGATGCCGGCATCACCGGCTGGGGCGAGATGGCGCCGCTCGGCGCCTTCTACGATCCGGCCTTCGCGGCCGGCGCCCGCGCCGCCTTCGAGGAGCTGGCGCCGAAGCTGGTGGGTGACGACCCGGCCCAGGTCAATGCCCTCGCCCGGCGCATGGATCACTTGCTCAAGGGTCACCCCTATGCCAAGGCGGCCATCGA
>Ga0126378_10004723_pt1 | contig 10453 bp, 11 predicted proteins | sample PanSoiMetPlot_23_FD_92587 | JGI IMG/M metagenome (GOLD analysis project Ga0126378, IMG submission 92587) | Tropical forest soil microbial communities from Panama - MetaG Plot_23 | ecosystem: Environmental > Terrestrial > Soil > Tropical forest > Bulk soil | place: Panama | collected 2016-02-17
AAAGTTTATCCCAAGAAATTCGTTGGGATAGAAAAGGGGACTGTAGACACAGGTAGGATGACTATGACGTTCTACGATACGGCCGGCACAGAATTGCTGTTCGAGCAGATTAGCTAATTCAGTTTCACCTTGGCCTGCTAGTGGGCGAACCAGGCGTTTATACTCATTGACCCTCAATGAGTGAATGGGGATGTTTCGCCAACAATACGGTTTTGGTGATGCTCTTAGTTTTCTCCATCCACATCCACTGACAGGGATTGAGTCGCGCTGTTTTCGTTGCTGCCCCACAGCACGTTGCTGCCCCACAGGATGTTGAAGGCATCCAGGCCGCTACTGCCCCAAACGGCGCTGCTCCCCCACAAAGCGTTGCTGCCCCACAGGATGTTCTGCCCGCTAACGAAGGCGCCGCTGCCCCACAGGATATTGCTGCCCCAGAGCACATTAGTGCCTCCCAGAGTGGAACTACTCTGGACGAAGTAGACACAGCCGCACGTGGCATCGTAGGTTGCGGTCGGAGACTGGGCGCTCAGCGTGGTCGGAGGAATGTCAGTTGCCGAAACAGCAGCCTGCATATCCAGATACCCGGCCCCCACCGTGAACACGTCGTACTGGAGCGTATAGGTTACTCCTGCGTCGGTCACCGTCGAATACTGTGGCAAGTTCTTGTAAGCAGTCTTCATCAACAATGCTTTGATCTGGTCCGGGGTAAACGTGGGATTCTTTTGGATGAGCAATGCTGCGCCGCCGCTGACCACGGCGGTCGCCATGCTTGTTCCGCTCAGGATGAAGTATTTATCGGATACGGTGTTAGAAGTCCCCGTCTGGTAGTAGGTCACAGCCGGACGATTGCCCGGATAGTTCTTTTGCAAGTAACCGCCGGTTTGCAACGAAACAATGCGGTTTCCGGGTGCTACCAGATCTGGTTTGACGATGTGATCAATCGCGGTCGGTCCCTTAGAGCTGTAGGACGTCATCACGTCGTCGGAGCGATCCGGCGTACCTTTCGTGTTCATGGCGCCTACGGTGAGCACGTAAGGATCATTCCCCGGTGCCGTGATGCTGCCATATCCGTTATAAGCGGAGTAATTCGTCCGCCCGTCGTTGCCGGCGGCCACCACCACAACGATTCCTGCCTTCCAGGCCGCCTCCACCGCCCGGCAAAGAGGATCGAGCGTGTAGCTTTCATACACAGGCCTGCCTAGCGAGAGGTTCATCACGCGGATGTTGTATTGGCTTTTAAGCGAGATCGCTTGATTGATGGCATTGATTACCGAGCTGTCGGTACCTTGGCCGGTTTGTCCGAGGGCGTGAAAATTCAGGATCTTCACATTTGGTGCAATGCCTCGAATGGTCACATCACAGTTGGGGCAGATGGAATCTTTGCCGCTTCCACCGATGATTCCCGCGACGTGAGTACCATGGCCGTACTGGTCGTCGTTTCCGCCACCCAGGGAATCAAAATTGTAGATGATGCGATTGTGACCCTGCGCGTCTTTTAGGTCGTCGACTCCGTGAACGCCGCTATCAATAACGGCCACGGCCACACCCGTGCCGTCGAGACCAATGCTCCAAGCATAATTCGCCAAAACACCGACTGCGGCATTGTTCATTTGTCGCGTGACTGGCCGATCGGGTGAGATATACGCGACATCAGGATCATTCGACAGCTCTGTCACGCGGGATGCCGGTAGCGTCACTAGCAAGCCCTTGACGTTACCGAGATGCTGCTTTACGAGTCCGCCGTGCGCAGCAATGGTGTCCCTGTGCTTCTTGGCGGGCGTGATCTTGTACTGAACAATCACGTCGACAGAATTTGCCGGCTGCCGCCCCTTCAACTCTGGCGCAAGTTTCTGGTCGTTTCCCCAGGCTAACGAGGCCAGCAGCAAAACCGAGATGGTCGTCGCTTTCATGCCCGCTCCCCTCTGCCTTGCGGCAGCGATTCAGTCATGAATATGCACGTAAGAGTCCACAGGAGACTTCGGAAGTTGTTGAACGAACACAGAAATGAGAGCTCACTTCAATCAGAAGGAGGGACATTTTGTCGCATTGGGAGGGCGCGCGACATTTTGTCCCAATCAAGGCTGAAACCCTGAGGCGAATCGCCTTCACCGAAGGTTCTTGAGTTTAATCGAGAATTACATCACCTCACCCAACACAGAGAAAGTGGGTGCTCATTTGCGATCAGCCTAAGAGCCTTGCCCCCCTCGTACGGATCTTTGCGGATGAAACGTAAGTCGTCCGCCAAACTCCCGCTCCATGATCAATAAGTCCAACCACGAGTCGCAACAGTTGACCGACCCTTCGTCGTTTCTGGGCTAGGGACCATGCGGGAGTCATCCCGCCGTCGCGTGTTTCGGAATCCAGCCGTGCTCGGCGGAATTAGCGCCGAGCCGTCAGTTGCGTTTTTGCCTGACGCAGCTCATCTACCTCGAGATCGGCGTTCTTCCACAATTCGATCGACTTCTCTAGTTCGGATCGCGCATCGTCTGCCTGTCCAGTCTGGATTTTCACCATTCCCATCTCGTAGTAGCCGCCAGCATAATTCGTGTCGAACTCCAGCATTTGCTCGGCTGTGAACTCGGCCAGTTTTAAGTTCTTCATTCTTTCGGAAATCCTCCGCGGCCAGTTGCATCAGGAACAGGCTGTCCGCCGAGTCAGCCATCTTGAATGCCTCTTGGCTTGGAGCAGCAGTTCCTGCATTCTGGATTTACCCTCCGGGTTGCCACGACGTAACGCCAACTCTGTTCTCAGAAGTTTCGTCTCAAACACCGGATAGGTTCGCGGATGTACCAGGCAGGGCTCAGGATTCACCTCTTCGATGCTTGCGGCTTCTTTTTCTGAAGCTGCCAGTTCCACATCGGCCTTCTCAAGCTGGTTGAGGTGTACATATGCCCGTCCCGCCAGAATGTGACCCATGGCGCGACCCACTGGCCACTGCGCTGCAACCAACTTCTGTGCCGCACGCAGAGCCTCGTCGGCGCGCCCACGCTCGATGAGAAACTCAGGCCACTTCGCCTGGTAGGCTTCCCACAATCCACTGACAGCCGGAGTCGCGAAGGCCTCGCGCCACAATGCTTCTGCATCCTTCATTTGCCCCATGAAGGCATGTGAAATCGACATCAAATCCAGATTGTGAATGTGATGCCAGTCATACCTGGTTTCGACATGTTCTTCCCGATAGTAGGTCTCCTCGATCTGCTCGGCTTTTCGGAATTCGGCGACAGCCTCTGCGTTTCGGTTGACCTTCTGCAGATCGTTTCCATACATGTGCTGCGCATGGGCCATGTTCGGAGTCACACGCGTACATTTCCCAGTGCTTGAGCGCCTCTACCGGCAGCTCATGTTCTCGTAAGTATGAATCAGAAAGTGGCGCGCAGCTGGGTGATTCGTTTGAATTCGTAGCACCGGTTCGTAGAACGGAACAGACGTGGGCGAACCAAGCTGGCCACGTCCTCCCGCAATCGATTCCTCGGCGTTCCCGCGGATCAAAAGAAGCTCAATATCGTTGGGCCGCTTCGCCAGTTCGGCGTCGATGCTCTTGCGGTACGCTTCGAGCTTGGCCTAATTGTCAATATCGTCGATGGCGTCTAGTTGTTCTGCCCGCAATTGAATTCGGGATTTCTCCCAGTCGGATACCAAAAACCCAACGACTGCGCCTTACGCAGCGCCTCACGAGCAGCCTGCGGATCAGTCCAGCCAGAGTAGGTCCGGCTGAGTCCTATATACGCCATCGCCATTTTAGGATCGAGGCGCAGCGACTGAGTGAAAGATCGCGCCGCCTCAATCCACACATAAGAGTGCAAGTACGCGAGACCCTGGTCGTAATACTTCTGTGCTCCGGGCGACGATGTCGTCACCACTTGATGCACCAGTCCCAGGCCATCGCGGAGTGAAACCGGACGTTCCAGAAGTTCGCGCGGTACCCACCCAATGTCGTCATGCTCAGGACTTGATCGCATGGTCCGGCCGTGCGGCCCCCGGGGTGTTCATGTGGGGCCAGCATCGGAACTACCAAACAGAAGAGGCACAGAAGGAAGACAAAACGGCTACGCATAAGAATTCCCCTCCATCTGGTGGTTTAAGACGATAGAACAAACCCGCGCGGTAAACGAGTGAAGGCGCTCTTCAGCTTGCCGATCGGAAAAGAAATGGGTCTGATCGACATCGGTTTACTGTTAGCCCGAATTACGTGCAAACCGAAGGTTAATGTCAACCGACGCTAATAGGGCGATTTCACGTTTTGAACGTGAGCCAATGAGTTCTATAAAAAGAGATGTCAGGAAAAAAGCTCCACCTCGACCGGAGCTCCAGGGGATCTTCTCGAGCACTGACCCGACGATTTCTTTCACCTTAACCCCATTGCTGGAGGTTCGGCATGAGCAACTCCTTTATGTGCCGCGAACAGTCATGCCTAGGCCCACTCCTAAACGCATTCAACCGTCCAGCTAGAAGTGGCGAGTACTGCGCCGATCTTTCAGTAGCCAGTCCACAAAGAATGTTTCCCTAAGGCGTCCCTAGGGCTTGTGCTTTTGTGACGCTGTTTGCGGTCTCTTTAAGTCACAGGGAGGAGAATAAGGCAAAAGATAGCTTCACCCTGGCGGCAAGTCAGTCCTAACCGGCTCTGCCCACTGTCACGTGAACCCAAGACACCGTTTTCGCCTCCCCTTCAATTCTCTGGACCTTTTGCCCGCACTTTTCCGCAGCTCTAAGTAGAGGCACATAGGCACGGAGGTCATCCATCTCACATCACATTTTGCAGAGTCGATGCCGCAGTTAGCCGCTCTACTCAGGGAGTGAGCGTGAGGGAAGGCAAATCGAAGTTCGCACTTGTGACGAAGTTGATCGTTTGGAGATGGTTCCCGTTCAAGCAACAAGTCTTGGCCTGTCCAAGCGGATTTGTTCGCAGGAGATGTCCAATGAAACGCAGAATGCTAACGCCACGAATTTTTGCGACGTTGTGGGTCCCGGTCATATTTGCGGCTTGGATCGCAGCGCAAGTAACGGCCGAAAATCCTAGTCGGGTTGGCTCGCCGACTGTCAATGTGCTTTACAAGTTCCCGTATGACGGAACTCCTCCCAATGGCTATTCCCACGGGAAGGTTGTGTATTCCGAATTGATTCAGGGAGCAGACGGGAATTTCTACGGTACCACCGTGAACGGTGGCAGTGGCTTGTGCGCCGACGGCTTCGGGGTTGAAGGCTGCGGAACTATTTTCAAGATCACCTCTGACGGCGTCGAGACCGTGCTTTTCAACTTCACATACGACCCTAATACGAACACCGCCGTCAATGGGATGTATCCCTACGGAGGGTTGGTCCAGGGCAGGGATGGGAACTTCTACGGGACAGCAAGCCTGGGTGGAAACCCCAACGCAGGCGGCAACTGTCTGCTGGGCTGCGGAACGATTTTTAGGATCACTCCGTCTGGCAAATTCACATTGCTGCATCAGTTTGCCGGTGTTGGCGGCAATCCCGCCGAAGGTGCAAGTCCTACTGGCCGCCTGATCCTTGGAAGCGATGGCCAATTCTATGGCACCACCTACTCCGGTGGCTCCGTGAGATATGGAGTTGGGAATGAGGGCACGATTTTTTCTGTTAGTTCAAGCGGAGCATTCACAACGCTGCACACTTTTGACACCGTGGACGGGCTCGACGGGGCGAATCCTTATGCGGGCCTGATTCAAGGGAAAGATGGCAACTTCTACGGCACGACGTACTTCGGCGGCACTGATGGCGTTGGAACGGTGTTTCGATTTTCGAAGTCTATCGGCGTGACCGTCTTGCACTCATTTGTCCAGCCGCAACATCTCAATTATCCAGATGGAGCTTTCCTGCAGGCAGCCTTGATTCAGGCGAGCGACGGCCAATTCTATGGAGCGGCCACACAAGGTGGAGTTTCCGCAGGAGGATGGGGAACGCTGTTCAGAATTAGCCCTAATGGGACATTCACCAAGATTTTTGATCTAGATCCCACGGGCACTTTCCCCGGCTGGTATCCGCTGGGAGGAATGATCCAAGCTTCGGATGGAAATCTCTATGGAACAACAGAGAACGGCGGCCCCCCCGACTGCAATTGCGGTACGGCCTATCAGCTCACATTAGCGGGCAAACTTAGCTTACTTGTTGGCTTTGAAGATGTAACTGACGGACGGTTGCCGGTCAGTGTGCCTCTCCAGGGGGCCGACGGAATTCTCTACATTACAAACAGCCGCGGTCCTTCGATCGGACCCCACGATGGCGGCGGCACGGCGATTCAGATCAGTAACGGCTTGCCAAAACCAAAGCCAGGTATTTCGAAATTCCTTCCCACAAGCGGACCTATCGGCCAGCACGTAACGATTTCGGGTGTTCACTTTGTAGGCACAACCAAAGTGAACTTCAACGGAACAGGGGCCACTTTCACCGTGAAATCTACCAACACAATCACGGCCACCGTTCCCGCAGGTGCAACTTCGGGACCTATCACCGTCACAAACGCCGGTGGATCTTTTCGTAGCACAGCCAACTTCACAGTTCTGCCCTGACTTTGAGCGTTGCGAATCGGAAATTAGTGCACATCTTCTCGAAAGGAGAACGTATGGCGACCAATCAGGCGGTCCCCGCTTCGGCGACGCTGAATCTTTCTCTCGCCTTCATGCGTATGTTGTCTCTCCCGTGGCTCGATCGCACCATCGCTGTCATAGCCTGCATACCATTGGTGTATCTCGCCTACTATCGCTACCAACACTGGCATCATGGATTTCCGCTAATCGCCGCGGCTCTAAACGTTCTGATCTTGGTTGTAACAATGGTGATCCGGCGGCCGCCGAAACGCGTCACTCCGAATCCTTGGTATTGGTTACTAGCGTTTGTCGCTACCTACTGGGATCTTCTTGTACTCGGCTTCCTGGAGCAGGGACGTCCGTTGGTCGCGAACTGGGCGACGGACTTGATCGCTGTGGCTGGTCTGCTGATCTTGATCTGGGCGCGCGTAAGTCTGGGACGCAATATCGGCTTCGTCCCTGCACAGCGCGAAGTCGTCAGCAGAGGCTCTTACGCCTACATGCGACACCCGGTGTACACCGGCGGACTCCTGACGACCCTCGCATTCCTTCTGCGAGCGTACAGCCCCCACAATGCGCTGCTCATGGTCCTCCGCATCCTCTGGTTCATTCCAACCAAGAGCTTGGTGGAGGAGGATTTCTTGCGCCACGATCCGCAATACGTGGCTTACATGCAGAAAGTACGAGCTCGCTGGATACCTTATGTCATTTGAGAGCTGAAAGCAGCCTCCGTTGCGAACGACCGCGACGCTCGCTGGGTCTCAGGCCCTGCAGAAGTTAGTGAGAGCGGGCGCCGCCGAAAGGGATTGCGAAACGGGATGTCGCCGATGCACCTCATTATCGATATCGCGCGCGACTTCGCAATCGTTGCCGTCGAGCTCTTAGTGCTTATTACCATCGGTTGGTGCTTATCGAGGAAATCTGCGGGAGACAAGTGAAGTTTTCAAGCGGCCAGATGTTTCATGTGCGTGGGTGGGCGAGCCGTTAGCCCTCATCCTCTGATTCAGGAAAGATCGCGCGTCCTGCATTCATCGCCAGTCCATGCATATGCGGTGATTGCAATGGGATGGAAGCGGTAAAGATTTCCCGCGAGTTCGACGGTGGCATAGATCTCGTGGTAACCGATCTCTTCATGCCGATCATTCGCTGCGATGCTGCTGTCGCTTTGATCTGCAGGGATCGGCCGAACATCAAAGTCATCTACATTTCTGGATCCGCATTTACCAAACTTGGCGGTCGTGTCCGTAGCGTCCTCGATTCCGAGTCTGAGTTGAAGAGCCTGCTTGATGTCTTGCCCATCTCCGGATTCTCATCGGCTGAAACCCGAGCTTAGTCCATAGACAAAGTTTTCTTGGGCCCTTTGCAAAGGGTTCCGTCAACTGATGAAACACTTCAATTACACTAAAAGCGCCCTATAAGTGTTAACGCCTGACTCGCTCAGATACTTATATTGGATCCCACAGAGAGAAATGGAAACCGTAACAACTCGGCGAAAATAGCGAGACGTTGGGCACCCACTTTATACTGGGTGGAATCCTTGCGAACACAACTCTACACAGAGGAATTGCGGCTATGAAGAGGCTCCTATTTGTGTTGGTGATCTCTCAAGTCATTTGGGCCCAAGGTAGCTCGAAGGACGCATTGAAACCGGAGGCTGCGGAACATCACGAGTTTGTGATCGCGAACTTTCATAGTGAGAATGGCGCGATCTTGCCGGTGGCGCGGATCAGTTATGGAACGTACGGACATCTAAATGCCGCGCGGGACAATGCGCTCCTTCTGCCATCGCACTACATGGCTGATTATCATGGCTATGAATGGTTGATCGGAACCGGGCACGCGCTCGATCCTTCGCAGCTTTTTCTTATTACCACTGAGATGTTCGGAAATGGGCATTCTTCGTCACCGAGCAATACGCCGGAGCCGTTGCACGGGCCGCGGTTTCCGCAGATGACTATTCGCGACAACGTGGAGGCGGTACATCGGCTGCTGACTGAGGAACTGAAGATCACGCATCTGCGCGCCATCGTTGGATTTTCGATGGGAGCGCAGCAGGCGTTTCAGTGGGCGGTGAGCTATCCGATGTTTGCGGACCGAATTGTGGCGACGGCAGGCACGGCCAAGACCTATGGGCATGGCGTGGTGCGGCTCGAGGGGCAGATCGCGGCGCTGACTGCGGATGCGGCATTCAAAGATGGCGACTACACCAGCCAACCGACCAAAGGGATGGAAGCATTCGGTACCGTGTGGACTGCATGGCTGTTCTCGCAAGAGTGGTGGCGCAAGGAATTATGGAGGGAAGGCGCGAAACCTGGGACGACTTTTGAGAGTGTGTTGCACGAATTTCGGACGAATTTTATTCCGGGCGCGGATGCCAACGATTTGATCCTGCAATGCCGGACCTGGGAGCATCACGACGTTGGGGGCACACCGGGATTCAACGGAGATACGGAGCAGGCGCTGCGGTCGATCAAGGTTCCGTTTCTTTATATGCCGTCCGAGACGGACCTGTACTTTCCGTTAGGCGACGCGCGATATGAGGCTGGGTTCATGCCGAATGTTTCGCTGGTGCCCATCCCGTCTTTGTGGGGACACACGGCGGGGGCCGGAGGAAGTCCGGCGGACGAGAAGTTCTTGAATGAGCAGATTGGGAAGTTTCTCGAACCGGGGAAGGTACGTCGTGGGGTCTAATAGCGCCGGCCTAAACGAAAGCAAAAGGTGAAGTAAAAGCTCGCCCATCGCGGGCAGGGGCGTTCGTCGATTACTGGCCAATCGAAGACGGTGGCCGAGATTTTCGTTACTCGCAACTTGCTGGCCTGACGAAGGCTATTATGCGGCTCTAAAACATGGGGGATTGGCGATAAATTCTCTGGTCGAGAATTCGTGAGTTGCACGAAGGAAAACGCTCTTCCGCTGTATACTTCCTCGACAAATTACAGGAAGGAATACGATCCTATGGCTAAGTACGTGATTCAGAGCAAGAAAGCCGCGCCGCCACGCGGAGCCTATTCGCAGGGGTGGCGGGCCGGGGACTTCATCTTCGTCACTGGAACCGGCCCTATCGATCCCTCAACGGGCCAGCTCGTCGGGGACGACATCGAACAGCAAACGGAGCAAACGATCGACAACATTGCAACCGTTCTGGAAGCGGATGGGGCTTCATTGGGGGATGTCGTCAAAGTGACTGCTCACCTGAGTGACACGAGCCTCTTTGCCCGTTACAACACGGTCTACGCTCGCCGACTCTCGCGGCCCTATCCTGTGCGAACCACTGTGGGCAGCGATTTGGGACATACTCCCGGCATGCTGATCGAAATCGATTGCATCGCATATGCGGTGAGGAAAGCGAATAAACGAGCGGCACCCAGAGCGAAAAAAGGCAAGGCTCGGAGATAGTTGGACTTGCTATCAGCTTTTCGCGGTGGAAGCTTCGACCAGATCGAGGCTGGCCAGCCCTGAGATGCGGTCAGGTAGCGGCGCCTCACGACCTCGCGCTGTGACTTTTTCCACCGAGTCGATCTTGCCACCTCGAACCGCGAGTGCAAGATCAAAGTTGTTCACTGTCGGACACACGTGCCGAGGCACCAGATACAACGCCTCGCCTAACGATGGTCCTCGCGATTCGTTCAACCGCAGTGGGAGATGTTCTTCGCTGGGTGAAAGCGGGATAAGTTCAGAGCGTCCCATCACTATGCATGTCGGCACGCCTGCATCAGCGGAAACAGCTTTGTGTCCCGCGTCACAGGTGATGATGTTGTCCGCAGGACGACTCACAATGCGCGATATCACTAGCACCGCAGGTTCATATCCAAATTCTTGAGGAAGCTGCGCCAGGCTGGTTGCGTCGTTGTAGACGAGCGTTCCGGGTGAGACTCGGTGTACAAAACTAGATTTTTGAAATCCCTTGTAGG